>Ga0073928_10009232_pt1 | contig 12060 bp, 13 predicted proteins | sample PaiPotPPA55metaG_FD_76969 | JGI IMG/M metagenome (GOLD analysis project Ga0073928, IMG submission 76969) | Iron sulfur acid spring bacterial and archeal communities from Banff, Canada, to study Microbial Dark Matter (Phase II) - Paint Pots PPA... ...
AGACCCTCGACCTGATGGAATTGCGGCGTGTGGGTGGCGTCGGAATCGATTCGATAGGTGCGGCCGGGCACGATGATGCGGATCGGCGGCTGCTGCGCCAGCATCGCGCGCACCTGCACCGGCGAGGTGTGGGTGCGCAACAGCAGCCGCGAGCCGGCCAGCGCTTCGCTCGACGCCGCCGACGCATTGGCGCGCTCATCCTGCTTCGGATGGAAGAAGAAAGTGTCATGCATGTCGCGGGCCGGATGGCCCTCGGGAAAATTCAGCTTGGTGAAGTTGTAGTCGTCGGTCTCGATGTCGGGACCTTCGGCGATCGAAAATCCCATGTCGGCGAAGATCGCGGTGAGCTCGTCGGTCACCTGGCTCAAAGGATGAATGCGGCCTGTATCCGCCGGCGCTTCGCGCAATGGCAGCGTCACGTCGACGGTCTCGGAGTTGAGCCGGGCATCGAGCGCGATTGATTTCAGCGCCTCGCGGCGCGCCGCGAGCGCTTCGGTCACCGCGTCCTTCAGCGCATTGATCGCGGCACCTTCGGTTCTGCGCTGCTCTGCCGGTATCTTGCCGAGCGTTGCCAGCAGCGAGGAGATCGAGCCCTTGCGGCCGAGCGCGTTGACGCGCACGGCTTCCAGCGCGGCTTCGTCATTGGCGGCGGAGATCGCCGCGAGCAGTTCTGTTTTGAGCGTTGCAAGGTCAGCCACGGCGGCAATCCTTAGTGGGTCAATCCCGAAACAAGGCGCGGCCGGTTGTCACCGGCGCCGCCGAAGAGGTCAAGGGCGGGTGGGGTGCGCGTGCCTTGAACCCGCGCCGCGCAGGCTGCGACCAACAAAGCGATCTCGCGAGCAAGCAACATGACCATCCGCTCATTCATTCCGGTCGCCGGTTTCGCTCTTGTCGCCGTCCTGGTTTCACCCGCGCATGGGTCGATCTGTCAGGGCAAGTCGCTCTCGCTTGACGAGACCGTCGACGTAATCAAGGCAGCCCCCACATGCGCGGCCAGCATGAAGATCTTTCAGGACTGCTCATACGGCGCCAGCGGTGATGTTTCGCTCGGTACGGCGGCGCGCGAGAAGTGCGAGGCCGATTTCCTGGCGAAACTGAAGCCGCCGCAGAAGCATATTTACGAACGCAAGTTGCAGGCCTGTCTCCGCAAATACGTGCACGAGTCGGGTACGATGTACGTGTCGTTCTCGGCGTTCTGCGGCGCGGAAGTCGCGCAACGCTATTCGCAGCGCGCCCTGAAGCTCAACCGGTCGAAGCGCTGATCAGGCCGCGGCCGGCAGCGCCGACTTCGCCTTCTCCACGATCGCCGCAAACGACGCGGGCTCGGTGATCGCAAGATCCGACAGCACCTTGCGGTCGATCACGAGGCCGGACTTGTTGAGCCCGTCGATAAATCGGCTGTAGGTCAGGCCGAACGGCCGCACCGCCGCGTTCAGGCGCTGGATCCAGAGCGCGCGATAGGTCCGCTTTTTGCGCTTGCGATCGCGGAAGGCGTACTGGCCGGCCTTCTCGGCCGCCTGCTTGGCGACGCGGATCGTGTTCTTGCGGCGGCCGTAATAGCCTTTGACGGCCTTGTAGACTTTCTTGTGCTTGGCGTGAGCTGTCACACCGCGTTTGACGCGAGCCATGACCGGCCTCCTTCGAAAATGAGCTTTGCGATATTCGCCGCGTGTCGTCGCGGCCTGCGGGTCAGGGAAATACGATCAGCCGTTCGGCAAAAAGTATTTCTTGATGTTGTCGCCGTCGGTCTTGAACAGCACGTTGGTGCCGCGCAATTGGCGGATTTGCTTCTTGGTCCGCTTGATCATGCCGTGGCGCTTGCCGCGCTGGGCATATTTGACCTTGCCTGACGCCGTGATCTTGAAGCGCTTCTTGGCGCCGGACTTCGTCTTCAATTTGGGCAATTGGCTCTCCTTGATCCGGCAAGGCGGCAACGCCCCGTGTTGGGGCGGCCAACCGGAAAGTGCTCGCTAGAGCGTTGAAATATCTGATATTTCCGCAAAGCGGAGATCAGACGGCACGCCGCCACGGCAGCCCTTGTTCAGCCGGGCGGCGAGAGAGGCGGCTTATGGCAGAGGTCTTTTGGCTTGGCAACCGGCTAGCGCATGTCCCGAAAAAGTGGATACCGGTTTTTTGAAAAGGACATGCGCAAACAAGGACGTAGGGCCCGCCACAGGACTTACTTCGGCGCCAGCACCATCACGACCTGGCGGCCTTCGAAGCGGGCGTCCTGCTCCACCTTCGCCATCTTGGCGACGTCGGTCTTCACCCGGTCGAGCAGTTTGGTACCGATTTCCTGGTGGGCCATCTCGCGTCCGCGGTAGCGGAGCGTGATCTTCACCTTGTCGCCTTCCTCGAAGAAGCGCTGCATCGCCTTCATCTTCACCTCGTAATCGTGATCGTCGATCATCGGCCGCAGCTTGATCTCCTTGATCTCGACGACCTTCTGCTTCTTGCGCGCTTCGGCGGCCTTCTTCTGCGCCGAATATTTGAATTTGCCGTAATCGAGGAATTTGCAGACCGGCGGATTGGTGTTCGGCGAAATTTCCACCAGGTCGTAGCCCGCGTCCGCCGCCATCTGGATGGCGGCCTGGGTCTTGACGATGCCGTGGTTATGGCCGGTGTTGTCGATCAATTGGACTTCGAGGTTGCGGATCTCCTCGTTCACGCGCGGCCCGTCCTTCTGAACGGGGGTTGGCGCTCTCATGGGACGACGAATGGGTGTGTTCTCCTTGGCTGTTGATGGGACGTGTAGTTTGAAGGATTCAGGTGTCTTCGGCAAGCGCGCTGCTGCCGCCGATCGGGTGGGCCAAACACTTCGCTCACCCTGATTGCGACCGTGCGCCTTGTCCTTACATCACCGACTATGACGTCTGCGCCTCGATATGGTTCATTTCATGGAAATTCAAGGATACGCGGGGGTCGCAGGTGACAGATAACGCCGAGCTGCGACCCGTATTCCTTGACGTTGGATCGCCGGCGCGAAAAATCGCGGTGCGTGCCCGCGCCGGCACGGAACCGGGCCTGTTCTGGCTCGCCGGCTTCAACTCCGACATGAACGGCACCAAAGCGGTGGCGCTCGATCAATGGGCGGATGCCCATGGCCGCGCCTGCGTGCGGTTCGATTATTCCGGCCACGGCGAATCCGGGGGTGCTTTCACCGATGGCACCATCAGCCGATGGCTCGAGGAGGCTGTTGCGGTCTTTGCTGCGTACTGCAACGGGCCACAAATCGTCGTCGGCTCATCGATGGGCGGCTGGATCGCGCTGTTGCTGGCGCGCGAGCTGCGGCGGCGATCCGAGGCGGCCGCGAACCTTGCCGGCCTCGTCCTGATCGCGCCGGCGCCGGATTTCACCGAAGCGCTGATGTGGCAGCAGATGGCGCCTGAGAGTCGCAGGCAGATCGAAACCGAAGGCGTGTGGCTGCGCCCGTCCGAATATGGCGAGCCCTACCCCGTTACGCGTGGGCTGATCGAGGACGGCCGGAAACATCTTTTGCTCAATGGTTCGGTCGAAACCGGATGCCCGGTGCGCATCTTCCAGGGCCGGCAGGACCCGGACGTGCCCTGGCAGCACGCGATCGAGCTCCTGGCGCACCTGCCGGGTGATGACGTCGTGCTGACCATGATCCAGGACGGCGACCACCGCCTGTCACGGCCGCAGGACATCGCGCGCATCCTCGCGGCGCTGGAGGAGTTTTAGGAACTGCGTCGTCGAAAGTGGAGCAAGCGGGTCGATGCATCGCGTCGCTGTCATCACCGGGCTTGTCCCGGCGATCTCGCTTAGGATTGCAACGCGCTGCCGGTCTAAGCGAGATGCCCGGCACAAGGCCGGGCATGACAGATGAAACTCCGATGCTGCTTGACAGCAGCTCCGATCACTTCGACTCCGGCAGCGGCGCGACCTGGCGCTGCGCCAGCGCGGTGACGCTGGAGGTGCCGATCGGGCCTTGCTCGTCATAGAGAAAGCATTCGCCGATCGCGACGCCGTCGGTCGCGCCGTGATTGGTGACCTCGAACCCGATCCACGCGGTGGCCGGCAGCCGATGCAGGTAAATTGTCACGTCGCTGTTGATGTAGCCGAGCCCCTGGTCGCCGGCATTGGCGAACGGGCTGGCGAAATCGGCGGCGAGCGCGACGCGCACGAACGGCGACAGCGGCACGCCCTCGATGAGGTCGCGGACCTCGCTCATCCACACCTTGCGCGGCGTGAGTGAACCCATATAGCCGGAGATCGGGCGGACCGCCCACATGCCGTTGAGGCTCAGTCGCGGATCGTCCGGCGCAGGGATCTCGGCCGGCATCGGCGCGTTCCAGTTCGGCGGCGTCCATACCCGGCCGGGCGCGTTCTGCGTGCGCAACAACAGCTGGCACGTCGCGCGCGCCATGCTGGCGCCGTTGGAAAAGAACTCGGCGTCGACGACCTTGATGCGCCTGCCGTCGCGCACGAGCCGCGTCGTGACCTCAACCAGCGAGAGATCCGGCAAACGATACATGTCGACAGTCAAACGCGCCGGCAGATAGGCGGCGCTGCTATGCCGCCGCTCGATCTCGTGGCCGAGCAAGCCCGCGACCACGCGGCCGTGCAGCGACTTCGGATCCCACGGGCCGCGCGCTTGCGCCGTCGGCACGAAGCGGTCGCCGTCGCGCGTGAAGAATGGTTGATTTGTCATGGCGACAGCCATGGCGGAAATCGTTCAATCGCGCCAGAGCAACCCGCTCATGAGGCTATGAGTTGACGGCCCACTCGCTCCGCACGCCGTCGTCTCGCTCGGCCGGCAAGTGTTGCTCGGCAAGGGCCGCGAAATCGTCTGTTTCCATCAGGCGCGACAGCGCCCATGCCGCCGCGCCACGCACCGGCGGACTTGCATCGTCGCGCAGGCGGCGCGCCTCGTCCGCGAGTTCGCGGCGTCCCGAGTTGCCGATCGCGATCAAAACATTGCGGACGAAGCGGTCGCGGCCGATCCGCTTGATCGGCGATTTTGCAAACAGGGCGCGAAACGCCCCATCATCGAGCCGTGCAAGCTCGGCGAGCGCCGGGAAACGAAGATAGCCGCGCGCCGCAAGTTTTGCTTCGCGGCCGGCCTGCGCGAATTTGTTCCAGGGACAGGCCGCGAGGCAGTCATCGCAGCCAAAGATGCGATTGCCGATCGCAGCGCGAAACTCGCGCGGGATCGGTCCTTTGTGCTCGATCGTCAGATACGAGATGCAGCGCCGCGCGTCGAGGCGATAGGGCGCCGGGAACGCGGCAGTCGGACAGACGTCGAGGCAGGCGCGGCAACTGCCGCAATGGTCGATCTCGGGCGCATCGCGCGGCAGCTCGAGCGTCGAAAAAATCACGCCGAGAAACAGCCACGAGCCGAATTCGCGCGACACCACGTTGGTGTGCTTGCCCTGCCAGCCGAGGCCGGCGGCCTCCGCGAGCGGTTTCTCCATCACGGCGGCGGTATCGACGAAGACCTTGACCTCGCCGCCGCCGTTGGTGATGAGCCAGCGCGCCAGCGTTTTCAGGCGCGCCTTGATCAGGTCGTGATAGTCGTCGCCGCGGGCATAGACCGAGATCGCCGCGCGGTCGCGATTCCCAAGCAATTCACTGGGATCGTCGTCCGGCCCGTAGTTGACGCCGAGCATGATGATCGAGCGCACCTCGCGCCACATCACGACAGGATCGGCGCGGCGGTCCGGATTGGCCGCGAGCCAATCCATCGTGCCGTGGGCGCCGTCGTCGAGAAATTGCTTCAGACGCTCCCCGGCCTTCGGGATCGCGTTGGGATCGGCAACGCCGCAGCAATCGAAGCCCAAGGATTTTGCCTCGCGCGCGAGCTCGGCCTTGAGTTTGTCGGGCGCGATCAGAAGTCGAGATCCACATAGGTCGCCGACGCCGGCACGCCCGCGAGCCAGTCGGCGAGAATCGGCCGGAATGACGGGCGCGACTTGATTCGCGCGTACCACGACTTTGCGGTCTCGTCCTCGTTCCATGGCACGTCGCCAAGATAATCGATCGCCGACAGGTGCGCGGCCGCGGCGAGGTCGGCATAGGTCATGCGGTCGCCGGCCAGATAGTTTCGGTTGCCGACCAGCCAGCCGATATAGTTCAGATGATAGCGGATATTGGTGCGCGCCGCGCGCATCGATTCGGTCGACGGCGACCCGCCGCCCTCGTCCTCCCTCATGAAGCGCTTGTAGATGCGCTCCAGCACCAGCGGTCCCGACACCTCGGCGAAGAACTTGTCGTTGAACCACGACAACAGGCGGCGCACCTCGATGCGCTCGCCCGGATCGCTCGCCATCAGCCGGCGATCATCGTCCATCGCCGGGCCAAAGGTCTCGTCGAGAAATTCACAGATCACGGCGGCGCCGGGGACCGCCGGCACGCCGTCGGCGACCAGCACCGGCGTCGTGGCCGCCGGATTCATGACGAGGAACTCGTGGCGACGCTCCCAGGGCCGTTCCTCGACGAGACGAAACTCGAGGCCGTGCTCCGCCACCGCGAGGCGGATGAACCTCGAGTGCGGGCAGAACGGATGATGGAACAGCGTGACCATGAGTTTGGTGCAGGTAAGCGCTTCGACGACGCTAGAGCATGATCCGGAAAAGTGCGAATCGGTTTTCCCGGACAAACGCCTTCGTTTGTCCAAAGATCACGCTCAGTCAAGAACCTAAAGCGCGATGATGATGCAACCAAACCTCAGCGCGCTTTAGGGGCGACAACCTAACCATCCCGGCACGGGAGGCAAGCGTGGGCGTTGGGCGCGGCAAGGTTTTAAGGATTGCCGCGGCTTCGCGAATAGGCGAGAAGGACGCGTTTTGCGCATGTCCCGAAAAAGTGGGTACCGGTTTTTCGAACAGGACATGCGCAGACAAATAACTCTACATGCAGGCACTTCAGCAGGTCGGCCATGGATTCTGATTCGTTGCGAGCCGTGTTCCTCGGTGTCGTCGAGGGCGTCACCGAGTTTTTGCCGGTTTCGTCGACCGGCCATCTCTTGCTGGTCGAACGCTTCTTCAATCTCGGCGAGGACAACTTCTGGAAAAGCTTTGCGATTCTGATCCAGCTCGGCGCCATCCTCGCGATCGTCGTGCTCTATTTCGTCAAGCTGTGGCAGACCGCGATCGGCATGTTCACCGATCCGGCCGCGCGCCGCTTCGTGATCGGCCTGCTGGTTGCGTTTTTCCCCGCGGTCGTGATCGGCGGACTGTTGGGCGGAGTCGTCAAGACCTATCTGTTCAATCCGTGGGTCGTTTGCTTCTCGCTGATCATCGGCGGCGCGGTGTTGCTGTGGGTCGACCAACTCGACCTGCATCCGACCGAGCACGATGCGACGGCATTTCCGCTGCCGATGTGTTTCGGCATCGGCTTTGCGCAATGCCTGGCGCTGGTGCCCGGCGTATCGCGCTCCGGCGCGACCATCGTCTCGGCTATGCTGTTCGGCTCCGACAAGCACGCGGCGGCTGAGTTTTCCTTCTTCCTTGCGATTCCGACGATGATCGGTGCCTTCGTCTACGATGCCTACAAGAGCCGCGCCGAGATGACGTTCGATCACATCACCATCATTGCGATCGGCTTCGTGGTGTCGTTCGTGACCGCGATTGTCGTGGTCCGGGCATTCCTCAGCTACGTCACCCGGCACGGCTTCATGCCGTTCGCGTGGTGGCGCGTCATCGTCGGAACGCTCGGCCTGATCGCGCTGGCGCTGGGGTATTGATTTCCTACCAAACTCGACCCGTCATCCTGAGGTGCGAGCGAAGCGAGCCTCGAAGGATGAACGGCCATCGAAAGCCGCGTCGTGGGCCGGCGCCCTTCGAGGCTCGGCGCAGAGGCGACTTTTTCCAAATCGAGGTGCAATCGCGCCGAGCACCTCAGGGTGACGGCCCACAACCATGCGAGCGCCGCCAGCGGGCTCACACCGCCTTGACGCGGAACTGGCCACTCTTGCGGAAGCGCCACAGCCACGACGGCGCGGTCGCCTCCATCGTGTCGGGCGTGATGCCGAGCCCTTCGAGCGTGCGGCCGTCCGCCTTGGCGGCATCGCTGACCACGACGTCAGTGCGCAACAGCTCGACCTGATCGGGCGTCAGCGTCAGCGGCTGCGGCGCGAACTGCAACAGCAAGGCTTGCAGGCGCGCGATGCCAAATGGCAGCGGCACCATGGCGCGGTTGCGTTCGATCGTGCGGAGGATGAACGCCTGGATCTCGCGCATCGTCATCACTTCGGGGCCGCCGAGCTCGTAAGTCGCGCCGGCGCGCGCCTTGCCCTCGGCGGCATTGGCCACCGCGCTCGCGACGTCGCCGACGAACACCGGCTGCATCCTGGTCGCGCCGCCGCCGATCAGCGGCAGGAACGGCAGCATCCGCGCCAGCGCCGCGAAGCGGTTGGTGAACTGGTCCTCGGGGCCGAACACCACCGACGGCCTGAAGATTACCGCCGCTGGACTTGCGGCAAGCGCTGCTTTTTCGCCTGCGGCCTTGGAGCGCGCATAGTGCGACGTCGAGTTTTCATCCGCGCCGATGGCGGAGAGGTGAATAAGCCGCGCGTTCGCCGCGGCCGCGGCGCGCGCCACTGCCGCAGCGCCCTCGACCTGAACCGCGCCGAAGGTCTGCGCGCCGGACTTTGCCAGGATGCCGACCAGGTTGATGACGACAGCAGCATCGCCAACGGCTGCCTCGACCGACGCCGGATAGCGCAGGTTGGCCTGCACCGGCATGATCTGGCCGACCCGTCCGAGCGGCTGCAGGTGTCCGGCAAGATCGGGCCGCCGCACCGCGACGCGGATACGGAAGTCGCGCTTCACCAGCGCCCGCACCACATGGCGGCCGATGAAGCCGGAGCCGCCGAACACCGTAATGAGCGTGTCGATATTGGCCGCCATCGAAACAACTCTCCCCGCAAGCTCGGGCTGTTATCGTCAAGGTCCGCGATACCTAATCGGACTCCGCGTGTACAGCGGGTTTTCGCCCGCGCTGGCGGTCAATTGACAAGGCGGGGCCCGATCCGTACCTATCCGCTCGGGCCCAGGTGGCGGAATTGGTAGACGCGCTGGTTTCAGGTACCAGTGGTGCAAGCCGTGAAGGTTCGAGTCCTTTCCTGGGCACCAAATTGCTCGATATTATTCTTCGGGAAATAGCACGGGCTCATAATCCCGCGCGCCGTGCCTGCGATCCGGGGCGCCAGACAAGCAGTCAAAACGGGCCAGCACCCGAATTCAAATCAGGCCACTCGTGGTCAAAGCGAGCCAGCACCCGCGATCCGAAACGGAACAATTTACGCGTTAGATCTTTCAGCGACCGAAGCACCGGATAGGCTCGGATGAGCCAGTCGGGCGTCTCGAGATAACGCAGCGCCTCAATTTCGTTATCCGTGCGGCGCTTTTGAAACTGAGCATCGGAAAAATAATCTGGGTTGGCTTGATACCAGTCCAGGTATCGTGTGATTCCCTGCCGCAGTTGGGCGCCGTCGGGCAATCGAGCAGCAAAGGCCAACTCTCGGCGAAAGCAGATCGCCTCGATCCTCGCGCGCCGCTTTTCCTCGTATCCGATTCCGTATCGTTGCAACCTTGCGTGCGTGGCTTCGTGTACGATGGTTGATGCAATCCGCTCGATACTCGTCGCCGGGTCGGCGACATACCGCTCGTCGAGAAGACAGGCCTTAAGTGACGCCCTGTATTGGCCAAGGCCGTGCGGCAGCAGAAACACCCAAATTCGTTCGAGGTCTCGAATGATGCGTGCGTAGCTCAATGGACTGTACTGCTTAACAAGCAGCAACGCCTGTTCCACGCGGGTCAAGTCTGCAGGCCTGCCGCTCCAGCTCCCGATCCAGATTCCATCGAGGTGCCGACCAAGCGACATAGCCAGCCCCATTCTGTCGAGGATGCTGGGCATCGCCCGAGGCGACCCATAGCATTCGTTGCTCATGGAATCAGAACCGACCGAGGCGGGGACAGGCATCCAAGCACAGCGAGCTGTTGGCGTCCGAGAACGGCCTGAAGCGGTACGCGAGGCGGGTTCATAAATGCTTTATCGGGCACTTCAAAACGACCGCAACCTATTGGACAAGGCGTTTTTCAAGCCGTATCAAAGGGTTTGGCGGCGCTCCGTTTTGTCGATCGGCAACCGCAAACCCCTCGTCTCCTTAAGGTTTGGGCGCTAGCTTGGATCGACCTGGATTCGCGGACGTATCCGGCTCCGATCCGAAGGAAAAACTAGGCCTCGACCACATGACCATTCGCCTGCATCGCGGTGATGTTCCGGACCTGTCGCGCTACAAGACCGCCGTTGCGATCGACACCGAGACCATGGGTCTTAACCCGCATCGGGACCGGCTCTGTGTCGTGCAACTGTCGAGCGGTGACGGCACGGCGGATGTCATCCAGATTCCGCCCGGCCGCATCGATGCGCCGAATCTCAAAAAGCTGCTGGCCGATCCGACGATCACCAAGATCTTCCACTTCGCGCGCTTCGATCTCGCCGTGCTCTATCACAGCTTTGGCGTCATGCCGCAGCCGGTCTATTGCACCAAGATCGCCTCGCGGCTGTCGCGCACCTACACCGACCGCCACGGCCTGAAAGACATCGTGCGCGAGCTGCTCAACATCGATCTCTCCAAGCAGCAGCAGTCGAGCGATTGGGGCAGCGACGATTTGAGCGAGGCCCAAGTCGCTTACGCCGCGTCCGACGTGCTGCATCTGCATCAGCTGCGCGAGAAGCTCGATGCGATGCTCGTTCGCGCCGGCCGCGCCGACATTGCCGGCGCCTGCTTCGAGTTTCTGCCGACGCGGGCGCGGCTCGATCTTCTCGGCTGGAGCGAGGAGGATATCTTCGCGCATAGTTGAGGCGACGGCGCGCCGCGTTTCGGTCACAGTCCTCGTCGCTTCTAGCCTTGCCGGCGAGGGAACCATGACCCGCCGGCGCGGGACCATCAGGGATTACGACCTGCATGCAGGTGCAATCGGTTCGCGATCCGATCTATCTCGCAGCGCTGGAAGCGCGCTTTGCGCTTGCCGCGCGGCATTCCAGGCGCGTGCGGTTTCTGCGCAAGGCGATTCCTGCGCTGATCTGCATCGCGCTCGCCGGCGTCATTCTCATCTCGATCTTCAATCCGTTCCGCCTGCTGGGTCAGCTGCCGATCGATATCGGCGGCGTCGTCCTTTCCGGAACGACGATCACGATGGAGTCGCCGCACATGGCCGGCTTCACCGCGGACAAGCGCCCGTATGAAGTGTGGGCACGCACCGCGCGGCAGCAGATCAACGATCCGAGCAACATCGACCTGGAGTTCCTGAAGGCCAGGGTCGAAATGGAGGACAAGTCCATTGTCGACATCAATGCGCGGCGCGGGCAGTTGAACAACAAGACGCAGCTGCTGCATTTGCAGGAGAACATCTACCTGAAAGCGTCGAGCGGCTACGAGGCGTGGTTGACTGACGCGATCGTCGACATGGACAAGAGCACGGTGCATTCCGATCAGCCGGTCAAGGTCAAGCTCATCAATGGCAATCTCGACGCAAAGGATCTCGATATCGTCGAAAACGGCGCGCTGATGCAATTCACCGGCGGCGTGTCGATGGATCTGACGATGGAGAACGACAACGCGGCGCAGGCTGGCGCCGCGCCGGCCAGCGCGCCGCCCGCTGCCGCGCCGCCAGCCAAACCCCGGACCAAACGATGACGATGGCGGATCGCGGCGCGATGTTCGTCCCGCAGCAACGCATTCGGATGCGACGGTGTCTCGCTGCGGCTGTCGGGTTGCTTCTATGCGCGGGTAGCCTCGCGCTCGCGCAGGGACCATCGACCGCGAGTTCCGCCCAAGCCAATGCCAGCCAGGGCTCGGCGACCGGCACGCCGAACGCGCTGCAGGGCTTTTCGCAAAACCGCGGCCCGCCGAGTCATAGCGAAGCGGCAACGCTCGATGTCCGCGACAAGGACAAGGTCGCGACCTTCCTCGGCGATGCCAAGACCGGCGACGTCAAGGTCGTGCAGGGCGACACCGTGATGCGCTCAAAGACGCTGGTGGTGTTCTACGAGCAGAGCGCGGCCGGAGGGCAGAAGGACAACACCAAGGAT
>Ga0073928_10009234_pt1 | contig 12058 bp, 10 predicted proteins | sample PaiPotPPA55metaG_FD_76969 | JGI IMG/M metagenome (GOLD analysis project Ga0073928, IMG submission 76969) | Iron sulfur acid spring bacterial and archeal communities from Banff, Canada, to study Microbial Dark Matter (Phase II) - Paint Pots PPA... ...
ATCGATCTGCTCGATCTGATGAAGGATGGCATTGTTTCGCCGCCGAAGCTCGTCAATATCCGCAATGTCAGCAGCCTTCACGGGATCACCGCAGGGGCGGATGGTTTGCGTCTGGGACCGGTGTCGACTTTGAGCGAGATCGCTGCTCATCCGGAGATACAGAAAAGCTACACGGCTTTAGCGGATGCGGCCGGGCATGCGGCGACTCCGCAGGTGCGCAATATGGCGACTCTTGGAGGAAACATCATGCAGCGCCCGCGCTGTTGGTACTTCCGCTCAAGTGACTTCGACTGCAAGAAGAAGAACGGGGCCAGTGACGATTGTCACGCGCATACGGGGGAGAATCAGTATCACGCCATAATGAACAACGGTACCTGCGCGATGGTGCATCCCTCTTCCACCGCTGTGCCGTTGCTCGCGATGAATGCGCAGGTGGAACTGACCTCGAAGCGAGGCAAGCGAACTGTTGCCATGAGCGAGTTCTACGTCCCGCCCGAGAAGAGCCTCATCAACGATACCGTTGTGCAGCCGGGCGAACTGATTACTGGTGTCTTCGTGCCCGCGCCGGAGCCAGGCACACGGTCTGCCTATCAGAAATATGGCGAGAAGGAGAGCTTCGATTGGCCACTTGCGGATGCCGGCGTCGTGCTCGTTATGGACGGGACGCACTGCCGAAAGGCCTGGATTGCCCTTGGCGTCGCCGCTCCTACACCTATTCGTTCCGCCGCAGCCGAGGCGATGCTGACGGGCAAAACGATAGATGAAGCCACCGCTCGTGCGGCCGCTAGTGCTGCGATGCAGGGGGCGACGCCGCTCTCTCAAAATGGATTCAAGATGCAACTTTTCCAGACCGCGATCTATCGCACCGTGTTGCTCGCAGCCGGGCAGATGAAGCGCGATCCAAGCTCCATCGGCTAAGGAGATTCGATATGACGACTACCCTTGTGCAGCTCCACTGCGCCTCCCTTCGCAGCAAGTCTGCCTATGCCGCCTTTGGCGACTTTCATGAGGAGCACGCCGATCTGATGGGTGCCACCACCACCTACTGGTGTCTCAAAACCATGAGCAAGGCCGGCCCGGACGATCACTACGTCCATCGTTCGATTTGCCAGGAAGGGCGATCCTGCTGGGAAAGCTGCGATCAGGGAGATGAGAGTTAGTTTGACAGCTCCCCTTTTCGAGGTAGCAAATGTTGTCTTCTACTTCGTAGCGCTTAATCGCGCCTTTTGCACACTCAAGAATTCTCGCGCGTGAGTCAGTTGCGGCAGATCCGCGTCTCCTTCCTTCCAGGCATTCGCGAACTCCGCATACTCCTTCGCAGCTGTTGCTTCATCTCCTGCGGCCTCGCTGCTCCGAGCCATCCCGAATAGCGGAAATCCAGACCTTGGCCTTTCCACCAGCGCTGCCTCGTATGCCTTATGGGCATCCGAATAGTTGCCGGCCCGCATCAGTGCGTAGCCCTCAGCCACGCCCAGCGGGCGGATGTAGGGCGCAGCTATCTCGCACTTACAAGCGGCTGCTTTTAGAAGTTGAGATAGATGGGATTGCCAACTATCAGAAGGGAGCCGTTCATCGATCGGACATTCACTCGGAGCCAATGTCTTTTGCCGTCGCTTACATAGTCGAACCCTCTGGTCTCGTCCTGCTTGCTGACCGCGGATTTGTCTATCAGCGTTGTAGGCTGTCCATCCTGGACGATCTCTGGGTAAGCGCCATCGAGCGCGATCATTCTGACTGCGAAATCTATCCGCTTGCCGGCAGGAGCATTGATCGAATCTCCCATGGAGGTAGCGTGCGAACCTGCCTTCGCTTCAAATTCGATTCCGCGATCTTTCGTGCCTTCCACGTCGATGAAGACATGTCCCGCCCGGATTGCGTCGAGGATTGCATGTTCAGAGAGTATTGGAGAATAAACCACCGTGGTCGGCCGGCCTATTCCTGATCTCGTGTCAGGTGCCAGGTCGGCGTCATGATTGTCACTGCCGCCGATCCCCGTAAGCCGGAATCCCTTGTTGAGTTGTTCCTGCCAGAGAGTGATACCGGAGCCCGGTCCTTCAACCAGATTGCCGTTGACCACCTCAATCGCGGTTACACGACTGAAGTCGGTGTTCGGGACGGTCCATCCACATCCCATGCAAAGCTCTCCCGAGGGCAGTCCTGGATGATTGATGGAGAAGATTCCGTGCAGGTCCTGAACTCGCTTGAGCAGTTGATCGATGTCGGGAACATGCGCGCTGGTCAACCGAAAATCGATGAACTCCGTTGTTCCATATACATTGGCGTGTCCCTGAAATGTCGTAATCTCGCGAGCCGGGATAAGCAATAACTTATCGAAGTAAGGTTGCAATTCGCGCATGGCGTCGTAGTGCGAGGTCGTGTTGTGGTCGCTGATCGCAATGAAATCGAGGCCTCTTCGCGCTGCGCTTTCGGCCGTTTTATACAGCGGGCAAGGAACTTTTTGGCCAGACTGATTCAGGCAGGAACCGTCGCTGTGGGCGTCGTGCATGTGCAGGTCTCCGCGATACCATTCCGGCGCGGTACGCAGGGGCGCCGCGCTAAAGGTCGAGACCGCGGGGGAGTCTGTAGCGTGGGCGAAATAGACGTTGGCAGTGTATTCGGATCGTACCCCTTCTCTGATATTAGGAACGCCCAGGATGAGGTTCCATCTTCCCGGGCGTATGGGACCCGGAAGGTAAGACGGGGTGGCGTCAGTGGCCGAAAGGGTAAATGAAGCCTTGTTGCCTCCGCTCCATCCCCGAAACCGTTCACCATCGAACAGACCCAGATCGATGGTGGTGTGTTTGTCCCGCTCGGTGTAAGACGACTCGATGGTCACCCGAGTGACACCTTCGGGCACATCGAAGGGGAGTTCTATGTATGTTTGACGATCTGCATACGCTACGGTTCTGTGCAGGACCAGATCAGGACGACCTTGCTGAGCGCGACAGGCATTGACGCCCAGAAAGATAAGGAAGGCGAGAGTCATCGAAGGAACCGCAGATTTATAAACTGAGCTCAGAGGCAATTGAAGGGAAGATACTGAAGGCTGATATCGCATATGTCCTCGCATGGGTCTTGTCTCAAAGAGACTAACTGCTTCGAATCGGTCTCAAGAATATCGAGGCAAGAAGACCGGTCGGTAGCTGGTTTGTTATACCGCATGGAGGCTTCAATTCAATTACTGACGGCAGAAAACAATCTTCCGACTGACTAAGATCGCTGAAGCTGTTGTGCTAAATCGGATCCGTCATTGTGTGGTGCGGCGTGAGAGAGATCGCAGCTGCGAATATGCCAATCTCTCATCTGGTATCGACGGCAACGACGTGTTGTTCAGAGGTTACGTCGGCTCACAACCGCATCTCCGAACGCGTGCCGATCCTTTCCCTTTGTGCTTGACGTCCCCTGGAATGCAGCCAGAGCTCTACTGCGATCGTGTTAATGGAAAAACCAAGCCAGAAGGCGATACCGAAGAACTGCCGCGGTTCAAGATGTGTCCATCGACTGGTAGCAAAAAAAATACCCATCACCGGCCGGGTAGTAGCGATGCCGAGCAGAATCCCAACTGCCCGCGTCATCCAGAGCCGCTTCTGCAGATGCTTGCCTTCGCGCATATATTTGTAGGCCCGCGCCAGCGAAAACAGGAACAGGCTATTGAAGAGAAGTACTGCGGAGCGTTCTACCCATCCGCCAATCGAGTAGGCGCTCATGGCATAGGCCGTAACGCCGACCACTGCTCCCAGTGGAAACAGCAATCGCTCTGCCCATGCGGCTCCGGTGCGGCGCAGAAAGACAAGTGGAGTCAGCAGAACAAACGCCATTGCAGGCACAATGTGCGCAACCGTAAGGGCAGTGTGCGATGCGAACGCCGCGTCCAGCGCAGCCATTTGTGCTGGCCCAGACTGCGATGGATGGACAATCGCGGCCAGCCTTCGCACGACGACTGCAATCGAAATTGTAATGCTGATCCAGAATCCCGTCAGCAGCCACAGCGGAGTTGCCGCCCCGCCTGTGACGAGATCGCGACCATTGTTGGTGACTGAACTCTTCATAGCTACATCCTGTGTCTTCCACGAAGATCAGGCTGGACATTGCCGGCTGAAATCTCCGCCGGAGATCAGTTTGTATGTCATTCGCCACCGCTTCCTATTCTGGCGGCAAGATGATCCAGGCGCGAGTGCCATCTCTTCTGGAGTTCATCAGCTTTAATGCGTTGTTCGGGATTCAGAACGGTAGTGTAGACCTTCGACTTCAACCGCTCCTTCTCGACCAGCAGCTTTGCAATCGTCTCGCCCTGGCGAGCCGCAATTGCCTGCACCTTGCTATCGTCAAAGCTGCCTTGCGCTGTCGCCGAGACCATCTCTTTGCCTTCGGAAGCCAGTTCCTGAACGAGCGATGCAACCGTCGGCCGCTCTGCCTCCCACATCGACTTGATCTGCGACTTCTGCGCATCACTCAGATTCAATTCGTGTGCTACGTAGCCAAGAGGCCCGTAGTGGTTCCATCCCCGGCCCCGCCATTCGTGTCCTTCCCGGCCGTCTGCCTGGGCTACTATTATGCTGATTGCAACGAATAACAACGCCACACTTGACCAGATTATGAATCGCTTCACATCAAACCTCTTCTGTATTGCATCTCGATTTCAGCACCGGAACCCGGAGCGTGCGATAAAGATTGGTGAAGCGAAGTAAAGTTTTGTAAAGGCTGCTTTTGCCGGCAGAGGAATGGTCTAGGATCGAGTCGGAGGCGGCTGGCGCAGAGAATGGATCGCGTTCTCATCGTCGATGATGATGTCGAGCTGTGTAGACTTCTTGCGGAGCGCCTTAGCACCGAGGGGTTCGCGATCGAGGCCGTGCACGACGGGCCGCGCGGGCTTGAGCGCGCTCTATCTCGAGAACACGCCCTCGTCGTCCTCGATCTTATGTTGCCGGGCATGGGCGGTCTGGACGTTCTGCGCAGGTTGCGCGCGCAGTCTTCTGTCCCGGTACTGATCCTGACCGCGCGTGGCGAAGATGTCGAGCGAATCCTGGGGTTGGAGATCGGAGCGGACGACTACTTGCCCAAGCCGTTCAATCCACGCGAGCTCCTTGCTCGAATTCGCGCCATTCTGCGGCGGACCGCCCAAGCTGCCATCACCGCAGCCCCGCTGGTTGCGGGCGATCTCCGCCTCGATCCTGCAGCCCGTGAAGTCTGGTTGAACGACACGCCGCTGGATCTGACCAGCGTGGAGTTCACGTTGCTGGAGACCCTGCTCCGCGCCGCCGGACGGATCCTCACACGCGAGCAACTTACCGAGAGCGTCCTCGGCCGGAAGCTCGGGCCCTTCGATCGAGTCATCGACGTCCACGTCAGCAATGTGCGCAGGAAGCTGGGGCCAGCGCAAGGCGGCGAACGCATCAAGTCTGTCCGAGGCAGCGGTTACCTCTTCGTGGCGCGGTCCGAAGCAGATCCGAGGCGAAAGGAAGCTGATCGTGCGTAGTCTCTTCCTCAAAGTTTTTCTGTGGTTCTGGGCGACGGTCATCGCTACGGGCGTTGCATTAATCCTTACATTTATCCTCGAGCCACGTAGCGTGCCTTCGCGATGGCATGCGACGTTGCAGGACACAGCGCGCTACTCCGGGGCGATCGCTGTCGAAGAAGCTGAGCGAGGCGGGGCCCCCGCGGCAGCGGCCTACCTTGAGCGGATCGAGCGCGAAACGAGCCTGCGGGCCTGCCTCTTCGATTCCGCGGGAGGCCTGATCGCCGGCAGCGATTGTGAGAGCTTCCAGGACGTGGCTTCGCATGTGACTGTTTCAAGTCCATCAACCTTCAGCATGAGATACGGCATCGCTCGCGTTGCCTTGAGGTTGCAGGGCAGCAGCGGACGCGAATACATTTTTGCTACCGAGCTTCCGGCCGGGCCTCGCGCCGCGCTCGGCATCAATCGAGCCTCGATTGCGTTGAAGTGGGGCATCGCTCTTCTCGTCTCAGGATTTATCTGTTATCTGCTCACACGTTATCTCACCACCCCGATTCTGCGACTGCGTGCAGCGTCGCAACAGCTCGCCGCCGGCGACCTGAGCACGCGTGCTGCCGCGGTGATAGAGCGCCGCCACGACGAACTCGGTGACCTCGTGCGCGACTTCGACGCCATGGCCTGTCGCATCGAAGAGCTTGTCTCCCGGCAACGTCAGCTCATCTCCGATGTCTCGCATGAACTGCGGTCGCCCCTGGCGCGGCTGTACGTAGCGCTCGATCTCGGGCGGGAGAGAAAAGGCAACGATCCTGCCTTCGATCACATGGAGAAGGACATCGGACTGCTCAACGAGATGATCGGGCGCCTGCTCGACGTCGCCAGGCTCGACACATCCGCGCCGCCGGTGCCGATGATGCCAGTGGATCTGGCCGAGATCGTCTCTCAAGTCGTCCGCGACGCCGACTTCGAATCGCATGAACGGAACGGCAGCGTAAAGCTAACGGCGTATGAGCAATCCTTTGTACAGGGCAATGCGAAACTGCTGCAGAGCGCTATTGAAAATGTAGTTCGCAATGCGATTGTCTATACGGAGCCCGGTACTCCAGTCGAAATTCTGCTGCAGTCTGAACGCGGATCGAGCGCATCGTTCGCCCGCCTGACTGTCCGCGATTATGGGCCGGGGGTTCCCGAGTCAGAACTCGTCAACATCTTTCAACCGTTCTATCGCGTCTCAGACGCTCGCGATCGCCAGTCTGGCGGCGCAGGTCTCGGCTTAGCCATCGCGGATCGGGTCATCCGGCTTCACGGCGGAACGATTCGTGCCGAGAACGCTGCGCGGCGAGGCCTGCAGGTGGAAATCCTCCTGCCTCGCTTGACGTTGGACTCAACGGAACTGGCATCGACCGCTTGAAAAGTCGCATCGTGCCGACCCACGGCCAAGAGCTATTTGGATTCGGGTGGGGTTGATCAGTTTTTCTGTCAACTGAGCAAATTCTTCTGAAATGGATGTTTTTAAAATGAAAAGATGAGTTTTGACAACAATGTCCCATGGTCGGGAAGTCAAGCCATCCTTCGTCAAGGTAAAAGTCGCGGTCGAGAGAACAAAAAGTACTCCGATCCCTCGGCCTTTCTCTATACTGGCGAGTGTGTGTCTGCTCATCAGCAATTGCGTTACCACCTGGTGCAGAGCGAAGCCCGCCATGCAACTCATCCACGATGTACTTTTAACGATGCGCTCTTCTACCGCATTCTTATCGCTGAAGGAAACGTAGCGATGAGGCTCATTGACTATCAAGAAAGGCACTCGTCGAGAAGTCGGCATCCAAGGCAAGTGCCTCCTGTTGGACCTTACGAAAGCGAGACTTAATGTTGAATCGCAGAACCTTCCTTCAATCTGCTGCAAAGACCGCGACTATCGCCGCCGCCGCAACCCGCCTCAACCCACTGATTGCGCAATCTTCGCCGCTTCCGCCCCGCTCGCCGAATGACGTCATCCAACTCGCCCTCATCGGCGCTGGCATTCAGGGCCAGGGGGACACTCGTACCGCGCTGCAGGTTCCGGGCGTCAAACTCGTCGCCGTCGCCGACTGCTACGATGGCCGCCTTGCCCATGCTAAAGAGTTGTGGGGATCTGATCTCTTCACGACCCGCGATTACCGTGAGATCCTCGCCCGAAAGGACGTTGACGCCGTCCTCATCGCCACGCCCGACCATTGGCACAGGCAGGCCGCAGTCGACGCCATGAAGGCTGGCAAGGACGTCTATCTCGAAAAGCCGATGATTCACGTCTACGCCGATGGCCCGGAGATTATCGACACCGTCCGCTCGACGAACCGCATCCTTCAGGTCGGCAGCCAGCGTGTCAGCTCCATCGTCTACGCCAAGGCAAAAGAGCTGCTCGCCTCCGGCGCGATCGGCAAACTCAACATGGTCAGTGCCCATTGGGATCGCAACTCCTCCCTCGGCGCCTGGAACTACACTATTCCGCTTGACGCCTCCCCCGAAACCTGCGATTGGCCGCGCTTTCTCGGATCGGCGCCGAAGGTTTCTTTCTCCGGTGAGCGTTTCTTCCAGTGGCGCAAATGGAAGGATTATGGATCCGGTGTTGCCGGCGATCTTTTTGTTCACCTCTTCAGCGGCACCCACTTCGTTACCGGCGCCAAAGGTCCCACGCGCGCGATGGCCACGGGTGGCCTGCGTTTCTGGAACGACGGCCGCGACGTCTATGACGTTCTACTCGCGCTCTTTGACTATCCCGAAGGCTTTAATCTCAGCCTTCGTGTCAACTTCGTCGACGGCGGAGACGAGAGCGAAGGCTTCCTCTTCACCGGCTCAGAAGGTCTCATGGAGATTGCAGGGAACACCGTCACCGTAACCCGATCTCCGCGTGCAACCGAACCCGGCTATACCGTTTCCACGTTCACCGACGCCATGCAGCGGCAGTACATTGAGCAATACCGAAAAAAATATCCGATCACGCATCCCAGTGGCCCATTGCCGCAGAACGTTGAGAAGTTCGTCGCTCCGCCCGGCTACTCCGACAGCTACGATCACTTCCACAACTTCTTCAATGCCGTTCGCAGCCGTCAACCTGTCGTCGAAGATGCGACCTTCGGCTTTCGCGCCGCCGGCGCCGCTTTGCTAAGTAATCTCAGCGTCGACCGCGGTAGCGTCGTCCATTGGAACCCCGAAACCATGAAGCTCGCCTAACAACAAGTCAGTACGAGGAACCACCATGCAGATCCAATCCAAGTGTCTTGTCTCGCTGCTCGCCCTGCTCCTTTTTGCCTCCGGTTTGGGGCACGCCCAGGACCCCGCCCATGCCACTGAGTTCCGCATGCAGCATCCAGGCAACGGTCCCGGCGGCGAGCCTCGCATCGCCTTTCTTACCCATCGGCTCGGCACTGACCATGCCGAAGGCATCTCGATGCTCGACATGAATGGCGACGGCTTTCCGGATCTGCTCAGCGGCGCTTACTGGTACGAGAATCCCGGTGCCGACGGTGGCGAGTGGAAGCAGCATCAGTTCCGCACCGTCGGCATTCACAACGAGTTCGTCTCCGACTGCGGAGAATGGGTCTTGGACGTCGATCACGACGGCCTGCCCGATCTCATCACCACCGGCTGGATCTCGAACGGCCTCTGGTGGTATCGCAACCCCGGGCCAAAGGCCGTCGCGGCCGGCGCCATGTGGAAGGCCGAGAAGATCACGGACAGCTACGACACCGAGGGCGGCGCCTTCGCCGATATCAACGGCGACGGCAAGCCCGATCTCGTTCTAGCCCACTACAACCGATCAGGTGTGCTGTGGGTCGATTTCAGTAAAGACAAGCCACGCGTCCACCACCTGGGAGGCCGCGCGGAGGACGGTCACGGCATCGGTGTCGCCGACATCAACGGCGACGGCAAAGCGGACGTGCTCACACCTCACGGCTGGTTTGAGCAGATCGATGCCGACAACGACAAATGGCAATGGCATGGAGATTGGGAACTCGCCGATGCCGGCTTCCCCATTCTCGGCTACGACGTCAATCATGACGGCAAGCTTGATCTCATCTACGGTCAGGGCCATGCCTATGGCCTGTACTGGCTTGAGCAGGCTGGCACCCCGGCGCAGCGCAAGTGGATACGCCACACCATCGACGAATCTTTTTCCCAGTCGCACGCACTCGTTCTTGTCGATATCGACGGCGACGGCGTCCCTGAGCTCATCACTGGAAAGCGCTACCGCGGTCACTCCGGCGCTGACCCCGGATCGTATGATCCCGTCGTTGTCTATGCGTACAAGCTGCCGACCAAAGCCCAATTCACCGCTGCAAGAGCTCACATTGCGGGCAAGCAGCCTGTCTCAACGCAGTCCCCCGCGGGCACGACGGCCGGTTCACGCACCATGCAAGTCGCAGACAGCGCGTCTGATGTCGCCTTTACCCGCATCACACTTTCAGAGAACGGCACCGCCAGCGCCGGCACCCAGTTCATTTTTGCCGACTTCGACCACGATGGTGATATCGACCTGGCGAGCGCGGGCAAACTCGGTGTGCACGTACTCGAGAACCTTAAGGTCAACAAGGTCCCCAAATCCGTCCGCGAAGAAACGCAACCCCTCAACCGCAAATGGCCGTTCCCCGGCGAAGGGGAAGAGGTTCCACAGGAAGACGGTCCGACGCCCCAAAAGTGATGTTTGCCGCTGCCATCTCACTTCCTCCTGCAGGTCGTCAGGTCCTTCCCCCGATTGAGCTTCGGGCCGGGTCTCGACGACCGAAAAGCCCGGTTTTCTCCCTGATGCTGCTATGGTTTCGGAGATTTTCGCGAATTGGCGGGGAAAATGGCGGAGGCGAACCTCCTGCGGCGACCTGGCTATGGCAGGAAACTATGCACCGCTGCGATACTAAAGGCGTCTAATCCTTAAATGTGATGGCGACCACGAATCTTGCCAAAGCGACCTCCTTCGACCGCACCCTGGCCAGTGCGCGCTCCACCATGCTGTTCAGCGAGGTGGTCAGGCTGGCGGTGGACAGCTTCCGCGCCAGCAAAACCCGTTTTTTGCTGACCATGCTCGGTATGGTGATCGGCTCGGCCTCGATCATTCTGGTCGCAACGCTGGGTTCTACGGGCAAGCAGTATGCGCTCGATCAACTCACCAGCATCGGTCCCAACAAGATTGAGCTGCAATATAACGGCGGAACCGTCTCAGGCCCGGACAACACCAGCACGCCCGACTATATGACGGTCGAGGATATGCGCGCGGTCCTCGAACAGGTTCCCGGCATCGTCGCCTCGTCTCCCATGCTGGAATTTCACGACAACATTAGCGTAGGAGGCGGCATCAGCAAGGCGACCATGCTGCTTGGCGTCTCTCCGCAGTATCGCATCGTACGCAATCTCGTCGTTGTATCCGGCCGCTTCTTCGACGACCAGGATGAGCGGGCCCACGACAAGGTCGCCGTCATCGTCAAGCCGTTCGCAGATGAACTTTATGGCAGCGCAAATGCAGCTGTCGGCAAAATCATCAGCGTCAAAGGCATACCGTTTCAAATCATCGGCGTCTTCAGGGAGGCCTTCGATACCTACGGCCAGTCGGAGATCAGCGAACATACCCTGCTTGTTCCATATCCGGTTGCCCGCTACTTCACAGGGACCAATGCGCTGAAGGAAATTTTCTTCACGATGCGTGATGCTTCTATGGTCTTGCCCGCCCGAGACCGCATTCTCGCAATCGTCCGGTCCCGCCACTATGCAAGCTCCGTCTACGGCGCGGTGACGCTCACCGAACTCCTGACCAGCATGGCGAAGATCGCCGACATGCTGACCATCGTCCTCACCCTTGGAGCCGGTATCACACTCATCGTCAGCGGCGTCGGCATCATGAACAGCATGCTCGCCAATGTTCAGTCGCGAATCAAGGAGATCGGTATCCGCAAGGCTCTGGGCGCAACCAGCCGCGAGATCCGGCTGCAGTTCCTCACCGAGGCGGTCTTCCTCTCGCTCAGCGGAGGAATACTCGGCACGATTATCGGCCTCGCGATTCCATTTACTCTGGGTCTGTTGTCGCCCTTCAAGATCCCGATTAACCCATGGTCTGCTGTGATCTCCCTCACCACCTCCGTGTTTGTAGGCGTACTCTTCGGAACGCTCCCGGCAAACCGCGCGGCCCGGCTCGATCCGGTGCAAACCCTCAAGTACGAGTAACGGCGGCAAGCGATCCTTCATCGTGGAAGACAAAACGCACCAGCCTTAGCGAAGATTCGCAGAAGCTGGTGCGTTCGTTGTTTCCTCTTGATACCGCGTTAGGCAGTTGCGGCTGTTGCAACTGCTTCGGCTTCCGGCTGATCGCCCTTCACCGTCACCTTCACGTGACTGGTCACCTCGCGGTGCAGCTTCACGGGAACGTGGTACTCGCCGATCGTCTTCAGCGGCTCATCGAGTGCGATCTTGCGGCGATCGATGGTGAACCCCTTGGCTTCGAGCTGCTGTGCGATATCGCCCGAGGTGACCGAACCGAAGAGATGCTCATTCTCGCCTACCTTGCGCTCGAATACGAGTTCGACCTCGGAGAGTTGCGTGGCAAGTTGTTCGGCCCCTGCCTTCTCCTTGACGGACTTGCGC
>Ga0073928_10009235_pt1 | contig 12058 bp, 9 predicted proteins | sample PaiPotPPA55metaG_FD_76969 | JGI IMG/M metagenome (GOLD analysis project Ga0073928, IMG submission 76969) | Iron sulfur acid spring bacterial and archeal communities from Banff, Canada, to study Microbial Dark Matter (Phase II) - Paint Pots PPA... ...
CGCCGCGCGGTCGAGGCGCAGGGCTGCGTCTTCGACCCGATGAGTGTCGGGCTGACCCGCGCCCTGCACATCGCGACCAGCGCCGCCGAGCGCGAGGCCGCGCACGAATTGCGCATCAGGTTCATGCGCAATGTCGAACAGCTGTCGTTGTCGCCGACCGGCGTGTCGCCGACCCTGGGCCGCCCGCGACGCGCCCGCTCGGCCGAGGAGATGCGCCAGGCGACCGAGAGCGAGGCGTTGATCGGCCCGCCCGAGGAGATCGTCGCGCGGCTGAAGCGGCTGCAGGCGGGCGGCGTCGAATACGTCATGGTCATCGATGTCGGCGGCTCGCTCGATGCGCTGCGCACCTTCGCGCGCGAGGTCATGCCCGAGTTCGCCCCTCGCCCCGGCCCTTTCCCCGCAGGCGGGGACCGGCCGGATCGGGCCGTCCCGGAATGACGTTTCGTTTCGACCTTTGCACCGCGCGCCGCAGCTTCGCGGTCGACTGAATCACAGCTCGCGGGTGCGCCGCGCCATGGCCTCGTCCCACACCTGGTCGCGGGCGTCGTCGAACACCAGCCTGGTGTCGTCGGGGGCGGTGAACCAGTCGTTGCGCGCCATCTCGTTTTCCAGCTGGCCGGCGCCCCAACCCGAATAGCCGAAGGCGAACAGGCTCTTCTCCGGCCCTTGGTGGTGGCCGATGTCGTGCAGGATCTCGCGGCTGCTGGTCATCGCCACGTGCTCGTCGACCTCGACCGTGGCGCGGCGCTTGTAGTCGGTGGTGTGGATCACAAAGCCGCGCTCCGGCTGCACCGGGCCGCCGGAAAAGACGCGGATGTTGCCCTCGGCGCCGGTGTCGGGGTCGCCCGCATCGGCGAGCAATTTGGCGAGCGGCTGCTCGCCGACCGGGTGGTTGATGATGATCCCGAGCGCCCCCTCCTTGTCGTGGTGCACCATCAGGATGACCGCGTGATGAAAGCGCGGGTCGCCGATCGACGGGGCGGCGACCAGCAACTGCCCGGCGAGCGAGGGGCCCTCGGCGGGCCCCGCCGGCGTCTCGGCCGAGGCTACCGCCAGCAACACGAACAGCCCCAATGCCGAGCTTCTGAACATGGCCCGAAGTCTATGTCGATCGCGACGAAATCCGCCATGCTAAATTGCGGCCGGTTCACAGCCCGGGAGAAAACCGATGCCGAATGCGCTCGAGGAGAAGGACGCCATCCGCGAGGTGCTGGCTGAATACTGCTTCCGGCTGGATGGCGGCCAGTTCGTAGAGATGGGGGAGCTGTTCGCCGCCGACGGCACCTGGGACACCGCCTTCGGCAAGGCCACCGGGCCGGCCGCGATCGCCGAGCTGGCGCAGGGCATCCGGGCGCGCGCCGGCGCCGAGCGGCCGCGCGCGGTGCATATGGTGACCAACATCGCGATCGCGCTCGACGGCGACGCCGCCCGGGTGCGCTCCAACTGGATGGTCATGCAGAACAGCCCCGAGGGACCGAAGATCGGCTCGGGCGGCGGCTATGCCGACGAGCTGGTCAAGATCGGCGGCCAGTGGCGGTTCCGCTACCGCAAGATCGACCGCTTCATCGTGCCGTAGGCACGAGATTGCTTCGCTGCGCTCGCAATGACGCCTCTGTCATTGCGAGGCGCGGAGCGACGAAGCAATCTCGTGGCCGGGAATCATCCCCGCAGCAGCAGCGCGGTCAGCTCCTCGGGCATGCTCAGCATCGGGTAGTGCCCGGTGTCGAGCTCGTGCCAGGCGCCGCCGAGCCGCTCGGCGGTGCGGCGCTGATGCGCCTCGCCGGGGTTTTGCGCACGGCGGCACCAGATCACGTCGGCCTGCCAGCGCTGGTTCCAGAAATTGTCGAGCCGAACCGGCTGCTCGTAGATGCCGACCGGGTGCTGGGTGTAGCGGTCCAAGGCCCAGGCGCGGGTCGCCGGGTCGAGATCGGCGAAGAGGCGGGTTTCGGCGTCCTCGCGCGTCGGCCCCGCGGCGAGGCCGCTCGGGGTCGCGGTCGAGCGGGTGACGATGTCGCGGATGCGCTCGCCGGGCAGCAACGCCAGCGCGTCGACGAACACCAGCCGGCCGATCCGCTCGCGCACCGCCTCGGCGGCGCGGCACAGCACCATGCCGCCCGAGCTGGTCCCGACCATGACGGCCTCGCGCAGATCCTCGTAGAACAGCAGCTCGGCGATGTCCTGGGCCTGCGTCTCGGTGGTGATGCCGGGGCGCACCTGGTGCTTGCGCTCGGCGCAGCCGTCGAGGCTGGGCGCGTAGACCGTATGCCCCTGGGACCGCAGTCGGCCCGCCACGCGCTGCCAGATCCAGCCGCCCTGGTAGGAGCCGTGGATCAGAACAAAACTCGCCATCGCATCTCCCCTTTTTCGCGTCTAGTCTGGGTCCAGACGAGCACGGGAGAAGGGGGCGATGCAACTCGGGATTCATCTGCCGCATGCCGGCGAGCAGGCGACGCCGGCGCTGATCCGCCATGCCGCGATCCGCGCCGAGGCGTTGGGCCTCAGCGACGTCTGGGTCAGCGAGCACATCATCGTGCCGCGCGCGAAGTTTCCGCGCTCGCCCCTGTTCTACGACCCGGTGCTGAGCCTGACCTGGGCCGCCGCGGTGACCGAGCGCGTGCGGCTCGGCACCAGCGTCCTGGTGTTGCCGATGCGCCACCCGCTGCCGCTCGCCAAGGAGTTGGCGACATTGCAGAATTTGTCGGACGGGCGGCTCATTCTCGGGGCCGGCGTCGGCTGGCTCGAAGCCGAGTTCCGCGCCCTCGGGGTGCCGTTCCACGAGCGCGGCCGGCGCACCGACGAGGGCGTCGCGGTGATGCGCGCGGTGTGGACGCAGGACCCGGTCACCTTCCATGCCAAGTACATCGACGCCGAGATCGACGAGATGACGATGCGGCCGCAGCCGGTGAAGCCGATCCCGATCTGGTTCGGTGCCCGCTCGGAGGCGGCCTATGCGCGCACGGTGCGCATCGGCGACGGCTGGCACGGCAGCCAGCTGAGCCCCGAAGAGGCGGCGCCGGTCATCGCCCGCCTGCGCCGCGACCGGCCCGAGCCGGAATTCACGATTTCGCTGCGCTACCATTGGAACGGCAAGGATGCGGGCGTCCTGCGCGCCGCCGTCGCCGCCTATGCGGCGGTCGGGGTGCAGCACTTGATGGTGCACCCGCTCGACCGCGACGTCGACGATTGGGACACGGTCATCGAAGGCGTCGGCCGCGTCGCCGCGCAACCATGAGCCTGCGCGCCGGACGGCCCCGAGCCCGCGCCAGAGCCGCAGCTCCCGGGCACCGCCTGCTCCTGCAGGAAAATTGCAGGCACCCAGGCTTCCTCCTCGTTGGCCTCGCTGTCACCACGGGGATGCTGATACCACAAAATTGCGGCAGATTTATGATAAGATAGTCTCAAGCAGAGACAGGTAACAGCGTTTCGCTCGCCTGTGGCGGCGACATTCCGCACCGTTGCCGGAGGACGCGCGTCGCGAGAATATACTGGGCGTTGTACAACACGCGCTGTTACGATGGCGGGAGACTCAGGAGGGTGTCGTGGCCGATTTCTCCCGCCGTTCGGTCCTTCTCGCCTTGTCGATTCTGGGCGCCGCTGCCGCGCTCGGGGTGGTCGAGACCGGCTCGTCAGCTGCCGAAAAGCGCGTAGCTCTGAGCGGCTACGATCCGGTTTCCTATTTCACCGACGGCCGTCCGGAGAAAGGATCGCCAGAGTACTCAGCCGACTTCGACGAGGCGACCTACCGGTTCAAAAGCGCCGAGCATCGTGCCCTCTTCGTCGCCGATCCCGATCATTACGCCCCGCAGTTCGCCGGCTATTGCTCGATCATGGTCTCGCGCGGGGTGAAGCAGGAGGCGGATCCGGAGGCTTGGGTAATTGCTGACGGCAGGCTCTATGTGTTCAGCGCGAAAGAGGGGGTCCCAATGTTCCGGCAACAGACCGCCGCCATCATCAACAAGGCCACGGAAAATTGGCCGGAGTTGCACAAGAACCCGTGAGGCGATACCGACCTACAACCCTGCCTTCTTGAGCGCTTGAGCTAGTTTTTCGCGCTGGCTCGGGTCGTGCAGCAACGCCCCGAACTGGTTGTGTTTACCGGGAAAACGTTGGCGAACGAGATCGGCTTGCCGCGCCGCATCCGCCTCCCGCCCGGCCTCGGCGTAGGCTGCGGCCAGCATGATGCTCGTCTCGGGATTAGTCCTATTGCGATCGAGGGACGGTTCGAGGAGCCGAATGGCGTCCGCGCTCCGATCCGCTAGTACGTAAGCAGTGGCCAGATGGAAGCGATCAGACACCGAAAGCTCGGGCTCAAACTGAGCGAGCGTTTCTCCCGCCGTAATTGCCCCCGATATGTCTCCTCGCCAGAGCAGGACCGAGAGAAGGCCGCCATAGCCTTCGGCGTCACTGCCATTAAGGTCGATCGCTCGCTTCAGCTCGTCGAGCGCCCCATCATAATCTCCGAAATGTACGAGGACTCTACCGAGCAGGGCGTGTGCTGCGGGACTGAGATCATCGAGTCCGACAGCCTTTCGAGCGAGGCTCTCGGCGCGTTCGAGAGTCCCGCTGGGGTCTTCCGTCCAACCTTGGGTCACCGCGCTGAAATTGACATACCCCAATCCGACATAGGCGGGCCCGTAATTCGGATCGAGCTCGGTCGCGCGCTCGAACATGCCCCGCGCCTCAGCGTTGTTGGATCGTGTAAGGCGAGACAGCAGGCCACGCCCGCGCAGGACGAGGTCGTACGCTTGGAGGTTGTCCGGCGGTTTGGCCGTTGATCTCGCCAACTCCAGGCTCGTCACCCGGACCGCCAGAGCGCCGCTGATCCGACGCGTGATCTGATCCTGAACCGCAAAGATGTCCTTGGGTTCGGCATCATACTTCTCCGACCAGAGCAGCTCGCTGCGACTCGTATCGGTTAGGCTGACCGACACCCGGATGCGCTCCCCGGCACGGCGAACACTGCCCTCGACGACATATCTGACCTTGAGGTCGCGGCCGACTTCGGCCGGGGTCGGGCTCTTGCCCTTGTACGCGAACACCCCGCCGCGCGAGATGACGGAGATATCTCGAAACCGCCCGAGCGCCGAGATGATGTCTTCGGTCAGGCCGTCGCTGAAATAATCGCTGCGGTCAGGATCGCCAAGGGAGGTAAACGGCAGGACCGCTATCGAAGCGCGGGCCGACGCCGGAGCGGTGCTGCCCGCTGGACGAGGCGTCGCCGCAGGTCCTCCCATGACCCACCATGCGCTCGCCGCTCCCACAATGCCGACGACCGCGACCGTCGCGCCGATCCAACGGCGATGGTGTGTGGTCGGAGCGGGGCCACTGCTAGGCGCGAGGTCAGGGGTGGCCGCAATCGCCTCCGGGCTCAGGCCAAAGGCACGCACGGGCCGGGCGATGTTCTTGACCGTCTGCTCGCCGAGATCATCGAAGGCGATCGGCAGCTTGTCGCGGACCTGGTCACGGACCGCGCGCGAGACGCACAGCCCGCCCGGTTCGCACAGGGTCTCCAGTCGCGCGGCTACGTTGACACCGTCGCCGAAGATGTCGTCCGCCTCGATGATGATATCGCCGAGATTGATGCCGATGCGGAACACAAGCCGGCTCTCCTCGGGCACGGCCGCGTTGCGGGACACGAGCTCCCGTTGAACAGTGATCGCGCAAGCGACGGCCTCCAGAGCGCTCGAAAATTCAGCGAGGACGCCGTCGCCGGTCGTCTTGACGATGCGTCCGCGACGGGCGGCGATGGTCGGGTCTATCAGCTCTCGACGGTGAGCCATCAGCTGCCGCAGAGTGCCGACCTCATCAGCACCCATCAGGCGACTGTAGCCAACGACATCCGCGGCCAGGATCGCGGAAAGCCGGCGTTCGACCGGGGCCGAACCAGTCACGATGGGCCGGGGACGTGGGGACAAGCCATGGGACCGACCCTTTCGGTCAACCTGAGCAATGCCCACTCCGCTTGACGCATTCGGCGCTCAAATCAGGCCCTCGCGAAAGCGGGTTGTCAATCGCGGGGCGCCACCGAGGACAACAGCCTCCTGCGGAACAATCATGCGGCGATGATCGCACCAGAGATCACGACGCCATAACAGCCGGGTTCCACATCTTGTACGACCCGCGTGAATGGCCGCTCCTGGCTCCATGCCGGCAACGGCGATGCAGATCGGGAGCGGGGAGGATGGCGGGGAGGATGGCGGGTCTCGGTCATTCCGCCGGCATGCCGGCCTTGCGCAGGCCGGTGAAATAGGTGGCTTCGAACAGGGAGCGGATCTTCGGCACCCCGTAGTAGTTTCCGCCGACGGCCTGTAAGCGGGCGATACTCGCATAACGACCGTCGGCGCTAAGCGCGCGGGCTTCGGCGAACTCGGCGGCGGCGCGTTCGCTCTCGCCTTTCACGCCATAGGCGGAGGCGAGCCAGGCGTGAAAGAGCGATTGTGCCGGATTGGCGTTGCGCGCCTTTTCGAGCCAGACGACCGCTTCGTCGGTGCGCGATTGCAGCAGATGCACCGCGCCGATCTGCCAATAGTAAACGCTGATGCCGGGATCGCGGGGGCTGAGGCGGATGGATTGCTCGAGGAGCGGGATCGTCTCCTCCATCGAACCGGTCATGAGCTTGCACTGACCGAGGCCGAAAAATGCGAGAGCTGAGTTGCGACTCGACGCGAGCACCGTCTCGTATTCGGGCATGGCCTCCGGGAATCGGCGCTGTGCGCGCAGCACTTGGCCCTTGGCCAGATGTGCAAGCGGGCTGAGCGGTGATAAAGTCAAGGCTTTCCCAGCAAACCCTTCCGCCCGTTCGAGATCAGAAGCCGCCGAGGCGGAATTATTGCTTAGGACTCGGCTTGCGAGTGCGAGCGCCAAATAGCTCTGCGCCTCGGCGGAATGCGGGTCGACCGCCAAGGCGTGCTCAAACAAGCCGATCTGCTCTAAAAGTGTGTCACGCGATAGCGGCTTCAATCCTACGGCGCGTCCCCGTAGAATGTAGTCTAACGCATCGGGGTGCTCGCTCGGTCGGGCGGTCTCAGCGTCGATCAGCGCGAGGTTGAGCGCGACGGCGATATGGCTTGTGATCTCGTTTTGCAGGGCGAACAGATCACCGATGTCGTGCTCAAACCGCTCTGCCCACAGATGCGCGTCGGTCCTCGCATCGATCAACTCGGCGTTGATGCGAACCTGCTTGGCGGAGCGCTGGACGCTGCCTTCGAGCACATACCGCACGCCCAGCTCGCGCCCGATCTGCTTCGTGTCGATCGGCTTGCCTCGATAGGTGAACGCGGTGTTGCGCGAGATCACGAAACTGTCGGTGATGCGCGACAAATCGGTCGTCAGATTTTCAGTGATCCCGTCCGCGAAATATTGCTGCTCCCGGTCGTCGCTCATGTTGGAAAAGGGCAGGACGACGATCGACAGGCGCGGCGCCCTGCCGCTGTCGGGCCTCGGATAGGCCCAGGCGAACACCAACCCGGCCAGAGCCAGCGCAGTCAAGATGGTCGCGACGGCGCCGGGCCGCCGGAGCCGCTCACCGATCATCCGCCTGTTATTCCGGCCGCCGCTCTCCGCGGGAGCGCCTTTTGTCTCTCCATTTCCAGTGGCCTCGCCCAGCCGGGTCACCGCCTCGCAATACCGATAACCGCGCCGGGCAACCGTCTGGATGCAGCTTTGCTCCGATCGGCCCTCGTCGAGAACGCGCCGCAGCAGCGATATCTGGACCGTCAGATTGGCGTCCTCGACCACGATCCCCGGCCACACGGCGGCAAAGATCTCTGCCTTCGTGACGATATCACCCCGCCGTTCGAGCAGCAGCGCGAGCACATCGAGGGCGCGTGAACCGATCGGCACGGGAAGGAAGCTGTCGCCTTCATCCCGCCGGAACAGACCACCGGCATTCCGATCAAGCCGGAACCGACCGAACAGGAAGATCTCGGGCGCGACGACCGCTTCCATGGTCCGATCTCCCTGCGGCCGCCGACGATCACCTTTGCGACCGACGGCCCCACCTGTCGGCTTGGGCCGGAATTTTGCGACAATTTGCACTAATTCGGAAGATTTTATCGCTGCTTTGTTGCAGCACCTCCGTCTTTGAAGCCCTGATCGCCGGTTGGAAATGAGCGCCGGTAGCCCGTTGGAAACCTGCGCTGGGGCGCACGCATGCCGAGCGGCACGGTCTCACCGGAAGAGGTCGAAGTGCAGCGTGGGTCTAAGCTTTTAAAGGGAGAGGACACGACGATGACCAATAGGCAGCAAGCTTTAATCGGCCGAAGCAAACTCGCCGACGAACAAGAGCCAAGCAATAAGCAAAGAAGAACTTTGATCGGCGGAGCGTTGGGCGGTCTGCTTGCCTCTCCTGTGCTTGCATCCGCGGCACTTGCATCTCCTCGGCGGGACGAGGAATTGGACACGCCCAACGATCCTTTCATCCTTCTGCTGACTGGGGTCTATCAGCCCGTGGTCAACGGGCCTAACCTCGGCCTCTCCGCGATAAAGCTGAGCGACGGATCATATTCGAAAACGCTGATCTACCCGGTTTTCGGGATCGGCAACGAGGGGGGCCAGATAGACCAGGACAAAGCTATCGGAAATTTTTACGTCCAGTTCGCGGGCAACTTGTGTGCCTACCAGCTTCCTGGAGGCGCGATTGCGATGAGGTTCAACAGCGTTCCGCTGGGTGCACCCCCAGGGTTTAACGGTTTCGTGCCCTTCTCCGACGGGATGGGCGGACTTTTCTTGGAAGGAACGTTCGAGTTAGAAATATTTGATGCGACCGGAATTTATAAGCCTTTTAATGGTGGCCACAACCACATGGTGGATAAACTGCATCAACTGGCTAATGGTCAGTTCGATGAGTTTTGCTTTTGCAATATCAGTACATATCAATTCCCGTAGACTAAAGGGCCGCATCAGCGCCAACGTGATCCAATGAGATTAACAGTATTACCGCGGTAGGGCCGCACGACGAAGCTCGATCTGACCGACGAGGAAGGTGCCGCCCTGATCCGGTTCCTGCGCTTCGAGGAGCAGCACGATAGAAGGTAAGTTGCCGAGTTCCAGGCAGCGGCGAGTTGGCGTTCGGCCTGGTTTGTAGTGGCGGAGCGCGATCGCAAGGGCGTGCCTCGAAAGCGCCCGCACCATTACCACGTGTGGCGGACAATTGTCGTCGCACAGGATCTCCTCCGGTGCGAATGACTGCGTCGCGGCCAACCCGACTATCCGCCCGCGCAGCCATGAATGGCGGCTCGGTAGCGGCTCCGCGAATGGCTGGAATCGGCGTGTCCTTGCCGTTGGCCGTGGTGCCCGCGACGGACTTGCCCGCCACCCCCGACGGCGGTTCGCCGTCCTGCGAGCGAACCGCTCAAGTCGGCCCTTATCGGGGGCCTTGGCCAAACCCGACGGCGGGGCGGAAACGCGTCCTTCGCTGCCGGTGCCTACGCCCGAATTGATCGACGGCCGGGGACATCGTTGGCGGGGTAACCGGCGGCGATCCAGTCGACGACGCGTTCGCCGATCATGATCACCGTGGCATGGGCGCCACCCGACCTGGGGATGCGCGGCATCACCGACGCATCGGCCACCCACAACCCCTGGACGCCCCTCACTCTGCAGTATTGGTCGACGACCGCCATCGGGTCCGCGTCCGGTCCCATCTTGCAGGTCCCGGACACGTGCCGGGCGGTGCCCACGGTTTGGCGGATCCACAGGTCGAGAGCGTCGTCGCTGGCCAGAATGTCGGCCGCGGGGTGGATCCGGTGGTCGGCCACGTCTTTATACGCGTCGGACTCGAGCAGTCCCGCCGCCAACCGCAGGCCCTCCCGCACCCGCCTGACGTCGTTCGGGTGCTGCAGATAACAATAGTTGAAGGACGGCTGGACGCCGGGATCGGCCGAGGCCAGCCGGACGTATCCCGCGCCGTCGGGCAACCCGAGGGTACACAAGATCCGCGCCACCCGCTCCGGGGGAACGTCACCGGTCAGGTACTTGGTGCGGATGCCGGGGACGCGCTCGCGCCGTTCGTCGACCACCGGGCCGGTCCGCAGCACCATGTCGTTGACGGCGCTCGACCCTTGGGCGGTGTAGTGCAGGGAAAAGTGCGCCGCATCGCGATGGGCGGCGAGGGAGACGCCGTCTTTGACCTTGAACGTCGTCTGGGCGCTGAGGTGGTTCCACAGGTTCCGGCCGACGCCGGGGAGATCACGAACGATGGGTATCCCGAATTGCTGCAGGTGGTCCTCGGGGCCGATGCCGGAAAGCATCAGCAGGTGCGGCGATCTGATCGCCCCGGCGCTCAGCACCACCCGGTCGGCTTCGATGTGGAACACCTTCCCGCCGCTTTCGGCCTCGACGCCGACGGCCCTGCCGTCCCTGATCACGATCTTCCGGGCGAACACCCCACCGCGCACCGTCAGGTTCAAATAATGACGCACCCGAGCGAGATGCGTCATGGCGGTGCTCATCCGCACGCCGTCCAGGTTGTTCGAGGGCGACACGCCAAGGCCGGCGGGGTCGAGGCCATTCTTGTCCTGCGTGGTGCCGAACCCCGCCTCTACGCAGGCCGCATGGAAAGCCTGCTGGATCGCAGGCCAGGGACCCGTCCGACGGCGCCTGACCGGCATCGGTCCGTCCGCGCCGTGGCACTCATCCTGAATGTCGAGGTCATGCTCCGATTTGCGGAAGTACGGCAGGACCTTGTCATACGACCATTGATCGTTGCCGAGAGCCGCCCAGGAGTCGAAATCCTCGGGGAACCCCCGTTGCATGGCCTGACCGTTGATCGACGATCCGCCGCCGATCACCTTGCCCTGCGCCACGTGGATCGCGCCTTGCTCCTCGGTGATGATGCCGCGCAAGGCCCAGTTGTGTTGCGAATCCGGGGCTTCGGCAAAGCGGGTGTGGCCGAACTTGATTTCGTCCGGAAGATTGGCCGGATCGGGATAGTCCGGCCCGGCTTCCAGCAACAGCACGGAGGTATCCGCGTTGGCCGCCAGTCGGCTGGCCAGCACGCATCCGGCCGCTCCGCCGCCGACGATCACCACGTCATATTTCATCGGGTCCCCCCTTCAAAATGAGCCGGCCTTCAGGCCAGGCGATACACCCGCTTTGCCGTGCCGCTAAACAATTTGGCCTTCTCGTCGGCGGAGAAGTCAGCGGCCAGGCGCTTGAAGGCGTTCCACAAGATCGGGTAGCTGGAACTGGCGCCATCCGGCGGGAAGTTGCTCTCGAACATGCCCCGGTCGACGCCGAACGCCGTGATGCAAGTATCGATGTACGGCTTGTAGGCGACGGCAAGGTCGGCCGACGAGGGCGGGGTCTCGCGGGCATGGAAATCGAACATGCCGAAGGTCATGCCCAGTCCGCCGAGCTTGACGACGACGTTCTGGCATTTGCCCAGTTCGGCGATGCCCGCCCGCCACTGCGCGAACGTCTCCGGCTTCTTGTCCTTGTAGGGTCCGATCCCCAGCGGCCCGCCGACATGGTTGAGGATGATCGTCGTCTGCGGGAACGCCCGAGCGAGGTCGGCCAACTCCAAGAGCTGGGTGTGGTAGAGCCACGCCTCGAAGGTCAAGTTCAGCGGCGCCAGGCGAGCGAACCCGGCGCGCCAGGTGGCATCGGCCATCTGCCCCTTCGGCGGATTGGTCCGGGCCTTGGCAAACGCGTCGCTCGGATCCCAGGTGACCGAGTGGCGGATGCCGCGGAAGCGGCCGTCGCCGGCCGCGATCTGCGCCTCCAGCACGCGGGCGGCGCCGTCGCCGAGCCGCAGATCGGCGTGCCCGACGATGCCGGCGCAAAGACGGTTCTTGCCGTAGTGACCGCTCGCGCTCATCGCCGACGTGCCGTTGACGAACTCGGTCTCGCCGACCGGCTTCATCTCGGCCGGCCCGTCGGCACGGTACATCGAGCCGCATTCGATAAAGACGCTCTGGACGATGTTGTGACCGCCGCCGGTATCGGCAAGCAGCTGATCGAGCAGGTAGCGGTGCCCCTCGCGATCCCACAAATGATGATGCGGATCGACGATCTCGAGAGCCGGCTCCAGGATCTCTTCCTGGCGCTGAGCGAGCCA
>Ga0073928_10009238_pt1 | contig 12056 bp, 9 predicted proteins | sample PaiPotPPA55metaG_FD_76969 | JGI IMG/M metagenome (GOLD analysis project Ga0073928, IMG submission 76969) | Iron sulfur acid spring bacterial and archeal communities from Banff, Canada, to study Microbial Dark Matter (Phase II) - Paint Pots PPA... ...
ACGCTCTTCGGCGGGATTCGCGCCATCGTCGCGACGCAGGCTTCGACCTCCTTGGCGGTGATCGTCTTGCGCCGCCGGGCCTCCGGTACCAGCATCTGCGCCGCGCCGGTCTCGTCGATCACGTCGATCGCCTTGTCCGGCAATTTGCGGTCGCCGATGTAGCGGTGCGACAGCTCGACCGCCGCCTTGATCGCGTCGGCGGTGTAGCGGACCTTGTGGTGACGCTCGTAATAGGGCTTCAGGCCGCGCAGGATCTTGATCGAATCCTCGATCGTCGGCTCGTTGACGTCGATCTTCTGGAAGCGGCGAACCAGCGCCCGGTCCTTCTCGAAATAGTTGCGGTATTCCTTGTAGGTGGTCGAGCCGATGCAACGGATCGCGCCGCCGGCCAGCGCCGGCTTCAGCAGGTTCGACGCGTCCATCGCACCGCCCGAGGTCGCACCGGCGCCGATCACGGTGTGGATTTCGTCGATGAACAGGATCGCGCCCGGCTGGGCTTCGAGCTCCGCAGCACCGCCTTCAACCGCTCCTCGAAATCGCCGCGATAGCGGGTGCCCGCGAGCAGCGCGCCCATGTCGAGCGCGAAGATCGTGGCGTTGACGAGGACCTCCGGCACTTCGCGTTGGACGATGCGGCGGGCAAGGCCCTCGGCAATCGCGGTCTTCCCGACCCCCGGCTCACCGACATAAAGCGGGTTGTTCTTCGATCGTCGGCACAGGATCTGGATCGTGCGGTCGACTTCGGCCTCGCGCCCGATCAGCGGGTCGATCTTGCCGGTCTTGGCCTTTTTGTTAAGGTTGACGCAATAGGCGTCGAGCGCGTCATGGCCGCGCTTCTGCCCCTTCTCGCCGCGCTCGCCCTCCTCCTCCGTCCCCTGCACCCGGCGGGTTTCGGAGCGGCCCGGCGCCTTGGCGATGCCATGCGAGATGTAATTGACCGCGTCGAACCGCGTCATGTCCTGTTCTTGCAGGAAATAGACGGCGTGGCTCTCGCGCTCGGCGAACATCGCGACCAGCACATTGGCGCCAGTCACCTCCTCGCGGCCCGAGGACTGCACATGGATCGCAGCCCGCTGGAGCACGCGCTGAAAGCTGGCGGTTGGCTTGGCGTCGTCGCTGTGGCTCGAAACCAGATTGGTCAGCTCGTTGTCAACATAGGTCAATACGTCGCGCCGCAGCCGGTCCAGGTCGACGCTGCACGCGCGCAGAACTGCGATCGCGTCCTGGTCCTCGGTCAGCGCCAGCAGCAGATGCTCGAGCGTGGCGTATTCATGACGCCGCTCGTTCGCGTAGCCGAGAGCGCGGTGCAGAGATTTTTCGAGATTGCGAGAGAGCACGCCTGCCGCCCTTCCTGCCGATGATCAATCTTTTTCCAATGTGCATTGCAGCGGATGCTGATGCTGCCGGGCGAAATCCATGACCTGCGTCACCTTGGTCTCGGCGACCTCATAAGTATAGACCCCGCAGATGCCGACTCCCCGCTTGTGCACATGCAGCATGATCCGGGTCGCTTCCTGTCGGCTCTTCGCGAAAAACCGTTCGAGGATGTGCACGACGAACTCCATCGGCGTGTAGTCATCGTTCAGCATCAACACCTTGTACATCGAGGGCTTCTTCGTCTTCGGCTTCGCCTTGACGATGACGCCCGTGCCTGGACCTTCCTCGCGTCGTCCGTTGTCGCTCATCTCGATCCGAGCCGATGGCGGGTGCTCGCCCCTGCAATGATATTGGCTTTGCCGGGCCGGGTAAAAGGTCTTTACGTACCTTAGACCGCCGCTGCGGCCGATTGCCCGCCTCATTCGGCGCGGAACGGGCGGCTCAACAGCTGCTCCACGATGTCCCTGACCACCACGCCGCGGTGCAGGACGGCGTCGACCGCCGCACAGATCGGCATCTCGACCGCCAGCCGCGCCGCCAATTCGCGGATCGCCGCCGCGGTCGCAACCCCCTCGACGATGCCGCGCCGGCCGGCCAGTGCTTCGGGTAGACCCGCGCCGCGGCCGAGCGCGACGCCCAGGCTGTAATTACGCGACTGCGCCGCATTGCAGGTCAGCACCAAATCCCCGACACCGGAGAGGCCGCGGAAGGTGTCGGCCACACCACCCTTGGCGATACCGAGCCGGACCAGCTCGGCGAGGCCGCGCGTGATCAGCGCCGCACGGGCGTTATCGCCGAGACGCACGCCCTCGACGATCCCGCAGGCGATCGCCATCACGTTCTTGACCGCGCCGCCGATCTCGACCCCGACCGGATCGGTCGAGACATAGGGGCGGAAGCGCGGCGCGCCGAGGGCCGCGGCGAAGATTTCGGAGAGAGCGGCGTCGCGGCTGGCGATCACGACCGCCGTCGGCAATTTGCGCGCGACCTCGGCGGCGAAGCTTGGTCCCGAGAGCACCGCTAACGGAGCATTGGGCGCGAGTTCGGCCGATAACTCCGACATCGTCTTCAGCGATACGGTTTCGATCCCCTTGGCGCACAGCAGCAGCGGAACTCCCGGCAGCAGGCAGGGCGCCAGATTGGTAAGCACGCCACGCAGAAACTGCGCCGGAACGGCGAGCAGCAGGCCTTCCGCATCAGCGACCGATTCGGCCAGATCGCTGGTCGCGGCAATCGGCGGGTCGAGCGCGATGCCAGGCAAATAGACCGGGTTCTCGGCGTGTTCGTTAATCGCGGCGGCAACTCCCGGATCGCGCGTCCACAGCACCGGCTCGCCGCCGGCGCGGGCGATGACGGTCGCCAGCGCGGTGCCCCAGGCGCCCCCGCCGATGACCGCGAGCCGCTTCACCGCACCGGTTCGCCGAACGGCGAAGAGAGCGCAGCGAGCGGCCAGCGCGGCCGCACCGGCGCGTCGAGCGAATCGGTCAGGCCTAGCCGCAGCCGCTCGATCCCGGCCCAGGCAATCATCGCGCCGTTGTCGGTGCACAGCGCCGGCGTTGGCGCGACAAAATCGAGCCCCGAATCGTCGGCCAGCGCCGCCAATCGCGCGCGCAGCCGCGTATTGGCGGCAACGCCGCCGGCGGCGACCAGGCTCTGCCCTTCGGGATGATGACGGCGAAACCAGCGCACCGCGTTCGTGGTGCGATCGATCAGGCTGTCGCAGATCGCCAATTCAACCGCGGCGGCGAGGTCGGCGACCGCAGCCTCGTCTTCCGGCGCAATCGCCTCGGCCTGCTGCCGAACTGCGGTTTTCAGCCCGGAAAACGAGAAGTCGCAGCCCGGGGTCCCCTTGAGCGGTCGCGGCAGGACGAAGCGTCGGGGGTTGCCTTTGCGGGCGGCGCGTTCGAGCGCCGGGCCGCCCGGATAGCCGAGGCCGAGCAATTTGGCGCTTTTGTCGAAAGCCTCGCCCGCGGCGTCGTCGCGGGTTGTGCCAAGCTCATGATATCGCCCCACGCCGCTGCAGACGACCAGCTGCGAATGCCCGCCCGACACCAGCAGCAACAGATACGGGAACCCGACGCCGTCAGTCAGCCGGGCGGTCAGGGCATGCGCCTCGAGATGATTGACCGCGATAAACGGCTTGCCAGTTGCCCAGGCGCAGCCTTTCGCCGTCATCGCCCCGACGATCAAGCCCCCGATCAACCCAGGCCCCGAGGCGGCGGCCAAACCGTCAACATCCGACAGCCTGATCGCGGCTTCGGCGAGCGCCGAGCGGATCAGGCGATTGAGATGTGCGAGATGGGCACGCGCCGCGATCTCAGGCACGACGCCGCCGTACAGTGCGTGCTCGGCCAATTGGGATTGGACAATGTTGGTGTGGATCTCCGGTCGCGACGGACCAGCCGAGACGAGCGCAACGGCGGTCTCATCGCAACTTGTCTCGATGCCGAGAACCGTCAGATCGGAGGGCATAACGCGCAAATAGCCGCGCCGCCCAGGCGGCGCAAGTTCCGACGACCCGATAGCGTACGGGGGAAGCTAATTCGCCTCGGCCGATTCGTAGGTTTTGAGCACCTTGTCGGTCGGCGCTTCGATCTCGAGCAATTTGACTGCGTAACCCCACAGGAACGAGGCGTAGCGCAAGACCGAGCGGCAGGTCTTTTCGTCGAGAAGCACGCCCTCGTGAACGTAATGCGCCAGGATCAGGCAGCGGTCGCCGGTCAGGTCGACATCGACGACTTGCACATCCGGCTCGCGCCGCGACAGGTCGTACTGCTTCGAGAGCGCGCTGCGAACCTTCCGATAGCCGATCTCGTCGTGGATCGCCTCGACCTTCAGCGACGGCTTGCTGCTGTCGTCGGAAATCTGGAAGAGCTTGAATTTCCGGATGATCGCCGGGCTCATGTACTGCAGGATGAAGCTCTCGTCGCGATAGTTGGCCCAGGCGTCGCGCAACACCCGGTAAGGATCGCCGCAACCGGCAATCTCCGGGAACCATTCGCGGTCCTCCCCGGTCGGTTGGAGGCAGATGCGACGGATGTCGCTCATCATCTCGAAGCCGAGCGCGTACGGGTTGAGGCCGCTGTAGCGCGGATCGTCGAAGCCGGGCTGGAACACGACGCTCGAATGCGAATGCAGAAATTCAAGCATCGAGCCTTCGGTGATCAGCCCCTTGTCGTGCAGCCGGTTCATGATCTCGTAATGGACGAAGGTGGCACAACCTTCGTTCATCATCATCAGCTGCTTCTGCGGATAGAAGTACTGCGACACATGGCGGACGATGCGGATCAGCTCGCGCTTCCAATCCTCAAGCCGCGGGGCACGCTTTTCGATAAAGTAGAGCAGGTTCTCTTCCGGGAGACCGAGCTTGCCCTTTATAAGCTCGCGCTGCTGTTCGTCCTCCTCCGGATCGTGCTTGTCCTTCTCCAGGGTCGGGACCGTACGCCACAAATCGTTGAAGGTCGCCTCGTCATGGGCACGGCGCTGTTCGGCGCGGCGCTGTTCCTCGGCGAGGTTCGGCTTGCTGCGGTGGGCATACCGGTTGACGCCGTGCTCCTTCAATGAATGTGCGGCATCGAGCACCCGCTCGACCGCGTCGGCCCCGTATTTCTCTTCGCATTTGGTGACGAAGTCGCGGGCGAAGCTCAGATAGTCGAGGATCGCGTCGGCATCGGTCCACTGGCGGAACAGGTAATTGTTCTTGAAGAAGTGGTTGTGGCCGAAGGCGGCATGCGCGATGACCAGCGTCTGCATGGTCATGGAATTCTCTTCCATGATGTAGCAGATCACCGGGTTCGAATTGATGACGATCTCGTAGGCGAGCCCCTGCAGACCCTTCCGGTACAGCGTCTCGTGATAGGCGAATCGCTTGCCGAAGCTCCAGTGCCGGTACATCAGCGGAAGCCCGACCGAGGAATAGGCGTCGAGCATCTGCTCCGAGGTGATGACCTCGATCTGCACCGGATAGATGTCGAGGCCCAGATCGTCGAAGGCGATGCGCTCGACCGCCTCATAGACGCGACGCAATCCGCCGAAATCCCAATTCGGGCCGGTGAACAGGGGCATCTCGGCCCGCAATTCCGAAAGTCCCATGGCGCGCGTGTCAGGCACGGACGCCTCCCTTTGCAAAGAGTTCGTGGAAGACCGGGAAGATCTGCGCCGGGTCGTTGACCCGCCGCATCGCGAAATGCTCATGCGCCGGCGCCACTTCGCTGTAGGCCCGCCAGAGGTCGCTGTCACGCGAGAGCCCGGTCAAGCTGCCGCCCATCCCGTCGCCAACCTCGACATAGGCGAAATACTGGCACAGGGGCAGCACCTCGCCGCCGAGCAACTGCACGCAGCGGCTGCTGTCGGCGCCATAATTGTCGCCATCGGAGGCCTGCGCCGCATAGATGTTCCAACGGTCGGTCGGGTAACGCGCCCGCGCCACCTCCAACATCTTTTCGAGCGCGGTCGAGACCACTGTGCCACCGGTTTCCCGGCTGTAGAAGAAGGTCTCCTCGTCGACCTCCTCGGCAGTGCTGGTATGGCGAATGAAGACGACGTCGACATGCCGGTAGCGCCGCGTCAGGAACACGTGCAGCAGCATGAAGAAGCGCTTGGCGAGATCTTTCATCGCCTCTGTCATCGAGCCCGACACATCCATCAGGCAGAACATGACTGCCTCGGTGTTCGGACGCGGCACGCGATCGAAGCGGCGGTAGCGCACGTCAATCGGGTCGATGAACGGGATGATCTTGCTGCGTCGCTCGTTGCGCTCGAGCTCGCGGGCGAGCCGCTCGGCCTCTTCGTCGTCGCCGCGTTCCCGGGCCTCTTCGACCTGCTCGCGCAGCGCCTCGATCTCGGCCAGTTTCGGTCGCTTCAGTGAAATACGGCGTGCCATGCTGAGTCGCATCGTACGCGGGATGCTGAGGTTCGACGGGTTGCCGGTGACGGTATAGCCGGCACGCTGCAGATCGAACGCAGTGGTGTCCTTGAGACTCTTCTTGACCAGGTCCGGCAGTTCGAGGTCCTCGAAGAACATGTCGAGAAACTCGTCTTTTGACAGCGTGAACTCGAACGCGTCATCGCCACCCCCGTCGGGGCTGCCCTCACGCCCACCCTGGCCTTCGCCACCGGTCGGGCGCGGAATCTCGTCGCCGCGCACATAGTCCTTGTTGCCGGGCACCACATGATCGCTGCGCCCGGTGCGGCGGTTATGGTGAAAGAGCGGCTCGGAGATGCCGCGGGTCGGGATCGCGACCTTTTCGCCATGCCCGACGTCGGCGACCTTGCGCTTGCGCAAGGCCTCCTGCACCGCCGATTTCACCTCGACCCGGGCACGCGCCAAGAAGCGCTGCCGGTTACTAAGACTCTTGCCCTTCGGGTTCGGCCGGCGATCGACTATGTTCATCGCGGCTCTCCAGGCCAGCTCTACCCGGCCTTGTTGACGCGCATGTACCACTCGACCAGCCGCCGGACCTGCCGCTCGGTGTAGCCGCGTTCGACCATGCGATCGACGAAATCGGCGTGCTTCTTCTCGGTATCTGAGTCCTTCTTGGTGCCGAAGCTGATCACCGGCAGCAGATCCTCGACCTGCGAGAACATCCGCCGCTCGATGACCTCGCGCAGCTTTTCATATGAGGTCCAGGACGGGTTGCGTCCGCCATGGGCGGCGCGGGCCCGCAACGCGAATTTGACGACCTCGTTGCGGAAGTCCTTTGGGTTGGCGATGCCGGCCGGCTTCTCGATTTTCGAGAGTTCCTGGTTCAGCAGCTCACGGTTCATCAACTGCCCGGTGTCCTGATCCTTGTAATCCTGATCCTCGATCCACGCGTCCGCATAGGCCACATAGCGGTCGAACAGGTTCTGCCCGTAATCCGAGTAGGATTCGAGATAGGCCTTCTGGATCTCGTGGCCGATGAACTCGGCATAGCGGGGCGCCAACTCGGCCTTGATGAAGTTCAGGTACTTCTTCTCGGTTTCTTCCGGGAACTGCTCGCGCCAGATCGACTGCTCCAGCACATACATCAGATGGACCGGATCGGCCGCGACCTCCTGCGTGTCGAAGTTGAAGGTGCCGGACAGCACCTTGAAGGCAAAGCGCGTCGAGATGCCGTCCATGCCTTCATCGACTCCAGCGGCGTCGCGGTATTCCTGCACCGATTTGGCCCGCGGATCGGTGTCCTTCAGGCTCTCGCCGTCATAGACCCGCATCTTCGAGTATAAATTCGAATTCTCGTGCGCCTTCAGTCGCGACAGCACGCAGAAGCGCGACAGCAGGTCCAGTGTCGACGGCGCGCAGGGCGCGCTCGCCAATTCGCTGTTCTGCAGTAGCTTCTCGTAAATCTTGCGCTCCTCGGTAGCGCGCAGACAGTACGGGACCTTGATCACCGAGATACGGTCAATGAAGGCTTCGTTGTTCTTGTTGTTCTTGAAGCTCTGCCACTCGGCCTCGTTCGAGTGCGCAAGGATGATGCCCTGATAGGGGATGCCGCCGATGTTTTCGGTACCGGCGTAGTTGCCCTCCTGCGTCGCGGTCAAGAGCGGGTGCAGCATCTTGATCGGCGCCTTGAACATCTCGACGAATTCCATCAACCCCTGGGTCGTGCGGTTGAGGCCGCCCGAGAAGGAATAGGCGTCGGGATCGTTCTGGCTGAACATCTCCAGCTTGCGGATGTCGACCTTGCCGACAAGGCTGGCGACGTCCTGGTTGTTCTCGTCGCCGGGCTCGGTTTTGGCGACGCAGATCTGCTTCAGCCGCGACGGCTGCATCCGCACGACGGTGAACTTGCTGATGTCGCCGCCGAACTCTTCGAGGCGCTTTACCGCCCAGGGCGAGATCGTCCCGGTCAGGCGTCGCCTCGGGATGCCGTAGCGCTTTTGCAGTTCCTCGCCCATCGTCGCGGGGTCGAACAGGCCGAGCGGGCTCTCGAAGATCGGGCTGATTTCGTTACCGGCCTTCAGAGCGTAGACCGGTTCCTTCTCCATCAAGAGCTTCAGCCGCTCGGCGAGCGATGATTTCCCGCCGCCAACCGGGCCGAGCAGATAAAGCACCTGTTTGCGCTCTTCGAGGCCCTGGGCTGCATGGCGGAAGAAACCGACGATGCGCTCGATCGTATCTTCCATGCCGAAGAAATCATCGGCAAAGGCCGGGTAGACCTTGATCGTGCGATTCATGAAGATCCGGCCGAGGCGCGGGTCCTGCGCCGTATCGACCATGATCGGCTCGCCGATTGCTTTCAGCAGCCGCTCGGCGGCACCGGCATAAAACGCCGGGTTGTCTGAACAAGCCCGGAGATAGTCTTCCAGCGAGTATTCGACTTCGCGACGATTTTCATAAGTGCGCGAGTAAAGCTCGAAGATCCCGTCATCGAATCGCATTTTTCACCTCAATCGACACTGCAGTCGACCGCAACTGAGTCGCGTTCCACACCGTAAACGGCGCGCCGTCGTAAAAAATTCGCCGCATAGCTGAGATGTCGGCGACATTTATCCTCTTCGTGGGATTTTGCCCCCGCAATTGCGTACGTGCCGGAACACGACCGCCCCCCGTGAACGCCCAAGTCCCCCAGAAACGCAACCCCTATGCCAACGCTTTATGGCGACTCCACGGTGATCGTACGGGACGGCGGAGTACGCCGCAATTGCCCGGCAGAAAACCGCAGAAGCTTCTCGATTTTCGATCTGTCGAGGGCTCAGCAACAACATCTTGTAGCCACCCTGCTATGCAATCCCAGCATATATGATGGGCATGCCGTTTGGAACCCCTTTTCAGATGATCGTCACCCCTTCCGTCGCAAACCGATTGCGAGCGGGCTGCCTGAATCAGATCAGCAAATGGTTGATAGCGTCTTTTCGCCGCAGCCACTCCGTAGGCAGCGCAACCCACGGCCTCCGATGGAGGCGATCAGCGCAGTCGATCGGCGGCGCTGGCTGATGGCGGGCGGGCAGCCAAACTGCCCGAGGGCGCCGCCGGGTTGCGGGTCGCGGCCTTGACCTCCGAATGCCAGTTCGCGACCAGCGCGTCGGCCAGCGCGGCGGCAAGGCAGCCGTAACCGGCATCGTTCATATGGAGACCGTCAGGACCGACGGTGATCGGCACGGCAGAGGAAGGCTCGTTCTGCCAATACCGCATCATCGCGAAGCGCCGGAACAGCGGAACATGGTCGCGTTCGGCGGCGTCGGCGAGGACCTGCTCCATCAGCGCGTAGGCGGGCCGGGCCAGGACACGCGGGGCGTATTGCAGGTCCATCAGGACGAGATCGGCACCCGACGCCTTGATCCGGGCGACGCCGCGCTCGAGCAGTTCGGCATCGGCGGCAAGGTCGTCGCGCCGCAACACCGCGTTGGTGCCAACCTGCCAAATTACCAGGTCGGGGTGTACCGCCAGCACATCGCGTTCGAGCCGCGCCAGCTCCTCGCCTGCATCCTCGCCGCCCCTGCCGCGATTGAGGACACGGAGCTCGGCGCCCGGGAGCCGCGCCCGTAGGTCGCGCTCAAGCTGGCTCGGATAGTTCAATGCCGGCGCGCTGGCGCCGACACCCTCGGTCGATGACGAGCCGACGGCAACGATCGTGATCGGGCGGTGTGCCGCAAGCATCGCAGCAACCCGGCCGAGCTCGGGTTCGATCCGGGTCAGCGCCGCCGGGGCCGGACAAGCTGCGGATTGAAGCAGCACGACCTGGCCGCCGGCCGGATCGGCCTCGGCCGGCACCATGATCACGACTGCCAACAGGACGGCGGCGAGCGCGCGCGGGCCGCTCATCGCAGCGCCCGCTTGATAGCGCCGGCCAGCTTGCGGCCGAGGCAGTCATATACTCGGGCGGCCAAGTCGGCCCGTTCGCTCGGCGTCACCTCGTCGAAATTGAATGTGTTCTGCTCGCTCCAGTAGCGCATCACCTCGAACCGCGGAAATACGTAAACGTCGTTGATCTCGCCCAGATGATGCAATGTCGACAGGTACTTGTCGAAATCGATCAGCGCGATGGTCTTGCGCGAGAATTGCATATCGACGAGCAGTGTGTCGACAGACCGGTTCTTCAGTTCGTCGATGCCGTCCTGAACCGCACCGGCGAAATCGTCGATCTCGATGCCGCGAACCGCATCGGTGATCCCGGTCTCCCAGATCACCAGGACCGGGTCCTCGGCAAATACATCGGTTGCGAAACGCTCCAACATCTGGTGCGCCGACTGACGCGGCACACCCTTGTTGACGACATTGACCGAGACATCCGGATAGGCCGAGGCCAGCGCAACCTGCAGCCGGTGCGGATAAGCGAGATCGGCGGAACCCGCGGCGGCGCCGATGGTCGAGGCGCCTCCGATCGCGACGATCGTGACCGGTTGATGCGCGCGGATTCGTTCGCCGAGATGCGGCAGCTTGACCTCCACCTGCAACAGCTCGGGCGGAACTTCGCAGTTCGCCTCGTCGGCCCGCACGGGCGCGGCGGCAAAGACGATCGAGCCGCCGAGCAAAACGACAGCGGCAGAACCGATAAGACGACGGGACGGAGGGCTCATTCGGCGGCGTCTTCGCGGCGCCGAGCGGAAAGTGCTGGCTGCAACATCGGTATTTTATCCATCGTTTTGTACCAGTCGATCAACCTCGCAGTCAGGCACATCAGGGCAAGGCCGGCCGCATTGACCGCGAATTGCATCGGCAGTCCCGAATTGTATTCCGATAAGACGAAATGCCCGAGCGCCGAAAGCAGGATGCTGAGGCAGAAGATCTCCAGCGACTGCCTGCCGCAGGCTAGGACCGGCCGCGCCGCCGGCCAGGACAGAAAACGGGCGTCGACCGGAACCAATTCCGCGACCACCACGACAACCGCGAAAAAGGGTACCAGCCGCAGCACCGACAGGTTGTTCTTGTTGATCGGCCAGAGGTCGCGCAGCAGCAAACCCGGAAACCAGTCCCAGACGCCGTGGATCGTCCAGGTGATCTTGATCGTCAGGCTGACCGCGAACACGACGGCGGCGGCCGGAAACACGACCCGCAGCAGCCGCTCGGAAAAGTGCCGCCCTTGCGCGTAATGGAGGCCGAGCGCAGCGCCGATCACGAACAGGAACTGCCAGGCGAGCGGATTGAAGTACCAGACATGGCCCTCCGGGTAGGCCGGCACGGAGATCCCCGTCAGCTGCACCCAAAGGTAAATCAGCCCGGCGGGGAGCAACACCGAGATCGGCCGACGCGCCAACCCCAGCAAGACTCCTGGAAGGATCAGCAGCATCACGATGTAAAGCGGCAGAATGTCGAGAAACGTCGGCTGGAACTGCAGCAATAACGCCTTGACGATCGCAACATGCGGTTCGTCGAGGAATTCGCCGACCCGCATCTCCTCGTTGTACATCGGATTCCGGAAGGTCATCACCGTGTACGAGACCTCGGCGATGAATAGAACGAACAGGAAGATGTGGGCTACATAGAGCTGCCAGGCGCGGCGCCAGACCTGCGCGGTCATGTAGACGGCGCCCTTGACCGCCAGCCGCCGGCCATAGACCAGCGCGGCCGTGAACCCGGAGATGAAGATGAAGACCTCGGCCGCGTCGAACGGCGTGACCCCTTGCAAGGTGAAATAGCTGAGGATGTTCTCCGGGATGTGGTCGATGAAGATCAGGAACAGCGCCAGACCGCGAAAGAAGTCGAGGCGAAGGTCGCGGTTCGGCGAGAACTCGGGCAAGCGGTCCTGACCTCGATAA
>Ga0073928_10009239_pt1 | contig 12055 bp, 8 predicted proteins | sample PaiPotPPA55metaG_FD_76969 | JGI IMG/M metagenome (GOLD analysis project Ga0073928, IMG submission 76969) | Iron sulfur acid spring bacterial and archeal communities from Banff, Canada, to study Microbial Dark Matter (Phase II) - Paint Pots PPA... ...
ACGGATGAAAGCCTCGATCTTTTCCGGCGACTTGCGTCCGGGGGAGCTCTCCACGCCGCTGCTGACGTCGACGGCCCAGGGATGCAGGTCGCGAACGACGCGGCCGACGGTTTCGGGCGTCAGGCCGCCGGCCGCGATCAGGTGGGGCAGGCCGACGAAATCGCCGCGCTGGCGGTGTCGGCGTATGGTTTCCCAGTCGTTGGCCACTCCGCTGCCACCGTTCGCCCCGGCGGTTTCGAAGACAAGGCCCTGAAGGTGCGTCAGCCGCAGTTTCAGGACCGCTCTCCGCCAGAGTTCCAGCGCGGCGCCGAAATCGGCCGGATCCACCCTAACCGCCTTGATGATGGTGAACTCGCGCAGTTCTCCCACCTGCTCGGGCGTTTCCTCGCCGTGCAGTTGCAGGTGGCGCAAGCTCAGCTCGCGGGCGGTCTCCCGGATTCGTGCCGGCTCAGGGTCGACGAAAAGCCCCACCGGCGTGACGAACGGCGGCAGGGCCGCGAGAATCTCCATGGCGCGCAGCGGGGTGACGTTCCGGGGAGCCGGCGGGTGGAACACCATCCCGATCGCGTCCGCCCCGGCCCGCGCCGCGGCCAATGCGTCTTCCACCTCCCTGACCCCGCAAATCTTGACCCGCGTTCGGTGCACCCCGTGATGCTAAAGCCGATTTCGCCGTCGATCAATTGCGGCGGGGCTTTTACTGTCGCGCAAAATACTCCTGCAACGGCTTCACGTCCCATTGCTCCTTCTGCATTGCAACAATCGCCCGCGCGGCGGCGGTTGCGCCGGTGATCGTCGTGACGATCGGGACTTTATTCAGCACGGCCATCGCACGGATCTTTCCCTCGTCCGTCTGGGGGCCCTTCTTCGTCGGCGTGTTGATGATGAGCTGGACGTTCTTGTTCTTGATGTAATCCTGGACGTTGGGCCTGCCCTCGGACAACTTGCTGATCCGCGTGGCGGAAACGTCGTTCCTCGCCAAGGCGTCGTAGGTCCCCTCGGTGGCGATGATCTCGAAGCCGGCGTCGGCCAGCATTCGGGCCGCGGGGATGATCGCAGTCTTGTCTCCGTCGCGGACCGAAATGAAGACGGTCCCCTTCGTCGGGAGCGCCCCGCCGGCCGCAATCTGGCTCTTGGCGAACGCCAACTCGAAGGTCTGGTCGATCCCCATTACCTCGCCGGTGCTGCGCATTTCCGGACCGAGGATCACGTCCACGCCGGGGAACTTGGTAAACGGGAAGACGGATTCCTTCACGCTCGTGTGCTTCGGGTCGGGAGGCTCCGTCGCGCCCAGCTCCGCCAATGACTTGCCGGTCATTACTTTTGCGGCGATCTTCGCCCAGGGGATTCCCGTCGCCTTACTGACGAAGGGAACGGTCCGTGACGCGCGCGGGTTCACTTCAATGACGTAAATCTCCCCGTCCTTGATGGCGTACTGCACGTTCATCAGGCCGCGGACACGAAGTGCGTTTGCAAGGGCCTTCGTCTGCGCCTTCAGTTCCGCCACAATCTGAGGGGCTAGTGAATACGGCGGCAACGCGCACGCGCTATCGCCCGAATGGATTCCGGCTTCCTCGATGTGTTCCATCACGCCGATGATGATCGCCTGACCCGGTCGGGAGTGCTGAGTGCTGCGTGCTGAGTGCTGAGACTGATCCTTCGTGCCTTCGTGCCTCGGTGCTTCCGTGCCTTCTGTTTCAAAGTCCGCGATGCAATCGACGTCTACTTCAGTCGCCTCGTCCAGGAACTTATCGACCAATATCGGCGCGTCCGCGATGCTGGACGCCTCGACGGCATGGCTCATGTAGTAATTGAGCTGGTCCTCGTCCGACACGATTTCCATCGCCCGCCCGCCCAGCACGAAGCTGGGGCGGACGAGGACGGGATAGCCGATCTCCTTGGCGATCCTGCGGGCCTCATTGATGTTCCGCGCTATCCCGTTGGCCGGCTGCTTCAGGCCGAGCTTATGCAGGAGCTGACGGAATTGCTCGCGGTCGCCCGCCGCGTCGAGCGACTCGACGCTCGTGCCGAGAATCGGCACGCCAGCTTCCTTAAGCCCCCGCGCAAGGTTGAGAGGCGTCTGTCCGCCGAACTGCACAATAACGCCCTTGACCAGATTGCCGATTTCCGATTGCCGATTGCCGATTGGGTTTTCATTCGGCATCAGGCAATCGGCATTCGGCAATCTAAAGGGACCGCCATTGAGGCGTTCGAAGATATTCAGGATATCTTCGTGCGTGAGCGGCTCAAAGAAGAGCAGGTCGCTCGTGTCATAGTCGGTGGAGACGGTCTCCGGGTTTGAATTGACCATCACCGACTCGATCCCCAGCTCGCGCATGGCGAATGCTGCCTGCACGCAGCAGTAGTCGAATTCGATCCCTTGCCCGATGCGGTTGGGGCCGCCGCCAATGATGACGACTTTGGGTTTATCGGTGAGGCGAATTTCGTCTTCGGCAGTGGTCAGTGGTTTGTTGTCAGTTGTCAGTTGTTTGAAGGGGGTTTCGTAGGTGCTGTAGTAATAGGGCGTAGCCGCCTCGAACTCGGCGGCGCAGGTATCAACGAGCTTATAGACGGCGGAGATCAAACGCTTCATCCGCAGATCGCGCACCGCGAGAGGAGAAAAGCCCCACAAGCTCGCAAGCTGTATGTCGCTATACCCCCACTCTTTTGCCTGTTGCAGAACCTTCTTGAACTGCTCGTCGGGCCAGGTGGGGGCCGCGAATCGCTCCTGCTCGAGGTGAAGGCGATCCTCAAATTCCACCAGTTGTCTCATCTGCCCCAAAAACCACCGGTCGATCTTGGTCAGCTCATAGATCTGATCGATCGACCACTCCATCTTCATCGCGTAGCGGATGTAGTAGGGCCGGCCCTGGCTTGGCACGGCGAGCTTTCGGCGGAGCTTCGCCTCGGGGATTGGCCATTCCTGGTCCAGCGACTCCCCCTGAAGCGTCTTGTCACTGCCGTCATCCTCCGCGGCCGTGCGCGCAGTGACTGGCAGACTCTTTTCCTTCGTGCCTTCGTGCCTTCGTGCCTCCGTGCCTTCCCGCTGCGCATTCAACCATTTGTCATACTTGTCCAGCCCGAACCCGAACCGCTTCACCTCCATCGAGCGGATGCCCTTCTGCAGCGCCTCCTTGAACGTCCGCCCAATCGCCATCGCCTCGCCGACGCTCTTCATCTGCGTTGTCAACGTCTCATCGGCATCCGGGAACTTCTCGAACGTCCAGCGCGGGATCTTGATCACGCAGTAGTCGATCGTCGGCTCGAAACATGCCACCGTTTTCTTGGTGATATCGTTGGGCAGCTCGTCCAGCGTGTACCCGACGGCGAGCTTGGCCGCGATCTTGGCGATGGGGAAGCCGGTTGCCTTGGACGCCAGGGCGGATGACCGTGAGACCCGTGGGTTCATTTCGACGACGACCATTTCGCCGTTATCTGGATTCACCGCGAACTGGATGTTGCTCCCGCCGGTCTCGACGCCGACGGCGCGGATGACGGCGATGGCCGCGTCGCGCATCCGCTGGTATTCCTTGTCGCTCAGCGTCTGGATCGGCGCGACGGTGATCGAGTCGCCGGTGTGGACGCCCATCGGGTCCATGTTCTCGATCGAGCAGATGACCACGACGTTGTCGTTGCGGTCGCGCATCACCTCCAGCTCATATTCCTTCCAGCCGATGACGCTCTGCTCGATGAGCACTTCGGTCATGGGCGAGGCGTCGAGGCCGCGCTGGACGATCGTCTCGAACTCCTCCACGTTGTACGCAATCCCTCCTCCCGTTCCCCCGAGCGTAAATGCGGGACGAATGATCAGCGGCAGTCCGATCTGTTCGATCACTTTGCGGGCGTCGTCCACGTTGTGGACGACCCCGCTCAGTGGCACCTTGAGGCCGATGGAGAGCATCAGGTCCTTGAAGACCTGGCGGTCTTCGCCTCGGTAGATCGCCTCCCGGTTGGCGCCAATCATCCGCACGCCGTATTTCGTGAAGATTCCGGCGTCGTAGCAGGCGATGGCGGTGTTGAGGCCTGTCTGCCCACCCAGCGTCGGCAGCATCGCGTCGATCGGATGCGGCCCCCTGCTTTCGCGGGCCAGGATCTTCTCCACCGCCTCGGGTGTGATCGGCTCGATGTAGGTCGCGTCGGCGAATTCCGGATCGGTCATGATCGTCGCCGGGTTGCTGTTGATCAGGACGATCCGATAACCCTCCTCCTTGAGTGCCCGGCACGCCTGCACGCCCGAATAGTCGAACTCGCACCCCTGCCCGATGACGATCGGGCCGGAGCCGATGATGAGGATCGAGTGGATGTCGGTGCGCTTGGGCATTCGTCGCAGTTCTTCCCGGGCAAAATCGGCCGCACTTTAGCGGCGTGCCGCGCCTTTTTGAAGGGTGGCGGGGACTTGCAGTGTGGCCGGTGGCACAGCGATGTGGCACAGCCGCCCTCGGCTGTGTTCCGCCGAAGGCGGAAATCTTGCGGGCGATTTCGACCTCCGGTCGAACACGGCCGAGGGCGGCTGTGCCACAAACACAAGCTATCGGATCGCGCGGCTGGCTCAATCCTCCGGCTTCTCGCCGGCGTCGGCCATCTTGACGATCTTGGGGTCGAAACGGGCGACCGTGTCGACCAGGTCGCATTGAGCGGCCATGACGGTGTGGATGTCTTTGTAGGCGCCCGGCGCCTCGTCGATGCCGGCGGACAGGAGCTGCACGCCGGCACGCTCGAGCAAGTCCTTGAAATGCGACCAGCGAAACTTTTCTCGGGCCGCGGTGCGGCTCATCTGCCGCCCGGCGCCGTGAGAGGCGCTTTCGAGAGATTGCGCGTCGCCTTTGCCTCGGACAACGAAGCCGGGCGTGGCCATGGAGCCGGGGACGACGCCAAGCACACCCTGGCCCGCTGGCGTGGCGCCCTTGCGATGGACGATGACCTCTTTTCCGCCGTGCTGCTCCTTCCACGCGAAGTTATGATGGTTTTCCACGCCGGCGATCATCTTAGCGCCCAGGGCCCGGCTCACGCGCTGGTGGATCAGGGCATGATTGGCGGCGGCGTACCTGCCCATCAAGTTCATCGCGGCCCAATACTCCTGACCCTCCGCCGAGTCGAGATCGAGCCACGCCAGCCGGCTCAACTCCGGAGGCAGCTCCGGATGGCGGTCGCGGGCCAGCCGCGAATAGTAATCGGCGACCGTCGCACCGGACCCGCGGCTTCCGCTGTGCGAGAGAAGCGCCAGATACTCGCCCGGCGCCAGGCCAAGGTCGGGGTGGTCGAGCGTCACGATGCCGAACTCGACGAAGTGGTTGCCGCTGCCACTGGTGCCGAGCTGGGCACGGGCCTTGCCAAAGACCCTCTTCGTCACCGGCGTGATCGACCAGTCCTCGTCGAGCACGTCGTGTTGCAGCGGCTTTTGGAACTCGGCCCCGGCGCCGAACTTCGTCTCACGCTGAAGCATCTTGATGAGCTGCTCGTTGAGCCGCTTGAGGTCCTTCGATGGAACGTCCAGAACAGAAAGCTTCATGCGGCAGGCGATGTCGACGCCGACCGCGTACGGGATGACGGCGTTCTCCGTCGCAAGCACGCCTCCAATCGGCAGCCCGTACCCGACGTGCGCATCCGGCATGAGGGCCCCCGCCACCGCGACGGGGAGGCGCGCCGCCTGCTTCATCTGGTCCACCGCCCCGGCTTCGAGCCCCTCGCCCCAGACCTTGTAGGGCGCGGGCTCCGGCCGCTCCCGGAACACCGGACGTTCCGACTGCTCGCGCAGCACCCGCGCCAGCTCGGGAAAATATGGATGGGCCGCGTTCTGCACCGGGTTCTCGAGGACCGCCTTCAGCTCGCGCCGGACCGACTCCTCGTCCAGGTGCTTGCCGGCCTTCTTTGCCAGCCGCAGCGCCAGCCCCAATGCCGGTCCTGGCTCAAATCCAAGTTCGATGAGGTCCTTGCCGGTCATATGGCTCATGTCCGCTGCACCAGCAGCATGAGCCATCTTATGGCGGCCGCGCCGCTGTGCCCACGCGCAACCATTTCCGGTAATGCGATGGCTATCGACGATCGTCTCGCTCACGCCGGCACCGATGATGTGCGCCAAGCTGCTGCGGGCGCGGGCTTAATACTGATGTTCCAGCAGAACCAAGATGTAAGTTGATGCGCACCGGTCGCCTGGCTACGATGAATCGCATGGGTACCGCAAGCGAAATCGAGCGCGCGATCGAGCAGTTGCCGCCGGATGAACTGGTACGCTTGCGCGCGTGGTTTGCGGCATTTGACGCGGCGCAATGGGATCGAGAGTTCGAGGAGGATGTCGCCGCGGGCCGGCTCGATGCTCTGGCCAATGAAGCGCTTTCCGACCTGCACGAAGGTCGCTGTGCCGACCTATGAAGCATCGCGCAAGCCGACGCTTCTGGGCCTGCCATCGTGCGCTTCCGGCTGAGGTGCAACGCCTCGCCGACGCCAACTATGCCCTTTTGAAGTCCGATGAGCGCCATCCAAGCCTGCAACTCAAACGCGTGGGCCGCTTCTGGTCCGTCCGCGTGGGGCTGCATTATCGCGCACTGGCGGTTGAGGAGGGGGACGATTTGGTCTGGTTTTGGATCGGGCATCACGCGGAATACGACCGCCTGCTCGGCCGCGCTAGTCGCGCGGATCATTAGATCCGTTCAATTACTCCCGGCGCGCCGGGCCGGCCCGGCCACCCGCTGGCGGCGCACTGCGTTTACTTCCGTCTCGATTTGCTCCTCGGCCAATGGCGGCCGCACGGCGCGCTTGCGGTCCGATTCCGCCAACACCGCGTCGAACCGCTCGGCCAACAGGCTTTCCAGCAGCACCTGCCGCTCCTGCGGCGAAAGCTGCCGCGCCAGCTCCCGAATTTGATCGACCGTAATGGGGATCGTCAGCGTGGCCATGACATCTCGCAACAGTATAGTCGGCACCGCCGGCGATCAAACTCCGGAGAAGCTGTCGCCGTCTTCATCGGGTCCCGGCGGCGTGCCTGTCCTCTTCGACCGCGAAAGCGTCAGCCAGCTCATCGCCGAACGGAACACTGCGGCGTGAGCGGTAGCCGTCGAGGCCGCGGTACGCCTTACGATGCCCCCCGTGCCGCCGCTCCCGCCGGGAACTCCGCCCCGGATAGCGTCCGGCGGCACGATTATTTGTCCACGTCTTGCCGTCCGTCAGCCGCAACGCCAGCCCCAATGCCGGTCTTGGCTCAAATCCGAGTTCGATGAGATCGTTGCCGGTCATCGCGGTTACGCCTAAGACACAAGACCGATCTTACGCCCGCCGCGGCGGGACTTGAGCAGCAACGTGGTCAGCGCGTCGACGCCCACGGTCGGGCGCAGGGCAGCGGCGTTCACCGCCGCAGCCGTCGTTCCGGCGGACAGCGCGTGGCCGAAGTTACGCGCGAGGATCACCAGATCGCTGAAATCCACCTTGCCGTCGCCGTTCAAATCGCCGTCGGCAAAAGTGCCTGCCTGTCCATAATGGCGTGCGAGGGCCACCAAATAGCTCAGGTCCATAGGAACCGTTTGCACGGACACGTCGCCGAAGGTCGGGCCCGCTGCTTCTGCCCCGCTCGATACCTCGACGGTGGCCGAATAGCCCAGAGGCGATGTGATTGCGTCCCCCTCGGGGGTGATCTGCCGAATGACGAATGAACCTGAAAACAGCCCGTCAAAAGCGTACGTGCCGGTGGAATCAGTCGTGGCGCTGGTTTCCCCAAGGTCGAGCTGGCCGTTGTTGTTGGCGTCAATATAGACGGTTATTCCAGCCAGCCCGCTCTCGCCGCCGTCCAAGCTGCCGTTGTGGTTCAGGTCATTGAAAACGGAACCAGAAATCGTGCCGGTATTGTCAGATCGATCAAGCCTCCATGCCTCGTACCCATAGCTCGTGTTGTATGCGTGGAAAATGACGGTATCGCCCGCAGACGCCATTCGGCCTGTATCATAGAAAGTGTCGGCCGCTGGGTCGCGGTCGATGTGCCCCACGCTCAATGTACCCGCGGGGGTCCCATCCGTTTGCAATAGATCATGCCCAGCGACGAAAAACAGGCGGCCGTGGGCGTTGAGAAAATCATGAGGAAGGGCGGACAGTTGTTTCACGAGCACCGTTCCCGCAGACGTGGCATCGGTCTGGTACAGTCCCCACAGGTTATTGGGATCCGCGGTGGGCGCAAAAAAGTAGGCACGATTCCCGAGAACAGCGATCGGGCTGGGGTTCAGGGTTGGCCAGGGAGTCACACCTGCCAGCTCATATGTACCCGAGGCTGTCCCATCGCTCCGCCATACCGTATTGCCCAGGCCAGGTTCCCAGACGTAAGCCAAGAGCAGATTGCCCAAGCCGGTCCCTGGTGGCAACGGCCCAGCGGTGCCGAGATCCTTCACCAGAGCGGTGCCGCTTGGCAGGCCGTTGCTGTCCCACAATTGGGTGGCGCTGAAAAAGTAGTCCTTGCCACCTACAAAGAAGTACTCCTTGCCACCTACGTACATCAGGTCTGAACCGAAATTTAGCGCTCCGGGGGGAGTAGGAAGATTCGTCTTGACAGGAAACGTTCCTTGCGCAGTGCCATCGCTCCGCCAGAGTGTTCCTTGACCAGCGACGTCCAGGATGAAATAAACCAGCGGACCTGCCGCACCGATGTCAGTAACTCTTGGCGGAAACGCGGGTCCCCGGTAGGTAGCAAGCTGCGCGACCTCGACAGTCCCCTGTGGTGTTCCGTCTGTTTTCCAAAGCTCGGCTGTCGTCGCAGCAGCCGCACTGTTGTACTCTTCATGATCGAAGAAAACTGTCCCGTTCACGGCTTCGATCGTGTATGTCTGAATGGGACTGATCTGGTACGTCCCTTGAAGTGTACCGTCGCTGCGCCACAGACCCGCCAGGCCGTTCCGGTCGATAGCGCTGAAAACTAAGATGCCGTTGAGGTCTGCGGTGGTGCGCGGCTGAATCGTCGATGACAGTTCGAACGTGCCCTGGGCAGTTCCATCGCTTCTCCAGAAGCCCTGTGGCGAACTGGTCGTGAAATATGCCAGGTCGCCCGCGCTGCTGAACTGATCGGGGGTAGAGCTGGCCGTTCCCAGGAGGAACTGCGCCAGCGCCTGCGTTGCGGTGCCGTCGGTGATCCACAGCTTCCAGACGCCGCTGCTTGCCTCAAAGAAGAGTGAATTGCCCAGGACAACGAAGTTTGATGGCGATGAGCCGATCTGCGCTGCCGTGGTACCGGGTACGGAACCGGTCCCCTGCGGCGTCCCATCGCTTTTCCAGATCTGACTTGCAGTGCTGCTGGTCAAGTTGAAATACGCTATCCCGCTGGAGCCGGTAAGCTGGGACACGTGGCTTAAACCGGTCGCCAGTTGCGTAAAAGCGTGGGTGATCGCACTAAACCGCCAGATCTCGCTGTCGTCATTGGCCGTAAAGAACAGGTTCCCGCCGGAGGCCATCAGACGTGGATAGCCCGGCTGCGCTAAATCCGGCCCCGTGTCGCGCAGCAGACCCGTGTCGGCCGGTGTGCCATCGGTGGTCCAGATCTGACCGTCACCGCCCGCAGGATACCACACCCGAAAGAATCCCCGATTCCCGCTGGCGACCAGATCGGTCAGATGCGCGCCCGACGCGAGGGAGAACGATGACAGCGGCTGCGTGCCCGCGGTGCTGCCGTCCGAGATCCAGACATTTCCTTGCCCACTTTTGTAATCTGTGACCGTGTAGAGCAGCTTTCCCTCAAAGGGCGTAAGATTGTACATGAAGGAACCGGGCGCCGGATTGCTCACCAGCACCGTGCCGGCGGTGGTGCCGTCGGTCTTCCAGAGTTGGTCCCCGGCGGTATAGAAATTGACGATGAAATACAATTCGTTGCCAACGGCTGCCGCCCGGAATTGGGTGACGTAATCCGAAGAATAATATGGGCACTCCTGCAACATGACCGTGCCGGCGGGCGTTCCATCGGTTTTCCATAGCTGGGTGCGGCCGGCGTCATATAACTGGAAGAACAGCATATTACCGACGGGGACCATCTGCGGCGAGAAGGACCAATCGCCACCGAGGGTTGACACCAGCGCGGTGCCGGATTCAGTACCGTCGCTTTTCCACAATTCCAGCGGGGCCTTACCATCCGTGGCCGAGAAGTAAACCGAGCTCCCGTCGGCATTCAGATTCGCTGGAGCAGAATCGGCCGCTCCGGGGTTAATATCCTTCACGATGTGCGTGCCAGACACGGTGCCATCGGACTTCCACAGCTCTTGCCCGTTAGTGAAATCGACGCCGGCAAAATATACCGAGTTGCCCGCAACGACTTCTGGGCTGGCGGCCGTGATCGGGACCGTGTTGATGTCTTTGAGAAGCGACACCGACAGGAGCGCCCGCCGCTCGAGCCACTCAGCGCGGGCTGAAGCGCACCGGTTCTCGTGCGTCAGACACCTCGATCGACGCACGTGCGATCCCGTACTCTTATTCATATTCGCGCCGGTTTTGCCGAATGATACCGCCGTCCCGTGTGGCCGTCCATGTACTAAGCGGACCCGGAGGCGTGAAGCGGGGCAGCTTGCGATGCCCGGCGGAGCGTTGCATGGCTTCACGAGGCGGACACAACTGCAACTCCTCAAAGATCCGATGGTTACGTCGCATTCATATTTGATTCCATGCGACACTTGCAACACACAATCGAGGTTGCCGCCCTTTGAGCCAGGCGCGGGGGCTGTGAGCGCGCGATGAGCGCCATTCACGAGATGGTGAGCTGCGGGCCGGGGCCTTGGAGATTGCGCTTGCTGACCTCGCCGGCGAGGCGCCGCACTACGGCTTCAAGCGCGTCGCGGAGGGCGGGGTTGGTGGTGAAGTTCCATTCCGGCTTGCCGTGGTCGCTGTTGATGCGGAGCTCGGTGAACATGGGGATCGCGCCCAGAAAGGGCAGGCCGAGTCGTCGGGCGGCTTTTTCGGTCCCGCCGCGGCCGAAGATGTCGTGCTCGCTGCCGTCGGCGGCGACGAAGTAGCTCATGTTTTCGATGAATCCGAGAATCGGCGCCCCAAGCTGCTGGAACATGCCCGCCGCCCGGACGGCATCGTCCAGCGCGACCTGCTGCGGCGTGGCGACGACGACCGCGCCGGTCAACGGCAGGAGCTGACAGAGCGTCAGCGGCACGTCCCCGGTCCCGGGAGGCAGGTCGACGATCAAATAATCCAGCTCCGGCCACTCGGTGTTGTCCAGCAGCAGTTGCTTGAACGCTCCGTGTGCCATCGGCCCGCGCCAGATCAGCGGCTTGTCCTCGGGCACGATCGACCCGATGGTGATCGCGTGGATCCCATGCACGTGATGCGGAATGATCCGGTTATCGCGGAGTTGCGGCGGAATACCCTTGATTCCGAGCATGGTCGGCATGCTGGGACCGTAAATGTCGCCATCCATCAGTCCGACCCTGGCCCCGCAGCGGCGCAGTCCAACCGCCAGGTTCAGCGCCACCGTGGATTTCCCGACGCCGCCTTTGCCGGCGCCGACGGCGATGATGTTCTTGACCTGTGGGAGCGCGGCGCCCTTTCGCGGCTGGGCCGGGCCGCGGACCGTTGCCGTCAGCTCGACCTCCACCTGCTCAGCCCCGGCACGGCGCAGGGCACTGGTCACGTCGCGCTCGATCACGTCCTTCAGCGGGCAGCCCGGCGTGGTCAGCTCGACGCGGACTTTCACCTTGCTGCCCTCGATCTGGACGCCCTTGACCATGCCGAGCGTCACGATGTCCTTGAACAGCTCGGGGTCCTGCACGGTCTTGAGCGCCTCGATCACCTGGTTTTCAGTCAATGGCATTGGAATCCTTAAAGACGTAATGAGATTATAGCGGCCCGGCACGTGGGATTAATGACGTGAGCCGTATTACCAGGCAGGACGGTGCTAATCGGGCTGATGGGCGCCGCGGCTACTTCTTCCGCAGTTCATCGCGGTAGAACGCGACCATGCGGGCCAAACCATCGCGGCGGTGGACCTGGGGTTGCCAACCGAGGATCTGCCGGGCACGCGTGATGTCCGGGCAGCGGACGCGCGGGTCGTCCGGCGGCATCGGCTGGTGCACGATCTGACTTCGCGTGCCGGGAA
>Ga0073928_10009241_pt1 | contig 12054 bp, 11 predicted proteins | sample PaiPotPPA55metaG_FD_76969 | JGI IMG/M metagenome (GOLD analysis project Ga0073928, IMG submission 76969) | Iron sulfur acid spring bacterial and archeal communities from Banff, Canada, to study Microbial Dark Matter (Phase II) - Paint Pots PPA... ...
CGGAGCGGTCGCGGGCTCCGACTCGTTCACAATGCTGTTGTCGCGCCGCCGCAGAACAACCGGCTCCCGTTGCCGGCGTAGAGTGTTGCGGTCTTCGGTGACTTTCGCTTCGACCTTCGTATCGTTGTCCGCCGCAACCGCAAAAAGCTTCTTACCTTCGTCGGAGCGACGGGTGGCCACTCCCACCGTCAGATTCGCTCCGCCAGCCTGCCGGGCATGATCGTAGAAGAACTGAGCTGTCTCACGGTCGCCTTCGAGTTCCGCGACGTAACCGATGTTGTTGAGCGTGAATGCGTTGTTGGGATCGAGAGCATAGGCCTTGCGGAAATTGACATTCGCCGCGCGCAAGTCATTGCGATTCACGGCGGAGACGCCGCGCAGATTCATTTCTGCGACTTGCTCATTCACGTCATTCATCTGTGCCAGGCGAGTCCGTAAAACCTTGGCGTTCTGCTGCGCCATTTCGCTTACTGGTTTTCCCCGCCAAGTGCGGTCGACGGTCACGACGGCCCTCGTTTCGGAGGTTTTGCTTGCCGCTTCGTCGTAGAACTTCAATGCCTCCTGAGCTTCGCCTTCCATTTCTTTTGCAACGCCCAGGTTGTTTAGCGTGAAGACGTTGTTGGCATCGGTTTTTAAGGTTTGCTCGAGCAGCAGATCGGCCTCAGGAGCACGGCCCTGCGAAAGCAACCGCACGGCTTCGACGTTGGCATGGTTGATCTGAAGCGGTTCGTCGGTGATTGCCATTGCGGCTTTCATCGGCTGACCCTGCACACGTTTCGCGCTGGCCAGATCGATGACTGCCTCACTCGCCTGCTCCGCCGACAGTGCGTAGAATTTCTGAGCTCGGTCCAGCTGGCCCTGCAATTCCGAAACGTAGCCGAGATTGTTCAGGGTGAAGGCATCGTCTGGATCAAACAGGTAGGCCTTATAAAACAGCTGTTCGGCCTTGGCATAATTGTGTTTGCGAATAGCCTCGACTCCTTCGCGATTCAATCGCTGTACCGGCGTCAAATGGCTGCGCTTGGGGATATTGATCTTGAGGTCTTTCGCTTGCGACTGCGATCCGAAGCCGGCCGCAACCAGGGCGACCAAACCGAAGAAAAGCCTAATCTTACCAAGCATGGCGATCCGCATCCTTTGCAGGCCAAATGTTAGAAACCGAGACTACCTTTGGATGCCCTTCCTCAGGTTTTGTTTGCCGGGAGATAGGCGGGGTGACGAGGTTTGGGGAGGAATTTCAAGACTACCTTGTTGACGCAGCCGGCATCCAATTGCCGAGGGGAGACATACGCTCAATTGAGATCCGGCATGAAATTTGCAGCAAAATTCGCTTGCAGCAGTCTGCTTCTGGGCAGCTTCGCGTACGCACAGGCGACGGCAACTGATCCCCCGCCGCCCCCAGCTCCTAATCCCGCGCCAACGTCGGCCACCTCGGCCATGGTCTCACCAGGGGAAACTGCCCGTATCCAGCCGCTGCCAGCGGCCACTCCGGACGTCACACCAGAGGCCGACATTGTGGCCGACCCTGCCAGTCTCCTTCCCGACCTCCCACCCGTTCCCCGTGCGAAAGCCACGCTGATTGGCGGGACCGTCGAACGGCTGGATCGGGTGCGCGACCGCGTCACGGTGCGGGTTTTTGGCGGCGGCCGGATGAGTGTGCTGTACGATCCCCGCACTCGTGTTTACCTGGGGACCAAGGACGCGTCGATCGCCGATTTGCACGAAGGCGAACGCATCTATATTGACACCATTCTGGACGGAAATACCGTGTTCGCCCGAAGCATTCGTGTAAAGAGCGCGCAAGCTCAAGGCGAAAGCCAGGGAACCGTCACTGAGTACAGAGCAGACGGCGGGGAGCTCACGCTGCGCGACTCCATTTCTCCGACGCCGGTGCGAGTGCGCCTCAATTCATCCACCCGGTTCTTGCAGGGGGATCTTGTGGTTCCCGCCGGCACACTTTTGGCAGGCTCCTTGGTCGCCATAAAATTCAACTCCGAGGGAAACGGCCGCGATGTGGCCCGTGAGATCACGATCCTCGCTCTTCCGGGAACCCGTTACACGTTTGCCGGACAAGTCACGCATGTCGACTTGCGAACCGGTCTAGTTGTCATTAGCTCATCAACGGATCAAAAGAGCTACGAAATCTACCTCGATCCCTCGGCGCCTCCCGACGATGATCTTCATCCCGGCGCCGTGGTCACCGTAGTCACTGATTTCCAGGGCTCCCGCTACGTTGCCCGCACTCTGAAGATTGATTCACCGGGCAAATAGAGGTAGCTGCGAAAATTTTCTTCTGCTTTAAGAGTATCTCTAGAACGGAACTGTCCCGACTGCGTGCTATACGTGAAGGCTATCCAGCGACCAATCCCGCGTGCTCGCGGTTGGGACTAGAACTAGATACCGGCCTGAGGCCCATTCGGTCTTTCGGTTTTGCCACCTGCCAAAGTTCCCTGCGACCCGAATCCACATCCACTGAGCGCAGAAAGAGGCTTTCTGGGGCTGCTTTTTCAGCTCCCGAAAGCGATTGCTTCTTCCATTCTGATCGTAAAGCAGAACTCGACATCGAGCCTTCATTCAAACACCAGCGCGTCGTTGACTGCGTTCTTCGGATCCTGTTCAGACCCCAAGTACCGTTCCGTCGTCAAAATTGACTCATGCCCCAGCAGAAACTGAATTTGTTCCAGTTCCCCGCCCTTCGATCGGCATAGCTTTGCCGCCGTCCGCCGCTCATGCCGCATGCGGCATGAGGGGCACAATGCGCAACTTAAACTTGTATATACGCAGCTAAGATTGCCAAGTACTGGGGAAGTTGCGTATAGCGCCGGTACACCTCGCCCGTGCCGCCGGCGCCCAGCGGCGATTGAATTTCGTAGGGACAAAATTTCGTGCCGGCAGTCAGGGACATGAGTCGCAAGGCTTATGGCCTTGTGGCAAATTTATCCGGAGACCGTGCTTCTTGGTTGAGGCCAGAACAAGGTTCTGACGGTTGCTGTTCCCCAACAGATCAAGTGAACGCTTGGGCGCCCCGAATGCGCCCAAGCTGCTGCTTGGACGAGAATTTATTGCAGGACCTGTGCGTTACACGCTCCAGTTGTCGACTGCGCCGGAGGACTCGGAGCAGTGGCCCACGGCGTGTTTTGGAAATCGAAGAACTCGGTCATGTCCATCTGGGCGGCATCGCGTTGCGTGAGTGAGGGAACGTTAAACCGGGTTTCGATGAACCTCAGGATCGCCGTGTAGTCCGCGACGGTATGGGACACAAAATTCTTTTTCGTGAATGGAGAAATCACCAGCAAAGGCACGCGGAATCCCGTCTTGTCGAAGTTACAGTTCGACGGATTGACTGCAGGCGGCGTGCAGATGTCCCCGGGGTTGAGGTCGATGGGAGAAATTCCGTCGGGATTCACCGATGGCTGAGGAGAAACGTGATCATAAAGTCCACCCGGTTCGTCGTAAGTAAGGATGAAAACGGAATCCTTCCACGACGGGCCGGTCATCAGTGGATTGATCAGACTCGCAACATAAGCTGCGCCGGTCTGCGCATTCGTGCCCGAACTCGGATGCTCGTCGCGCTGGGACATGTATCCGGCTTCAATAAAGGCGACTTGCGGGAGCGTGCCGGCTGCCACGTCCGAAAGGTATTGCGACACGGGTACGACGTTACTCGGCAATGGATTCGGAGGCGTGTAGTTTTGAAACTGAGTCAGATAAGTACAGGCCCCGGAGTTCGATGATGCAGACGCGGCGTGGGGAACTCCACCCTTGGGAGTCTGGTCGTCGGGAGGCGTGGTCGCGCAGATGTCGTCGGTGTAATACACCTTCCAACTGACGCCGGCCTTCGTCAGGGCATCGAAAATTGTGGGCGCCGTAAGCGCGTGATTGTCGGCGTGCATTCGTTCCCGGAGGATAGACATAGCCCTGAGATGTCGCCGCGAAAAGATACATGCGGTTGATCTGCGTGCGATCCAACACCGGAGCGAACCAGCGGTCCGACGTAGCAAAGTTCGATGCCATGAAATAGTAGTAGTTCAAATCGCTGCCATCCATGTAGCCCATCGCTCGAAGCCCCTGGGTGTCGCTATAGCCCAAATCCGTGGCGTATTTCCCGCCGTTATAAGCAAAGCCATCCAGTGTGGCGGTCGGACCGATCGGCTCGCTCAGGCTCCAGTCGATATGGGACTCGTCCCATGACGGACTGAGATTGTCGATGCACTCAGTGGCGACGTGGAACGCAGGCAGCGGCGTTGCCGTGCCATTGGGGGCATAGCTGGGATTCGACGCGGTCGCTGGTATGCCGTCGAACGGTTGCGAAGGAAAGCCATTTGCAGCCCAGTACGCAGACAGCTGTCCGAAATAAGAATCGAAAGAGCGATTCTCCTGAGCCATGAAAATGATGTGGTTGATGGACTGCAGGCTTCCGGGTGTGGGCGTGGGAGTCGGAGTCGGAGTCGGTGTCGGTGTAGGAGTTGGCGTTGGCGTCGGCGTCGGCGTCGTTGAGTTCACTAATCCCTGACAACCGCAAAGTGCCAGCAAAAGGACAATCATTCCTGCGGATAATTGCGAGCGGAGCTTCCGCATCACCTTCATTCTCACCACCTGGTCGTAAAAGTACGAATACTCTAGGAGCCCAAGTTGGATGAGTTCAGGGGCTGGAATGTTGGTTCGGATCGGGCCGCTGGGGGCTGCTTTGGCGCCTTGTAAGCTACTGATGATACTGATTTTATCCGTTGTGAAAATCGGCACCACTCTACTCTCGCGACTCCCAGGACCTCCCTATGGGGTTCAAATTCATTGCCTCGGACGCCTTCGCTTGGAAGAGTTTCCGATTTCCGCAACAGATCTTTTTGGATCAGTACGATTTTGAAAAGGGCCGCGGGGTTCTGGCCCTTAAGTTCATAGCCCAACGGTACCTTTTCAAAAACTTCCTCTCACCTTAATCTGCTCTCGGTCCTAGAAAGTTTGTCCCAGAAACTTAGGCCCAAGACCTAAGGTTTGTCCCAGAACTTAGGTCTCGAGTGAAGCAAAACCCAGGAACGAAGTTAGCCCTAGCAAGTCCCAGAAAGTTTTTGCTCCAGAAAGAAAGCTGGTTCTGAGGAATCTACAGGCGCAGCGAGCCTCCCTCAGGAGCTGGCTGACGTGTCGTGCCAGAGCTCGGCCCTCCGCTCCTGAGGAAAAATGCTGTTCAAGACGTTCTGCGCCGCAGTTCTCCTGCTGTCCGCGACAGGCATGTGCGCGGCCGCGGACTATGTTGTGCCCACTACTACACTGGCCGCTCAAACCGCGAACAACACGAGCGCGGCGAATGGTTTCCTCCAACAAGCCAACGGCAATGCGGGTGCCGGCAATGTAAGTAAAGTGGATGTGCACTCATTGCTTTATCCTGGCGCGAGCACGAAAATCTACGCTCACCTCATGCTATGGTTCGGAGGATCGAACCACATGAACGTCGGTTACAGTTCGACCGACGCAGCCCAGGTACACCAACAAATCACGGACATGATCAGCCGTGGGATCGATGGCGTCATCCTCGACTGGTACGGCCCGAACAACAGCACCGATCAGGCGGCAAAGCTGGTGATGGCAGAATCCGAAACTCATCCTGGTTTCACCTTCGCCATCATGGTCGACCAAGGTGCGATCAAATGGGATTCCTGTTCAGGCTGCTCGCCGCAACAGGCCCTGATCAGCCAATTGCAATACGTCGAGCAAACATACTTTCCCTCACCCGCATACATGACCGAGCAGGGACGTCCAGTAGTCACGAACTTCGACATCGACCTCGCCTACACTGTGGATTGGACCGCCGTGAACGCCGCGCTGGCCACCCAACCCGTCTTTCTATTCCAGAACAACGACGGATTCGGTCATGTGTTGAGCGATGGCAGCTTTTCGTGGGTGATGCCGACTACGAACGATTACGGGATGAGCTATCTGAAAAGTTTCTACGGCACCGGCATGCCCTTAACAAAAGAGCAGACCGAGGGCGCTGCTTATAAAGGCTTCAACGATTCGCTGGCGGCGTGGGGCTCAGGCCGTGTGATGGGGCAACAGTGCGGGCAAACCTGGTTGCAGACATTTTCCGAAATCAATAGTCTCTACAACTCAGGCAAGCAGTTGTCTGCACTTCAGTTGGTCACCTGGAACGACTACGAAGAAGGAACCGAGATCGAATCCGGAATCAGCAACTGCATTAGCATTTCGGCTACGGCGTCGGGCAATTCGCTGCAGTGGACCTTAGAAGGCGACGCCAGCGCTGTCGACCACTATACCGCCTACATCAGTAGCGACGGCGAGAATCTGATGTCCCTTTCGGATCTGAGCGCCCGTACAGGATCACTAGATCTGTGCAGCTATTCTGTCCCTAACGGAGTTTACTCGCTGTACGTGCAAGCTATCGGGAAGCCAAGTTTGGCGAACCAAATTTCCGGGCCGATCGCATTGACCTCGACATGCGTTACATCCACGGGCGGGGGCGGGACTGGGGGCGGCGGCGGCGGGACCGGAGGTGGCGGTGGCAGTACAACAACCTTAACGTTCCGAACCAATCCGTCCACCGTGACGGTTGCCTCGGGGTCAACCGCGACTGTAACCGTGACCGCTACTCCTCAATCAGGGACCTTCAACAGCGCCATTGCCCTCGCCTGTTCGGGATTGCCCAAGACTCTGGCCTGTTCGTTCTCTCCGGCTTCCATTACTCCCGGCGGGGCTGCCGTCAGCTCCACCCTTACCGTTACCGCCGCCAGTACTGCCGCGGAGGGACACCGCGACCGAACCAACGCCGTTTTCGCCACCTGGATGTTCAGTTTCGGGTTGTTCGGGTTCACTCTGCTCGGAAAAATTCAGCGGAAACGCGTCGTCACCGTTCTGGGAGCCTGTGTTCTGGCTGCGATGGTTATCGGCGCTACGTCCTGCGGCGGGTACAGCACCGCCAGCAAGACGATTAGCGCTCCCACTTCGACCGCCACCAGCTATACCATCACGGTCAATGGGAGTTCCAGTTCCGTCCAGCTCGCCACGACCGTCACGGTTACCGTGAAGTAGTTGGGCATCGCCGTTCCAGGTAGTATGAAGAACTGCGGAACGGCGGGCCCAGCCCAAAGAGTTCCGCGTCATGAAACGCAGCAATAACGACTTCGATGGAATCCATCGGGGAAGCCGGCGAAAACGGGAAACATATTTGAGGGTTTGTACTCGTTGTTGAAGTTCGAAGTGGCGAAGATATTTCTGCACGACGTTGGGCATCGTCATGCGCAGCCCCGCGGAGAAATTCTGGACCGCCATCGTTTGCAACTGCTGAGGATTTTCGAGCAAGTCGACCAGACAATCCGCTAGTCCCTGAACATTCCCTGGCGGATAAAATTGAATTGCCAACTCCTCGCCCTGCGCCATTTGCCGGAAGTCGAGCAGATCCGCGCAAACAATCGGCACTCCATACGCGCACGCCAAGTGAGCCACTCCGCTGCATCCCGTCGACGACGAATATGGCATCACGGCAACGGTGGACGTCTGAAATAGATCGGGCAGCGCATCTTCTGGTACGTACCCGCGGAATTCAATGCGATCATTGCCGGCGCACTGCCGTTTGATCGACTCGGTGTAACCTGCTGCCTGCGGGTGGTCTCCTCCCGCGATGACTAGCCTGGCTCCGGGCACCCGGGCGGCAATCAAGCTGAATGCATCGATCATCAACTCGAGACGTTTGTACGTCCCCCATTTGCCAAAAGCCAAAATTCGGTGAGTCGGGGATCCTCGTCGCGCGAAATCCGGAAACTCAGGACGCCGCGCAAGAATGCCATGCGCGCGCAAGTGCACATTGTCGCGGCCGTACTTATCATTCAGGATCTTGCGGTACCCGGGCATAAGCACGGAAACGGAATTCGCGAGCAAGAGCATTCGCGTGGCGACCGCGCCCGCAAAGCGATACAGCCCTTCATGACGAACGCCGACATCCTTCAGCTCAACCGTATCCATCAGATGATGCAGCGTTACGTGCGTGTAGCGGCCGCTCAATCGCGCGAGCAGAGGAGTCATGAGGCCGGAAAAAGCCACCAGTGGCTTGCGTCCAAAGGTGCTGAAAAGAAGGTTGAACCACACGACGTCCGGCTTCAACTGATGCAAGGTCTTGAGGAGGCGGTAGACGCTGCCTGGATCATCGAACGACCAACAGCGCAGGACCGTAAACCCCTCGGGTTCGACGTGAGATGAGGGCAACTGGTCGGCTAAAACCGTAAGGCTCAGAAACGGATTATGCTGCAACTGCTGCGCGATGTGAAACCCGTATTCACTTAGTCCTCCGGTGCTCGGAGGAAAGCTCGTGACCAGACAGATCTTCATTCGTCTCCTAACTTGAGGCGCTGAGGGTTCGATGTGCTTTCAAGAGCAGAAGTTGGCAGTGTCCGCGAGAAAGAAACAGATTCAAACCCCCGGAGTTTTCGATTGACCCGGGCTGGCTGGGAAAGGCAGTTGGAAGTCGACGGGTTCAACCTCCGATCGAAGGGATCGCGAAACCGATTCCTTAATCTTTGCGGTTGTTTCTTCTACCGAACGAGGGGGAAGGACTGTCATTCCGCGAACAACACGGCTTAAGGCGATATATGAGTCGCGATTCTTGCGGACAAACTCCAAGGGGTATTCCGGCTTGCGGCGGTACGCGGCGTCCGGATCCGCGTCCACGACAAAAGCGATATCGGGCCGGGGAATCAGGCTGACTAGCAAACGCACGTAAAGACGCATCAAACGATTGTCCAACGGAAGATTCGCTAATTCGTCGTAGATATACCGATCGAAGATGACGAAATCGACGCCCGTATCCTGCCAACCAGCCACCGCCACGCGCAGGCTGTAAGCGTCCAGCAAATAGAAGAACAACCGGATGGCCGTGACGTACCAGGAAGTAACGTTCTTGTCGCGCCGGGTGATGGGCTGGTTGGGGCTTCCGACACCTTTGTCGCCCCCGAAGGCTTTAAAACTCATGTGTTCCCGCAAGCCGGGAAACACCACGACGTTGTCCCAAAAGGTGTAAAGGCGCCAACGAAGGTCGAGGTCCCGCAAATGGCACTGCAAGGCGTCTATTTGCGTACTCTTGCCGGCCCCATCGATTCCCGAAAAGCTGACCACTTTTACGTTGTCTAGTCGCATGACGAGTTGGCGCGCCTTGACAGCTGCAGTCGAAACTTTCTTAATGTGCTCCTGGTGGTTTGCTCGCGGTGCCTGCTGTCAGGCCTATCACCGTGCCGATGGCGGCGCCCGCCGCCAGGACCGCACCCGTTCTGATTACGATCGTCCTTACACGATGTTGCTTGGCTGGAGCGATGGCAATTCCTGAAGGCTGAGCCGCAGTCACCCCCTTCACTTTTGGAGCTTCTGCCGCCGCGGTACCGACGGGCCGCTGAGGCTTTTGAGCCTGATCTTGAGCCGGCGCTGTTTGAGCAGTTGCTGTCTGCCCCGAAGCCGGGGAATCCGACTGAGACGAACTGCTTTGCTGAGGCGCGGAAGCGCCTTGCCCTTTCGAAGCTCCCGGACTGTCGGGAAGCTCAAGCTCAGAGGTTCGAATAGTTTGTGCATCACGCGGAGGGACGTGCTCTGCGCTTTGCGCGAGAATACTTGCCGGAAGCACTAAGGCCAGGGTCCAGCATGCTGTGTACAGAAAACCCCTGTCGAGCGGACGCATGGTGATCTCCGTATGCCGAAACTCTGATTAGCTGACCTGCTTCAGGGCTCCCAGTTCGCCAAAGAAATTGGAGTACCAGGGCGCGCTCTGCGTAGAGCCATCGACCGGCAGGGCATTGAAACTGCGCACGGCGTCGTCAGAGGTCGTGAAAGCCTCAAACACGCGAGCCACCCGCATCAACTCTAGAACCACCTCGGATTCAGGAGACAAAGCGGCCAGCTTCAAATCTCCATCGCGCTTCATTGCCTCTTCCAGGCAATGCAGCATCATCTCAACGCCAGCGCCGTCCATGTAACGGACTTGGGAACAATCGAACACGATCCGCGGGCGATGGGAATCAAGAAGCGGTTCCAGTTCCTGCATGAAGGTTCGAACTTCCCTTGCGTTAAGTTGCTCTGGCAATTGCATGACGACTATGGGCCCACTCGTTAGCATTTTCCACCCCTTCGTATTTGCCTTCTTTTTTTTACTTTAGGTTCCACTGCAAACTTCAAGACTTCAGCGTTACACCAGTACATCTAATGCGAACCTTCTTCTGCCCGTGCAAACTGAACGGCCGGAAGTCCAAAAACGATCGGGGACTGCCGGTTCTTCTCTTTGCGCGAAATTCTGTTTTGCCGGATCACACAGGGGTCCGCGATCTCCAAAGTCACGTTACGCTCGAGGTTCAGCAAGTTGTTGCCGTCCACGACCGAGTGAGACAGATCAAGGCCAATCCCCACATAGCTATTGGAGAGAATTGAACTATCTTCTACCACGGTTCCGTAATCCACCTGGCAGTCGCTCTCCACGCTGCTGCCTCGAGTAACCAGGCATTGGGCCGCGATCCGCGTGCCCCGACCGATGTAGGCAGGCGCCACCACCCGTGCGTCCCGGTGCACCTGGGCGCCGTCGTCCATCCACACGCCCGGTCGTGCTTCCGAACCCTGGGGGCGAAGACGGCAACGGGAACTAAGGCCATCCACAACCAGCCGGCGTAAATCTTTGGCATGCTCGAGCCGGTTCACGTAGCCGCGCACCCAATAACGGGCTGGATTCGTCGCTCGCAGAACGTTGAGCAGGTCCTCGGCTCGCGTCAGCCGAGCCGCATCGACAACCCACAGATCAAGCGGGCCTTGATGGTCATCAAAGGCTCGCGTTGCCACCTGGTTCTGCTCCCGGTGAAACTGAAGCAGGTCCGTCAGCTCAAATTCAATATATGCACCTACCCGCATCACTAACGTGGGATTGTCCCCAGTCTCTTTAGCCTCTTTGTATTCGATGAGCTTCAGCGCCGCTGCGCTCCAGGGATTTTCGGTAGAACAGAGGGCGGTATTCCCAGAAGGGTCGACGACAGCTACATTCAGGGGCTCGACAGTCGCATCGGCGAAGAGCGAGATCTTTTCGACACCGGCGCATCGCAATTCTTCGATCAGCCGCCCCACGACAGACCGACCCAGAACTTCCACGCACGCGAGCGAAGTCCCCTGCTGAAGTTGCGCTGCCGCTAGCGACAATTTCGGGGAAACCTCCCCCAGCGGAGCGCTACTTTTCAGTTCTTTAATCTCCGGCCCTACGATAACGATTGCACTTGGCACTCCGCTTCCACCTTCTCCTGGTTCCCTTACTTCACGGGATGGACAATCTACTTCGCTGACAGTCTGGACAGGCTAAACATTCCCGTCCCTTGGCTCTTTGCGGAGCGTCGACGTATCTTCGTCTTGGGAAACAAGAGAGCTCGCATTTTTAGCTTCGCTTTGTGTAGCTGCGACTTGGAATTACCGATGGAGCAATCGAGCAACTGAGCGATCTCATGATGTTGATAGCCTTCAACCTCATGCAACGCGAAAATTGTGCGGCAGCCTTCCGGCAGTTCCTGCAGAGCGCGACGCAACGCAATGCGGTCGACGACGCCGGACAATTCGGGGTCGCTCTTGCCGAAGTCGCGATGCAGGGAAGGAGACTCGGGATTGACCGGCTCGTCCAGGGAAACGGTTGGGGGCGATTTGCGCCGGCGAAGTTTCATCAACACGGTATTCACAGCAACCCGATAGAGCCAAGTCGAAAATGCAGCGTCCCCACGAAACGAACTCACAGTGCGGAAGACCTGCAGGAAAGCTTCCTGAGTCAGATCTTCTGCCTCAGCGACATCCTTGGTCATCAGCAGGCAAACGGAATAAACACGATTTTTGTGTTGTTGAAACAAAGTTGCAAAGGCTTGTTCGTCGCCTGCCTGGGCGCGCTTTACCAGGTTAATCTGGGAATCATCGCGACCTTTGGCGCCGGCCGCTGGGATGACGTTCGCTTCTGTCGCAGAAATCGCACAAGTTGCCACGTTTGCTCTCCTTTATCATTCTTTCAGGTGCCGGAACGTTCGCTCGTCGCTAACCCTACGAGCATTGTTA
>Ga0073928_10009243_pt1 | contig 12053 bp, 11 predicted proteins | sample PaiPotPPA55metaG_FD_76969 | JGI IMG/M metagenome (GOLD analysis project Ga0073928, IMG submission 76969) | Iron sulfur acid spring bacterial and archeal communities from Banff, Canada, to study Microbial Dark Matter (Phase II) - Paint Pots PPA... ...
CCCCCAGCCTCTCGGCTGACGGTGCAAGACTCGAGGTCAGGATGGGTCACTACTCCTTTCCTGTAAGACTCTTTCATTCTCTACATCATGCCGGTTTATCCCGGCGCTCAACGAAGCCAATTTGGAGCTAAGACATGTGTTTTCAATGGCTTGCGGCCAGGCTGGCCGGGCGGGCCGGTTTGTGCCGAGTTTTGGGAAATTCAAAAAAGTGTCGGATTTTGTCGGATTTTGTCGGATTTGTGCGCTGGATGCGATTTAAGTTTGGGCAATTTGTACTACTATTCCTCAACTTCTTTGCGATCCGCGACGATTTTCTCACGGGCGAGGCGAGGGAGGGGGGCTCGCCTGGACTGACGGCGCATGAGTGCTCTGGGGCACGATACTGGGAGGGGGTAGCGGCCGGGGGTTTGAGGCCAAGGCGCACTGGGCACTTTGTGCACGGGAAAAAATGGGCGAGCGGGTGGGACATGGTGAGTTGTTTTTTGACGAAACGAAGCCAATTTTGGGGTAAGTTGTTTGTTTGCATACGGGGTCAAAGCGTCGCCAGGAGTGGCGACGCGGCACGCAGGAGTGCGTGCGCCACGCACTTTTGTGCACTTTGTGCACGGGAAAAAATAGGCGAGCGGGTGGGACACGGTGAGTTGTTTTTTGACGGAACGAAGCCAATTTGGGGGTAAGTTGTTTGTTTGCATACGGGGTCAAAGCGTCGCCAGGAGTGGCGACGCGGCACGCAGGAGTGCGTGCGCCACGCGCTTTTGTGCACTTTGTGCACGGGAAAAAATGGGCGAGCGGGTGGGACATGGTGAGTTGTTTTTTGACGGAACGAAGCCAATTTGGCACGCTCTTTTGTGCACTTTGTGCACGGAAAAAATAGGCGACCTGGTGGGACACGGTGAGTTGTTTTTTGACGGAACGAAGCCAATTTGGGGTAAGTTGTTTGTTTGCATACGGGGCGCAGAGCGTCGCCAGGAGTGGCGACGCCGCACGCAGGAGTGCGTGCGCCACGATTTTTGTGCATTTTGTGCATCGAAAAAAAGCTGACGCTCGCGGTTCTTTAGAACTTGAGGCTAGCATGGCGGGGGGCGGGGGGCTTGCAGATTCGGCAGGCGGGGCATTTGTTTTTATCGGGATGCGGGCGATGCATGGACGGTGACTCGCTCACGCCTGCACCGTAATCATCACGTTAGGCTGAGTGGGCTGGCCCGATGCAGTGAGGATCACCGGCTGATCGCCGCCGGTCAACCCGTTGGGCACCTGCACGTTAACCTGATACAGCCCGGCGCCCACCAGCCCGGCATAAAGCACCTGCGCCGGGATGCCTCCGATGCTAGCCTGAAATGCGGCAAGATCCACCGCTGGATAATCCTGGGCAAGCACGAGGCCGTTCGGAGCGGGCGGATCAGTCGGCCCCATACCGGAGCCGTAGAATTCGATCACATCGCCGGCTTGCGCCGCCCGGCTCGGATAGCCCGGCAGCGCCCCATGAGCGGCCACGTACACGTCGCTGCCGGCAAACAATGCGGCGGCGTAGAGGACACCGTGCAGGCGGTAGGCAAAAAATCCAGGAGCCACGGAGCTGATGGTTACCGGCGCGGTGATCCCGCCGGTTCCATTCGTGACTTCGACGATGGCATCGCCCGGCGGCAGGCCCGATGGCAATAAGACATTGATCTGCGTGGGGCTTACATAATTCACATAAGCCGGCTGGCCGGCCACGCGTACTTGAACCTGGGCCAGTTCCTGGGGCAAAACGCCGCTGCTGCCGATCGTGGCCGTCCAGTCCTGTGCTGCGCCGGCAAAGCCCGCGCCGAAGATGGCCACGAAGGCACCCGGCGCGATAGCGGGCAGGAAACTGGCGGCGTGCACAACCGTGGCCACTGAGACCGCATTGGGGGGCAGGGATGCCGCGGGCACGCCGCGCGAATCGAACGCCGAGATGCACAGGCCCACCACGTCGGCAGGCGCCAGGGAGTCGGAGACCAGGGCGATATCGTAGCCTTCGCCCAGCCGCACCAGCGCGGTATTAAGGCGCTGCGGCGGATTCAGGCCGTTGCCGATGCTGCCATTATGCTGGTAGTAGGTGCCGAAATTGCCCACGCTGGTATACCAGCCGATGCCGTCGTTGAGCATCTCGCTGACTACGGCGGCGGGCAGCACGCTGGTCCCGCGCAGGGCCGCCGCCACCTTCACCAATTCGTGCGCCGAGGAAATCCACCCCGCAGGCGCGACAAAGCCCAGCGGTCCCCAGTAGAATCCGGCGCGCTGATCGCCGGGCCCGCCGTAGGTAAGCGCCGCGGTATTCGGCGGGTCGGGCGTGGCGCTGAAGATGGCAGGGTTGATGCCGGCCGGGTCCAGTACATACTGGGTCACAAAGGTCACGTAATCCATCCCGGAGACTTCTTCGATGACTCCTTGTAAGATGCTGAAGTTGGTGTTGTCGTAATAGTAAGTGACGCCGGGCGTGCCTTCGAGCGGCTGGGCCAGGTATGTATTCAAGTAGCCCCAGAAGTCGCCATTGGGCGGCGTGATCGGACCTTCGTTGTACTCTTGCATCAAACCGCTCTTCATGGTGGCCAGATTGCGCAGGGTCACCGTCTTCACCCCGGGATTAGGGTTCGGTACTTGATTTTGAATGAGCGGCCAGAAGGGCGAGTCCAGGGTAACATTCGAGTGCTGCTGTAGCAGCACTTCCAGCGCGACGCCGGTCACCGCCTTCGAGACACTGGCAAGGTTGAGCCGCGTGTCACCGGTGAACGGTGTGCCAGGGTTCTGCAGTTCGTTGGGGCTTCGCGCGTAGCCTTGACCGGTCGAGATGATCACGCCGTCCTTGGCCACCGCGTAGCCATAACCCATGGTGAAGGGCGTGAGGTTGGCTTCGAAATAGCTGTCAAAATCGGGCGCGTTCGGATATGCGGTCATGGCAGCTAAGATCATGCCGCCGGCATTGGCTTGCTGCGTGGTGGCCATCAGGGTGGGCCAATCCTGATTGAAGGCAAACTGCGATGGGTTGGACTTGTCACGCCAGCATCCGGCCATGTTGCCCGAGACCGGATCGAACCCCAGACCGATGAGGGTGTTCCCAGAAAACTTGGCGGTGACATCATTTGCGAAAGCATCGGCAGGCTCCACGTAGAGAATGTATCCCCCGCCGCCTTGCTCGAACAGAGCGGCGAATGACGAGGCATCGAACTGCGGGAACACCTGGATGCGGGTCATGCGGTTATTGTTGTTGCTGAGCGTGGTCCACTGACTCACGAGATCCTGGAAACTCAGGCCCACCAGCAGGGTTTGGACTTTCGGCGTGCCGGATGCCAGCCAATAGCCGGTGTAGTATACCTGACCCATTTCGAAGATGATGTTGAAATCCACAAGATTGTAGCTGCCCTGGTTCTGGTTGAAGGCTTGTTGGAACGCGCTGGGGTCGGTCGTCCGCAGCAGGTAATAGGCACCGCTGCCGGGCTGGAACGCGCCGTAAAACCACGTGCGGTTCATGCTCTGAATCGCGGTGTAGCACGCCAGCACCTGATTCGCGGAAGACATAGTGGCCACGGCCGCCGAGAAGTCATCCCAGCTTTCGGTCCGCACCATCTGGGTCGGCCCGGGGCCCGGCAGGAAGGATGCCGCAAAGGTCGGAACCACGGTGGGGAAGCCGGTCACTGTCGTGGAAAGGAGCTTCGAAATGAGGGACGGCGGATGGCGGCGCGGGCGGATGGCCGCGACATCCGGGTGGCGAGCCAGCGCCAAGCCCGGCATCAGCCCGGCCATCGCCCCCGCGCTGCTGAGGCGCAGGAAGCCCCGGCGATCCAGCCCTGTATGATTGTCCCGAATTGACCTCATCTCCATATAGTGACAGTTCTGCGCCGGGCGTTGCAGTAATGATAAATGGCAGCAACCCGCCGTTTTCCTGAATACGCGCAGCAGGCACGCTCGAAAACACAGGCCGGGCCGCCGGGCGTATACCGGACGGGCCCGGGAGAAGGAACCAATGGTCCTAAAGCGGTACCACCCACGTAGGTGGTTCTATAGAGCACGCCGTTCTTATCGATCACTACGCCCCAAAAGAGGGCCGACCGGACCGGTAAGCGCTCCTGGCGCGGGCAGCCTTCCGGCAAATCGACGCGGGCCGTTAAGAGGCCAGACCCTCAAGATCCCCAGCGATCGGTGCCAGCGACTTATGGCACCAGCAGGAAACCGTGATTGACATCTCTCGCGTCACCGTACGCCCCCGTGACACCGCCCGAAGTGATGCTGTTGGGGAAGGCTCGCGATGCGAAGCCAGTTACCGTGCCACTGGGAGTGCGCACAAACCCGCGATACACACCACTCGCGTCAACGTAGTACCCCGCGATCGCGCCGTCTGTGTTGATGGCCACGGCGTAGGTCCCCTGGAATGCGGCCGTGCCTGCGTCCGGAGCATCAAACGTGGTGATCGTGCCACTGGCAGCGCGCACGAAGCCGTGGTACACAACGTTCCCGTCAATCCAATACCCCGCGATAGTCCCCGCCGCGTTGATGGACGACGCGACGGTCCCCTGGTATTCGCCCGTTTGGCCCGCGCCCGGAACTTCAAATGCGGTGATGGTACCACTGGCAGCGCGCACGAAGCCGTGGTACACGTCGCTCGCGTCAAGGTAATACCCCGCGATAGTCCCCGCCGCGTTGATGGACAGGGCAAAGGTCCCCTCGCGTCCGGCCGTGCCCGCGCCCGGAGCGTCAAACGTGGTGATCGTGCCACTGGCAGCACGCACAAAGCCGTGGGACACCTGGCCCGCATCTCGGTCATACCCCGCGACGGTCCCCGCCGTGTTGATGGACAAGGCGAAGGTTCCCTCGCTGCCCTCCGTGCCCCCACCCGGAGCGTCAAACGTGGTGATCGCGCCGCTGGCAGCGCGTACGAAGCCGTGAACCCCATGGCTCGCATCATAGTAATAGCCCGCGAGAGTCCCCGCCCTATTGATGGAAAGGGCCTGCGTCCCCTCGCCTTCGCCCGTGCCCGCGCCCGCAGCATCAAACGTGGTGATCGTGCCGGTGGCAGCGCGCACGAAGCCGTGGTACACATAGCCCGCGTCTTGGTAATACCCCGCGATAGTTCCCGCCGTGTTGATGGACGAGCCGAATGTCCCCTGAGTTATGGCCGTGCCTGCGCCCGGAACTTCAAACGTGGTGAAGGTCGGCTGCGCGGGCAGAGCCGTTGCGGCCATTGCGCACAGCGCAATAACAGCGCATGCCCCCTTCGCCGACATGATCTTGCCCCTCACGTTAACGATTCGTTTCATTTGTCTTTCCCCTCCTGAGTGTCCGTTCTCGGCGCTCCGCCCATCAAGCACAACATATACACTCGACTGCCAGTGCCGCGCCTATGTCTACCGCGCGAGCGCATCTGGACCCGCTGCCACGGTGTGCACGCTTCCAAGCGGCACCCCACTGCCGCAACTTATCGCGTTAGCAGGTAACCGTGAGGGAGACCGCTCGGGCCATAGACGGACCCCGTGACATCCCCCTCCGAGTTGATGCTAGAGGCGAGGCTATTCGCTGCGAAGGCGGTTATCGTGCCAGCGGCAGAGCGCACGAAGCTGTGGGACAAATCGCTCGGGCCAATGTAATACCCCGCGATAGCACCGTCTGTGTTGATGGACGTTGCGAAGGTCCCCAGGTATGCGCCCGGAGCGTCAAACGTGGCTATCGTGCCATTGGCGGCGCGTACGAGGCCGTGGCATACAAAGCCCGCGTCATAGTAATACCCCGCGATAGTCCCCGCCGTGTTGATGGACGTGGCGAAGGTCCCCTCGCCTATGGCCGTGCCCGCGCCCGGAGCATCAAACGTGGTTGTTGTGCCACTGGCAGCGCGCACGAAGCCGTGGGACACATTGCCCGCATCATAATAAAACCCCGCGATAGTCCCCGCCATATTGATGGACGAGGCGATGGTCCCCTGGCCTGCGCCCGTGCCTGCTCCAGGAGCGTCAAACGTGGTGATCGTGCCACTGGCGGCGCGTACGAAGGCGTGGTACACGACGCCCACGTCAAGGTAATACCCCGCGATAGTCCCCGCCGTGTTGACGGACGAGGCGTAGGTCCCCTCGTTCGGGTCCGTGCCTCCGCCCGGAGCGTCGAACGTAGTGATCGTGCCACTGGCAGCGCGTACGAAGCCGTGGTACTCCCGGATCGCGTCATAGAAAGACCCCGCGATGGCCCCCGCCGTGTTAATGGACGAGGCGAAGGTCCCCTCGGCTATGGCCGTGCCCGCGCTCGGAGCATCAAACGTTGTGATCGTGCCACTGGCAGCGCGTACGAAGCCGTGGTGCACACCGCTCGTGTCATTGCAGTCCCCGGCGATAGTCCCCGCCGTGTTGATGGAGTAGGCGGAGGTCCCCTCGCCGCCCGGTGCTTCAAACGTGATGATGGTCGGCTGCGCGGGCAGAGCCATCGCGGCCATTGCGCACAGCGCAATAACAGCGCTTGCCCGCCTCCCGCGGTTCAGTTTGCCCAACGCGTTAACGAGTTGTTTCATTGGTGTACTCCTTTTCTGCACGGGTTTTCGTGTTGCCTCACAGGGGCAAATTATAGTCACCTATGGCGACCTGCTGGTCCAGCGAAATTGCGGGAAAACTCAACAGTAATACTGTAGAAGACGCAAGATTCGAAGCTTCCTTTGGGAGCGTAGCATGATGCAGCCGGTGCAGCCGTTCGAAGCAGCAGTGCGCGGTACCAGATTCGTAGATTCCGGTACCAAGTCATGATGCGTAGGTAGCTGCGCCCGCCCAAAACGCGCAGCCCTGCGTCGCGGCGCTTTCGATGTCCCAACAGATTGCCGTCCAGTATTACGCGATGGACGCCACTGGACCGGACGGTGCGCGGTGGTCAACGGCGCCAGGCAGCAACCAGATCGCCCGGGATGGCCAGCGGCGATCACTTCTAGTTTGCTGCACGTTCAGCCTCGTTTGCCGGTGGTACGTAGTGATTCTCTACAGTACCGTTTTTGCTTGCTCCACGATTGTGTCGAGCCTACAATGACGGAATGACCACAGTCCGCCTAGTGAAGAGGCGCCGCGCGATGACGTCCCTGGCCAATTTGCTTCTGATATTCCCAGCAGTTTCGCTCGCGCAGCAGTACGCGATCGGCGAGTACGTGCCGAACCCGCAGTACTCGGCCGAACATGGCTAAAGGATGGCTTGCTGAGCCCCCATGATTAGCAGGTGGAGATAATTGCGATGGGGACGCTCAGACTGAGTTGTGGAGCCGGGGCCCTTGCGGCGGTACTTTTCCTGGGCTTTTACGGGGCCTGGCAGTTGCTGCTGAAGGGGAAGGAGGGGCCGAACGGGTCCGCAGGCAAAAGGTTAGACGGTCTGCGCCGTCTGCATTCGTTGGTCGGGGTCGCTCTGGTGGTTGCAGTGCCGATTCACAGCGGCTTTCACGGCGGATACGGAGTCAGCCGCTTTCTCTGGATTTGCTGGTGGACTCAGGCCGTGAGCGGTCTCGCGTTGGTTGTCCTGCGGTGGCTTGCCCCCTTCATCATCCTGGTCATCTTAGGTGAGAAGTGCGCTATTGAGCGAAACCGCGAAAGGTTCACCGCCGCGGACCAGCATCTTCAGAACCTGGGTTGCGTCCATCCGGAGCAGGCTGCGGCGCGCCGGCAACTGCACGAGGTTGCGATGAGGTACACGAGTGGACGGCCTTCCTGGTCCGCAAGGAAGAAACAGGTCGCGCATCTTTCAAGCCTGATCGATGCCCTGGAGGGTGTGGCGCCCCGATCCAAAGATGTTGTTGCCGAGATCGGGAAGCTCCGCGGGCAGTGCGACGCGTGGAGAAAACTGGCGATCCAAGTCCGCCTTGACCGCTGGATGAGTTGCATTCGATTTCTCATCCATCTGCCTGTCACCGGCGCCTTGCTCTCGCTTGCGGTGGCTCACTCGGTGTCCGAGTTGTGGTATGGGGCGGCCGGCCGCCCTGTGTTTGCTATTATTGCGCTGGCGCCTGCGGCAACGGTTGTTCTGTTCGCATTAGCGGCTGGGGGCGTGCGCCTCCGGAAATCTGGTATAGGCCGAAGGGCCGCCGGCGAACCGCCTACGGCCAGAGAGGAAGTGGGACGGACATTCCCGTTGCCGGGCGGGGTGTGGTCATCGTCTGGCGTGGGCACGGCTGACCACAGTCCGCGCCCCCGCGACCAACCCTACCCCCGCGGGTCAAAGCGGGGCCTGGCCGATAACCTGATCGGTTGGCCTGCGGTTTGGGTCGCTTCGCTTCGATCTACGGTGGTACAGGCGGCACTCCGCGCAGTTGTCGAGCGAGGTGCCCGTGCTGTCATCATAAGGAACGCGGATCGGCAGCTCGTTGCGTTTCGGACCACCATTTCTCAAGATCTCTCATTGAGCAGCAACACGCGGTGATATCCTTTTTCGACGTTCTCGTTGGGCGCGAAGGCGCTACCTGAGAAGGTGAGGCGTGCGTTAGCGACCCCGGTCGCGGGGCTGACGGTGAGATTTGCGGTCGTAAAGACGATCTCACCGATCTCGCTGAGGTTGCTGACCGCGTACCACAACTGGCCGTCGGGCCCGGTGGTAATGCCGGCGCCGGCGCTGTAAAGGGCGGCGGGCGGTGTTACCGGATATTCCGTAACCGTGCCGGTGGTGGTGATGCGGCCGACTTGGTTGTCAGGCTCTGTGAACCACAAAGCGCCATCCGGTCCGGCGGTGATGTAGGTGGGACCGCTAAGAGGCTTGGGCAGGGGATATTCGGTGATCGCGCCGGCGGTGGTGATGCGCCCGATGTGGTTGCCGTTGTACTCGGTGAACCATAATGCGCCGTCTGGCCCGGCTGTGATGCCGGTTGGACTGCAGCTAGCGGCCGGGATAGGGTACTCGGTGACGACCCCCGCGGTGGTGATGCGCGCGATGTTATTGCGGACTGTCACGTCTTGGTCGTGATCGAGATTCGGGCTTTGAACGATCAGGATTTTCATGGCTGGGTCGACCAGCATGATCTCGCCCGACAGCGTCTCCACCTGCTTCGCGTTTCGGCCGCGTCGTCTTACATGTTCTAGGCAGCCGTCGCAGCGCTCTTCACCGATCGGGCCAGCGTGCGGGCTGCACTGTATAAATTGTCTGTATCCTTGCGGTACGTGGTACGCCACAGCTCATCTTGGTGCGTGTTGCCAAACGCAATCGCGTTTTCGGTATCATCCGCGAGCACCTGGACCGTCGCCGCGATGCGATCAATCACCGCCTGTTGCTCCGCCGGCAGCGTTGACCGAACCGCTTCGAGCCGGGCAACTTTTGCGCCCATATCGTTGACTTCGTGCCGCAGCGCAGTCATCTCCAGCGCATGGCTCTCCCAGTTCAACTCGGGATTCCGCGCGAAGGTTTGCAGCTTGCCGGCGTGATAGACCGCCGCGCGCGCCTCTGGCCGCATCGATTCGATGATCGCACCGGCGTCGCTGGCGCTTTCAACCTCCGCCGCCACGAGAGGCAACACCATCGCGGCGGAGACGGCGCCCGCCAGTACCAGGTTCTTAATTGTCATTTACCCTCCTTTACTCTCCACTTACTTGGATGCGCCGGGCGTGCCAGTGGCGTCTCCTGTCGATGCTGTAGGATGATAGCGGAGAACGTACGCGGAAGCACCGTGCCCCGGGCGGTGGGACTGCGTGGCACGCCGAGATCGTCGCTCATGCCACTGAAGGTCTCGACGGCCAGGCGAACGCAATACAATGGCTGGAGCTGCCCAACCGCAGCCTGGGTGGACGTACTCCGTTGGAGGTCCTCACCGATGATGCGCCGGAAGGTGCCGAGAGGGTGGACGAACGGCTGTACGGGATTGGTACCTAAGCGCATTCGCCAACGCCTTGGCTTATATCCCCTGCGCCAGCGGAAGCTGCGCCTACCACCTTCCACGAACCGCTGCGCCCCCCCCCGGTGTCCATCTCGCCGCCGGACGCCCTGCAAATCGCTTCCGCGGAGTTCTGGCTGTGGAAGGTCATGGCCCGCGAAGGCGGCCCACTGATCGGCATCATGCAGAAGCCAGGCATGCAGAACGAAGGCATGCGCGAAGCCCGCGGCATCCCCGTCGTGTCCTACGCGACCCGCACCACCACCGATAAGTATTCTGTTTGACCACGACCGCCCGCTGCCCACCCGCTGCCCATTGACCTGCGATCTCCAGTTATGCCATAATCACGCCTACAGCTCATTAATGGTTGACTTATGACCCTCTTTAAGAACGCTATCTTGGCCGCGATGTTGGCGCCCTCGCTGTGGTGCACTATTCCCACGAAACCGAACGACAATTACGGCCAAAACCCCAGCTTGTCCCCCTCCCCCTGTTTAGATCAAATCGGCAACCCCTGTCCCGGAGGAATTGTTGGACAAACGTTTACGGCGAGCAACCCCCCTCCTAATTCCGTACTCACCGTATTCGTCTACCAAGTCACCAGCAGCAGCTTCAGCCCTTTCACGGTGACGCTCACCAGTACCACCGGCTTCACGGATGGCCCCACCGGCGCCACCGGCGGCTACGGTTATTTTGTTTGCAACACCTCACAGGGTTCAATGGAGATGTGTCAGCCGCCGCAGCCACCCAACTGTGTTACGTCATCATTCACAGTCCCCTGCGGGCCAGACCCCAACGCTGTTGGAGCAGGAGTATCCCCCAATCCAATTCCGACCACCCCGCCCGATACCGTGACGTTTACCATCCCACCCGATGGAAGTCAGCTTGTTTTCTTTGTTGTCGAAAATAGCCCCAACCCAATCGCCCCCAGCATCGCGATCAACACTGTCGGTGCCGGGCCATTGCTATTCGTCCCGTTGCCGCCTTGCCGTGTAGTGGACACCCGAAACCCCGCAGGCCCATTAGGAGGACCCAGCCTCGACAACAATTCCCGCGACTTCCCCCTCACCACGGGGCCATGCAACATTCCCCCCGCGGCCTCAGCATACTCGCTGAACGTAACTGTTGTGCCTTCAGGCCCCCTCTTCTACCTCACCATCTGGCCTACCGGTCAAACACAGCCTTCCGCATCCACACTGAACTCAACTAACGGCATCATTAAAGCTGATGCCGCCATCGTGCCCGCTGGGACCAACGGCTCGGTTAGTGTCTATGCGCAGGGCACCACCGACGTAGTGCTGGATATCAACGGTTACTTCATCACCACCGGCTCGACCGCGCTGACTTTCTATCCCGTGACCCCTTGCCGGCTGGTGGATACGCGCACTCCCGACGGTCCCTTGGGTGGCCCCATCATGACCGCCGGCCAAAGCCGAACCTTCCCGCTCCCCACCAGCCCCTGTGGCAGCGTCCCATCAGGCGCGGCAGCTTATTCGCTGAACTTCACTGTCGTGCCGTCCGGCCCGCTATCTTACCTGACTACCTGGCCTACCGGTCAACCGCAACCGGTGGTCTCGACTCTAAACGCACCCACCGGGCTGATCACCGCCAATGCGGCGATCGTGCCCGCCGGCGACATGGGGTCCATCGACGTATTCGTCTATGATACGACCCAGGTGGTGATCGATATCAATGGCTACTTCGCCCCGCCCGGTACCGGCGGCTTGTCGCTCTACGCGCTGAGCCCTTGCCGTGCGGTAGACACCCGCAACCCCGACGGACCCTTGGGCGGTCCCGCGTTAGTGCCCGGGCAGGAGCGGGACTTTCCTCTCACCGGCAGTTGCGATCTGCCTTCCACGGCACAAGCGTTTTCGCTCAACGCCACGGTTGTCCCGACCGGCCCGCTTGGATATCTGACCCTGTGGCCCACTGGAGAACCGCAGCCTGTAGTCTCCACGCTGAACTCCCCGGACGGCAGCATCGATTCGAATGCCGCCATCGTGCCCACGCTGAACGGTTTCATCAGCGCGTTCGCCACCGATCCGACCCAATTGGTCCTGGATGTGAACGGCTACTTCGCGCCGTAGCGGCTGCTGGCCATGGCTCTATTTGCGCGGCCGCCCCGCCTTCGCTGCGATCAACAGCAACCCGCGATCCTGCGCATCACGAGCCACCGCTTTGAACTCTTCAGCGGCAGTCGAAGGATCGGTTTCAATCCCCGCCTCAG
>Ga0073928_10009245_pt1 | contig 12052 bp, 10 predicted proteins | sample PaiPotPPA55metaG_FD_76969 | JGI IMG/M metagenome (GOLD analysis project Ga0073928, IMG submission 76969) | Iron sulfur acid spring bacterial and archeal communities from Banff, Canada, to study Microbial Dark Matter (Phase II) - Paint Pots PPA... ...
GCGAGCCGGGGTGCGAGCGTCGTCCTGGCGGCGCTCCCGGATCGATCGCTCGATGCACTGGCGGATGCGCTTCGCGGGCAGGGCGCGCGCGTGCTCGCCGTGCCGACCGACATCACGCAACGCGCAGACATCGACCGGCTTGTCGCCGCCACGATTGCAGAGTTCGGGCGCATCGATATGCTCGTCAACCTGGCGGGCATCGGGGCCAGTCCGTCGTTTTGCGACTGCTCCGCCGATAAGATCCGGGACGTGATCGAGGTGAATCTGGTAGGCCCCGCGCTCCTCATGCACGCGGTGTTGCCGACCATGAAGGCACAGCGCTCGGGCGCCATCGTCAACGTCGGTTCGATCGCCGGCGAAGTCGCGATCATGGGGATCTACTCCGCCTCGAAGTTCGGACTGCGCGGGTTGAGCGATTCGGTGCGCCGCGAAGTGCGCAGCTTCAACATCTCAGTGAGCCTGATCGAACCAGGTCTGGTGCGCTCGAGCATGAACCCGGCGCACGGCGACAATCTGCCGCCGCCCGACATCGTGGCCGACGCGATCGTCAGCGCGATCGCCCATCCGCGCCGCGCTCGCATCGTGCCGTGGACGAATCAGATAGGGGCGTTTCTGGTCAACGTGTTTCCTTGGCTCAGCGATCTCGTGTTCGGCCACCCGCGCGTCCAAGAGCGCATGAATCGCGATTCGCGCGCCACGTCGAGCAAGTGATGCAACGGGCTGTCGTGGTCACGGGCGCTTCCAGCGGGATCGGCGCCGCGACCGCCGAGCTGCTCGCGCGCGAGGGTTTCCTCACGTACGCCGGCGTCCGTTCGCCCGAAGACGGCGCCAAGGCCGCCGCGTTGCACAAGAACATTAGGCCGTTGCATCTTGACGTCACCGATCGCGCCTTGATCGCCGCCGCTGCCGAGGTCGTTGCGAAGGGCGGAGCACCGTTGCACGGCCTGGTGAACAACGCAGGCATCGCGGTCGGCGGGCCTCTCGAGTTCTTGCCGGTCGACGAGCTGCGCCGCCAGTTCGAGGTCAACGTCTTCGGTGGGGTGGCGGTCAGCCAAGCATTCCTGCCGCAGCTGCGCGAGTCGCGCGGCCGAATCGTCTTCGTCGGTTCCGTGTCAGGCCGGATCGCCGTGCCCTATCTCGGCCCATATGCTGCGTCGAAATTCGCCTTACGCGCGCTCAGCGATGCCCTGCGCGCCGAATTGGCTCCCGCGGGCGTGTTCGTGGCGCTTGTCGAGCCGGGTTCTGTCAAGACGCCGATCTGGCAAAAAGGGGTGGCTTCCAGAGCGCAGCTCGAGCAGACGCTCGGACCGCAAGCCATCGCGCACTACCGCGATGCGATCGACCGGCTGTTCCGCCAGACCCAGTCCGCCGAGCAGAGCGCGATGCCCGTCGAACGCGTGACGGTCGCCATATTGCACGCGCTCACGGCGCGGCGACCGCACACGAACTACTTGATCGGTGCGAAAATGGCGAGCCTCATCGCGACGTTACCAGCGCGCGTCCGCGACCGGCTCGCGTTCAGCGTCCGCCACCTTCACTAACCGCCAAGGCTTGGAAAGATCAGCTGCAACGTCGAGATCAGCGTCAGCACGCTCACAATGACAACCGTCGCCCAGGAAACGATGTTCGAGACAGGGTTGTTCGTGTACGTGCCCATCAGCATCTTGTTGTTGATGAGCAGCAGCATCAAGACAAGGACGAGCGGGAGCAACGCTCCGTTGAGCACCTGCGACCAGAAGATGATATCGAGCAGCGGGGCGCGCGGAATGAGGACGATGGCCGCGCCGATCACGATGAGCGCCGCATACAGGCTGTAGAAGAATCTGGCGTCGCGGAACTTCTTCTCGACCCCCGACTCGAAACCGAACGCCTCGCACACGTAGTAGGCGGTCGAGAGCGGCAGGATCGACGCGGTGAACACGCCCGCGTTCAGCAGGCCGATCGCGAAGAGCAGCGAGGCCCATTTGCCGGCCAGCGGCGCGAGCGCAACAGCCAACTTGTTGACGTCGTCGACGACGATCTGCCCCGTCGGCCCGGCGTGGACGTTGTGCACGTAGATGGTCGCCGCCGCGGCAACCATGATGAAGAACGCGATGAAGTCGGTGAAGAGCGCGCCGGTCACGACATCGATCCGCACGTAGCGCAACTCAGATGCCTTGGCACCCTTCTCGACGATCGCGGCTTGGATGTAGAACTGCATCCAAGGGGAGATGGTCGTGCCGATGATCGCGATCGCCATCAGCAGATACGCTTTGGTCGCCGTGAAGTGCGGCCAGACGAATTGGGTCATCGCCTCGTGCCAATCGGGCCGGGCGATGAAACAGCTCACGACGTACGTCAGATAGACGAAACAGAAGAAAAAGAACACTTTCTCGACAGCGGCATAGTTGCCGCGCGTCACCACGGTGAAGACGAAGATGGCGACGACCGGGACCAGCAGAAATTTGGTCAGCCACGGTAGATAGGTGTGGAACACGCCCGCGGCGGAGGCGACCCCGGCGAACTCCGACGTGATGGTCCCGACATTGCCCAAAATGAACAACAACAGCACCCAAAACGTCAGCTTGACGCCGAAGTTCTCTCGGATGAGGTCGGCCAGCCCCTTGCCCGTGACCGCGCCCATGCGCGCGCACATCTCTTGGATGACCAGCAACGCGATCGTCACCGGGATGAGGATCCACAGCTGCGAGTAGCCGAACTGCGCGCCGGACAGCGAGTACGTCGTGATGCCGCCGACATCGTTGTCGGCGTTCGCTGTGATGATGCCCGGGCCGACGACCGACAGGAATAGGAGCACCGATCGCCAGGCGCCGGGCCGGCGGATCGAGAGTCGCTCCTGTGCCTGTTGCAGTGTCGCCATCAAAAACAAAGACCACCGGCACTCGTCGCACTCAACGGTCATGAATAGCAGTGTCGGGCCTACGTGGTTGAGCCCAGCGCCCTCATGCGTTGAGTTTTGGCACGACGCGCCATAAAGTCAAGCGACTTAGCCGTCTTAGATACCGCCTTATTTCGGCGGTGCCTGGTCACCCATTGGGGTCTCTCGACCTTTCCGGGTAGCGGCCTTTCTGCGTGTCGACGCCTCACCTAACGAGGTCTTACTTGCCTGATTTTACCTCCGGCCCCAGCGGTGCGTCAACCCTGCGATAGAACAAGACCCCGAGCGTTCGCTCGGGGTCCACACCCGAGCTGCGCTCGGGTACTACATGCTGGGCAGATCCCTACTTCTTCTTGCCTTTGTTGACACTATCGCGCAGGTCTTTGCCCGGGTGGAAGGCCGGCACGGTGCGCGCGGAGATCATCAGCTTCTCGCCGGTCTTGGGGTTGCGGCCCTCGCGCGCCTTCCGCTTGCGCACCTCGAAGCTGCCGAACGGGATCAGCTGCACTTTTTCGCCCTTTTGCAGCGCGCCCTTGATGGATTCCAGCAGCGTGTCGACGGCATTCGTGACGTCGCGCTTGGTCAGCTCGGTCTTCTCCGCAACTTCCTCGATCAGCTCAGCTTTGGTCATCGTTTCCCCTCCAGCGTGATGATGCACTCACAAAATGAAATTGTGTCTACTCACAGCCTTTAGCTGGCGCGTTTGCGATTCCTGCCCTTGGTGCGCCTCAACGCTTTATTCTATCGAGCATTCCCGCGACTGCGCGCAACGCCAGGAGGTAGGAGTCGGCGCCAAAACCGGCGACGGTGCCGTCCACCACCGGCGAGATGACCGACCGGCGGCGAAACGGCTCGCGCGAGTAGATGTTGCTCAGGTGCACTTCGACTTTCGGCACACGGACCGACGCGAGGGCGTCGCGGATGGCATACGAGTAATGCGTGTAGGCGCCCGGATTGATCACAATCGCCTTCTCTTCGGCCGCGGCTAGATGGATCTCGTTGATGAGCTCGCCCTCGCCTTGACGCTGCATCGTTTCTATCTCGAGCTTAAGCTCCTTGGCCAGGCGATATAACGCGTCGTCGACCTCCCCCAACGTGGTGCTCCCATAGACATCCGGCTCGCGCGTGCCGAGCGCGTTAAGGTTCGGGCCATGGAGCACGACGACACGCCGCTTCATGTGCGCGCGGTTCGGCCGCTATGCGCGTGACCCCTCGATGAAAGGGGCGCCCGCGTGCGTCCGAAAAACTCTTCTGCCGATGCAACACGACTACGCCGCCACCGCGATCGCCGCCGGCGAGACCGCACGGATCGTCGCAGCCCGCACCACCGACATCGTGCGCGAGGCGCAAGCGCGCCATGACTGCTCGCCGACGGTCACCGCGGGTCTCGGCCGCCTCCTCACCGGCGCGGCGCTTCTCGGCATTGGTTTGAGCGGCAGCGAGCGACTCACGCTGCAGATCAACGGCAACGGACCCGTGCGCTTTTTGGTGGCCGAGGCGATGCCTGGCGGACGGGTGCGCGGCTATCCTGGCCGTGCACGCGCCGAAGTGCCGCTCAACGCGAACGGCAAGTTCGATGTCGGCGGCGCGATCGGCGACGGCTCGTTGCACGTGACGCGTATCTACGACACCGGGCTGCCCTACACGAGCGCCGTGCCGCTCCGCAGCGGCGAGATCGGCGACGATCTCGCTTACTACTTCGCCAACTCAGAACAGGTGCGCAGCGTGGTCGCGGTCGGGGTGCTGGCCAACCCGCAAGGCGTGCTGGCGGCCGGCGGGATCATCGCGCAGCTCTTGCCTGGCGCGGATTTGGCGACGATCGAGACGTTGGAACGTGCCGCTCGCGCGCTGCCGCAGATCAGTTCGCTCGTGCGAGCCGGCTTGACACCCGAGCAGATGATCGAACGATTCGCCGAAGGTCTCGAACCCACAGTCAGCCACATCCAGCCGCTCGCGTTTTCGTGCTTGTGCAATCGCACGCGCGTCGTGCGCGCCCTGGTGACGCTTGGCATGGAAGCCTTACGCGAGATGGCTGCCGCAGGCGAGGATACGGAGGCGACGTGCGACTTCTGCGGGCAGCGCTATTACTTCGCGCCTGACGAGATCGGGAAAATCCTCGACGCCGCGAGCGCTCAGGATGTGTCGTAGCTCTTACTCGACGTTGATCACTTCGACCAGGCCGCCGCCGCCATTGACTTCTTCTCCGTCATTCGTGGCGTGGTGGTTGATATGGCAATGCAGCAGCCACTTGCCTTTCTGGCGTGCGGGCCAAATCACATCATAGCGTTCTCCGGGCGCGACCAGCACCGTGTCCTTTTGTAACTGCGCAGCAAGCGGAACCGGGTTCCCATCGGTCGCCACAATTGTGAATGGGCCTCCGTGGATGTGCATCGGATGCTCGAACGCCCCACTGACGCCGATGAAGCGGATCAACAACCGTTGGCCGACTTTCATCTCGATCGGCTGCGTTTCCGGATATGCCTTGCCGTTGATGGTGAAATAATTCGGCATCAGACCTTCCATCGGCATGGAGGGATACGTTCGGCCGTTACGCACCGTCCATTCACCCACTTGGATGTCGACTTCCTTATCATACTTCAACGTGTTCTTCACCGGATCGATGATCAGCGCGCCGTACAACCCGAGTGCTTGCTGGCGGTCTGCGTTCACGTGCGAGTGATAGAAGAACGTGCCCGCCTGCGTCGGCGTGAACTCATAGACAAAAACGCCGCCGGGCGGAATCGCCTTTTGCGTCAAGGGCGGCACTCCGTCCATGTCGTTCGGCACGATCAGCCCGTGCCAGTGCACGCTCGTGGCCTCGGGAAGATCATTGGTGACGATCACCTTGACGTGATCGCCCTGCCGAATGCGGATCATCGGACCCGGTACTTGGTCGTTGTACGCGTACGCTGCGACGGTGCGGTTTCTGAGTATGTGCCACTTTATCAAGGAAGTCCTAAGATGGAATACCCTGACGCCGTTCACGACTTGCGGCGCAAGCGGTTGATCGCCGCGCGCATCCGCGGGTGCCGTGGTCGTGACTTGCGCAGAGTCAACGGCGGCCATCCCTCGCATTTGTGCTGTATTATGACCACCGCTCATGATCATGCCCGGCGGCATCGCCTCGCTGCTCAGCAGCTTCGCCGTTCCGGGCTGGCCACGCATCGCGAAATTCCCATAGTGAGCGGCGATGAGAATGCCCGCGATGAGCATGAGCACGCTAAGCAGCGCGATGGCGACGATCTCCGGAACGGAAACTCGGGGCCGGGAGTTCGTCATGCCATGCCCTCCATCGCCATCACTCTTGAGCCGCCTTTCCCAAGGGCACGCACCGTGCCCATGCCGTGCTTCAGCCCCGCCCAGACGAGCCAAACGTTGAGCGGGTAAGCGACTAAGCCCGCAACGATCGCTGCCAGCGACATCACTCCCCAAAACCGTAATGTGGTCGGTTCCATCGCTGCCATGTCGCGCGACATCAAGATCACCATGATGGGGATCATCGCTGCCATCATCGCATTCATCGAAATCCACTCAGGCAGAATCGTCTTACGAACGGCGCCGAGATACGAACCGCCCAACATGTCTTTCATGAAGAGCGCTTGGAAGATGAGCAGTCCGAACGCAAACCCAAACGCATATTCCGAGACGGTTTCGAGCCACATCGGAAAGCCGAGAACGCCGGTGATCGCCGCGGCGACGATGATCCCGGTCGCGTCACCGGCAAGGCAATGAATCGTGGATCCGACGCCTTGTTTCCAAAGCGGTGCAACGAATTCTTCATGGGTGCCGGGAAACGGCTCCTTACATGTGAGGATGTAGAGGATGAGACCGATCGGTCCCGTGTACAACGTCACGAGGACCCACCCGTACTTCATCACTTTCATCTCTGGATTGAACGTGAACGCATCCCAGGCGACGTAGGCCACCGAAATGAGCGCGGCGGCAAACCAGATGACTAACAGATCATCGCCGAACCGCACGTTGGGTCTCCTTTACCCGGCTAGCCGCCACGCTGAGAGGTTACGATGCGCACGAACGTGTGGTTGCCCTTCTGGAGCACTTTGCCGTTCCACGATCGTTCGACGTGTTGCGGGTTGTCGACGCGCTCTCCGTCGAGTTTGACGGCGCCCTGTTCGATCAACCGCTGGCCCTCGCGGTTCGAACCCGCCAAGCCGCTCATGACCAAGACCTTCAACACCGTGACCGGCTGCGCGTCAACCACGAGCGGGTACTCGCGCATGTCCTCGGGGATCTCTTTGCGCATGACGGTGCTCTCGAAATGCTCGCGCGCTTCGATCGCGGCTTCCTGGCCGTGATAGAGGCGGACGATCGCCTCGGCCAGCAGCAGCTTTGAGTCACGCGGCGGCAGGGCGAGCGCCTTCTCCACTTCGGCGTCGTCGGCGGTTGTCGCAAGCTCCCAGTAGCGCCGTAGCAGCGCATCCGGCAAGGACATCACCTTGCCGAACATCTGGGCGGGCGCCTCGCGCAGCGCGATGAAGTTGTTGAGGCTTTTGCCCATACGCTGCACGCCGTCCGTGCCTTCCAAGATCGGCAGCGTCATGCAGATCTGGGGCGGCTGACCATACTCTTCTTGCAGCCGGCGGCCCATCAACAAGTTGAACAACTGCTCGGTTCCGCCCAACTCCACGTCGGCTTTCACCGCGACTGAATCGTAGCCCATGCCGATCGGGTAGAGGAACTCGTGCAGCCCGATAGGCTCTTGCGCGAAATAGCGCTTGCTGAAGTCGTCGCGCTCGAGCATGCGCGCGACGGTGACTTTGCCGGCAAGGCCGATCAGATCGCTGAACGAGAGCGTGCCGAGCCATTCGCTGTTATAGCGGAACTCGGCGCGGTCCATGTCGAGGATGAGGGCTGCCTGCTCCGCGTAGGTCTTCATGTCAGCGACGATCTCTTCGCACGTGCGCGGCTTGCGCGCGTCGGCGCGGCCGCTCGGGTCGCCGATCTGGGCAGTGAAGTCGCCGACGATGAGGATCGCGTGTTGCCCGAGGTCTTGGAACTGGCGTAGCTTGCGCAAGACGACCGCGTGTCCGAGGTGGAGTTGCGGGCCGGTTGGGTCTATGCCCAGCTTCACGCGTAGCGGCTGATCGCCCGCCAGCCGCTTTGCCAGGTCTTCCTTGGTCACGACGTCAACGCACCGCCCGCTCAAAAGCTCGGCAATGCGCGTCGCGGAGCGCTGTGTCATCAGCGCAGGGTTACGATAGTGACGCCCGAGCCGCCTTCGCGATCCCCGGCTTGTGTCAGGCCAGCCACCTGCGCATGGTCGCGCAAGAATTCTCTGATGCCTTTTCCGAGCTGACCGGTGCCTTTGCCGTGGATGATGCGCAGCTGGTCAGCGCCTGCCAGACTCGCGCTGTCGAGCGCCTTATCCACGATCGGCATCGCCTCGTCCACACGCATGCCTCGCACGTCGATCTCGGTGAGATTCGCAGCATCGCTCGCCTCGACACCCTGAGGACGTGCTGTGCTCGTCCTAGCACCCGAGCTTCGCTCGGGTACTACATTTGCTGAGAGGTCGGCGCTGAGCTCGCTGCGGGGCACGACGACCCTGACGCTGCCCATCGTGACCAGCGCATCACGGTCGTAGAGCTCGCTGACTACGCCGGGCGCACCAAAACTGCGCACGTGGACGCGGTCGCCTTGGCGCAACTGACGTGCCGCCGGATCGTCCGGCGCCGCGTGTTGCAGCCCGAGGCTCTTGCGCATGTCTTCGAGCGTTTTGTCGAGGTCTGCGCCCGGCGCGCTGCCCACGCGCTGGCGCCGCCGCGATTCGCCGCTTTGCGCGGCGCGCTCCATCAGCTCGGCACGGACTTGCCGGACTGCATCGTCGAGTACCACAGCCGCGCGGTTTTCGAATTGCTTGCGCTCGCGTTCGAATGCGGCGGCCTGGTCGACGAGTTGCTTTTCGAGCCGGCCGGTCTGCGCGCGCAACGCTTCGAGTTCGAATTGCCGCTTCCGCAGCTCGGCGCGCTCGGCGGCCAGACCTTCGAAGGCGCTCTCCAGCCGACGGCCCTCTTCACCGAGCAGCGCTTCCGCGCGAGCGATCATGGGTGCAGGCAGCCGCAATGCGCGCGCAAGAGGAAACGCGAGCGATTGTCCGGGCACGCCAAGCGCAAGGATATACGTCGGCGCGTTCGTGCCGGCGTCGAAAAGCATCGACGCATTCGCGACCCGCTCGGTTGCTGCCGCGAACACCTTGAGCTGCGTGTAGTGGGTCGTTACGACAATGCGCGCGCCAACCGCCAGGAGCGCTTCGATAAACGCTTGCGCGAGCGCCGCACCCGCGACCGGTTCGGTGCCGCTGCCGATCTCGTCGACCAACACAAGACTATCCTTGGACGCGCCTTCAAGTGCGCCACGCAGCGCTTCGAGGTGCGCTGAAAACGACGAGAGGTTCTGCGCGATCGATTGCTCGTCGCCCAGCACGCACGCGATCCGGTCGAACCAGCCGATCTCAGTACCAGGCTGCGCCGGCACCGGTACGCCGCTGTATGCCAGCAGGCAGAACAATCCCATGGTCTTGAGCGCGACGCTCTTGCCCCCCATGTTCGGCCCCGAGATGACCAGGGCGTCGAAATCGATGCCCACCTCTACATCCAGCGGTGTCGCGGTACGGGTGAGCAGTGGGTGGCGGCCGCCGACGATGCGCAGCATGGCTCGTTCGTTCAGCGCCGGCCGCAGAGCCGCGTGCGCGGTGCCCCAGCGCGCCACCGCACCGACCGCATCCAGTCTCGCCAGCAGCGCCGCGTTGATGCGCAGCTCTTCGCGCTTCGAGGCCACGAACGACGTCAATTGCGCGAGGATGCGCGCGATCTCGCGCTCCTCGGCCGACTCGAGCGCGCGCAGCCGGTTGTTGGCTTCCACCGATGCCAGCGGCTCAACGTAGACGGTCGACCCGGATGACGACTCGTCGTGCACGACGCCGGGGAATTCGCCCGCGAATTCCTTGCGCACCGGCACGACGTAGCGGCCCGCGCGCACCGTGACCACCGGTTCTGAGAGCATCTTCGCCGTGCTCGCGTTGCGCGTGATCGCCGCGCAGCGGTCGCGAATCTCGTCGTGCAAGACCCGCTGCTGGCGGCGGATGCGCGCCAGCTCCGGCGAGGCGGCGTCCGCGACGCGGCCTTCGGGTTCGATGGCATCGTCGATCTTGCGGACGAGATCACGTGTGTCTTGGCGCCGCGCAAGCAGAGCTTTGAACGCCCCGCGCGGGCGAGCGAGCGCGTCAGCCGGTCTCGAGCTTCGCTCTGGTGCTACATTTGCGGCGACGGAACGGAGCGCGCGTTCCGCCTCAGCGATCGCGCGCAACTCGATGCCCGAGATCGTCGCGCCTTTTTCGGCGCGCGCGATGAGCTCGCTGATGTCGGAGACGCCGCCAAGCGCGATGTCGCCGCCGGCTTGCACAAACGCTATCGCGTCTTCGACCAGCGTCTGTTCTTCGTCAGCTTGCTCGCGCGTGGCGAGCGGACGCATGGCGAGGATCGCGCGTTTGCCGGGCTCGCAGGTCGTCTTCGCCGCGATCTGGGCGACGACGTCATCGAACTCCAGCGCCCGGAGCGCGTGCTCGTGTTTATCGGGCAAGACGCTCCTTGAGCAACGCGCGCACCATCTCGACGTTCGCCTTGCCGCGGGAGAGCTTCATCACTTGGCCGACGAGGAACTCGAATGCTTTGTCTTTGCCAGCTTTATACGAAGCGACGGAGTCCGCGTTCGCCGCGAGCGCCTGATCGACAAAGCCCGCAACCGCCGAGGCGTCGGAGGTCTGCGCGAGTCCGCGCTCCTCCACGACGCCCTTGGGATCGCGGCCGTCGATGACGACGGGTTCGCAAATCTCCTTGGCGGCCTTGCCGGAGATGGTGCCGTCCGCGACGAGCGCGATCAACGCGGCGAGCTGTTCCGGGCGCATCTTCGCATCGGCGAGGGTCAGCTCGTGCTTTTGCAAGACCCGGCGCACATCGCCCATCATCCAATTGGCGGCTTGTTTCGCGTTGCCGCTCGTCGCAGCCACCGCTTCGAAGAATTCCGCAGTCGCGCGCTCCTCGGTGAGAATGCCGGCGTCATAAGGCGGCAGCCCGAACTCGCGCACGTAGCGCTCGCGTTTCGCCGCGGGCAGCTCCGGCAATTCCGCGCGCCACCGATCGATCAGCTTGGGGTCGAGCTCGAGCGGCACGAGGTCCGGATCGGGGAAATAACGATAATCGTGCGCTTGCTCTTTGGAGCGCATCGAATGCGTCGAACCGCTGGCCTCATCCCAGCCGCGGGTCTCTTGCACGATGCGTTCGCCCGAGCGCAGGCACTCGCGCATCCGCTCGATCTCGTAATCGATGGCGCGGCCGACCGAGCGGAACGAGTTGAGGTTTTTCACTTCGATCTTCGTGCCGAGCGCCGAACTGCCCGCCGGCCGAATCGAGACGTTTGCGTCGCAACGCAGCGAGCCTTCGTGCATCTTGACGTCGGATACGCCGATGTACGACAACACCGCCTTGAGCTCGGTGAGATACGCTTGCGCTTCGTCCGCGGATGCGATGTCCGGCTCGCTCACGACTTCCATCAGCGGCACGCCCGCGCGGTTGAAGTCGACCAGCGTGTAAGCGGACTTCGCGATGCTCTCGCCGGCGTGGATGTTCTTGCCCGTGTCCTCTTCCAGATGGATGCGCGTGAGGCGCACGCGCTTGCCCGAGGGCAGCGACACGCCGCCGCCCGTGGTCAGCGGCATGTCGTACTGCGAGATCTGGTAATTCTTCGGCATGTCCGGATAGAAATAGTTCTTGCGATCGAACTTCGAATACGGGGCGATCGTGCAGCCTAGCGCGAGGCCGGCTTTGCACAAGTATTCGACGGCCTTGGCGTTCGCGACCGGCAAGCTGCCCGGGAAGCCAAAGCATATCGGGCAGACGTTCGTGTTCGGCGGCGAACCGAACGCGTTGCGACACGCGCAGAACATCTTGCTCGCGGTGAGCAGCTCTACGTGCACCTCGAGACCGATGACGGCTTCGGTGGTTGCCACGTCTTTGATCGCCGTTTCGCTCATGCCGCCGCTCGCGAGGTGACGAGCGGCGTGCGCGCCCAGGCGTGTTTGGTCGCCTGTTCGTACGCGTGTGCCACGCCGAGCATGCGGCCTTCCTCAAACAGCGGAGCGACGAGCTGCAACCCGAC
>Ga0073928_10009246_pt1 | contig 12052 bp, 7 predicted proteins | sample PaiPotPPA55metaG_FD_76969 | JGI IMG/M metagenome (GOLD analysis project Ga0073928, IMG submission 76969) | Iron sulfur acid spring bacterial and archeal communities from Banff, Canada, to study Microbial Dark Matter (Phase II) - Paint Pots PPA... ...
AGCCATCTTCTGGGCGCCGGTAAAATGCCGTCGTTCGGCGGGCATCGGAGAACCTCCGTTCGGGCGCTGTTATTGCTTAACGCCGACGGTGCCGTTCTCCAATTCCGACTGAAGCAATACAGTCGACGGACACGGCGAATACTGGGCGTGGGTCGACCAAGACACGTTAAATTTAACCCTCACACCCCCGCCTCAACTATTTCCACACACCCCAAACAACCCCGATCTACAGCACCTGCAAAGCGTTGAAGGTTTCGGCAAGGCTCCCGAGCGGTAACGGCAATTCGCCCACCGCCGACAGTACCCACCGGCGTCAAGCGACGCTACCATAATTGCCGCGCCGTATGTTAACGTCCGGCTGGTACGACAATATCTAAGAACGACCTTTTGGGAGGACCCTGACCGGTATGCGAAGTGTAACAGCGATAACGGTAATGGGCCTGCTGGCCTGCTTTGGCGGGCGCGTGGCCCTGGCAGCCGCTCCGACGCCAACGAAGGAAGGGATCGACTTCTTCGAGAAGAAGATTCGGCCCGTGCTCGTTCAGCATTGTTACGAGTGCCATAGCGAGGAGAAGAAGAAGATCAAGGGAAAGCTTCGGCTCGACGACTACGAGTCGATGCTCAAGGGCGGGGAGTCGAAAAAGCCGTCGATCGTTCCCGGCGACCCGGACAAGGGCCTGCTGATCTTCTCGATGACCTACACCGACAAGGACACCGACGAGCACGATGCCTTGCTGATGCCGCCGCCCAAGAACGGAAAGCCGCAGAAGCTCCCCGATTCGATCATCAATGACTTCCGGGAATGGATCAAAATGGGTGCGCCGTATCCGCAGAATGGCGCCCACTCGCAAGCCGCGCCCGCGGCCAAGGAACACTGGGCGTTCATCCCCCCGAGGGACCCGCCTGTTCCGCGGGTGCGCGACGCGTCATGGATCGCAAGTCCGATCGACAACTTCGTCCTGGCGAAGCTGGAGGAGCGAAATCTCCACCCTTCCCGACCGGCGGATAAGCGGGCACTCATCCGCCGGGCGTACTACGACCTGATCGGTCTTCCGCCCACCGTCCAGGAGGTGGAGGCATTCGAAGCCGACACCTCCGCGGACTCGTTTGCTAAAGTCGTGGATCACCTGCTGGCCTCGCCGCACTATGGCGAGCGGTGGGGCCGCTACTGGCTCGACGTCGCCCGATACTCAGACACCAAGGGATACGTTTTCGAGGAGGAACGCCGTTACCCCTACGCCTATACCTATCGCGACTGGGTGATCCGGGCGTTCAACGACGATCTGCCCTACGACCAGTTTCTGATCGACCAGATCGCCGCCGACAAGCTGGACCTGCACGGCGACAACAGCGCCTTGGCCGCCGAAGGCTTTCTCACGCTCGGCCGGCGGTTTTTGAACAACCCGCCCGACATCATTGACGACCGCATGGACGTGGTCTTCCGCGGCACGATGGCCCTGACGGTCGGCTGCGCCCGCTGCCACGACCACAAATTCGACCCGATCCCGACGAAAGACTATTACGGACTGTACGCGATCTTCTCGAACAGCCCCGAGGCCAAAGACCCCCCTGAACTGGCCAAGCCCCAGGAGAGTGCGGCGTATCGGAAGTTCACCGAGGAACTCGCCAGGCGGCAGACGGCGCTGGACGAGTTCATCAACAAGAAGCTCATAGAGGTGACCGACAGCTTCAAGGCCCCCGATAACCTGGCCGCCTACCTGCTTACCGCGCAGTTCGATGCCCCGCCCCAGGACGGCGGGTATCCCAGCCCGCAGAAGATCTATCCGCGCATCACCGGCCGGTGGAAAGCTTTCCTGGCCAAGGCCGCGTCGACGCACGATCCGGTCTTCTCCGCCTGGCGGGCATACGCCGGCATTCCAAAAGACGGGTTTGCCGCCAAGGCCAAAGACATCACGGAAAAATTGCTCTCGCATCCGGATGAGCCGATGAATCCACTCGTCGCGGAGGCGTTTACCGAGTCGGCGCCGGCCTCGATGATCGAAGTGGCGGAGCGATACGCGAAGCTGCTGAATCAATATGACTCGGCCGACCACCGCGAGTACGAGACGGAGGAGCAGGTCCGCCAGGTCTTGCGCTCCCCCGAAGCGCCGATCCACCTGACCGCTCCTGAACTGTCGCATTACCTGAAGCTCGACGCCCATCACGAGTGGGTGCGGCTCCGCACCGCGGTCGATCAGCTCAAAGTGACCGACCCCGGCGCGCCGCCGCGGCCGATGTCGCTCCAGGATGCCCAGGCCGTTTCCGAGCAACGCGTCTATATTCGCGGAAATGCCGCAAATGAGGGCGATGTCGTCAAACCGCATTTTCTGACGCTGCTTTCCGGCCCCGATCCCAAGCCCTACAGCGAAGGGAGCGGCCGCCTGGAGCTGGCCCGTGCTATCGCCGACAAAGACAACCCGCTTACCGCCCGCGTGATGGTCAACCGCGTTTGGCTGCACCATTTCGGCAAAGGACTCGTGGGCACACCCAGCGACTTCGGCATGCGCAGCGATCCGCCGACGCATCCCGAGCTGCTCGACTGGCTGGCCGTCCACTTCATGGAGGGCGGCTGGTCGATCAAGAATCTCCACCGGCTCATCATGCTCTCGGCCACCTACCAGCAGAGCAGCGACAAAGACCCGGCGACGGCCAAACTCGACCCCGACAACGTGTTGCTCACCCACTTCAACCGTCAGCGGCTGGATTGGGAGGCGACGCGCGACTCGCTTCTGGCCGCCGCTGGCCGGCTCGACGCGACCATGTTCGGCAGGCCCGTCGATTTCCTCTCTTCGACCCGCCGGACCATCTATGGCTTCATCGATCGCCAAAACCTGCCGGGCGTGATGCGGTCCTTCGACTTTGCCAGCCCGGACACCACCAGCCCGCAGCGTTTCACCACCACTGTGCCGCAGCAGGCCCTCTTCCTGATGAACAGTCCGTTCGCGGTCGAGCAGGCCCAGCACCTGGTGCGGCGGGCCGAGGTGTCGAATGAGACCGATCCCGCCCGCCGGATCGCCCAGATCTATCGGATCGCATTTGATCGGACGCCGACTCCCGACGAGATCGCGCTGGGCGCGCGGTTCATCGCCTCGGCCGAGGCGACCAATCACCGCACGGTCGTCTGGCAGTACGGCTATGGCCAATACGACGAGGCGGCCCATCGCACCGCCCATTTCACGCCCCTCCCGCACTTCACCGGCGAGGCCTACCAGGGCGGCGAGAAACTTCCGAACCCGAAGCTCGGCTGGGTGACGCTGAACGCCGCGGGCGGCCATCCCGGTAACGATCAGCGCCACGCCGCCATTCGACGCTGGATTTCTCCGATCGATGGCGTGGTCGGCATCAGCGGCGCCATCTCACACAAACAGACCGAGGGTGATGGCGTCCGCGCTTGCATAATCTCCAGCCGGCTCGGCGAGTTGGCCTCGTGGAACGTGTTTCACATGAGCGCCGGCACGAACCTGCACGGCGTCGACGTGAAGAAGGGGGACACGATCGATTTCCTGGTGGACTGCCGTGACAGTGTTCTGGATGATTCGTTCGAGTGGGCGCCGGTAATCAAGGCCGTCGCCCCCGCGGTCGCGGGCGACGACGGACCCGCCGAGTGGAACGCCGCCACCGGCTTCGCCGGCCCCGAGCCCAAACGCTTGGATGCCTGGGTGAAATACGCCCAGGTGTTGCTCGAGAGCAATGAGTTTGTCTTCGTGGACTGACTATATTGTGGCACGGGCGTCCCGCCCGTGCGAGTGACGCGACCTGTGTAGGAACTCCTCCGTGTCGGTCCCTCCGATTCAGGCTGGTCAGCACGGGCGAGACGCCCGTGCCACGGGAACGCTATGAACCCCGCAGAACACCGACTCGGTTCCGACGTGGCCTTCATCAACCGCCGCCAATTCCTCGGCCGCTGCGGTATGGGGATGGGAGCGCTGGGCTTGTCGCAGCTCATGGGCGCCACCGGCTTGCTGACGCCGCAATCCGCCGCCGCGGACACGATGTCGCTCAACCCTCTGGCGGTGAAGCCGCCGCTCTTTGCCGCCAAGGCCAAACGGGTGATTCATCTGTTCATGAACGGCGGCCCGTCGCACGTCGATACGTTCGACCCCAAGCCGCTCCTGGACAAGTACGCCGGCAAGTCGCTGCCGAGCCCCAACCTCCAGACCGAGCGCAAGACCGGCGCCGCGTTTCCGTCCCCCTTCAAATTCAAGAAGTACGGCCAGAGCGGAATCGAAGTCAGCGAAATCTTCGACAAGACCGCCCAATGCGTCGACGACATGTGCATCATTCGATCGATGCACGCGGACGTGCCCAACCATGAGCCGTCACTCCTGCTGATGAACTGCGGCGAAGCACGGCTCGTCCGCCCCAGCGTCGGCTCGTGGGTCACGTACGGCCTGGGCTCGCCCAACCAAAACCTTCCCGGGTTCATCGTCATGTGCCCGGGCGGCTACCCTATTCAGGAATCGCAGAACTGGCAGGCCGGCTTCCTGCCGGGCGTCTACCAGGGCACGTACATCGACTCCCAGCACACCGAAGTGGAAAAGCTCATCAGCTATATCCGCAACGACTACCAGCCGCTCGGCGACCAGCGCAATCAGCTCGACCTGCTCCTGTCGCTTAACGAACAGCACCTCAGGCAGCGGCAGCAGGACGCGCAGCTCGAGGCCCGCATCCAATCGTTCGAGCTGGCCTACCGGATGCAACTGGACGCCGCCGACGCCTTCGACGTGACCCGCGAGCCCAAGCACATTCTCGACCTTTACGGCCCCGGCACGCAGGCGCGGCAACTGCTCATTGCCCGCCGGCTCGTCGAGCGCGGTGTCCGCTTCGTCCAGGTGTGGCATGGCGAGGGCCAACCCTGGGACAGCCACGACGACATCAAGGACAACCACGCCCGCCTGGCGCGCGAGTGCGACCAGGGGATCGCGGCGCTGCTCATCGACTTGAAGCAGCGCGGCATGCTCGACGACACGCTGGTGATCTGGGGCGGCGAGTTCGGCCGCACGCCCACCGTCGAGCTCCCCACGCCCGGCTCCAACGCCGGCCATCTCAACGGCCGCGACCACAACAACTACGGCTTCACCACGTGGCTCGCCGGCGGCGGCGTCAAGGGCGGCTACGTCCACGGCGCCACCGACGAAACCGGCTTCAAGGCCGCCCACGACCCCGTCCACGTCCACGACCTCCACGCCACCATCCTCCGACTGCTCGGCTTCGACCACGAAAAATTCACCTACCGTTACGCCGGGAGGGATTTCCGCCTGACGGACGTGTATGGGAAGGTGGTCGAGGAGATCATCGCCTGATCGACGCGGAGTTCTTCCCCCTCTCCCTCCGGGAGAGGGCCGGGGTGAGGGGGGGGAGGGCCGTTAACCTCCCGCGGTTCACAGGCTCACGGGCAATCCGCGGTAGACAACAACAGCCAGACGAAAGACTTGGCGCGATGGCCGTCGTTATTGAAAACCCGATCATCAACTCGCCTTTTGACGAGCCCCAGCGGCACTTCAGGTTCGACGACGAGGGGATCACCGATCAGATCGTCGATGGCCGTCGCGTGAGCTCCTATTTCGTGCCGATCGCGCGGCCGCGAATGAAGGGCAAGCAGCAGACGTTTGAGGAGTGGACCGCCGACCGGGTCGAGGAAAACAAGACGGTCAACTTCATCCGCCAGCGCGTGCGCCTCTGGGGTGAAGCCGGATACCCCAACGTCACCCGCACCACCGCCCGTCTGCTGGAGCATTGGAAGGACCCCGATCGGGATCGCCGATTGTTCTTCTGCCAGATCGAGGCGATGGAGACGGTCGTCTACGTCGCCGAGTGCGCCAAGAAGTACGGCGACACGGTGATCGAAAACGATCTCCGCCGCTTCGCCGAGCAGCACAACCCGGAGCTGTTTCGGGTAGGCTGCAAGATGGCGACTGGCTCCGGCAAAACCACCGTTATGGCGATGCTCATCGCATGGCAGACGCTCAACAAGCTCGCCAACCCGCAGGATGGCCGGTTCTCGGATGCATTCCTCATTGTGACGCCAGGCATCACCATCCGCGACCGCCTTCGCGTGCTTCTTCCGAGCGACCCGCAGAACTATTACCGCGCCATGGAGATCGTTCCGCTCGATCTGATGGACGAGCTGGGCAAGATCAAGATCGTCATCACCAACTATCACGCATTCCTGCGGCGCGAGACAATGAGCGCCGGCAAGCTCACCAAATCGATCCTCAGGAGCGGCGGCGAGTCCGCTTTCACCGAATCGGAGGGCGAGATGGTCCGCCGCGTGCTTCGCGGGCTGGGCAATAAAAAGAACATCGTCGTAATTAACGACGAAGCCCACCACTGCTACCGCCGCCGCACGGGCGCCGATGAGGAATCGCTTACCGCGGACGAGCGAAAACAGGCCCAGAAGCGGGACGAAGAAGCCCGCGTGTGGATCAGCGGACTCGAAGCCGTCAAACGCAAGATCGGCGTGAAGACGGTCTACGATCTCTCGGCCACGCCATTCTTCCTGAAAGGCTCCGGCTTTTCGGAGGGAACGCTGTTTCCCTGGGTGGTTTCGGATTTTTCGCTGATCGACGCCATCGAATGCGGCATCGTGAAGGTGCCGCGGGTGCCGGTGTCGGACGACTCGATGGCCGGTGCGCTTCCGACTTACCGCGATCGGTGGCTGCGGATTCGCGACGACCTGCCCAAGAAGGGGCGCGGCACCGCCGCCATCACCGGCGAACCCAAGCTCCCCGCCATCCTCGAAGGCGCGCTCCAGAGCCTCTACGCGAATTACCAGAAGTACTATCAGCGGTGGCGGGTCAACACCGAGGCGCAGGCGGACGGGCTTACGCCGCCCGTATTCATCGTCGTCTGCAATAACACCAACGTGTCGAAAATGGTCTTCGATTACATCGGCGGCTGGGAGAAGCAGCTTACGAATGGCTCGACCGTGGCGGTCCCGGGGAAGCTGGGCTTGTTCAGCAATGTCGATGGCAATCAGTTCACCGCCCGGCCCAACACGATCCTCGTCGATTCCGAGCAGCTTGAATCCGGCGAGTCGATGAGCCCCGAATTCAAGCTGATCGCCGCAAGAGAGATCGAGGAATTCAAGGCCGAGTGCCGCGAGCGCTTCCCGGGCCGCGACGCCGACCTCCTCACCGATGAAGACCTGCTCCGCGAGGTAATGAACACGGTCGGCAAGCCGGACAAGCTCGGCGAGCACGTGAAGTGCGTCGTGTCTGTTTCGATGCTCACCGAAGGGTGGGACGCCAACACGGTCACCCACATCCTCGGCGTCCGAGCCTTCGGCACCCAACTGCTCTGCGAGCAGGTGGTCGGCCGCGGCCTGCGCCGGATGAGCTACTCCGCCGAGAAGCGCACGCTCTCCACCGGCAACGGCAACGCGAGCTTCGACGCCTTCCCCATCGAGTACGCCGAGGTCTACGGCGTACCGTTCTCCTTCATTCCTTCGGCCGGCGCCGCCAAGGACCCGAAGCCCGGCCCCATGCCAACGCACGTCCGCGCCCTGGAAGACCGCATCGCCTGCGAGATCACCTTCCCCCGCATCGACGGCTACCGCTACGAGCTCCCCGCCGAGCGGCTGGACGCGAAGTTCAACGGAAAGTCAAAGCTGACACTCACCACCCAGCACGTCCCGACCAAAACCGAAAATCGCCCCATCGTCGGCGAAACCTCCATCCACACGCTCGACGACCTGAAGAAGCGGCGCGAGCAGGAGGTCACGTTTCTGATCGCCAAGCTGATCCTCGAACGCTATTTCCGCGACGATGAAAAGGCTACCAAGCCGTGGCTCTTCCCCGACCTCCTCTCCATCGTCCGGCGGTGGATGAGCGAATGCCTGATCCTGAAGGACAATACGTTCCCCCAGCTTCTGCTCCTGATCGAAAACGCCAACGACGCCGCCGACCGGATTTACAACGCCATCGTCGCCGCCGATAGCGGCCCCAAGCGGCTCATGCCGATCCCCAAGCCCTACGACACCGTCGGCTCCACGCGGCACGTCTCGTTCGACACCGTGCGCGCTACGTACAAGACCGATCCGAACAAGTGCCACGTCTCCCACGTCGTCGGCGACACCGAATCCTGGGAACAGAAGATGGCCCAGACGCTCGAAGAAATGCCGGAGGTCCTCTCTTACGTGAAGAACCAGGACCTCGGCTTCTTCATCCCGTATACCCTCAACGGCCAGCAGAAGAACTACCTTCCCGACTTCATTGCCAGAATCGATAACGGCCGCGGGCGAGACGATGCACTGAATCTGATCGTGGAAGTCAGCGGGCAGCAGAAGAAGGAGAAGGAAGCGAAGGTTTCGACTGCACAGACACTATGGGTGCCCGCGGTGAACAACGCGGGTGCGTGGGGGAGATGGGCCTTTGTCGAGGTTAACGATCCATGGGACGCCAAGAATACGATCACGACAAAACTCCAGAAGGGATGATCACATGAGCGACGAGCTACCCGCTGATTCGCAAGGCAGAATGGTCGTCTTTGGTGCCAAGCAAATCCGCCGCACCTTGAAGGACGGCGAATGGTTCTTCTCCGTCGTCGACATCGTCGGCGCGCTTACCGACAGCGAGAACCCGCGGGATTATTGGTATCGCATGAAGCAGCGAGAGAAGGAGTCGAGCGGAATTGAGTTGTCGACATTCTGTCGACAACTGAGATTAACCTCTTCTGACGGCAAGACTTACAAGACGGAGTGCGTCAACACCGAGTCCGCCTTCCGCATCATCCAGTCCATTCCCAGCCCCAAGGCAGAGCCCTTCAAGCGATGGCTCGCAGAAGTCGGCTACCAGCGCGTGCAGGAGATTGAGAACCCCGAGCTCGCCCAGCAGCGAATGCGGCAGCTTTACAAAGACAAGGGATATCCCGACGACTGGATCGAGAAGCGCGTCCGCGGCATCGCGGTCCGCGACGAGCTGACCGGCGAGTGGAAGGACCGCGGCGTCCAGGAACAAAAAGAATTCGCCATTCTAACCGCCGAGATCTCCAAGGCCACGTTCGGCCTGACGCCCGCTGAGTACAAAAAGCTCAAGGGCCTCAAACGTGAAAACCTGCGCGATCACATGACCGATCTCGAACTGATCTTCACTATGCTGGGCGAAGCCGCCACCACCGAAATCGCACGGAACAAGGACGCGCAAGGTTTCGTCCAGAACCGAACCGCGGCCCGCGACGGCGGCGCGGTCGCCGGCAACGCCCGGCGGCAACTCGAGGCCAAGTCGGGCAGGAGGGTCGTGACGCGAACGAACTATCTGGGTAGCAAGCCGACGCCGACCCTACCGCCGCCGAATGAGCGGGCGTGAGCTAGAGCGCAGGAGTATCAAGGGAAGGACTGAATCGTGGTAAAGCAAGGACTGCAATTATTCGGCGGAGATTGGACCGAGCAGAAGCTTGAGGCGCTCCGCCAATATCTTGCAGCATACGCCAAGGTTCTGAGCAAGCAGAAATACGAGCGAGTATATGTTGATGCGTTTGCCGGAACCGGGTATCGGGAGAAACAGACCGGGCCGCTTGATAGCTACGCACAAATCTTTGGTGAGGAGGAGGGCCTGGCCGGGCAGGAGGCTCAACTATTTCTCGATGGTTCTCCGCCCATAGCACTGAGGGTCGTGCCCCCATTCCACAGATTCGTCTTTGTCGAACTTCGCAAAGAGAAGGCGAGAGAGTTGGAGAGGCTCAAACAATCATTTCCTGAGCGCGCGGCGTCGATCGACGTGAGGCGCGGAGATGCCAACCTTACGATACGGGAGCTCTGCCGCACGTGGGATCGCGGAAGATCGCGCGGTGTTCTCTTTCTCGATCCGTTCGGCATGCAAGTCGAATGGTCGGCAATTCAAGCGATCGCCGGAACCCGCGCTATTGACGTCTGGATTCTTTTTCCGTTCGCCGTAAATCGCCTCCTCACGAAGGACCCAAAGGATATCCCATCGGCATGGCGCAAGCGGCTCAACGACATCTTCGGTTCCGACGAGTGGGTAAAGCGCTTTTACAAGCAACGAACAATTGAAGACATGTTTAGTGGCTTGGAAACCGTCGTCGAGAAGGCACTGACTCTCAAAGGTCTCGGTGCTTATTATCACGAGCGGCTGCAAACGGTTTTTCCCATCGTCGCGCCGAATCCTCGTGTTCTTCGCAACAGTCGCAACAGCCCGCTGTTCCAACTATTCTTCGCTGCGGCGAATCCGGGTAAAGGCGGCGAAATTGCCGTGAAGATCGCACAACACATTCTTCGGGAGATCTGAAATGGCCGCCGGTTCAGCGATTGAGTGGACGGAATCGACGTGGAACCCGGTCACGGGTTGCACGAAACTCAGCCCGGGGTGCAAACACTGCTATGCCGAGCGCATGGCGGAGCGCCTCCAACTCATGGGGCAAGCCAACTACCGCAATGGCTTTGTGCTGACGCTTCAGCCCCACGCGCTCGAGCTACCCCTCCGTTGGAAAAAACCGCAACGTATTTTCGTCAACTCGATGAGCGACCTGTTTCACAAGGCTGTTCCTCTGGATTACATCCTGCGCCTCTTCGACGTGATGCGTCGCGCCGACTGGCACCAGTATCAGGTCCTCACCAAGCGCTCTGACCGCCTGCTCGAACTCGACCCGCGCCTGGATTGGCAGCCGCACATCTGGATGGGAGTCAGCGTGGAGACGCAACGCTACACGTTTCGCATCGACCACCTTCGCCAGACTCGCGCTCGCGTGAAGTTTCTCTCGCTCGAGCCGCTGCTAGGCCCGCTAACCGACCTCGATCTGCGCGGCATTCACTGGGCGATCGTGGGCGGCGAATCCGGGCCCGGCGCGCGTCCAATGGACCGGGAATGGGTCATCGACATTCGCGAGCAATGCCGCCGCGCTGAAGTGGCGTTTTTCTTTAAACAATGGGGAGGCGTGAACAAGAAGCGGAGCGGTCGCGAGCTGGAGGGCCGCACCTGGGACGAAATGCCCGTGCCCGCGATGTCCCCGGCGCGACGGGAGCGCCCGCTTCTGGTTTTGGGCAGCGTCTAAGACTTCGAGGGAACGAGAATGGCCAGGGGCAATAGAGCCGGAAATCAATCCGCGGCGACCAGGATCGACTCCGTCCGCCACAAGGACAAGCGGAAGAACATCCCCACCGAGGAGCTTCGCGATTTCGTCGCCGACGACGAGCCGAAGCCCGAGGCGGTCCTGTATCCCCGCGACCCGTCGCTCGATCCGCAGTTGGTCTGGAAGGGAAAGGACGAGCAGGACGGCAAGGACCTGGAGGTGCCCGCCGTCCCGATTTACATTCAGGAGAAGATCCACCCGCAGGCGATCATCGAGGACTTCCGCCGCTCTGCTCCCTCGCCCGGTACGCCGGGAGAGGGTCGGGGTGAGGGCTCGGCCGAGCAACTCGCCCTGTTCAACGACTTCAACGGCCTCACCGACTTCGACAAGAAGGTCGACTTCTACCGCCACGACCAGAACTGGTCCAACCGCATGATCCTCGGCGACTCGCTGCTGGTCATGACGTCGCTGGCGGAGAAAGAGGGACTGACGGGCAAGGTCCAATGCGTATATGTCGATCCGCCGTATGGGATCAAGTTCGGAAGTAATTGGCAGGTGTCAACTCGCAAACGGGACGTGAAGGATGGGAAGTCGGAGGATATGACCCGCCAGCCGGAGCAGATCAAAGCGTTCCGAGATACATACGTGCTCGGCATCCATTCTTACCTGCCGTACCTGCGCGACCGCATCGTTATCGGCCACGGCCTGCTTACAGAATCAGGAAGCATCTTCGTCCAGATCGGAGACGAAAATGTTCACCTTGTGCGTTGCGTTCTGGATGAGGTGTTTGGGAGTGAAAATTTCGTTGCCGTGATTAGCTTTGCAACGACAACCGGCTTTGAGTCGAAGCAATTGCCCAGGGCTGGCGACAGCCTTCTGTGGTACGCGAAAAACAAGGACGGCGCTAAGTAACTATCTCAAAACCGACAATCGATGCTGGCGGCGGTACCACAGCAGCCCGCACGCGAGTTGAATGACTCCCAGGTAGTTCGATGACTTCTTCGCGTAACGAACCAGAATCCCGCGA
>Ga0073928_10009248_pt1 | contig 12051 bp, 8 predicted proteins | sample PaiPotPPA55metaG_FD_76969 | JGI IMG/M metagenome (GOLD analysis project Ga0073928, IMG submission 76969) | Iron sulfur acid spring bacterial and archeal communities from Banff, Canada, to study Microbial Dark Matter (Phase II) - Paint Pots PPA... ...
ATGGCGACGATCTCCTCGAAATCGGCGGGGCGGTCGCGGTAGGGATCGCGGCAACGGGTGGCGATCAGGCAGGCGCCGGCAAAGATCTCGTCCAGACTCCGCTGAAAGCGCCGCTGCGGCACCGCGGCGGCGTCGCGGGTGATGCCCCAGCCGGCGTAGAAGGCGGCGCCGAAGCAGCGCACCGGTCGCCCCGCGAGCAGCGCGAGAAATCCGATCTCGCCACCCGCGGTGTAGACGAGCCCGGCGCGCTCGATCGCCTGCCATGGATCGAGCGGCCGGGTGACGACAGCGCAGCCCGCCGCCGCCCCGAGGACGTCCCGCAGGCGGGCGGGTTGCGCCGCCAGCACGACGATGCGGTCGGCGGACGTCTCGTCACGCGCCGCCGCGAGCATTTGCTGCAAGGTGCCGGGCGGCGTCGCGCGATCGGCGCAGACGAGCGCCAAACCGTCTCCGCGCGGCAATTCCCCGCCGGCATCCCACCAGCTTCCGCCGACCTGGCTCTCGACCAGCGCGCGGCGGGCCGCCGCGGCGCGCGCGAGCAATGCCGGCGTCTCCCACGCACGGGTCGCCAGCACATGCTCGGGGTCGAGCAAGGCCGCCGGCGAGGGCGGGCCGGCCCGCAGCAGCGCGGTCGCGCTCAGCAACGCGGCGCGGCGTCGGCGGTATCGGGGAGCGCGCAGCAAACCTTCGCCGAGGAGCAGGAACGGCGCACCGCGCGCCGCGGCCTTGGTGCGAGCCCGATCCGCTGCGGCGCCGCCCGACCAGGCGGCAAATGCCGCGGTGGGATTGGCGCCGCCCCGCCCGATCACGAAATCCGGCAGCAGCGGCGCGAGGTCAGGAGCAGCCCCGAACAGGCGGAGCCGACCGCATTCGGGCGTCGCCTCCAGAATTTCCGCGCTTCGCCCCCGCGGCGCAGTCGACGCCGCGCGGACGAGATCACACTGGGGCATTCCCCCGCACCCGACTGACGCTAAAAAACGTTCTCGGCGCTATGCCTGGCAGTTTTGCCGATCGCGCGCCCGGGAGTCCACGAAAATGTCACTGCGCTGCAGCATCGGTAAACCATCGCCGCGGCGGGCGCGATATAACTGCCATATGCGCCTCACCCCATGCCGGCGAACCAGCGCCCGCTGAGCCCCCGCGCGATGCCCCGGATCTTCTTCGACGGCCTGAACCTGTCGCTCGCCCACGGCACCGGGATCGCCACCTATACGCGGCTGCTGACGCGGCTCGCGCATGATCTCGGGCATGAGGTCGGGGTCGTCTACAGCACCCCGTACACGCCGTCGCCGGACCCGCGGCTGCGCGAGATCGCGTTCTTCGACGAGAAGCGGCTGTCCGACGCGCCGCGGCCGCTGACCCTGCGACGGGCGTTCAACATCTTCGTCGATCAACTCGCCTATCATCTGCCGGTCAGACCGCTGCCGGTGCCGATCACCGGCGCCGTCCTGAGCCGGCAATTGTGCGACCTGTTGCCGGTGCAGGACCGCGTCTATGTCGCGCGCAATCTGTTCTACAACGCGCGCCGCTTCTTCTTCCGCACCGGACGCCTGGTCGATCTGGGGTTCGAGGCGCAGCCCGACATCCTGCACTGCACCTATCCGATCCCGATTCGGGCGAAGGGCGCGCGCAACATCTATACGATCCATGATCTGGTGCCGCTGCGCCTGCCGTTCGCGACGATGGAAAACAAGCGGCAGACCTACCGCCTGCTCAAGAAGATCGTCGCCGAGGCCGACCACATCGTCACCGTGTCGGAGAATTCGAAGCACGACATCATCGAATTGCTCGGCGTCGGCGCCGATCGGATCACCAATACCTATCAGGCGATGGAATTCCCCGAGCAATACACCGAGCGACCGCTCGAGATGGTCGCCCGCCATCTCGAGGGGGCCTTCGGGCTCGAGCTCCACGGCTACCTGTTGTTCTACGGAGCGTTGGAACCGAAGAAGAATGTCGGACGGCTGATCGAAGCCTATCTGTCGTCGGGGGTCGAGATCCCGCTGGTGCTGGTCACCGGCGGCGGCTGGCAGAACGAGGCCGAGCGCCGCCTGCTGGCCGAGCAAGCGGCGGCGCCGAAGCGGGCGGGCGCGACCGGTGGCCGCATCCGGCATCTCGAATATGTCGGGTTTTCGACGCTGATCGGGCTGATCCGCGGCGCGCGGGCGGTCGTGTTTCCATCGCTCTACGAGGGCTTTGGTCTGCCGGTGCTGGAGGCGATGGCGCTCGGCACGCCGCTGGTTACCGCGCGGGCGTCCTCGCTCCCGGAGATCGCCGGCGACGCAGCGCTGTTTGTCGATCCCTACGACAGCGACCAGATCGCCCAGGCGATCAGGACCATCGTCGAGGACGCCGATCTGCGCGCCGAATTGGCTCGGCAAGGCCGGGCGCAGGCCGTGAATTTCTCGGTCGAGCGCTACCGTCAACGGATCGATGCCCTCTATCGTTCGCTGCTCTGAGCGAGGGCTTCGCCCGGACCGCGGACAAATCGCCGCGCTCTCCCTTCCCATGATAGAGGCCGGCGGCGTAGAATACGGCGGGTCGGCTCTGTTTTAAGGATACCCGGTTCGTCGCGATGGCAGACTACACCCCGCTCACTCGTGCCCAGACCCTGGTCGGCACCGCGACCGATGTGGTCGACGGCGGCCGCCGCGCCGGATGGCGCCTGCGCCGGCTGCTCGGCTCGATCAACATCTGGTTTTGGGCGATCGTCGGGCTGCCGACCCTGGTCGCCGGCATCTATTATTTTGCGATCGCCTCCGATCTGTATCTGTCGGAGGCACGGTTCGTCGTGCGCGGCTCCAAGGCCACGCCGGCGAGCGGCGTCGCGGCGATGCTCCAATCAACCGGGTTCACCTCCTCCAACGACGACCAGGCGGTGATCGAAAGCTTCATCATGTCGCGCGACGCGGTCAGAAAGCTCGAGCAGGCCAACGGTCTACGCGATCTGCTCAACCGGTCGGAAGGCGATCTCGTCAGCCGCTTTCCGGGCATCATGCGCCGCGCCGACTTCGAGGCGCTGTACCAGCGCTATGCCCACTTCGTGTCGGTCGAGACCAACCACACCTCCGGGGTGACGAGCCTGATGGTCAAGGCGTACCGGCCGGAAGACGCGCAGGTGCTGGCCGGCGCCCTGATGAACTACAGCGAGCAGCTGGTCAACGAGTTGAACGAGCGCGCGCGCCGGGACGCCCTCGACACGGCGCGCCGCGAGGTCGATCGCGCGTCCGACCGGATCGCCCAGATCCAGGGCGAATTGACCGCCTATCGCGTCAAGGAAAAGATGCTCGATCCGAAATCGGCGTCCGCCGGCACCCTGGCGCTGATCGCGCAGATGACCACCGCGCAAACCAACGCCAGGCAGCAGCTGGACGAGCTGTTGAAGAACTCGCCGAACAGCCCGCAAGTGCCGCTCGTCAAGACCCGGATCGCCTCGCTCGACAAGCTGATCGACGAGGAGCACACGAAGATCAGCGGCGAGAGCAACTCGGTGGTGGCCGCGCTGAGCGAGTACGAGCGCCTGGAGACGCAGCAGCAGCTCGCGGAAAAGGCCCTGGCCTCGGCCTTCGTCTCGCTCGAGGCGGCCCGGCTGCAGGCGCAGCGGCAGCAGCTTTATCTGGAGACGATCGCCCAGCCGAACCTCGCGGATTACCCGCTCTACCCGAAGCGACTAATGTCTTTCGCGATGGTGTTCGCGGTCTGCTTTCTTGTCTACGGGCTTGCGTGGCTGATGGTTGCGCATGTGCGTGAGCACGCCGCGGCGTAGCCAGCCTTAAATTCGCGATGCTCTGGGGCAGTTTCAGGGTCCAGCGCCGCGTCATCGCGGCGCTGATGATCCGCGAGACCTACACGCGGTTCGGGCGCGAGAACCTGGGCTTTCTGTGGCTGATCGCCGAGCCGTTGGTGTTCGCTTTGCCGGTGCTCGCCATGTGGTCCCTGATCCGCGCGAAATTCGAACACGGGGTGCCGATGCTCGGCGTGGCCTGGACCGGCTATCTCCCACTCCTGATGTTTCGTCACATAGGCGCCCGCTCGTTGATGTTCGTGCGCGTCAATGCTGGGCTTCTCTACCACCGGCAGGTCACGATCCTCGACATCTTCGCCGCCCGGACATTGCTCGAGATTCTGTCTGGGTACGCCTCGGTCGCGGTCTCCGGCTTGGTCCTTTACATGCTCGGAGCGATCGACCCGCCAAAGAACTGGCCGCTGTTCTACCTCGGCTATTTTTACATGACTTGGTGGTGTGTCGCAGTCGGGCTGATCATTGGAGGGTTGAGCGAACGCAGCGAACTCGTCGAGAAAATCTGGATGCCGTTCTCCTACATGTACCTGCCCGTCAGCGGCTTTTTTTATCTCGCCGAATGGTTGCCGGATCCGATACGCAAATGGGCGCTGCTCGTTGTGCCGCCGTTGCACCCTTATGAGATGATCCGCAGCGGCCTGTTCGGCGACGTCTTTCGCGCGTATTACGATGTACCATACATCTCGATGATGTACGCGGTCTTGACCCTGATCGGATTGATGCTGATGCGGAATGTGCGCGAATACGTTGTCGTCGAATGATCAGAACCAACGGGATCTGCAAAGACTACCGGACCGAGGGAGGTCGGTGGCATCGCGTCCTCAGCGACATCTCGTTCACCGTTGCCAAGGGTGAAAAAATCGCCGTGCTCGGCCGCAACGGCGCCGGCAAATCGACCCTGATCCGCCTGCTAGGCGCGGTCGAATTGCCGACTCTCGGCACGATCGAGCAAACCATGTCGATATCGTGGCCGATCGGATTGACTGGCGGCTTCCACGGCGCCTTGACCGGCAATGACAACATGCGGTTCATCGCCCGCATCTATAACAAGCCGTTCGCCGACATCAAAGATGGTGTCGAAGACTTCGCCCAGCTGGGGAAATTCATGTCCGAGCCGGTGAAGACCTGGTCCACCGGGATGCGGGCACGGTTCGCATTTGCGCTGTCCCTCGCGATAGATTTCGACTGTTACCTGATCGACGAAGTCATTTCCGCGGGCGACCAGCGCTTCCAGCGCCGCGGCCACGAGGAACTCTTCGAAAAACGTGCCGATCGCTCATTGATCTTGGCCTCGCACCAGCCGGATATCGTAAGATCTTACTGTTCGCGAGCGCTGGTCCTGCATCGCGGGCGCGGAAAGGTATTTTCCGATCTTGAGCTGGCCATGCAGATCTACAACGATCTGTGACCAACCGACTGCACGGAATCGGAGGAATGTCGGACCAAACGACCGATGCCATTGGGACGAGGCCGCAGCCGGAGAAAACCGCTAATGACAAGCCTCGATGAAATCAGGCTTTGAAGCGCCTGTTCCTCGGCCGAGAGCCATGCCGAGAGGAGCTAACCTCCCGGCAAGATGATGCGCAGTCCCTGCGCGAGGTGATGGAGCAACTATTGGCTTCGAAAGAGTTTGTCGACAGACGATCCACATTCCGCCCGTACACAATTAACGTGCAATCTATCGGCGGCTATTCGCTCGATTTTTTGATCGCGGACTAAGTCGGCGAGGCTTGGTATGGAGGCTGGGACCGGCGAGATTCAGGCTCCCGAACCGGAGTGGTGTCGCGCACGCATCAGGAAAGGGATGACGGTCCTCGATTGCGGAACTCCTGGAATATCTGCCGCGGCACCCCGACCTCGGCCATCTGGAATGTGACGTAGCGGCCATGGCTGACGACCTTGGCGCCGATCTTGATCAGCTTCTCGCGCAGCTTGGTCAGCGACCATGGCTCCGCCGTCTTCGGCATCGCCAGGGTCCGCATGAAAATGCCAAGGTTGTACGCCAACGCACGCAACTGGAGCCAGACCGCCTCGCGGCGAAGGATCGGCACGACAGGCGGATCCACTTGATCGCGCCCTTACCCTCTTTGATGTACTGCTCGCAGGTACCGCGGTGGTTGTAGAAGGCGACAACGCGCTCCGCCGGACGCGCCCGGTTTGGTGACGATGAAGCTGACGCGGGGATAAAGCTCGCCGGGGTGCCACTTGACCTTGGCCACCACTCTCCGGGGCTTGCTCCATGATCCGGCCCGGTGCACCTCCTGCGGTGGTTGCCCGACCGGGCGTTTGAGCAGGTAGCCGACCTTGTCCTGCAAGCACTCCTGCCAGGTCGATCCGTTAGAAGATGCTGAATTTGAACCCTGAATTGTAGCAAGGCCGTCAACATCGCCGCTTCATCCGGAGAATGCGGCTTTGATAGAACCCCCCACCAGGTTTGCGCGACCGCGATAAGGTTGTCTCCTGTGTTGAACGTGGCGCCCGGCCAGAATCGCCTGATCGAGAGGCCTTGCCTTCTGGGTGCAATAACCTCTCGACTCTCCGAGCTTCGATCCGGCGGTGATTATCTACAACGACCTGTCGCGGCCGGGGCGGCCTGCTGCGCTATTCGGAAAGCGCCGTCGTGAAATAATTGCGCGTTTCAGGGCGCATATGCCCGTGCGTAGACAGCGTGACGTGACCGAGCGCCAAACGCCCGTCGAATGCCGCTCGCTCGCTCGCGACTCGCATGACGATCGGCTGATCGAGGGGTTTGTCGATCGTGAAATGCAGATCGACTTCCATCTGGCGCTCGCTGCCTGGTTCGATCCTGACATGGCTCAACTGGGTGCCGGCAACGAAATCGACGACGTAGCCGATCTCCGCGGCCTCCTTTGAAAACCCGAGCGCGACCGTCGCCGACCACGAGCCGGGCGGGAGCGTGATATAGGGGCCGTAAATCAGGAAGCGCGCGCCGCCGGTGATGTCCACCGGGTGCGAGGCCGGGAGCCGTTCGTTCGGCTTCCCGCTGACGAAGAAGAGCTCACGTTCCCAGGTGATCGGCCCGAGTTCACCCTCGCCAAAGCGCGCGGTGTAGGGATCGAGAGCACCAGCCACGATGCCGCGCTGGGCGTCGCCGAGGCTGTTCAACCAGCCGCTATCAGCGTCGCCGCGGGCCGAAATTCCGGACGCCGCGAGGGTTTCCACAATCTGGAGAACATCTTCGGGTGTCGTGGAAAGTTCGAAGTGCCGGGCGATCGCCGCCACAGCCGCGACCGGATCCAGGCCGTCCTTGTCCGCGTGCAGGACCAGCGCATTCGGCATGGCGACGCAACCGACGACCGTCGCACAACTGCTCGCGACTTGGCGCGTTGCTTCCAAAAACTCCATGTCATGATGGAGCACCAAGTCGCGCAACCCTCGGCGCGGATCATCGACCGCGACGATGAACGGCAGGTTCGCTTGCGCCAGGGTGCTCTGCAACTGGCCGAGCAGACGCGACATCACGACGAGATAGGGCGATCTGGCGTGAATCACCCCAGTCGCGAATTCTTCCAGCGTGTTGGCTCCGATGCCCTCGGCCGGTCCAAGAGACTGCGCCAGCTGTGCGACGACCGCGTCGCACCATTCTGCAAAGCGGCTCGGCAGGCCAACGGAAAAAAACAGCATTTTTAGGACTGTCGCCGATGGTCGGAAATTGCGGTTGGCCCGCCATACGGCGAAGCATCATTCGCTACTCGGCCCGTGGACTTTCCCATTTTGTAACCGTGTGCTCGTGTTCCGACCATCACCTCGATCGCGTCAAATTAAATGGGGCGGATCGAACCGGGTCAAGGACGATCAACGCCACCCCGCAACCCCGGCGCCGCGTTACTGGTCGGATATGAGTGGGATATTCGACAGTCTCGCTGCTCGGAATGCGAAGCCTGCGTGCGTTTCACCATTTCGAGCGGGTCAGCAAGATGCCGCTTAAATACCCTTGGTCGAGCAGCCTATCCCAGCTGATCGGTTCAAGTTCATGCATTTGGATCCCCGAACTGCCAAAGCTGCAATTCACCGATGAAGCGGCGGTCGATACCCTCGTGTTCGATGCAGCGTCGGATCCCTGCGCGATCGAACTCGAGATGGCATTCGAGGGCAAGGGCGGCCGGCCAAATCTCATCCGATGTCAACCGCGACAAATGGGTGCCGCGCGGATAATGCTATACCCTGCCTCCCGACAAGCAGTCCCGGCGCCGGAATCCGATTTTGGATCCCGTTCGGAACGCAGGCAATCATTGTAGGCCCGGATGAAGATGCTATGGAATTCTCGATATCGCCGCGATCCCGCTCCGAAATCAGCAAAATCCGGTTCGGACGGCGTCACCAAGGGAGACATCGTCGCCTCGATCGAAATGATATTTGGCCGTACGCCGGAGCCCGCGTTGATCGAATATCACCGGAAGCTCGGATTTCCGGACCGGGCCGCGCTCGGCCGGTACATGATCAGCACCGCGGAATTCCGCGATCGCTATGCTGCGATGACCGGCGGTGGGGGCGGCGCGGCGCGGCCAATATCGGTCTTCCTCGGCGATCGCGTGCTGACCCTCACCCATCGGGGACAGGCAATCTACCTCGTCCCGCTGGATCTGAGTCTGACCCCGGCGATTCTGCTGAGCGGCACGTACGAGCCGCATGTAGAAGAGGTCGTCGCGAGATCGATTCGCCCCGGGGACACGGTGATCGATATCGGCGCCAATGTCGGCTATCACACCCTCGCCATGGCCACCGCAGCCGGAACGGACGGGCGGGTGCACGCCTTCGAGGCAAACCCCGAGCTGATGCCCTTGCTGGAATCGACGATGTTCGTCAATGGCTTTTCAGCTTGGAATGGTGGATCAGGCGACTATCGGGTATCCCTCTACAACAACGCTGTGTCGGACCAACCGGGCACGATCACTCTGGCATCGGCGCCAGCGCATTTCGGCAGCGGCCACATCGCCCTCGACACGGACGCCGCGGACTATTGCACCGCCTACCCCAAAAGAGTGGAGGTCGCCGCGACTACCCTCGATGCCGAGTTGGCGGACCGCCTCCCGACGGTCGATTTCCTCCACATGGACATCGAAGGCGCCGAACCTCTCGCGTTGCGCGGCGGTCAGGCGCTGATCGAAAGATCGCCACAGCTCAAAATCGTCACCGAATGGTCAGTGGGTATGATGAGCACCCGCGCCGACGTCGCCGCACATGTCGATTGGCTCATCGGCTTGGGCTTTCGGTTCTGGGTCATCGAACTCGGGGCGACGCTGACCGGCATAGACGCGCGCTCGGCCTTGAACCTCCCGCTGTGCGACCTGTTCATCTCCCGCGCCGATCCCGTCTGATCGCGCGCGGCGACTTGTTCGATGCAAGCCTCGATGCGCGAACCGACACCGAACGCGTCTACCCGTCCATACCTCGAAGCGGATCTAAAGGCCAGTGATGACACGCAAGCTCCGCCTCGCCTGGATTTCGACTTACAACACGCGGTGCGGGATTGCCGCCTACTCGCAGCATCTGATCGAGAATTTCGATCACGACAGCTTCGACGTCATGATCTTGGCCGATGACCGGGAGCCGCTGCAACCCGCCCCCGAGAACGTCGCCCGGCTCTGGGCGCACTGCGCCGATTGCGGAAACGAGCGGCTCACCACGCTGACCAATCACCTACTCGCGCAGCGCTATGACATCGCGTTCTTTCAGCACCATTTTGAATTCTTCGATTTCGAGGCTTTCGCTGGCGCGTTGCTCTCGCTTCACGACCACGGCATTGATACCTACGTGACCCTGCACAAGACGATGGACGAGCCGTCGGGTTCGACGGGAGTAAAATCGCTTCGCCAGATCGCGACGAAGCTCGCCACTTGCGCGCGGGTGTTCGTCCACGGCGTCCACGACATAAGCCGGTTGAATCAGTTCGGCCTGACCGACAACGTCGTTCTCGTGCCGCATGGGGTGGTTGAGCGGCCGCCGCTCGACGCGGTCGCCGTTCGGCTGCTCTTGGGCCTGAAGGGTTTCGGCCCGGTAATCGGCAGCTTTGGTTTCTTGCTGCCCGGAAAGGGCTTGCCGGCGCTGATCCATGCTTTTGCGCTGGTGCTGCGACGGCAGCCCCACGCGTTCCTGCTGCTGATCAACTCCGATTACCCCGCTCCCGCCTCGCAGGAGGAGCGCGCGCGTTGCCTGTTGCTGATTCGGCAGCTCTGTCTGGAAAGTCGGGTCAGACTGATCAACGAATTTCTAGGGATCGAGGAGATCAACTTCTTCCTCAGCGCCTGCGATGTGATCGCCTATACTTATGAATGGTCCGAGGAATCGGACAGTGGCGCAGTTCGCCTCGGCCTAACCGCCGGCCGGCCGGTTGCGACGACACCGCTACCAGTTTTCTCCAGCCTGTCGAAGGTGGTCTACCAGCTTCCCGGCACGAAACCCGCCGACATCGCGCAAGGCCTGGGTGCAGTGCTGGCTGATAAGGCGTTGTGCAGCGGGCTTCTGCAACGGCAGCGCGAATGGGTACGGGCCAACAGCTGGTCGCAGCAAGCCGCTCGCATCGGTGGCATCATGCGCGGCTGCTTCGAGGCGCGGCAGCGGGCCGCACCCCTTGCCGCGCCATGTGCAACTGTGTTGCCCGATCCGACCGCGGAAGCTCGGCCGCTCACCGGGGGCCCTCTCGGTCGAACGATCCCCGAGCCGGTCCCGGCGGCCAGATTTGCGACGGCCACGCGCAACGCCTGGATCCCACGCGTCCGCCGCTGGCGCGTCGATCGTCGGTCGCAACAGCTCGCCGAACAAGCCCGCGACCGGCGGCAATGGGCAATAGCGGCGCGCCATTACCAGGTGACACTCGAGGGAAATCCTGACAACCCTCAGATCTGGGTTCAATACGGGCATGCTCTAAGGGAAACGGGTAGGTTCCCCGAAGCAGAGGATGCTTACCGCAAGTCTATTGAGCTGGCGCCCGACGTGGCCGAGACGCATCTGCAACTCGGCCATATGCTGAAGCTGCAGAGCAGAACGGTCGACGCGGCCGCCGCATATTTGCGCGCACTCTGTCATGACCCGAGACTCAAATATGCAGCCGCCGAACTTTTGGCCCTCGGATGGACCTCGGAACGGGTCGAGCGCTCGCTGCATCGCGAACGGCGGCTTGTGGAGGGTGTGCATCGGGTACAGGCCCGGGGTAGCGGCTCTCGGCCTCAGAGCTGATCGAGGCGCCCCAGTTGCAGCGCTTCGATAAAGCGGACGCGGCTCAACAGATCGTCTTCGCGGCACACATAGAAGCCGATGACCGCCAGTGTGACGACGCGCCGGTCGCGGCCTTGCGAGATTTCCGCGAAGTCGCAGCGCCCGTCGGTTTCGAGCCGCACGTGGATGATCCCGCCCCAGGCCTCGCTGGGCTCGACCGCCATTATGACCCAACGGCGCTCGTCAGGCCCAAGCGTGCCGCTCTCTGTGGCTCGGGCGCCGCGTATGCCTACGCGAAACTCCACGGGGCTGCGCGGCGTGCCTTGCAGATAGAGGAAGACGAGGTGCCGAGAATCAAGGTTTTCGGCCAGCGAAAAGCCGATATAGGCCACTTCGGCCCTTAGCCACGTGCCCCAATCTTCCGCCGGCCACCAGCCCTGGCCCACCCGGTAGATCTCCGCCGCGACGAGGCCGCGGCGGATTTCGGTCTCCAGATTTCGCCTGATCGGGTAGTAGCGCCCGGTCTGCGCAGGCAGCGCCCAAAGTTCCCCGACCTCCACCTCGTCGTCAGCGTCCGGGAGTGGCAGGTGCATCAGGCACCGCGCGCGATCGACAATCGCGCCGGCTATTTCGTCCCATGCGCGCGGTCGGAAATTCCGCCTTATGTTTTCTTCACGCGCCCGCCTATAGGCCGTATCGTCAAGCAGTCGCTCGAGTTTCTCGGTCAAGTCGCGCTCGCGGCCGCACTCGAAATATTCGGCGAACTCACCCCCGGCCTCGGGTAACGATGACACCGCTGATATCAGCGGCACCTTGCCGTAGCACAATGACTCGGTCACCGGCAGACCCCAGCCCTCATAGAGGCTCGGATAAAGGGTCACAATGCAGCGCCGATAGAGTTCCGCCAGCTCGGCATCGCTGACGTCCGAGAGGATCAGCACCTTTCGCCGCAGCATTTCGCTCGAATGAAGCAAGGCCATGGCCGCGTCGACCAACCAGCCTTGCCTGCCGACGCAGACGAGCAGCGGCACGCTCCGTAAGCCACGCCTCTCGATCAGCGACAACCACGATTG
>Ga0073928_10009250_pt1 | contig 12046 bp, 14 predicted proteins | sample PaiPotPPA55metaG_FD_76969 | JGI IMG/M metagenome (GOLD analysis project Ga0073928, IMG submission 76969) | Iron sulfur acid spring bacterial and archeal communities from Banff, Canada, to study Microbial Dark Matter (Phase II) - Paint Pots PPA... ...
AACAGAGCCTCTTGTTGAACTCGCCGCTCTCCCATCATTGCAACTTCACCCCCGCCCGACGACCAGAGTGAATCAGCGCCTTCGAATGCGTGCAACACTTAGTTTTTCAACGCAATCGCCCCACAGCGGACCCTCGCCCGACTCAGAATTAAGGTCGGCACGGGTGGAAAGCTGCCCTGGGCCGGCTGCCGTGAAGCCGACTCTTTGAGACCAAGTCCCGAAACACCGAATAATGTCCTACTCACGGTGATTGTCGCGGTGTCATGCATTGTTTTTATTCGATGACACTTCCCATTGTCGGCGCTGCGCCAGCGCGAGCGTCCTTGTGGATCTTGCCATCCTTCATTATGACGACGAGGTTCTTGTCCGGTTCGGCGAGTAGATTGAGGTCCTGGAGCGGATCGCCCGCCACCACGAGCAAGTCGGCATAGGCGCCGTCCTCGATGACCCCGAGCTTTCCAGGGTAGGGATCGCGCGGACCCGACAGCGCCAGCAGCTCGGCGTTGCCGGCCGTTGCCATCCTGAGAGCCTCGGCGTTGCTGTACCAGCGCGACATATGGGTCAGCAGCACCCCTGCCGCTCGGCGACTTCAGATGAGAAGAGCAGGTCGCTCCCCCACGCCGTCTTGATTCCGTACTTCTTGGCGTATCCGTACATGGTGGGAGTTCCCGCCAGCACCTGCAGCAGGTTGATGCGGCTTTGGCCGGTCATCGGCGCGTTGTCGGTCTCCTCAATAAACGGCTGGGTGCTGAGCCAAACGCCCTTGTCCGCCATTAGCTTCGCGCTTGCCTCGTCCATCAGGTGACCGTGCTCGATGCACTGGACCCCGGCATCGATCGCCCTTTGGATGGCGGCCGGGGGATAGGCGTGCACCGCGACGTAGGTGTTGCGATCGGCGGCCGCTTCGACGCCGGCGCGCAGCTCCGGGACGGTGAAGGTCACCATGTCCAGGGTCGTACGCGGCGAGGCGACCCCGCCGCCGCCAATCATCTTGATCTGCGAGGCCCCGAGGAACAGCTGCTCGCGCACGCGAAGGCGCACCTCGTCGGCGCTGTCGGCGATGGCAGCGGCGCCCATGCTTTCAAGTTGGCTTTGAGGGCCGCCGGGGCTTCTCGGAACATCCGAATTCATGCGCATGTCGCCGTGGCCGCCGGTCGTCGTGACCACCGCCCCGCACGGATAGATGCGAGGACCCACGGCCAGCCCGGAATCGATCGCCTTCTTCAGCGGGAAGGAGGGTCCGCCTAGATCCCGTACGGTCGTGAAGCCCCGCATCAGAGTCCGCTCGGCCTGGGCGCTGGCGGAAAGGAAGACGAAGCCGATGTCGGCCGTCAGCAGCTGCGCCGGGTTCAGGCTGGCGAACATCACGTGCCAGTGCGCGTCGATCAGGCCAGGCATCAGCACGCGCCCGCCGCAATCGATCAGCCGCGCGCCCTCAGGCGCGCCCTGGCCGGCCCCCGCGACCTGTTTGATCCGTCCGTTCTCGATCCGCAGGCTTTGACCACCGCGCAAACCCAGGGATTTGCCGTCGAACAGCTGGAAGTTAGTGATGACGGTCGGCGGCGTGGGGCCGGGGGGAGCCGCTTCTGCGCCAGCCGACCGAACAAGCCCGAGCGACGCGAGTGAGACGCCCGCCCCGGCGATAAAGCCGCGTCGAGACAATTCTCGGCTGATTCGACGAGCTGCGGACTGGAGTTGCGGCGTGCAACAAGAACAGGTCGGACAGCTGGAGTGATCGACTTGATCGGCGGATGTGGGCAAAACCATGGCTGACCCACCCCCAGCTTGTTCAGACTGGCTAATGCGCTGCGTCAGAACGCTGTTTGGCCATTATCTATTTTGAACGAAGCAACCATCACGTCCCCGCGCATTGACTGCTTAATCGCCGGCAACGCCATCGTTGATCTCACGGCAGCTGCTCGCCCAACGGGCCCAACGTCATTTGGCGCCTTGATCCAGATCAAACCCTGCAAACGGCGCCTAAGACACTGTTGTTTGCTGCCGCCGACTCCCCGGGGTCGTTTCACCTTCCGCTAGTCGGGACGACCCAGACCTTCATCCTCGCCGGACGGCTACGATGCCGGCGGCAATTCGCGATGCCGCGGCTGCTCCGCCGGACGCTTTCATATGTAAGTCTCTCGTGTAAGTCTTTCGTTTGGCCTCGTTGGATAAGACCTGGCGCCGCTCAGAGAATGGAAAAGTCCAATCATGCGCCGAATGTTTCCACGAACTCCCGGCACACGTGAATCATATTCTCGTCGGAGTCTTTTCGGTTTGGCGGCCTCCGGAAGTTTGGCGGCTCTGCTTCCCGGCTGCGGCACACTGGAGCGCGGGTCTCCGGTGCCTCAGACCTCTACGATGAAGGCCACTGTACTAGGCTTAGCCAACGAGCGCTTTTTCCCCATGTCCGGTACCGATCCGTTGGAGGCAGAGTTTGTCGGAGCCGTGCAGCGCTTCCGTAGGGTTCACGGCTTGAGCCCGACCGCACCGATGCCTGAGGTGCAATTACTCGCGGTTTCAGGCGGCGGCGAGAACGGTGCGTTCGGCGCCGGCCTGTTGTGCGGGTGGTCCGAGCACCGCTCGCGTCCGGTCTTCGAGTTGGTTACCGGCGTTAGCACCGGCGCGCTAACTGCGCCGTTCGCCTATCTAGGTTCCAGTTATGACCCGCAGCTGCGTGCGGTGTACACTCAGCTCTCGGCCGATGATGTGCTGGACAAGCGTCTTTTCACAGCCGCGCTGCTAGACGATGCGATGGCCGACAATTTACCGTTGTTCAGGACGATTTCACGGTATCTGAACGAGGAGATGATCGCGGCTATCGGCAAGACGTACGATGAAGGGCGCCTGCTGTTCATCGCCTCCACCAACCTCGACGCACAGCAGCCGGTGATCTGGAATATCGGGGCGATTGCCAGGAGCGGACACCCAAAAGCGCTGGACACAATCCGTCGTGTGCTGCTCGCCTCGGCGGCCGTGCCTGGCGCTTTCCCGCCGACCATGTTTAACGTGACTCTGCACGGTAAGCCCCATCAAGAAATGCATGTGGACGGTGGCGCCTTTACACAGGCTTTTCTCTATCCGGCTACAATCACGCAGGACCGGCGGCAGCGGATCCGCGAAGGCAAATCGATAATTCCGACCATCGCCTATGTCATCCGCAACGGCCGGCTGGATCCGGAGTGGTCCGCGGTAGAACGGCGCACGTTGGGTATCGCGGGGCGCGCAATCTCCACCATGATCACGGCCAGCGGCTACAACGACATCCTGCGCATGTATAACAACACACAGCGCGATGACATCGAATTTAACCTGGCCTACATCGGCTCCGACTTTACCAAAGAGCTGCCGGCGCCGTTCGATCAGGAGTACATGCGCGCCTTGTTCGATTACGGTTACCAACGCGGGGGGCGTGGCTACAATTGGGCGCACAAGCCGCCCGATCAACAGCACGTTGGAGACGAGGAGGGGTAAGACTCTCCGTCTACGTTCCGCGCGTCGATCATCGGCTGGGCTTTTTCGCTCACGCGCGCGCCGCACGTATCGGGCATTAAGCTAGCGTGGGTTACGTCGAATTCACGTAAATGGACTCAACCCGCTGAATGAAATGACCGCTCACGGCGCTGAACGGAAGCCCGTGTTCGAAGTCGCCGGCTTCCGGGTTTGCCCCACAGCGGACCCTCTTTCGACTCGCGATAAAGGTCGGCACGGGGGTGGAGAGCGGGAGTTCGGTAGGTAGGTAGCCTAGGCTATTCGATGATCTCGTCGGCGCGGGCGAGCAGTAATTGTGGCACGGTGATCCCGAGCGCCTTTGCCGTTTTCAGATTGACGACAAGCTCGAATCTTGTCGGCTGTTGCATAGGCAGATCGCCGGGCTTGACGCCTTTGAGGATCTTGTCGACGTAATCGGTGCTGCAAGCCGGAACATGGCTGTGAAATCTGGCCCGTAAGACAGCAGACATCCGGCCTTCGCGTTTTCCCGTCTTCCGCAGATCGACGGCAGCCGGTGAGCACGGATCGAGAGCGAGAAGGAAAACAACGTCCATGCTGTGCTGGTCGTGCGTCATGTTCGGCAATGCTACTCAGGAGCCGACTAGGAGTTGGCTGGTGGAGGCACGCTGTTATCCTTGAAGGATAGATGTTGGCTCTCCCAGTCTTAGATTAGGGCGACCAGCCTCCAGGCTCAGAGCCCCCCGGTTTTCGGGGATGTAGTCAGATCAGAGAGAGGGGGACGGTATGAACGACAACAAGACAGCCGCTGTGGCACCTGCCATCGCGCCGGCAGGACTTTTGGGCCGGGCCACCCGCTTCCCCCTGGTTTGTGCCCTGTTTTTGGTGATCGGGTTGTTCGCTGCGGGACCGCGCCAGGCTGCCGCGCAAGATCCACGCGCTTTCGTTGCTGAGCTTGGGCATCAGGCCATCCAAGTGCTGGGCCGGAATGTACCGTCAGCGCAGCGGATCGCACGCTTCCGTGAGCTGTTTCATGACGATTTCGACGTGTCCGGCATCGGGCAGTTCGTGCTCGGGCGGTATTGGCGGGTCGCCACGCCGGCGGAGCAGCAAGAGTTCCTGCGACTTTTCCAGGAATACATCGTGCAATCTTACGCAACGCGTCTCGCCGAATATGGCGGGGAGCCGTTCCGAGTCCTTGGCACGCGGGCATCCGGGAACGAAACAGTCGTTTCCAGCGAGATCGATCGCCCCGATGGCAGCCGTGTACTCGTCGACTGGTATCTGCTCGAGCGTGGTGGTGCGCCGAAGATCAGCGATGTCTATGTTGGGGGAGTCAGCATGAAAGTCACGGAGCGCGACGAATTTGCTGCGGTCATTCAGCGCAATGGCGGCCGCGTCGACGCACTCTTGGCGCAGTTACGGCATCGGCTCCAGGCGTTCTGACCTAGAGTAAATAAGCAAACTGGAAGTTCGGCGCTGATGGTCTCACTCAACACGGCAGTCGTTGAAGATCTTGGTCCCGGCGATCTTGTGCAGGTGCGCTGCATTGGCTGCGATCATGACGTGTTGCTGACCTGCTGGATGAAGCCGAGCTTGGCCGATTTGCCGTCGTCGGCGCATGCCCTTTCACGTCACTGGTCTGCCGCGGCCGACAGGGCTTAATGTAGCCTATCCCAGCGAAGGAGAAAGGCATGCCCTTCGACGGTATTACGAAATTGAATATCACCAAGCAGCTGCCGCGGCTCGAAAGCGACGCTGCCGAAATCAGCAGCAAGGCAGGGAAAGCGACGCCAATCCGAGTTCGTATATCCCTCCCTGGAATATGCCCACACCGGACCGCATTGAAGCGGCGTTGACCGCCCTTTTCCGTGCACGAGAACTCCTCGGTGACGAGATCCGCTGGTGTAAGGGATGCCACGCTCGCGGTTGGCTCGATGTCCCTGTTCAATCCAGCTTTGCGCGCGACGTTTCTGCGCCATCGGCGCAATCTGGCGCGCCGCTAGAGAGCTCCGGTTACCGTTTGATGTGGCCGGCGGTGCGCTCGAATAGCAAACGATCCGTCCGATCCCGAACTGGAATGACGATCCGCTATGCACCCATGCGGAGGCGTTAATCGGGTTCGATGCCGCCATCATCGCGCTGCGCGGGCGTGCGGCTTGACGGACGCGGCCCGCGCCCGCTACCGATACCCCGGCCTAAGGATGAGTGGACCAGGGGTGCACATGCACGAGACGGCGGGAAATGCGCTGGAGTCACCTCGGGAGGAACTCCGGTTGGTACGCCACCCAAAGAGCACAAAAATCAATACTCTGCTCATTTGCATTGTCATCGGGGGCACGCTCTTCCAGCTTTTCGGCATGCCCATTGTGTTGGGCCTTTGGGGAATCCACGCCGCGTGCCTCTTGCTGCCGATTGCGCTTCTTCAGCCACTTCATTGGGGTCTGATCCACGAGGCAATCCACTCGCACCTGCTGGCTGACAGGCGCAAGGAGGAATTCTTCGCCCGGATTTTGTCCGTGATTCACTGGCTACCCTACGACGCAACCCGGTATTGTCATCTAGTTCACCACCGATTCTCTCGGCATGCCTACGACCGAGCGGACGAGTACGACGGCCGTGGTTTGTACGCCCTCGCATGGCTGCGCTATCGTCTCTGGCTTTGCGGCGGACTCTATTGGGCGGTCCTGTTTTCGCCCTTGATCGCTTTCCTGCCCGAGCCTTTCCGCGCGCGTCTGATGGCCAATGCCGTTCCGATCCGGGAGGATGGCGATCGCAAAATACGCAGGCTATTCGTTTCGCTCGCTCTGAATGCCCGAAAGAGGCGCCGCACTTGTCGCGAGTTCGCGCTGACCGTGGTGCTGTACGGCGCGAGTGTGTGGGTGTATGGCGAGTGGTGGCCGATGTTGGTTGCCGCCATGTGCAGCAGAGGTTTGTGGCACTCGATCACCGACAACTTAGCGCATCACGACGTCGCCCTCGATGAGCCGGAACGCGCCCGCAACCATGGTGTGCCGCCCTGGTTCGGAACATTGCTGCTCAACCAGCATTTGCATCTGACACATCATCGTTGGCCCCGTGTGTCATGGAGAACACTTCCAAAAATGATCGATAGCGGTGACACCAAACCGCCAGAGAATTACTTCCGAGCGGCATTTCGCCAATTTGGGTGTCGCTACCCACGGCTGGTAGTGTAAAGGTATCCTCTCGTGATCGGTAAAATATGCCTCGTGACCGGCGCAACCTCCGGGATCGGAAAAGCCACAGCGTGCGCCCTCGGATGGATGGGCGCCACGGTAATCCTCGTTGGCCGGAACGAAACCAAGGGGCACCAAACCGCAGAAGAGATCCGTGTTAGAACCGGGAACAAAACTATCGACCTGATGATCGCGGATCTGTCATCACAAAGGCAGATCTATGCTTTGGCCGAGCAATTTAATTCAAGATACCAACGGCTCGACGTGCTGATAAATAACGCCGGTGCGATGTTTCCCCAACGTCGCGAGAGCACCGACGGGATCGAGATGACCCTTGCCGTAAACCACCTCGGCCCGTTTTTGCTGACAAATTTACTCTTGGAAAAACTTGTGGCTGCGGGCGAGGCGCGGATCATCAACGTCAATTCGGACGCTCACGAGAAGGGAAGGATTGATTTCAGCGATTTACAGATGCGTCGCCACTACCCGCGCGGAATTGGTATGCGCGCTTATGCTAATGCAAAGTTGGCCAATCTGCTCACTAATTACGCGATGGGGGAGCGTCTCCGAAGAAGCGGGGTTACCGTCAACGCGTTGCATCCGGGCTATGTCGCCACTAACATTCTCCCCTTCGATCAGGCATCTGGCCCCGTTTGCCTGCTCAAGCTGCTGTGGCTTGTCGCCAAGCGCGTCATTCGGCCCGCAGAGAAGGGGGCGGGAACGGCGATTTTCCTCGCTTCGTCCCCGCGGGTAGCCAAGGTCTCGGGAATGTATTTCGAAGGAAGCGTTCCTGTTGCTTCCAGCATCGCCTCGCGCGACAGAGCGCTACAAAAACGCATGTGGGACGTGACCACAGAATTAACAGCTACATAGAAGGGCCGCGTGGGCAAGATTTTTCGCAAATCATCAACGGTAATATCGTTTGCCGCGCTAGTTTTTCTGTATCAGTCAGCGATTGCCATCGGATCTGAGCAAAGTTTCATCTATCAAGTTAATATGTCGCCCTACGGCAATATTGGAACTTACCGCAGCAGCGTTAAGACAAATGGCGGCGAAACAACGATAACCACCGACGCAGAAATAAAAGTATCGCTCATGGGCGTGGTTTTATACAGCATGAATATCGCGCGGATCGAACGCCGGATTGGTGATCGCATCGTCTACTTTCACGGGCTCACCACCGAAAATGGCAAGCCCAAATTGATAGAAGGCAAAGCGGTCGGAGAAAATTTTGTCATTACATCGCCAAGGGGTAGCGTCACAGCACCGAGCACGATCCGAACATCCGATCCTTGGTCGGTCGGAGTATCCGGCGCAAAAATTGTTTTCATGCCGGATACTGGCGCCGTGGTGGGTGTGAGAACCTCTGGCGGCGAGCGAATCCCGCTCGCGACCGATCGTGGTCCAATTTGGGTGAGTCACTTCCAAATCGATACCGCGGACGGCAGTGAAAAATATGAACTTTGGCTGGACGAGCAGCGAATTCCCGTAAAGTTCAGCATTGCCGACCAGGATGGCACCACAATTTTCACTCTGGCTCGCTGAACCCCGAGTGAGTTGTCCTCCGAGCGGCGCGAACAGACCCGTCGGGCGCAACCTTCCATATTTGTTTCGACATCGGAAGAGCTGTTATCCATCCAACCGAGCGTATGGTTCGACGATCGGTAATGTCCGAAAAGGGGGCACGAGCGGCCCGCTTGACCTCGAGCGGCGGATGACCGGTTTCGGCGCATCTCACCCATTTCCGCGCGTCTTTGCGAGGTCGCCTGACCGAACCGACACCGGTCGCTCAGCGTCGGAGGCGGGAACTGGTCTTCATGCCCCTAACCGGCCATACAGCACCGCGCAAGTAAATGACTGATATGAGTCGGGTGGAACGCGGATAACCGCATCCAGATAGGTGGTCTGTGTCTTACGATCAACCGAGCCGTCGAGGGGCGGCGTGCGCACGACCTCAACAGGTTATGGGTTATCCGACTGCCGGAGCCTGAGCCGCGACCATCCGACGACTCTAAATCAAGCGGGCTTTACGAGCATTGTTCGGCAGCGGCACTATGATGTGGTGTTACCATCGTTAAACCTGCCAAACCGTTCTCGGCTGCGATTGACGCTCGATTTGATCGTCGGGATCCCACTCTTGCTCATGCTTTGGGGGCTCGATGAGGTACGAGTACGGCTCGAGCGGATAACTTCGCGGATTTGCCCGGGCGCGGCAGCGAAACGTCACGAGGAGTGCCGGAAGACCCAGGAAAGTAGCGACCAGCGTGAAGGAGAGCCTGGCTAAAAGAAGCAAGTTTCCTGGGCCCGCTGGTATTGCGCGCCTCAGGTTTTGGCACATCGGAGCGTTGCACGGCCGCCCGGCTGATCGATCCGTCGGCCAAGCGGTCCGAAGGCGAATAGGCGATCAGGAGCAACGCGACAGGCGTCGCGCTAGACTGGAGTAGTGAGAACTCGTCTGCCGCGCCAAATTCTGATCCGCGGAAATGCGTGTGGGTTGCCTGGCGCAACCCGGGAAACTGCGCCAGGTAGCGGACGGGTTCTCATCATGTCGTGAGCGACCCTCATGTTGGCTCGTGCGCAAAGCTTTACGATGATCTCGGGGAAATCTTCGTCGCCCCGGATTTTCGAGTAACTTATCGCCGATCTGAGCGAGCATTTTCCAGTCGACATGCTTGTGCAGCACGGCGGGCTCGGTGGCCAGGAAGATGGGCTGCTGCTGCTCGCACCGCTGTGCGGCTTGCGTGCCGGCGCTGATTACTTGGCACACTCTCGCGGTCCGTGTGGACGTTCTGGCCCCTGCGGTTCAGGCATTGCGCAGGGGGCCTGAACACGGAATGCAACACGGTGTCTGGCATACACCGCGCCGCAGAGCACAGATGCCTCCTCAGACGCGGAACGTGTAGGTTTGGCCCGGTTCGCGTTCGATATCGGGCGGGAAGGCGCGCCGCTTGTCAGCGAAATAGCGCGTGCGGTGATCGCCCTCACCCGCACGCGAATAGGTGACATACAGAATGCGCCGCGATGCGGCGGTTCGGTTCGGGCCGGATGCATGCGGCACGAAGCTATCGAAGAAGATCACGTCGCCCGGGTCGGTCTGCACCGGGGCGAGTGCCAGTCCGTCCGCTTTGAGCGGTCGCCATTCCTCGCCAAGCAGCCCCTCCTTGTGCCGACCCGCGGCGATTTCCAGACACCCGTTTTCGAGCGTGGAGTCGTCGATGCTGACCATCGCGGTGAGAAATAGGGGTGCATAGGCGCTCCACCCGGCCTGCTGGTCCTGATGGAGCTCGAAACCGCCGCCGCCCGGCAGCTTGAAATTGATTTTGTCCTTGAACAACACGGCCTCGTCACCGAGCAGCGCGCCTGCCCAGGCGATCAGCCTGCCGTGCCGCAGAACGGTATCGAATCCGGGATAGAACGGGCACATATTCTCGATGCGCTGCACGATCCGTCGCCCCGGCTCGGTCAGGCTGTCCTCGTAATAGACCATGTGCTGTCCGGAGAGTTGTGGTGCCGCGGCGATCTCCTCCGTCCAGCGTCGGAGATCGGTGCACTCGGCCGCTTCGAAGAAGCCGCGGATGACGAGGAAGCCGGCGCAATCGAATTCCGCGAACTGTTCGGGCGTCGGCCGATCGCTCATGCGATCAGGTTCGGCAGCACCGCCGTTTCGGCGCGCTGCACATCCTCGGAGAAATCGATTTCAATCCACGGCAGGTCGCTGATGTCCTCGAAGCCAAAATCGCGCGCTCCGTGCGCCAGGACCATATCGCGGATCGGCTCCTCGTATTCCAGATGGGTTCGCCCCGCGTTGACGTAGCGCTCGACCCGGTCCGCGAGTTCGGCGGCGATGCTCGGGGAGAAGCGAAAGAAGCCGACCGATTCGCCGTGCCATTGGTGACTGATCTGCGGCCGTTTGTGGAAGTCGACAATACGGCCGTTGTCGATGCAGAGTTTCACCGGCTCCTCGCCTGCTTCGATCGCCCGGTCGAGCAAGAATACGTTTCGTGTGGGGAGTCGAGCAGCCGCATGGTCAGTCGCCTATCGTAAAGGACATCCGCATCCATCAGCAGGATCGGCATGCCGCTACGCAACACGTCGCGGCCATGCCAGAGCGAAACGATGCTGCCGTCGCGAAACGATGGATTTTCGATCAGCATTACGCTCCCACCTCGCTCGTGGCGCGCCACCTCGTTGCGCATATCTGGGGCGCGATAGCCGATCGTGATTGCGACTTGCCGTACGCCGCACGCATCGAGAATAGCGAGGTGTCGCGCCAGCAGGCTGTTGCCGCCGAAGCGCAGGAGGGCTTTTGGCGGCGCCTCCGCACCCATTCGCCGGCCGCGGCCAGCGGCGAGGATCAGAGCGCGGCAGGCGCAATGGTCAGGTTGCATGCTCATCGAATATCAAAGTACCGGAGGTGGGCGGACACGAACTCAACACTTTAACCGCCGAGGCGACTGGCAAACCTGCGAGCATGCTCGCATAACGCTTCGCCGATTAGATATGAGCTCAGTACTGGATAACCCGGCGCCGCTCGGCCATGCAAGTTCAAGGATCGGCTATCCGGGGCCCAGCCTGGCACCGTCCTTATCGGGAGCAACGGACCGACCGCCGGAGAAAGCCAATTGCGCCTATTCCGAGAGCTGCCAACGGAGCAACGACCGCAGCGGCGATCAGCATCGGGGCTGCTAGGTCGCACCAGACCAAAACGGGCACAAGGATCATTGCATCGTCGGGATCTACTCCTATGCGGCCGCCGAAAAGGTCGTATCCCCTCACCGAAGCGACGTTCATCAAATTGAATTCGAGGAAGAGCACGCCGATGCCAAGCCCGGCGAGCGCGCCGAGCCAAATGGTGTTCGGCCCCGCCGTGTGTGCTACCCCGATTCCAATTCCGATAAAGGTGCAGATTCCGACGATGCAATCAGAGACGAGATCATACCGATGACCTGCAACGCTCATCTGGTTGGTATGACGCGCCAGTTCTCCGTCGGCTCGATCGAGCAGCATCGAGAGCAAAAAGATCAATCCGCCAATCGTGGAAACCCAGCCATAAGTACCCCGCGCAAAGATCATGGCTGCCGCGAGGCCGGTCGTAAGTCGTAAGGTCGTCAGGTGGTTGGGAGTCAAACCGGTGTGGGCCGCCACCGCTCGCACAGCGGGCCGGACGAGGCCATGAAGAAGGGTGTTCTGGCTCATATCCGTACCGTTCGGCCGAACTAGCGCATCTCTATAGCAGAATCTCTCTTTCTTGCCCCTCGACAGACATTGCCAAATGAGGGCCGAGGATCCGAGGATCGGCCTGGTACGGTCGAATCGGTGAGTTCCGACTGCATCGTCCGGAGGTCCGCTTACGGAGTAGCGGAAGGCCAGCTCTCGACCGATGATGGTCGGCTGTGCGCCGA
>Ga0073928_10009251_pt1 | contig 12046 bp, 10 predicted proteins | sample PaiPotPPA55metaG_FD_76969 | JGI IMG/M metagenome (GOLD analysis project Ga0073928, IMG submission 76969) | Iron sulfur acid spring bacterial and archeal communities from Banff, Canada, to study Microbial Dark Matter (Phase II) - Paint Pots PPA... ...
AGGACCGCAAGGGACAGGGCCTGTTCCTGGACATGACGGTTGGCGACAACATCAACCTGGGGGTCATCGGTCGCGATGCGAGGTTCGGTGGGTGGCTAGATCGTGCGCGGGCCCGGGTTCGCTCGCTTGCCGCGATCCGGGCGCTGACCATCCGCGTGTCCGGACCGGACCTGCCGGTCGGTTCGCTGTCCGGTGGGAACCAGCAGAAAGTGCTGTTGTCGCGCCTGCTGGAAACGCAGCCGAAGGTGCTTATCCTGGACGAACCGACCCGAGGCGTCGATATCGGCGCCAAGTCGGAGATCTACCGCATCATCGACCAACTCGCGCAGAACGGCGTCGCAGTCCTGGTCATCAGTTCCGAACTGCCGGAAGTGGTCGGCATCGCCGACCGCGTCGTGGTGATGCGCGAGGGCGAGACGTGCGGCGAGGTCGGCGGCGGCACCGGCGTCCCGATCACCGAGGAAAGCGTCATGGCGCTCGCCACCGGCGTCGCGATCGACAAGGTGGCAGCATGAGCGACATCGCTCGCGACACACAGCCTGCCGGCGGACGGGTGCGGAAAGCGCAGATGCGCACGTTCGTCCGATCGATCGGCATGCTGCCGGTGCTCATCATCCTCGGCATTCTGATCCAGGTCGGCGGCATCTACCTCACCGGCGAGGGCCGGTTCCTGACCTGGCAGAACCTTTCGATTGTTGCGCAGCAGGCCTCGATCAACGCCGTCCTCGGTGCCGGAATGACGTTCGTGATCCTGACCGGAGGCATCGATCTATCGGTCGGTTCGATCCTCGCCGCCTCGGCTGTTGTAGGCCTACTGGTGTCCAAGACCCTGGGCGACCTCGGCGTCGTCGCGGCCCTTCTGGCAGGCCTGGCGATTGGTCTCGGCAACGGCGGGCTGATCGCGTTCCTTCGCCTGCCGCCGTTCATCGTGACACTGGGCTCGCTGACAGCGGTGCGCGGCCTGGCGCGGCTGCTCGGCAACGACACGACAATTTTCAACGCGGACCTGCCGTTCGCCTTCATCGGCAACGGCGCGCTGCATATCGGCGGCATCGTTGCGGTTCCGTGGCTAATCGTGATCGCCTTTCTGGTCATCGTCGGATCGTGGCTGATCCTGCGACGCACCGTGCTCGGCGTGCACATCTACGCGGTCGGCGGCAACGAGAACGCGGCGCGGCTGTCCGGTATCAAGGTCTGGGCGGTGTTGCTGTTCGTCTATGGTGTGTCCGGCCTGCTGGCCGGGCTGGGCGGCGTGATGCAAGCGGCCAGGCTGTATGCCGCCAACGGGCTGCAGCTCGGCCAGTCCTATGAGCTGGACGCGATCGCCGCGGTGATCCTGGGCGGGACCAGCTTCGTCGGTGGCATCGGTAGCATCTGGGGCACGCTGATCGGCGCGCTGATCATTGCTGTCTTGACGAACGGCCTGATACTGCTCGGTGTCACCGATGTCTGGCAGTACATTGTCAAGGGCGCGGTCATCATTGGTGCGGTGGCACTCGACCGCTATCGGTTGCGCGGTTCGGCTCGGACGTGAATGCTCAGGGTTTGCCGATTCCGGCCGGGCACACGCAGGTTTCAAGAATTGTCTCGGGGGCGATAGAAAAAATGCTGAAGAAAATCCTGCTGGCGGGTGCCGCGCTGGCCATCGGTACGAACGTCGCCTCGGCCAAGGAGCTGAAATCGATAGGCATCTCCCTCGGTTCGATGGGGAATCCATTTTTCGTCGCGCTCTCGAAAGGGGCTGAGTTCGAGGCGAAGAAGACCAACCCCAATGTCAAGGTCACCACGGTCGGATTCGACTACGACCTTGGCAAGCAGAACACCCAGATCGACAACTTTATCGCCGCCGGTGTCGATCTGATCCTGCTCAATCCGGGCGATCCGAACGCGATCGAGCCAGCGATACGCCGAGCCCAGGCGGCCGGAATTATCGTGGTTGCGGTGGATACCGCGGCCAAGGGTGCCGATGCGACAGTCGAGACCAACAACATCCAGGCCGGAACGATCTCCTGCGAATACTTGATCGACAAGATGGGCGGCAAGGGCGACATGATCATCCTGAACGGGCCGCAGGTCTCTTCGGTGACCGAGCGGGTCAAGGGCTGCAAGGACGTGATCGCCAAGCACCCGGCGATCAAGCTGTTGTCCTCCGATCAGGATGCCAAGGGGTCGCGTGACGGCGGGCTGGCGGTCATGCAGTCGTTACTGACCCGGTTTAGCACCGTCGACGGGGTGTTCGCGATCAACGACCCGACCGCGATCGGTGGCCAGTTGGCCGCCAAGCAGATGCAACGCACCAACTTCCCGATCACTGCCGTGGATGGCGCGCCGGACGCCGAGGCAGCGCTGAAGGACCCGAACTCCAAGCAGTTTGTCGCTTCGGCCAGCCAGGATCCGTTCCTGATGGCCCGGCTCGCGGTGCAGGAGGGGGTGGGGCTGCTGAATGGCAAGAAGCCCGAAAAGGATCCGCTGCTGATGGACAGCAAGCTGGTGACGCGGGAAAATGTCGCGCAGTTCAAAGGCTGGACCTCGGCCCGTTAAGACCGTCGCTACGATCCGATAGCGGTCCAATCGAACGGGTTCATTGCGCACGTGTTATCGGATGCAGGCTTTGCAGTGGATGACCAGGCCATGGGCTGGGGAACCGTGCAGACCCGGCGCACCAGCCTGTCGAGAACGGGCGCGCGTCGCCCAGGAGAACCTGCCGCCGGGTGTTGGCGCATGATTTTATGGTGCCCGCTCTTGGCGGACGCTGCCGCTATTTTGGACCACGTCGCCGCCTGCGAACTCGTCAGGCGCGGTAGGAATGCTAGCCTGCCACATCCGGTGTCAAAGGCAGGTGAAACGTATGACGAAGATGATCATAATTGGAGCGGGCGTGATGGGCGCCTCGGTCGCTTACCGGCTGGCCCAGGCAGGCGCGGATGTCACCGTGCTGGAGGCGACACGCGTCGGTGGCGGCACTTCCGGGATCAGTTTCGCCTGGACCAATGCGCATCGAAAGCCTCCGAAACCGTATCACGACCTGAACGTGGCTGGCATGAAGGCCCATGCCGGTTTGCGCGATGAGTTTGGTGCCACGCCTTGGTGGCACGGCGGCGGCAGCCTGGAATGGGAACCCGAGCCAGGCCGCGCGGCGCAACGGGAGAATGTCGAGCAACTGCGATCCTGGGGCTACGCCGCCGAATGGATCGATCGCGATCAGGTTCACGAGCTTGAACCGGACATCGATCTCGCCGCCATTGGCGACGCGCCGGTGGCTTATTTTCCGGAGGAAGGTTGGCTCGACCCGGTGTTTTACGCCCATGCCATGCTGTCCGCCGCGCGGCGGCGTTATGACGCTAGGGTAGTCTGCGGCGCGCGCGTCGCCGATCTGATCATCAAAGGCGATCGCGTGTCCGGCGTGCGCACTGCCGATGGCACGCTGCATGAAGCCGACGTGGTGGTGAACTGCGCCGGCCGCTGGACCAACGAGGTGGTACGTGAGGCCGGCCTGCATCTGCCGCTCGCGCCGACCGTCGGTTTTCTTGTGTTTACCCCACCAGTGGCTTCCAGCCTAGGCCGCGTGGTTCGCACCAGCGTGATCGACGCGCGGCCGGATGGCGCCGGGCGCCTGATGCTGCACTGGAATCCCACGGATGCGACGTTGCGCATTGACAGCAAGGTTAGCCCATCAATGCCGGAGGCGCGCGATCTGGCGCAGCGGGCGCGCCAGTTACTGCCGTCGATCGGCGAAGTCGAACCGGAGGCTGTTCGAATCGCTATCCGCCCGATCCCGGGCGACCATTTGTCCGCCATTGGACCGGTGCCGCGGATCTCCGGCTACTATCTCGCGATCACGCACAGCGGGGTGACGATGTCGCCATTCCTGGGCGCGGCCGTGGCCGATGAGGTGATGCACGGGCAGCAGCGGGTCGAGCTGGCTGATTTCCGCCCCGCGCGGTTCTTCAACTGACGGACCACGATTGGCGCGGATACCTTCGATCAACGAAGCGCGCGGTCAACGAAGCGCGGTCATCATCGTCATGACGCCGCCTCGACATCGCGCGCGAAGCGTGTTCCGGTGATCTGGCTGCCGGAAGACGGAGGCTCAGCCACGGGCATGGGGTACTGATATGTCTCACGCGTTGCATCGACCTTCGGCGGAACGCATGACCGCCCCGTTTGGGGCGATCGATTGTGATCTCCATGTCGCGGTTCCTGGCATGCGATCGTTGCTGCCTTACATGTCGCAGGCATGGCAGGAGATGATCACCTCTCGCGGCACCGACGGGCTGGAACTCGCCAGCTATCCGCCTGGTGCTCCGCTGTCCTGCCGCCCGGATTGGCGGCCCACCGCCGGCAAGCCTGGAACCGATCTCGCCATGCTGCAACGCCAGGCACTGGACGCGCTCGGCACGCGCGCGGCCATCACCCACTGTTTGCATGGCGGCCAGGCGGTGCACAGCGAAGACCTGGCGCGGACGCTGTGCCAGGCGGTCAACGACTGGCTCGTTGTCGAATGGCTTGACCGGGAACCACGTCTGCGCGCCTCTATCGTGGTGCCAATGCAGAGTCCGACCTATGCCGCCGAGGAAATTGAACGTTGCGCCGCCGACAAGCGGTTCGTGCAGGTGCAACTCTTGGCCGCCGGCGAAATGCTGTTGGGCAGGCGCTACTACTGGCCGATTTACGAGGCGGCGCTGAAGCATGACCTGCCGATCGGCATCCATGCCGGCAGTGCATTCCGTCATGCGCCGACATCGAATGGCTGGCCGTCGCATTTCGTGCAGGATTATGTCGGCCAGACCATGGGATTCGAGGCCCAGTTGCTGTCGCTGATGGGCGAGGGCGTGTTCAACCATTTTCCCGGCCTGCGTGTGGTGTTGATCGAATCCGGTGTGACCTGGCTGCCGGCCTTCCTGTGGCGGGCGATCAAGTCCTGGCGCGGCCTGCGCAGCGAGACGCCGTGGTTCGCCCGCTCACCGGCGGAACTGGCTCGGCAGCACGTGCGCCTTACGATGCAGCCGTTCGACGCGCCCGGCGCGGCGGAGGTAAAGCGCCTGCTGGAACATATCGATGGCGACCACATGCTGCTGTTCGCCTCGGATTTTCCGCACTGGCATTATGACGGTATCCAGGCGCTGCCCCCCGGCTTGCCGCCAGACCTTGTTCACAAGATGTCCGTTGATAATCCAATGGCCACCTATCCGCGCTTGCAGGAGACGCTGTCATGAGCGAAGTCCTCGACCGATCCAAAAACTCCGCGATCCGTACTGGCATTGCTACTGGCATTGTTGACTGCGACATCCATCCGACGATGCGTTCCCAGGCGGAACTGCATCCCTGGTTGCCGGAACGCTGGCGCAAGCATCTGGCAGAATACGGCTTGCAGGCCCGGGTGCCGTTCACCACCGGCACGCAGTACCCCAAGGCGGCACCAGCCACCGCTCGGCGGGATGCCTGGCCGCCAAATGGCGGGCCGCCGGGATCGGATCTTTCGTTCCTGCAGGCTCAGTTGCTCAATGCAAACGACATCGCGATCGGGATGCTGACGCCGTTGCACGGCAGCGCCCGCAACACGGACCTCGATGCTGCCTATTGCACCGCGGTGAATGAATGGCAGTTGGAGCGCTGGGTGCGCCAGGATCAGCGGCTGCGAGGGTCGGTTATCGTGGCGCATGAAGATCCTGACCTCGCGGTGGAGGAGATCGCCCGCCGCGCGGATGACCGTAGCTTTGTCCAGGTCCTGATCCCGTCGAAGACCAACGAGCCGCTGGGGCGCAAGCGCTACTGGCCGCTGTTCGCCGCGGCGCAGGCTGCTGATCTGCCGATCGCGGTGCATGTCAACAGCGTGGGCGGCGGCTATGCGTCAACGCCGAGCGGCTGGCCCAGCTATTATTTGCAGGATCACCATATCAACGTGCACAGCTTCCAGGCGCTGATCGCGAGCCTGGTATTGGAAGGCGTGTTCGAGAAGTTTCCGCGCCTGCGCATGGTGATGATCGAGGGCGGCTTCGCCTGGCTTTCGGCCTTGTGTTGGCGGCTGGATCAACAATGGGCGCTGATGCGCAACGAGGTGGCTGACTGCAAGCGTCCGCCATCCGAATATATTCGCGAGCATATTTGGTTCACCACGCAGCCGATGGAGGAGCCGGAGCAGGCCGACCACCTGCGCGACACGCTGACCTGGATCGGCTGGGACCGGATCATGTTCGCCACCGACTATCCCCACTGGGACTACGACGATCCGCGTAACGCATTTCCGATCCGGCTGTCACCCGCCGAACACGCGATGATCTTTCGCGACAACGCCATGAAATTGTACCGGCTGCACTCCGAATAAGCCGTTCGGCTCGGACTTGGCTTAGGCAGATAGGGCGGCTCGATTGACGACCGGGTTCGCCCCTGCCTACCGTTGCCATAAGCCCGAGCAACAGGGGTGGTTCCGGTATGGGGAGAAGTCGGTGAACAAATTGAGCCGGTTCTGCGCGGTTTTGGGGTTACTCGCCGCTTCGGTGATATCGGCGACCGCCGCAGCCGAAACCTCGGTCCGTGTTGGCGTCTCCGCACGCGACCTCGGTTCGCTTGACCCTGCGACCGGCATCGGCAACGGCGACGAGTTCGCCATGCGTCAGATCTTCAGCGTGCTGGTCGGACCGAAGAACGGCACATCCAACCTCACGTTCGACCAGCTTCAGGGCGAACTTGCGGAACAATGGGAAATGGCACCCGACGCCCGGAGTTTCACCTTCCATCTTCGTCACGGCGTGCAGTGGCAGCGCGGCTACGGTGAGGTGACCGCCGACGATGTCGCCTTCACCATCGCCCGCATGCGCGATCCAAAGACCGGCACTGCTTACGGTGCGAATTTCCGCGATGTCGAGGGGGTGGACGTCAGCGACCGGTACACCGTCACGATCCGCCTTAGCAAGCCCAACCCGTTCTGGTATGCGTTTGCCATCATGCCGCGATTTGGCGGTTACATCATCTCCAGGAAGGCGGTCACCGAGCTGGGCGAAGACTTTCGCCGTAACCCGGTGGGCAGCGGCCCGTTCGAATTCGTATCCTATGATCCCAAACAGAAAACCGTCCTGCGAGCCAACCCGAAGTATTGGGACGGCCAGCCGAAGATCGACCGGCTGGAGGTGATGTATTTGCCGGAGACCTCGTCCCGCACGCTCGCTTTCGTCAAAGGCGATGTGGATATGATCGAGGGCGCTGCGGTGCCCGGCTGGTTGGCCAGCGTGAAGCGGCAGAAACCCGATTTGGTGCAGGATCTTGGCCGCCCGGGCGCCGTCTGGGCATTCTACCTGAACATGACTCGCAAGCCGCTTGACGACATCCGGGTCCGGCAAGCGATCGCGCATGCCATCGACATCAACGCCTGGACCGCCGCGTTCGGGGACTTTGTGTCGCCGATGTATGGCGTCTCGCCTGTCGGCTACTACGGTGCGCTGGGCAAGGAAGACCTGCCGAAAGATTGGCCGTTCACTTACGATCCGGCGCGCAGCAAAGCGTTGCTGAGCGAAGCCGGCCTGCCCAACGGCTTCGCCATCGACGTGTTCGTGACCGAACGAGAGGAATACAAGACCAACGTCCTGATTATCCAGGAGCAACTCCGCAAGGTCGGCATCCGGATCAATCTACGACTGGTCGACCACGTCAGCTATCACAACGACATCCGGCGCGACCTCGATGGGATGGTGATGTACAGTTCGGGCCAGCCGCCTCTGACACAGGCCGTGCTGAACGCGTTCTACAATTCCGCGGCTATCGTCGGGAAACCAACGCGCAATATGAACTTCAGCCATTACGGCGACCTGGCGGGCAATTCCGACGCGCTAATGGCGGAGGCAAACGCCGAGATCGACGACACCAAACGGCTCACATTGTTGAAGCAGGTGCAGATCGAGATCCTGCAGCAGGTTCCGGTCATTCCGCTGCCAAGCCCGGGCAGTTCATGGATGCACAACGGCAAAACGCTGGAGATCGGCTTTCCGATCAAGGCGTATATGGGAACCTTTACTCTAAGCAAGGCGAGCCGGCTCTAGTGTCGCGGAAATTCGACAGTGAATTTCCGGGACACTAGCCCTTTGTTTTCAGTGGCCCGCTGGTCCCTGAAATTGGTCGGTATTTCAGGGCCAGGACACTAGGCATGGCCGCTTATGTCTTGCGCCGCAGTCTGGAGGTCATCCCGACCGTTCTCCTGGTGTTGACCCTGGTATTCCTGGCGTTGCGGGTGATGCCGGGCGACCCCGCTATCGCCGCCCTTGGCGAGTTCGCTACGCCCGACTCCATCGCCTCCTTCCGCACCAAGCTTGGTCTTGATGAACCGCTCTGGGCGCAGTACCTCAGTTTCGTCCGCCATGCACTGATGGCCGATTTCGGCCGTTCCATGAGCAACAGCGCCCCGATCAACGGATTGCTGGCACAGGCGCTGCCGTACACGCTCAGTCTCGCCGGCGCCGCCACGTTGATTGGCATCGTCATCGGCATCCCGTTCGGTGCGCTCACCGCGGTGCGGCGCAACGGCATGGCTGACGGCTTCGGCCGGGTATTCGCGCTGATTGGGTTCTCGCTGCCGGACTTTTATTTCGGTATACTACTGGTACTGGCCTTCTCAGTCCACCTCGATTGGTTTCCGATGCTGGGCGGCGGCGAGGGGCTGGCTGACCAGCTCCATCACCTGGTCTTGCCAGCAATTACACTGGGCGTGGTGATGGCTGCGTTCGTGATGCGGCTGACCAGGTCATCATTGCTGGAGGTGCTGCGCCGCGATTATGTCCGCACGGCGCGCGGCAAGGGCGTGGCGGAGCATTGGGTCATCTTCAAGCATGCGCTCCGCAATGCGCTGATCCCGGTCACCACCGGCCTCGGCATCTATCTCCTGACCACGCTGTCCGGCACCATCACGGTGGAGCTGGTGTTCTCCCGCCCAGGTCTGGGCACCCTGCTGATCGGCGGCGTCACGGCCCGCGATTACACGCTGGTGCAGGCAGGGCTAGTCGTGTTCGCGTTCTTTGTCGTCGCGGTCAATCTGCTGACCGACCTGATATGTGCGGCGATCGACCCGCGGATAACGCTGCGATGAGTGATCTGGTCAACCGACGTCCCACACTTCGGCTGTATCTTGCCGGCAACAAGCTTACCGCGGCCGGTATGATTCTCAGCGTGCTGCTGGTCGGGCTGGCGGCGCTCTCGCCGCTGATCGTTCCGCATGACCCGCTCGACCAGAGTTTTCTTAGTGCCGGGCAGGGCCCATCCGGCGAGTACTGGTTCGGCACCGACGCCTTCGGACGCGATGTGTTTTCCCGCGTGCTGGTGGGCAGCCGCATCTCGCTCAGCATCGGCATATGCGCGCCGCTGCTTGCCGCGGCTACCGGCGTCTGGGTCGGCATGGTGGCGGGCTATTTCGGCGGCTGGATCGATCGAGTGCTGTCCCGCAGCTCCGATTTGCTGATGTCGTTCCCCTCGCTGCTGCTGGGCGTGATGATCGCGGCGGCACTCGGACCCAGTTTCCAAAATGCTGTCGTCGCTATCGCTATCGCCCTGTTCCCGCGCTTCGTGCGGCTGGCACGCTCCGCCACCCAGGTGGTGCGGCGGGAGCCGTTCATCGATGCGTCCATTGCCGCCGGCCGCGGGCCGCTGACGATCATATTGCGTCATGTTCTGCCAAACATCGGCGGCCCGCTGGTGGTGGCGCTGTCGCTGTGGATCGCCACCGCGATCAGGCTGGAGGCGGCATTATCCTTCCTCGGCCTTGGCGCCCAGCCGCCCACCCCAAGCTGGGGTAATATGATCCGCGACGGCATGAGCGATCTCGTCGGCGACCCGTGGCCGGCCGCCTTCGCCGGCGCAGCCATTACCCTGGCGGTCCTGGCGTTCAACATGGTGGGCGATGCGCTGCGCGACATGCTCGACCCGGAGCTCGATGTATGAGCCTGCTCGCGGTCGAGGATCTGCGCGTCCACCTGTTCACCCGGCGCGGCGTGGTCCGCGGGGTGGATGGCGTCACGTTCAGTGTGGAGACCGGGAAAAGCCTGGGTATCGTCGGCGAGTCCGGCTGCGGCAAGACGATGACCGCACTGGCACTGATGCGGCTGATCCCGGCGCCCCCCGCGCGCATCGTCGGCGGCAGCATCAGGTTCGACGGCCTGGACGTGGTGGCGATGGACGCCGCCCGCCTGCGTGCGCTGCGCGGCGGCGACATCGCGATGATCTACCAGGATCCGATGACCTCGTTGAACCCGGTGTTCACCGTGGGTGAGCAGATCGCCGAGGCGGTCCGGCTGCACCGCCGTGATTCTCGTTCCGCTGCCTGGCTGCGCGCGACGGAGATGCTGCGCGTCGTGGGCATCCCCGACCCGCATCGCATCGCCGGCGCCTATCCGCACCAACTGTCCGGCGGCATGCGCCAGCGGGTCGTCATTGGGATGGCACTCGCCTGCGATCCCAAGCTGCTGATCGCAGACGAGCCGACGACGGCACTCGACGTCACGATCCAGGCACAGATCCTGGATCTGCTGCGCCGCCTGCAGGGTGAATTCGGCACCGCGATCATCCTGATCACCCACGACCTCGGCGTGATTGCCGACCTCGTGGACGATGTGGTCGTGATGTATGCCGGAAAGGTGGTCGAGCATGCCCCGGTGCGCCGGCTGTTCGCCGACCCGCAACATCCTTATACCCGCGGCCTGCTGCGTTCCGTGCCTTCACTGCAGACGCGGGAGCACCGGCTGCGCACGATCGAGGGTACTGTCCCATCTCCGTTTGCGATGCCCACCGGCTGCTCCTTCAATCCGCGCTGCGCCCTGGTGCGCGATATCTGCCGAGAGCAAGAGCCGAAACTGCTGCCCGCCGGTGATGCAACGCGTGCTGCCTGCTGGGCGCTGATATGAGCGCAGGCACGAGCCGCGCGCCGCTGCTGTCGGTGCGTGGACTGGTGAAAAAATTCCCGACCTCCGGCGGCGGCGCGGTGAAGGCGGTCGATGGCGTGTCCTTCGATCTTGCGGCGGGCGAGACCCTGGCGCTGGTGGGCGAGTCCGGCTGCGGCAAGTCCACCACCGGACGGATGCTGCTGCGACTGACCGAACCGACCACCGGCACCATCCATTTCGACGGCATCGATCTGCTGGGCCTCGGCCGACGCGCGCTGCGCCAGCGCCGACGGGAGCTGCAGATCGTGTTCCAGGATCCGTATTCCTCATTAAGTCCGCGGCTGCGGGTCGAGGACATCATCGCCGAGCCGCTTGACGTACATGGTCTTTGTCGCACCCAAGCGGCGCGACGCGATCGGGTGGTCGAACTGCTGCGTCTGGTGGGGCTTGATGCGATGCATTTACGCCGTCATCCGTTCGAGTTCTCAGGCGGACAGCGGCAGCGCATCGCCATCGCCAGAGCGCTGGCGCCGGGGCCGCGGCTGATCGTCGCTGACGAGCCGGTCTCGGCACTGGACGTATCGATACAGTCGCAGGTGGTGAACCTGATGCAGGACCTGCAGGCCAGGTTCGGCGTCGCCTATGTGTTCATCTCGCATGACCTGGCGGTGGTGCGGCACATCGCGCACCGGGTAGCCGTCATGTATTTGGGCCGGCTGGTGGAGGTGTGCGACACCGACGCATTGTTTGATGCGCCACATCATCCGTATAGCCAGGCGTTGCTGTCTGCCGCGCCGGTGCCAGATCCTGAAAGACGCGTTTGTCGGATCGTGCTGCAGGGCGATGTGCCCAGTCCGGCGAATGTACCAGGCGGGTGTCACTTCCACCCAAGGTGTCCGATCGCCCAGCCGGTGTGCCGGGAGACCGTTCCGCCGCTTCGCGAAGTCGGGCACGGGCGGAGCGCAGCGTGTCATTTTGCCGCGCCACTTCCGATCTCGATCTCATAACTTTTCGCTATCGGTGGGAAGAAGTAATGTGATGCCAGGTTAATGAGCCAGTGGATTGACCAGCCACTAAGTAAACAGAATGGTTCTGGCCCGACTTTCGCAAGTAGACCTCGGTTTTGGCTACGGCTGCGTCCTTCGGTCGGGATCCGGCGCGCGTGGCTTGCGGCGCCGGTCAGGGCC
>Ga0073928_10009252_pt1 | contig 12044 bp, 13 predicted proteins | sample PaiPotPPA55metaG_FD_76969 | JGI IMG/M metagenome (GOLD analysis project Ga0073928, IMG submission 76969) | Iron sulfur acid spring bacterial and archeal communities from Banff, Canada, to study Microbial Dark Matter (Phase II) - Paint Pots PPA... ...
GGGGTCTTTACCTCGGCGCAGCTTTTGCCCCCACAGCTGCGCAGCGCCGAACTGGTCAACCCGATGTTTTATACGATCGACGCGTTCCGCTACAGCTACACCGGCCAGAGCTATCTGCCGCTGTGGTTTTCAGTCCTCGTCATAAGCGTCCTCACGGTAATCGCCCTCGGCATAGCCCTGCGAATGGCATACACAGGCTACAAGCTCCGCACGTAAGCACCTTTTTGTCATGCCGAGGCTGTCGAACATTGTCATCCTGAGCCTGTCGAAGGACCCCGAGGTATCGAGGGGAAGGGCTTCTAAATGCTCCTAGCCATCGTCCTCACGCTCGCGCCTTGGCATGGCCCGTCATTGCCAACCGCGAGCGCAAACGCGGCAAAGTACAAATTAACCGTGCACGGTGCGCCGAATCAAAGCGTAAATCTGCGCGCGTCGGGTCTGCCCGAAGGCTGGGTCGCTTCGTTCTGTACGCAGAGAATCTGCTCGCCGTTTCTGTACACGATGCAGCTCGATAATCGCGGGAGCGGCGTTATCGAATTCCAAGCGATTCGCACCGATGAGAATGCGACGCGGCAGGTGCACGTTGTCGTGAGTGCGCCTACCGCGCGCCCACTTCGACTCGACATAAGGCGATAGCCGGCGGTTTGCGCCCCTCGACAGGCTCGGGGTCCTTCGACAGGCACAGGATGACACCATGATAAAAGCGTGCGCTAGAAAAACGGGTTGTGGGATTTTTCCCAGGCGACTTTGCTTGGTGGGCCGTGGCCCGGCATAATGACGGTGTCGTCGGGCAATGTGAAGATCTTCGAGCGAACGCTGTTTAGAATGTCGGCATAGGTGGTGGCGTCGCCGTACGCGCCGCCGACGCTGCCTGCAAATAACGTGTCGCCAGTAAAGAGCGTCGCTTTGAAGAGGTAGGACGACGAACCATCGGTATGGCCCGGCGTGTGCATCATGCGGATGCGTACGTCGCCGAACGGGAGTTCCTCGCCGTCTTTGACGCGCAAGGCTTTGTCGGCGAACGGTCCGATTGCGTGAACGTCGGCCGCGTGCATGACGATCTTCGCATTCGGAAATTGCATCGCGACATCCGAGGTTGCATCGCAATGATCGGCGTGCTTGTGCGTAATCAAAATGTATTCCAAATGATACTGACCGTCGCGCAGGATGCGAAGCAAATTGCTCCCGATGCCCGCCGGATCGATTAGCCCTGCGCGCTTGCCGCCGTCGAGAAAGAAGACGTAGCCGTTGCTCGGATGGGGATTCTGCGGATGGTGGCGCACGTCGGGCAGCGCGATCGGGTCGGGATGCCAGCGCTGCTCCGCTGCGTCGGCAAACTTTCCCGGATCCAGGTGGAGCGCGACGGCTAATGCGCGCGCTGCTTCCTCGCCGGGAACGCTGCGTCCGGAGACCCATGACACGATGTCCTCGGGCGCCAGCCCGGTGGCGCGCGCGAGCGCCGCGGGCGTGGTTCCGGTACCGCGCATCGCCTTTGTAAGGACGTCGGAAAATTCGTCTTCAAGCGCCACAGGCACGTCCTCGTGCAACCGGAGGCATCCCCCGGCCAGTCGAAAGGTCCAGTATGGAACGCGTCATCATCATTGGGTCCGGCCCCGCCGGTCTTACCGCTGCTATCTACGCCGCTCGCGCGAATCTTCGTCCGCTCGTGCTTGCCGGCGGGATGTACGGCGGCCAACTCATGCTTACGACCGAAGTCGAGAACTATCCCGGTTTTCCGGATGGTATCATGGGCCCCGACCTGATGATTAAGTTCCGCGAACAGGCCGAACGCTTCGGCGCTCGCATAGAAAACCTCGATGCCACAAGCGTCGATTTCAGCAGACGCCCGCTCATCGTGCGCGTCGGCGAGGTAACGCACGAGGCGATGAGTGTCGTCATCGCGACCGGTGCGAGCGCGCGCTGGCTCGGCATTCCCGGCGAAGAGCGTCTGCGCGGCCGTGGCGTTTCGACGTGCGCGACCTGCGACGGTGCGTTTTTCCGCGGCAAGCACATCGTTGTCGTCGGCGGCGGCGACTCAGCGATGGAAGAGGCGCTGTTCTTGACGCGTTTCGGTCACAAAGTGACGGTTATTCACCGGCGCGACCACCTGCGCGCGAGTAAGATCATGGCCGACCGCGCACTCGCGCACGAGAAGATCGAATTCATTTGGAACACCGTTGTCGAGTCGGCGATCGGCGAACACAAACTCGAGGCGCTCGAACTGCGCAACATCGTCGACGGCAGCCGTTTTGAATTCTCCGCGGATGCGCTCTTCATCGCGATTGGACACGATCCGAACACGGCGATCTTCCTTGGCCAGCTCGATCTCGATAAAGCCGGCTACATCGAATCGCCGGACGGCGTCTCCACCAATGTGGAAGGCGTCTTCGTTGCGGGTGACGTGTACGACATACGCTACAAACAAGCGGTCACGGCTGCGGGCTTGGGTTGCCGCGCGGCAATGGATGCGGAGAAGTATTTGGAAGCGCTGGAATTTCCTATCGAAGAAGCGATCGCATGAAATTCTTCTTTGCGCTAACGGCTGCGCTGCTGCTCGGCGGGGGCGTAGCGCTGGCAGACGGTATGGTGACGGTGCATGTTGCGAATGCTCGCAGCGGCAAACCGGTCGTCGGACAAACCGTGCACCTCACCGATGCCGCCGGCGACTTTGTCGCTACGACGGATAAGCTCGGCAATGCGATCTTCATGAACGTGCCCGCCGGCCGCTCCAGCGTAGACGCAACCGCAGGCCCCTATGCGAGCCGTTGTCAGCCCTATTTCACGGTTTCATCCTATCAGCATCGCGTGGTGAGGTTGGACGTCGATCCGGTTCCGGCGAACGCGAATGTTACGGCGGGTCCGTTGTGTCCATTGTCCAGCCTCGTCAATCCGGGCGAGGGTGCGGACGTTTACAACATTTTTTAGCCCTTCGATACCTCAGGGTGACAAGAACTCGTATAAATACTCTTTAGCGGGGCCCTGGCCTAGATCTGGGGCCTCGTGTGTTTCGATGCGCGTGAACCCGAGGGACTCTGCCAAACGATACGATGGTTCGTTGCGGGTGTCCATCTCGGCGCGGAAGCGAGTGATACCGTACGCTTCGCGTAGGTGCGCGATGACGGCCTGCGCGGCTTCGCGCGCGTACCCTTTGCGCTGATTTGCGGGGTAGAAAGCGTACGCGATGTACGCGGCGCGATGCCCGCGGATCGTTGCCTGCATTGCGCCGGCAAGCTTTTTCGTCGTTCGCAACCGGCAAATCCAGTTCAACCAGACGTCGTGTCCGTCGGGAGAGCCGCGTTCCCACCGCTCGTACAAGCGGCGCAGATCTTCAATCCCACGTGGTCGCAGCGATGGAAAGTAGGTCCATAGACGATCGTCGTCGAGCTGCGGCCATGCTTCGTCCGCATGCGAAGACCGCACCGGTTCCAAGTCCAGCCGTGCCGTTTGCAGTGGCTGCGTCACGCGAGCAGGTTGTCGAGCGCGGCGTCCAGTGCCGGATATTTGAACGTGTAGCCTTCGTTCATCGTGCGTTCGGGCAGCACGCGCTGTCCTTCGAGAACCATCATCGCGCCCTCACCCAGTGCCAGCTTCACAATGAACGATGGAACGGGCAAGGCCGAGGGACGATGGAGTGCGCCTGCGAGCGCGCGCGTGAACTCTTCGTTGCGCACCGGATTGGGCGCGGTGGCATTCATCGGACCCTCGACGCGATCGATCGCCAGCAGATACACGCCGACGGCATCGTCAATATGGATCCAAGAATACCACTGCTTGCCGGATCCGACGCGACCGCCGGTTCCGGCTTTGAATATCGGTAGGAGTTTGGAAAGCGCACCGCCGTCCGTGCCCAGAACGAGTCCGGCGCGAACCATCGCAACGCGCATGCCATATGCTTTTGAGCGCTGCGCGGTGCGCTCCCAAGCAACGCAGACCTCCGCGAGAAAATGATTGCCCGGTGGGCTCGTTTCGGTGAACGTTGCCGCTTCGCTCGTTCCGTAATAGCCGACGGCCGATGCGGATATGTAGGCTTTGGGCTTTGGTTCGACCGCCGCGAGCTCGTCCAAAAAACTTGCGGGTAATGTCGAGCGGCTTTCCATGACGCGCCGCTTCACGTCGGTAGTCCAACGCTGTGCGAGTGATTCGCCGGCCAGGTTTACGACCACGTCGCATCCGGCGACCGATTGCGCCGCCTGGCGCGGATCGCGCAGCGAAACTTCGACGACCTCGTCACCTCGCGCTCGAAGCGCCGCATCCAAGTGCGTGCCGATGAAACCGCTAGCGCCGGCAACGGCTACGCGCACGCGGTCTCTCCGACGAGCGCTTCGATCTCCGCGACGGATTTTGGAATCGCCGCGGTCAGATTTTCATTGCCGTCCGGGGTTACCAAAATGTTGTCCTCGATACGCACGCCGATGCCCTTGAACCGTTCGTCGCACTCGAGATCGGGGTGCACGTAGATGCCCGGCTCGACGGTCGTCACCATGCCCGGTTCAAGCCGGCGGTAATTATCGTTTTCATCCCGGTACCGTCCCGCGTCGTGAACGTCCAGGCCGAGCCAATGCCCGCTGCCATGCATGAAGAAGTCGTGGTAGCGATTTTTCTCAATGTTTTCATCGACCGTACCCGCAAGCAATCCGGCATCGATCAAACCTTCGGTGACCACGCGCACGCACGCGTGGTGAAATTCGCGGCAGTTCACACCGGGACTGACTCGTGCAATGCCTGCTTGTTGCGCGGCGAGCACGATCTCGTAGATTGCTCGCTGTTCGGGTGTGAACCGGCCGTTGATGGGCCACGTGCGCGTAACGTCCGACGCGTAGGCATCTACTTCGGATCCGCTGTCGACTAAGACGAGCTGTCCATCCTGGAGCGGCATGCGATTGGTATCATAATGCAGGATCGACGCGTTCTCGCCGCCGGCGACGATCGACGGATACGCGACCGCCTGCGCGCCGTTGCTGTAGTACGCATACTCCACGATCGCTTCGAGCTGGTATTCGTGCATGCCGGGCCTGGTGGCGGCCATGCCCGCACGATGACCCAGCGCGGTGACGCCCGCTGCGCGCCGCATTGCTTCGATCTCGTTGCTATCCTTGCGCAGCCGCATTTCGTGCAGCACCGTTCCCGGCTCGATGAACTCTTCGGGCGAACGTCCTTTGCGCCTGGAATGTCCGCGGGCTGCACTCAGCCCCTGAAAAACGCGGCGGTCGAATGCTTCATCGCTTCCGAATGCGTAATACAAACGCTGCGCGCCGGCAAGATACCGCGCCAAGCGTGAATCGAACTCGTCAATCGAATAAGCTGCATCGACGTACAGACGTTCGGGAGCTGCTTGTACACCCTAGCGGCGGCCCGTCCATATCTCCTGCGTCCGATCGCGCGGACGTAAGAATAAGATCGCGCGCTCACGTTCGTCATGCGGCGCCAGCACCAGCACAGCATCGGGTTCGGTAAACCCCGTTAAATAGTAGAAGTCCGAGTCTTGGCGGAATTCGTATCCGGTATCGCTGTTACGATAGCGCTCGCGCGCGGCGGGGATGAGGGCCACTCCGTCTTTCATGGCGGCGGAAAACGTGGCGCGCCTGCCTGCATAATCCATACGGCCATATTTGGTTCTACTCGCGTTCGGCCTGCCCGCGAGGAGATGGCTGCCGGGCGCCGATAAAAACGCCTGGTGAAGAGTAAAGCCAAAAGCACCTGGCACATGCGCGGACTTCTTACGATGGGGTTCGCGCATGGCGCCAGCGATTTCTATTCGGGCATGGTCCCGTTATTGATCTTTGCGATCGTAACGGCACACAGGCTTTCGCCGTTTTATCAAGGTGCAATCGGCTTTCTTTGGTACTTCACCAGCTCGATCGTTCAGCCGTTGTTCGGCGCTTATTCGGATCGCGCGGGCCGGTGGTGGTTTCTGCCGGCGTCGGTCGCCGTGACTGTAACGGCGGTATCGCTGATCGGGATCGCTCCAGGGATCGCGGTCGTCACGGCGCTTGTTGCCATTGGCGGTCTGGGATCTGCGGTGATGCATCCGGAGGCCGGAAAATATGCCGCGCTGCTCAGCGGCGATCGCAAGTCCGGCGGCATCTCGATCTTTCAGATAGGCGGTGCGATCGGGTACTCGTTCGGACCGATAGCGATTGCGGCGCTGCTTGCGAGTGATGGTACGCAGGGCTCGCTGTGGATGCTCGTTCCGGGCGCAGTTGCAGTTGCGATCTCGTTTGTGTTGATGCGGAGTCTTGCCGCTCACGCGCAGCGCGCGGCCCAGGAGCATCATGCGTCGCTTCGCTCGCGCGAGGAAAAGGTCGACAAGACCGGCGTCGGTCTGCTCGTCGCTGGAACCGCTCTCAAGTATTTGGTTGGCGCATCGTTCATGACCTATCTTCCAAATCTCATCGTTGCGCGCGGGGGCAGCATCACCGAAGCAGGCGCTATCGTAACGGCATTTTTGGCAGTAGGCGTCATCGGCTTATACGCAGGCGGCTGGCTCGGCGATCGGTTTGGTTCATTGCCCATCGCAGTAGGCAGCCTCGCGCTATCCGCTCCCGTGCTCTATGCCTTTTTTGTTCTGGGAGGCATTGCGGGGTTAGCTCCGTTGCTGCTCGCAAACGTTCTGCTCAACATTCAAAGTGCGCCGAGTGTCGCAATCGTGCAGCGCATGCTCCCGCGCAACTTGGGTATGGCGCTCGGGCTAATGAACGGCGTCGCCTTCGGTGTCGGCTCCGCGCTCGTCACTGCCGTAGGGTTCGGCGTCGCACGAATAGGTGCTTCACAGGCGCTGCTGGACGTCAGCGCGCTGCCGCTTTTATGTGCGGCGGCGTATTGGCTTGCGGGGCACCGAGGAACTGAACGTCGCGCCGCGATAGAACCTGCAGCATGAGAAGAATCCGGTGTGTCGCCGTATTGGCCGCATTGTGCGTGCTGTTTGTGTTACCGGCCGGTGCGGCGCCCTCAATGCACGAGGTTTTGCGCGCGACCTACAGTGTGCACGACCTCTCCCACGTTTCGCTTTCGCCCGGCGGCACTGCAGTCGTTTGGGAAGATACCTCGCATCCGGGCGCTGACCCAAGTGCGTCACCGCCGAAGTCCGTCGTATACCTTCATCGAGCGGGACAAACTGCACCGTTGCGCCTTGGAAGCGGAAACGACAATCAGACTGAACCGAGCTGGTCGCCGGACGGTACGCGGATCGCCTTTTTCTCAGGACCCGAGCGGAGTCTCACGCAGCTCTATACCGTCGATTCGCGCGGAGGCGCTCTCCATCGCGTCGCGACGCTCACGGGTAACGTTCAAGGTTTGGAATGGTCACCCGACGCGCGATCCATCGGTGTGTTGTATATCGCGCACGCGCATAGAAAGGCCGGTGCGCTTGCGACGGGTGCGCGCGATATCGGCGTGATCGGCTCGATCGTCGACGAACAGCGGCTGTCGATAATCGACGTTGCGAGCGGCGCGCTCACGCAGATAACGCCGGAAGACGTTTACGTCTACGAGTATGCATGGGCTCCCGATTCAAAGCGCGTTGCGTTTACGTATGCGCACGGAAACGGCGACAATAATTGGTGGATCGCGCGCCTGGCAACCGTCGAGGTTCAGAGCAAACGCATGCGCGAGCTCTACAAGCCTTCCGCACAAATCAACGATCCGCAGTGGTCGCCGGACGGTAGGCGGGTCGCGTTGATCAGCGGCGTGATGAGCGACTTTGGTTCGGTGGGCGGTGACGTCTTCGTCGTTGATGCCGTCTCCGGGCACGCACGCGATATTACGCCCGGCATGCGTCTCTCAGCGGCATCGCTGCACTGGATCGACAGCTCGCACTTATACATGGACGCGCATGACCAAGGCAATCTGCACCTTTACAGGGTGTCGGCTGACAGCGGCTCGATCGCGCGCCTAACGAGCGGAACCGAGGCTATCCGCGGTTGGGATGCGGCGCAGGGCGGCAGCCGGATCGCGCTCATTCGCTCCTCGTTTACCACGGCTCCGGAAGTGTATCTCGGTGCCCCAGGCGCGCTGCATCAACTTTCGCGCATCAATGCGAACGCCGAGCGCCTTTGGGGGAAAGCGGTTTCGCTGCACTGGACTGACGAGGGCTATCGCGTCCAAGGATGGCTGATCTATCCGCTCGCCTACGATCCGCACAAGAAGTATCCGATGGTCACGATCGTACACGGCGGGCCGTCGGCGGAGAGCCTTCCCGCCTTCGGTAACCGTTTCATCGCGGCGCTTTCAAGCCGCGGCTACTTCGTGTTCGAACCCAATCCGCGCGGCAGTTACGGCCAAGGCGAGGCATTTGCACGCGCCAACGTCAAGGATTTTGGCTACGGCGACTGGCGCGACGATCTCAAAGGCGTCGACGCTGCGCTGTCTGCCGCGTCGATCGATCGGAACAAACTCGGCTTATTCGGGTGGAGCTATGGCGGCTACATGGCGATGTGGGCGGAAACGCAAACCACACGATTCAAATCGATCGTTGCGGGTGCGGGGGTCGTCAACTGGCAGTCGTACTACGGACAGAACAAGATCGACCAGTGGATGATCCCATTCTTCGGAGCTTCCGTGTACGACGATCCGCAAGTCTATGCGAAGAGTTCACCCATAACGTTTATAAAGAACTCGAAGACTCCGGTGCTGATACTCCAAGGTGAGCGCGACGAGGAAGTTCCGGCGCCGCAGGCATTCGAATTCTGGCACGCCATGGAAACGCTCCATGTTCCCACGCAACTCGTCGTTTACGGCGACGAGGGACACTCACCCTCGAAGCTTCCCGATCAGATCGACATACTCACGCGCATGGTTGGCTGGTTTCAGCGCTACTTTTAGCCCGAACATGAAGGCACCTATTCAAAGGGCGCAAACCACTACCGAATTCGAGCAGTTCCGGGAGCTCTTGGTCGAGTACGAACAAAGTCTGCCGGCGGATCTGAGACACGATCTCAAGATCCCTGAGGTACGCATGCTGGGGATCGAATACGACGAGCCGAACGCGGCCTTTCTGGCGCTCGTCGATCGAGCTGCGGCGGGGTGCGTGGCCCTAACGACGCTCGATGCGTCAACGGGCGTCATAAAGCGGCTTTATGTCAAACCGGCATACCGGCAGCTGGGCATTGCGCGCACCTTGCTTACTGCAGCCATTCAGTTCGCGCGTGAGCAGCGGCATCTGCGCGTTGTTCTCGATACCGACCGAGGGCGTTTGCACGCGGCGTATAAGCTCTACCTCGAGCTAGGTTTCGTCGAGTGCGAACCTTATGGAAGCGTCGATTACGCATGCCCCACGTACATGGAACTGCGTCTTCAGTAAGAGCTAGGTGAGTGCGCGAAGCAGAGCGAGCGCCTCGCGGTCGATGCCCTGCTCGTCGATCTTCGGATGTGCGAGATAAAAGAGCGACATGATGCGCAGCGTGAACAGATGCGCGCGCGGCGTGGCCAGATTGCGGAACGCTTCGCGCGCTCGTCCGGCGAGTACATGTGCGCGCTCCAGGAATGCTTCTTCCGATGCGTAGCAATCGACCCAGTTGAGTTCAGCATGCGCGTGGTCTTCGGCTCGATCGATGAACGAATCGAGCAGCACGTGTAATGCGGCCAGCGCTGGAAAATACGCGTTGTACGTTTCGGTGATTCTGTCGAATTCGCTGCAGAAGGCTGCGTACAGCGCGGCATAGACGTGAAATTGCGAACCTGCGGCGGCTCCGAATTCCCACCAAGAAAGATCCCCGAAGCGGGCGCCTTCGCGAGCGTGCCAGTCGATGCACGCGCGCTCGCACTCGCCGGGCGGCAGATGTTTGAACGTCTGCGCATCGGTATAGAGCGCGGCCGATTCACGGAAATACGGCAAAAGGAGTTCGTAATCGCCCAAGCGGCGCAGCGCGCGCCGGACGCGGCGCACGAGCGTGTGCAGGTAGTCTCCGTCGTCGCCGGCGGGACCGAAGAGATAATACTGGTGCAGTGGCCTGCCTGGATCTAACGCATCTTTGAGTGCTTCGTGCAGCTGCCGAAAAGCCGCCGGCGGCGTTTCGGGATGACGATCGCACAGCGTGTCCAGAAAATCGTAGATCGATTCGAGCGGCGCAACGATTTCGACGTAGTGCTCGCGCGCGACGCTGGGGAGAAACGTGGCAAGAATACTCGCGCCCGCTACGTGATAGGCTTTCGCGGTGAGGCTCGAGAGGGCTTGCGCGTGCAGCTCTGCATCCGGAATGCGTTCGGCGAAATGTTCTAATCGCGCTAAGGCGGTGCGCGCGAGCGGGACGACTTGTACGAGAAATCGCCGCAGGTCGAGTGCGTCGTCCAGGCCGCCGCGCAAAAGAAATGCCAGGCGCCTTGGACCGAAGAGCACACGCGATGTGGCCCAGCGGATCTCCTCAGCCAGCACGAGGTGCTAGATTCCGCCTACGAAACGGCCGGGGTTGAGCGTCGCCTTCGGATCGAAACGCTCTTTCATCGCGCGCATTTTCTCGATGGCTTCCGGAGGCGTGCCCCACGCATCGAGCGACGAACGGATTGGCGCGTCACCGGCTACGATAACGCGGCGTGAGTCCAGAGCGCACAATTCGTCGTCGAACGCTTCAATTTTTTCCGCGAATGCGCGGCTGTCGCGCTGGCTGACGCGCAAGAACACATCGCCGTTCATAACGTCGAACAGAACGTCGGTGAACAGTTCGCTGCGGTTGGCAGCGTCGCGCATTTCGGTCGCGCGCTGTTCGACGGTTTCGGGCGTCCCAAGCGAGCGGTACGTGATCGAGCGCTCGCCGACGCTGGCGATCTGCGCGTCGAGGACCCGTTCCAGGCTCTCGTTCGCTCCGGCATCGATGATAATCGTTTCCGGAACGCCTGCGCGGCCGAGCGCCGATCGCAAATCGCGCGTCGCGCGTTCGAGTATCGCATCGGAGCCCTCGAGTAAAATAAAAACGCGTCCGTCAATACCGTCTTCGCCGTCTATGCTCTTACGAAAGCCTTCGACGCAGCACGCGGCGGCCGGCGTGACGGCCAGCGCAGCAATCTGCGGAACGACTCGCGGGCGCGACCCCTCCGGCAGCTTCGCAATGAGCGCGCGGCGCCGCTGCGGAACCGGCAGCGTCTTGAAATTGAGCTGCGTGATGACGCCGAGCGTTCCGAACGACCCGATATAGAGTTTACTCATGTCGTAGCCGCTCACGTTTTTTACGACCATGCCGCCTGCTTTTGCGATGGTGCCGTCCGGGAGCGTGACTTGCGAGCCGATGACGAAATCGCGCGCGCGCCCATAGAAGTGGCGCCGCGGCCCGAGCCATCCTGCCGCCATCGTTCCGCCCACCGTAGCCTTGCGGCGCAGCGGCGCGTCGATCGGCACGAACTGACCGTGCTCGGCCAGCTTCTCCGAGAGATGCGCGAGCGTAATGCCCGCTCGCACCGAGCACGTCAGGTCGTGGAATTCGTGCGCGAGCAGATGGTTCAAATGCGCCGTTGCGATAGCGAGATCGGCACGGCGCGGCGTCGAGCCCATGGCGTGCAGCGTATTGCCGCCTTCGATCGTTACCGCAAGTCCGTCGCGATTGCACTGCGCGAGCGTCTGTGCGAGTTCCTCAACGGTTTGCGGCGCAATGCGTTCGGCGATCATCGCTGCACTTCGGCGCATCCCACGCCGGCAGGGAAGATTTTCTCCGGATTGAGCATGCGCTTCGGATCGAACACATCTCGGACGCGCGCCATCGTTGCCAGATCGTCGGTCGTGAAGATACGGGTCAGCGTCTCGCGCTTCTCGTAACCGATGCCGTGTTCTCCGCTGATCGTACCGCCGAGATCGACCGCCGCTTGCAGAATCTCGTTACCGGCCTCGATCACCGCTGCAACCTGCTTTTTCTCGCTGCGATCGTACATCAGCAGCGGATGCAGATTGCCGTCGCCCGCGTGGAAGACGTTGGCGACCTTTATGTCGCGCGCATCGCATGCGGCTTCGACAGCACGCAGTGCGTCCGGGAGCTTCGTTCGCGGCACGACCACGTCTTGAATGTAGTAGTTCGGCGCGATACGCCCGGTTGCGCCGAGTGCGCCTTTGCGCCCCGCCCACA
>Ga0073928_10009253_pt1 | contig 12044 bp, 9 predicted proteins | sample PaiPotPPA55metaG_FD_76969 | JGI IMG/M metagenome (GOLD analysis project Ga0073928, IMG submission 76969) | Iron sulfur acid spring bacterial and archeal communities from Banff, Canada, to study Microbial Dark Matter (Phase II) - Paint Pots PPA... ...
GAGGCAGGAAACGGGGCAAGAACGGGATAGCGCGATGGTTTATCGCGGCTCAGGCAGAAATGGGGCCGTTAACGTTTGGGGCAGAAGCAAAGCCAAAGCTTCATAAAGCCGCGAGAATCCCACTTGGCGGTCGGATATTCGGCATCAACGGCTGGCGATTCAGGATAATCGCAATTTGCCGCAAATTACGGGCAAACTGTTTGGCACGCCAAAGCATACATGTTAGAAATAAAAGAAGGCCGGACTACAGGTGAAGTGGCCTGCGAGATGGAGATATTCCTATGCGGTGTTCGCTGTTTGGCGTCCTTTTAGGGGCAGCAATTGCGGGATCCGTGCTAGCCGCACCGGCAACGGCTGCGGTCACGCCGCAGGCCACCCAAGATTTTCTCGGCAAGCCGTCTAACCTCCTGACGCAGTATCCCAATGGCGGGCCGGAGATGATTCAGGCGGTCCAAGATTTCGTGGCCTCCGATCGAAGGGCGCTACCCGCGCTGATTAGTCTGTTGGCGCCGGGGGTAGCTAATGACGCCCAATCCCAAGCACTTGGCACCGCGCTCGGTAAGATTGCGCTGAGCTTACTGGGCCCCGAGCCGGGCACGGCGACGCAACTTCAGACGTCGGTTGTGGAGTCGAGGAATGTCACCGCCCAGCAGGCGTTTGACGCCGTGGTCGGCGGCAACATTAAACTCACCGCGGCAACCACCACCGGAGGTGGTGCGGAAGCGTCGATCAATCCAGGGAACGCTGGTGGTGGGGTCAATGGCGGCTCAATAGATCTGCATCCGTTTGCCGGCAATTCCCCTGACGTTTTCAGTAACACATTTGTCGGTGGACCAGGCGGCAGTGGTCCAGGCGGTGGGCCGTCGAGCCCATTTTAACTCGACAACCCCGATTGCTGTGATTGTGGGGTTCGCGCCGGATGGATTTCCGGCGTGAGTTGGGCATGTGCCGAGTTTGACGCGGCCTCAGTGCTGATCCATAGATAACGACCGGTGGCACATGCTCCAGACTGAAAAAACCATCACCGGCCGGCGCGCGGATGGTGCCGATCTCACTGAGTTGGTGCCTTCGGCTGCCGATACATTCAAAGTCACCGTAGACTTTATTCGCCGGCGGTATCCGGTGATTGTTTTTGCGATCGCAGTCGCGATCGCGTTGGGTTTGGTTTATCTGATTACGGCGGTGCCGAAGTTTACGGCCACTAGCACCATGATAATCGACACAAAAAAGGTGCAACTGTTTGGACAGCAGTCGATCTTCAATGAATTGCCGATTGACACGAGCGCGGTTGAGAGCCAAGTCGAAATTCTAAAGTCCGAAACCATCGCGCTGGCTGTCATCAAGAAACTAAACCTTGCGAGTGATCCCGAATTTGTTGGCGGCGGCGGCTTGATCGGCACATTATTCGGCGCCGTAACAGGATTGTTTGGCTCCAACGAACCTAGCTCCGAGTTTGCTTTGGAGCGTGAAGCGGTTGCTGCATTTGGGAATAGATTGAGTGTGAAGCGTGTCGGCCTGACTTACATTATCCTCATCAGTTTCACATCACATAGTCCTGCTCGTGCTGCAGACATCGCGAATGCGGTGGGCAACGCCTATATCGACGATCAGCTCGAGGCGAAATACGACTCAGCGAGGCGCGCTGGCGTTTGGTTGCAGGCCAGGCTTAACGAGTTGCGCCAGCAGGCTTCCGCCGCCGAAAGCGCTGTTGTTGCGTTTAAGAACAAGAACGACATGGTGGATGCCGGTGGTCGGACGATCAATGAGCAGCAGTTGGCGGAGCTCAACAGCCAATTGCTGATTGCTCAGTCGCAGACCTCAGAAGCGCACGCGAAAGTTGATCGCGTGCAAGCGGTGTTAACAAGCAATAACCCCGAGGCGACCGTGGTCGCGACAGTTGCTGATACACTGACGAACAACGTCATTACCAAACTGCGGACACAATACCTTGAGATGGCGGCGCGCGAAGCCGATTGGGCGAATCGCTACGGGGCTAGTCACCTTGCCGTTGTAAATCTTCGCAATCAGATGCGCGAGATGCAGAATTCTATTCGAAACGAACTGCAGCGCATTGCTGAGACCTATAAGAGTAATTTGGAGATTGCCACACAGCACGAACAGAGTTTGCGAAAGCAACTTAGCGATGCGGTTGCGCAGTCGCAGGTGACTGGCCAAGCCCAGGTTTCGCTGCGCGATCTCGAAAGCAATGCGCAAACCTATCGGGCTTTGTATGACAATTTTTTGCAACGTTACATGGAATCAGTGCAACAACAATCATTCCCGATCACAGAGGCGCGGGTAATTACTGCGGCGACGCGCCCGTTGTCTAAGAGCAGTCCCAAAATGCTGCTGGTGCTCGGTTTTGCAATGGTGTTGGGATCGGCGGTCGGCTTGCTTGCGGCGGCTTGGCGCGAGTTCGCCGATCAGGTGTTTCGAACAGTCGACCAGGTCGAAAGCACCCTTGCGGCAGAGTGCTTGGCATTGGTTCCGTTGGTGACAGCCGGGGTTGCGAATAAAACAGTCAGTCAGTCGGCCAAACTTGCCGAACAACTCGGCCTTGGGAACCTTGGACGCACTATCAAACTCACTCAAGAGCGCAGCATTGAATTTGCGCCCATACGCCGCGAGGTCAAAGGTGGGATCCAAGAAGCTAGCGTTACGCTTGCGAGCGTAGGCGGTACCCAACATGCCAGCGGAAAAGACCAGGTTCAGGTCGCCAAAAACTTGCAATCGCCTGATAAAGCGGCACAAACCATTTCCTTTCAGGACGGAATTTACTCGGAAGTTATTAACGCGCCATTTTCGGCATTTGCCGAAGCCATCCGGTCGGTCAAGGTCGCCATCGATCAAAGTCCCACTGCTGCGGGCGGCAGAATCATTGGGTTCACGTCTTCAGTTCCGAACGAAGGCAAGTCTAGCATTGCCACTGCGGTTGCGAGGTGGATAGCACAGACTGGTGCTCGGACATTGCTGATTGATTGTGATCTTAGAAACCCGACGTTGTCGCGCTCATTAGCGCCTGGGATGAAATCAGGGCTGTTAGAAGTAGTGAGAGGCGAAGCGCCAGTCGAAAAGGCGATTTGGTTTGATAGCGCTACTGGAATGAAATTCCTGCCGATCACCATGAAAGGGCGACTGGCGCAATCGAGCGAAATTCTTGCATCGGCACAAATGCGCAAGTTTTTGGATGGTCTACGCAGCAATTTCGATTATATCATCATCGATTTTTCGCCCTTGATGCCGATCGTGGATGTCCGCGTGTCGACGAACCTGGTTGACGGCTATATCTACTTGGTGGCGTGGGGCGAAACTCGGATTGAATTCGTAAAGCGAGCACTGCGTTCGGGGAGAGGTGTGTACGAGCGTTTGCTGGGGGTCGTGCTCAACAAGGTCAACTTAACGGCTATGGATCGATACGAGAGCGGCAGCGGCTATTACACGCACAGTCATTATGCGCGATATGGTTATACCGAATGACATCGGCCAGCGTGCCGCTGGGGACGACGAATAAGCTGACGCGGAGTTTTGTCTGTCTTTTGGGGGTGGGTGCGATTGTTTGGGGTTTATTCGTGCTGCCGCTTTTTTGGCAGGAAGCCTCTCCCCGCTCAGTTGCCACAAAACTCCTTTACGATGATGACAGCTTCAGGCTTCAGTCACTCTTTGATGAGGCACAGCAGGCTGAGAAATCTGCGCAACATTCATTTTGTGTTCCAACCGCACTGCACAGTCTTTTCGTGTTGCGACTTTTCATTTTAAACCGAGCATTCGCGGAATCTAATCAATCTCTCGTTGAATCATCGTACGATTCACCGTTGGATGCGGCTCGCAACGCGCTCAACTGCACGCCAGCCGATTCGTTCATATGGCTGACACTATTCTGGCTCGATGCGGGCAAGTACGGTGTTAATGCTAGAAATGCCAACTATTTGCGATTGTCCTATGCTTGGGGCCCAAACGAAGGTTGGATTGCGCTATGGCGGGTTCGACTGGCCCTGCTCCTGTTCGAGCGACTGCCTCCTGATCTTTCAAACCGGGCAGTGGATGATTTCATCAATCTAGTAAATACCGGTGCATTGTATTTGCAAACCGCAGGAATTTTCAAGAATGCCTCGCCAGCGGCTCAAAATCGCATTGTTGAGCAATTCGGGGCAGTCAAACTCGTTAAACGGCAACTTTTTGCGGCAACACTTCGTGACGAGGGCGTAGATGCCGATATTCCTGGCGTCGTAAAGCCGGCTCGGCCTTGGAATAGTGACTGAGCTGTCGAGCCGCGCACCAGACCCCAAGCGCACCTGAGCTATTGGGGCCTGCAATTAGTCACGTCGGGGGATGCGTGATCAATAGGCAGAAGGCTGCAATCCGATACTCAAGGTACGGAGCAAAATCTTGAAATCTAACAAAAAGCTCCAATTGTTAATATACCAAAGGTCCAGCTCGATACGCTTTTCCATGAGATCGACTGTCTTTGTTTCGCCGCGCAAGCCGTTCACCTGAGCCCAGCCGGTCAAGCCGGGTTTCACGTGATAGCGATACGCATAATTAGCGACCGTCCGTTCGTACTCTGAGTTGTGCGCCGAGGCATGGGGGCGCGGCCCTACCAGGGACATATCGCCTGCAATCACGTTGAAAAGCTGTGGCAATTCGTCGATGTTGGTGCGGCGCAGGAGCCGGCCCAAAGGAGTAACACGAGGATCATCTTTCGTTACCTGTCGGATTACAGGTCCATCTTCGAGTACCGACATTGTTCGAAACTTGCACATTCTGAATGGACGACCATTGAAGCCATTACGTATCTGCCTGAAAAAGACCGGACCATCACTCTCGATTTTGATCGCGGCGCCGACCAGAAGCATCAGCGGCGCCAGGGTAATCAGACCAACCGAAGCGATTACTAGATCGAGCAGCCGCTTGCATGCTCGCTCAATTGGGGTTAACGGCGCGCGCTTGAGCTCCGCCGTCCAGGTAGTTCCAACATTAACGATGCGACCGCCGAGGAAATAGGCGACGTTGCTGTCCGGTAGGAGATAGACAGGAATTGACAAGACGCGGAGCTGTTCCATCAATTGCTGGATCGCGTTTCGGTCGTCCCAAGAAATCAGCAGAAAGACGCATTCAATTTGTTCTTGTCGCGTAACCGCGATGATATCGTCAATTGATTCGAGAAGCTGAGGTGAACCACTTTTAGACGAAACTGAGTCGCGCAAAAATTCAAAAGTCCGTACCGGCAAGTAGCCACAGCGCTTGAGTTCGTCGATAACATTCAAGGCAGTGAGTTGTCTCTTTTCGGCTAACAAAAGCACCCGCTGCTCGGCAAAGCGGCCTTCCGCTAATGCGTGTACGATGCCGCGGGCGAGGACCAAACGCCACATGCTGAGCGCAACGCACCCCACCGCGAAAAAGGTCAGTATGGCGCCACGCGAAAATATTTCGGTGATCTTAAACGAAAATGCGGCTGCTGATAGTAAAAAGAAAACGAAGATCCAAGTGATGATTGTTAGCGAGGCTTGTTGCGGGAAGTTGACCAGGTTTTTGGGCTGATAAGCTCCGCGGGCTGCCATGATGGCGCAAAAGATGGTGCACGTCAGGAGTCCAATAGCCAGAAACGTTTCCACCGAACCGACTTGTGCCAAAAATGCGAGGTGGTAGGCAATTCCTGTCAGCACACTGGTAGCAATAATAACGATCACGTCGACGCAGAGGGCGATGCTCTCGATCAAGTAAAACGGCAGCATTCCTTGCGGCCGTCGTCGTGAGGTTTGCACTTGAGGCAACGCTGTCATATGTCTCACAATGGAACTCAAAACAGAACGAGGGCGCATCGCCCAGCCCGCGGTGAACAGCCTTTGGTCCTGGGCATTTGGCGAAATGATAATAGACATCTTAGAAAATGATAATAGATATTTTCACAAATGATACGAATAGGATGGCGGAGCTGACGACTTAAATAACGTCGATTAACCTTACTCTGTTAGCTCAGAATTTCTCGCGAAATTCGAAGCGAAAGTTTTTCATAGACGGCATGGTTCCAAGGATGGCCTCCTTGCGCTCCCCTCCGGGTATCTCCATCGGGATGCACCCGCGTGTTTGGTAATAACACACCTCCATGGCGATCCTTTTCGGGCAATTGTTGCGGACGATTATCACGTGATCGTATAAATTTGAACCGATGGTGTGACGGCGAGCGTCACCACCGACTACCAAGCAGGTTTTCCCGGCAAAATCCCTATGGCGAAGAATTTGAGTGCCCCCGCTGGCCTCAAAGGTCGGCATCGTATCGACTGGAGGGCGAACTCCAACCGCTCCCGTGGTCGGGCGCGACGAATTGTCAGACGGATTATCGGTTGCCGCCGTTCCGCTCTGCGCTACTGCGGAGGAAGCAGTTACGTAGAGCCAAATCAGAGCTATCGCGATTAGGTGGATTGGTCCCATGCGAGGTTACTAATATCGCGAAGCACGCAAATCGGCAAGAAAGGCCGTGATCACGAGCGCGGGATCAGCGCAGCTTAGCAATTCCTCAGTACTAAGTTGAAAAACCGAAGATGTTGAACTTCAATGAGATGGTACACACATCGCCGCTCGTCGTCCATGCAACCTGCAAGGTGAGCGTTCACTGGGAGGTAAGCGTTCACTGGCAGGTAAGCGGATAGTTTACCTTAGCAGGCTGCGGCAATCCCCGCTAATTAGGTTGACCGTGAATCGGCATATGGAATATCATGTTTATTATACTGACAATTGATCGTTCCTATTTGATTTGAAGATCATCATAGTGGCCTTGTTTTCCAGAAAGGCTTACACGAACCGCCGACAGTAAATTACTCAAAAAGATTCGGAAATAACGGAGAAAGAGCATGCGCACTGCATTAGTACTTGGTGCCGGTGGTTTCATTGGATCCCACCTAGTCCGACGTTTGAAGCACGAAGATTTTTGGGTGAGAGCAGTCGATCTCAAATATCCGGAATTTTCTGATACCGTAGCCGACGATTTTGTTGTCGGCGATTTGCGTGATCAATACATCTGCCGACAGGTCATCGATCGTAGATTTGATGAGGTTTATCAGTTAGCGGCAGATATGGGAGGTGCGGGCTATATCTTTACTGGCGAGCATGACGCCGACGTCATGCATAACTCGGCGATGATTAATCTTAATGTTCTCGACGCCTGCTATCGCCGCAATATTAAGAATATCTTTTACTCATCTTCGGCCTGCATTTATCCCTCTCATAATCAGGAGGATCCAGATAACCCCAATTGTGTTGAAGATTCAGTGTATCCAGCAAATCCCGATAGCGAATATGGATGGGAAAAGCTGTTTAGCGAGCGGCTCTATCTTGCCTACAATCGCAATTATGGAATGAATTGCAGCATTGCTCGATTGCACAATATTTTTGGTCCAGAGGGTACCTGGACCGGTGGGCGAGAAAAGGCACCCGCCGCAATCTGCCGAAAGGTTGCTTCCGCGCAAAACAATGGTGCAATTGAGATTTGGGGTGATGGCAAGCAAACGCGATCATTTCTTTATATCGATGAGTGTCTTGAAGGGGCAGTTCGCCTCATGCGTTCCGGCTTTACCGGTCCTGTCAACATCGGCTCAGAGGAAATGGTCACGATCAATCAATTAGCGGATATGGTGATTAAGATTTCGAGAAAACGCTTATCGGTTACGCATGTTTCGGGACCGACAGGTGTTCGTGGTCGCCGTTCGGATAATCGACTTATCAAGGCGAAGCTAGGATGGGAACCGATTCAAAAGCTTATTGTTGGCCTTGAGAAGACCTATGCATGGATAGGAAAACAGGTCTACCCACATACCCAATCCAATTCACCGTACGCTCAAGCGGCGGAATAATACGACGCGGCTATCGTGGCTGATCCGCAATGTTCATCCAAACAAACTAATCGCCAGCTTTTAAGCTATACTGTCGGCGGAGTACAAATATCGGCCGTCAACTGTCAGCAGGCGATTGACGAATTTTTTCGATTTTTATCCGAAGGCGCTGGTGGATTTATCACCGCAACTAGCGCGCACGGCATTGTCGAGTCACAGTCTGATATGCGACTGCGATGCATTATTAACGGCGCACGAATGACTTTGCCTGATGGCATGCCAATTTTGTGGATCGGAAGATTGAAAAGCGTACCGGTGAACAGAGTCTCCGGAACTGAATTTTTCGACAGCGTGATGCACGATCTTAGAGCCTCGCGCATACGTCATTATTTCTACGGTGGCCAGCCAGAATCCACATCGCGCGTTGTAGCGCGAGCGACGGAATTGTTGGGGCAGGGCGCGATTGCTGGATGGCACTGTCCACCACTCCGTGCTGCGGAAGTGCTCGAGGACGATTCGATCATTGCCGATATAGTTGCAGCCCGCCCCGATGTGATTTGGATCGGCTTGAGTACGCCCAAACAGGAATATTGGATGGCCAACCACATGACCAAGTTTCCGAGATCAATACTGGTCGGGATTGGTGCTGCCTTCGATTTTTTTGCGGGCGTTCAGTCTAGAGCGCCCCGAACTATTCAACGGTTCGGTTTTGAATGGCTTTTTCGTCTTATCCAAGAGCCGAGGAGGCTCTGGCCCCGCTACCGGCGAGTTGTGCCGGGGATGTTAAAAATTCTCATCGTCGAAGCGATTCGGCGGTGATTCCGCGGGTATACCTGTTGGAATGATGTGCTCGTTACCACCCGATTGCGCCAAACAGGCCAAAAATCCCATTTTCGATGCTATCCGCTAGCGCTACACTACATCTTTTCTTACGCTCGAATTGATCAGCGATCGACCTTTCGCGTCAACACAGAGTGCTCCCGCAGTTGGAGAATGTTGCAGCATTAATGTAACAAAATTCGATTAAGTGACGTTAGTTGCCTTTATGACGCCTTCGGAAAACCGTTCTGCCATCTTTTCGATCGTGTAGGTCTCACCAATCTGCAAAGCGCCGGCTGCCAATTTATGATGCAGGTCATCATCGTTAAGCACCGATATGACGGCATCGACATAAGCGTTTAGATCGCGCCAGTGTTGAACGATCAAGCCACTACGGTTGGACTCAAGATAAGCAATTTCTGGTCCATGAAATGGGTAAGTTGTCGTTACCATTGGTATCCCAGCTGCCGCACAATCCAACACTGAGAGCCCCACAGCCCCTGGCATTAAACACACACGTCCAAGCCGGAGGACTTCGACTATTTCACGCCCATATTGGGGGCCCAAATAGATCAGCCACGGGTTAGCTTGTGCTGCGGCCCTGACTCGCTCGCTCTCGTCTCCGCCACCAGCGACGATTAGTGTGAAATCAGGAACTCGGCGTCTAATCTCGATTGCTGCGTCAATGAGAAAATCGATTCGTTTAAGATCATACAATCGTCCAACATATACGCCGATACGACTTGTCGAAACACCGAACTTGGCACGCAACCTATCGATTTTATCTTCACCAAACTCGCTGGCAATCCGGCGAATTTCTGAAGTGTCGATAGAATTGTTGAAGACCGTAACACGGTCAGCCGGAAATCCACGTTCGGTTACAATGCGCCGAGTCTGATCAGTATATGCAAACCACCAATCCACTCGTTTCGACCAAAATGCCTTGAAACGAGCTTCCAGGGAGTCAACTGGCCCCTGAAAATTCCGCCCGTGGCCGAAATACGCCATGCGACTTCCGAAATTTCGTTTGAAATGACACCAATAATTAAAGAGCAATCTGCCCTCTTGTGGGACAATTATGAGATCGCTACCCGCCGCGGCCCGCATCGCCGATTGCCAATAAACGGGGTTAGATCCAACCCGATATCGATATGATTTGACTTTTATGGCCCACGGCAGATCAACCGCGTCATTTTGCGACAAATATCCTGGCAACGGGTCGCTATAAATCAGATCGTACCGAATTTGCTTAGAAGCGAGGAGCTCACGCGTTAATTCATGAAATCGCCTTCGATAATGAGGAAGTGCCAAGCTAACAAATGACACCCGAGATTTCATTTGTTTATCCTTCAGATTAATCCGAGTGACATCACGCATATGCTCAAATTAATCGACCAACGTGTCAATTAAAGTTTAGAAACGCTGAAGTTGCGTGAAATTCATCTTTACACAAGTTAGATAACTCGGCACGAATACTTTGGCTAATGTGAACCCATAATCGTTTGGAATTCGATCGCCATTTCGTTTGGAACCGTTTAGAGCGGCGAGTTTCATACCTTCGTCGCTCTTCAAGGCATTATCAATCGTTTCCACTGTGGAGTGCTCTCTGGTCCGCTGATATTAATTCGATGATTGCACAAGGATGGCTATTTGCGGCCGATATGACGTCCTGCACGAGAAATTCTGGGTGATCGCGAAAAAGATGTACACAGGTACAATTCTGATAAATGATTCTCCTGGTGAGGCCGTTCGCGGCGCGCGGGTTCTTAGCAAGCTGCGACATAAACCGCTGTATCACTTCGGCATTGAACGGGTTGAATAAATAAAACAAGCTTCCGTCAGCGGGGATGAACGAGCATGCATCACCGATCAAGATTTTGACATTTTTGTACTTTCGAAGCCGCTTGCGTGTTTTGTTAGCAACGGATTGCTCTAGCTCGATTCCGTAGATTTGGTGTGTGGGATAATGCGCAAGCCACCAGTTCAAGACCCGGCCCTTCCCACAACCTACATCCACCAGAACCTCTTCATCCCTTACTCGATCGCGAAACAGGACGGGCAGTACGTCATATCCCGTGTTCCCGAGATACTCGCTGCTGGGTTCGATATTGTCCCTAAGAAGACGACCTCCATATCGGAGATCAGTCAACACGGTCGCGATCCGCCTGCGTAGTGGCGACAACCAAAGGTCGTGCATATGGCGCAACACTTCTATATAGAGTCAGCCTTGTATCAGAATCTCTGAGTCCGGAGCTGCGCAAATTGTAGCCAATTTGCAGGTTTGTTGAAAGCGCGGACACTAACTTGATCGAACTTCGTCCGGCCAACGCACGATGTTACAACGTATCTAAATGATCGAGAAACTCGACCTCCGAACATTAAAGTCCGGCACTCCTAACAGCAGCCGTGTAGGGCCAAACGGAGCGCCCACGCAGATCTGGCTGACGCGAAATATTACGAACTTTGCAGACTTTTGGCCTCACACGAACGATCTGAAAAACGCACAATGTTATGCCTTTCAATGTGCTGACATTCTAGACGTGCGATGCAATACAATTGCGTTTGCAAGAAGGATTGAGCCGCAGTTCGTGGCCGTGCTAAACGCCCGAGGTGATCCACTGATACTTCTCCCATTGGGGATAGAACGTCGCTATGGAGTCCGTATCTTGGGGTTTCTTGATGGCGGCTTATCGGATTACAATACACCGGTTGTTTTTCCTCGCGCTCAAGAGTGGGACGCACATGACTTCGGACTTGTCTGGCAGGGCTTCCAGCAGATTTTGCCGACTTTTGACGTTGCTATTTTCTTAAAAATACCCGAAAGCGCGGGAGATCTACCAAACCCATTGGTTCTTTTAAAGACATCGGCCTATACCAGTTCGGGCTACGCCGTTGGTCTGTCGGGAAGCTGGCAGGATTTTGCATCTCAGCACTTCTCGAGAAGTCGCGAATCACAACGACGGTTGCGGCGGCTTGCGGAGCGCGGCAAATTAACATTTGAAATAGCGCAGACGGCTGACCAATTTGATGCGTTTCTTAATGCCCTGGTTCGCCAGAAGACACGCCGCCAATTTGAGACTGCAGCAATTCGTAATTTCGAGCAGCCTGGCTATCGTGATTTTGTTGTCAAAACAACCCAATGCCTTTCTAGCCCAATTCCTGTCCATCTCTCAGCAATTAAATTCGAACACAGCATTATAGCTGTCCATTGGGGATTTGTTGTGGGCAAACGATTCTACTACTTAATTCCAAGTTATGAGGGTGGCACATGGCGCTCAATCGCACCAGGACGTATTCTCCTTGAACATCTCTTGAAGTGGAGTTTTGATCAGGGTCTCGACGTATTCGATTTTGGGATTGGGGATGAAGACTATAAGCTTCAATATTGCGATGTCGTGA
>Ga0073928_10009255_pt1 | contig 12043 bp, 6 predicted proteins | sample PaiPotPPA55metaG_FD_76969 | JGI IMG/M metagenome (GOLD analysis project Ga0073928, IMG submission 76969) | Iron sulfur acid spring bacterial and archeal communities from Banff, Canada, to study Microbial Dark Matter (Phase II) - Paint Pots PPA... ...
CGGTGTAACCGGTCCAGCCGGGGGAATTTCGCATTTATTTTCGAAAAAAAATTCCCCCGTAAGGGCCACGCCGAGAGAGCGCCGCAGGAGAAGCGTGGCCAGCCAGTTCCCCGCTTCAAAAGCTGATTTGCGCCCGTTTGCGTGGGGGCGCAAGTCACCTTCTGGAGGCCGTTCTCGCTGATAAGCTGGCCTGCGGCATCGTCACTAGTAATGCGGCTCCCGAAGGACACAAACCATAAGAACATACCATGCCATGGTTTCTCCCTCACGGGTTTCCATGGGCTGACGACTGCCATTGCCACTCGCATGGTAACGGCTTTGGTCTGGACAATTGTGAATGTTGGGCAAGAATAAGGTCGGCTACCATGAAAACCATTCGGATTTTGGCTCGCACCTCCAAACCGCCAGGGATTGGGGGATTTACGTTAATCGAACTGTTGGTGGTCATTGCCATCATCGCCATTCTTGCGGCGATGCTACTGCCCGCCCTCGCCCGCTCCAATCAAAAGCCCCTGGGTATTGAGTGCATGAACAACCAGCGCCAGTTGACTCTGGCGTGGCGGATGTATGCGGAGGACAATAACGACCACTTGGTTTTGTCCAGCGACGACGGTTCCGGTCTCCCGTATTCCAGGACAGTCGGTCCATCGCAGAACCCGATGGACATCTACGCCTGGTGCTGGTCGAAGATGAATTTCGCGCCGGGCAACCCTTTCAATTATGACATCAACGCGGATATTACCTTGCGGACCTTTTATGCCTACGTCAAGAACGCGGCAGCTTATAAATGCCCAGCCGACCATTCGATGGCTGCGGATGCCCAAGGGGTTATGCAGCCCAGAGTGCGTTCCTATTCGATGAACTTTTTTTTGGGCGGCTATGGTGATAATGTTTCCGATGACGCACCCGAATCTGCTTTCACTCTATTTCTCAAGTTGCCGCAAATAACGAGCCAGGCGGGCTCCCCGGGAGCATCGAAGACCTGGGTCTTCATCGAGGAGCGGCAGGATTGCATCAATTGGAGCAATTACCTGCAGGATATGTCGGGTGCTCCGACGAAATCCAACCCGAACCCCGTCCCTGGCGCGTATAAGTTCACCCTCGATATTCCCTCCAGTTATCACGGCGGCGCTGGCCCGCTCAGTTTCGCCGACGGACATGTGGAAATGCATCGGTGGCAGGATGCCAGAACGATGCCTGCTCTCCAGCCGGGACAATTCTCCGGCGCTACGGTGCTGGCCCCTTACAGCGTGGACGTTGCGTGGCTGCAAGCCCGCACGACCCTTGCGGTTCCCTGACTTTCAACCCACGGGCTCAACCTACAAGTCTGGTTCATCTTAAAGGTTGTCGGCGGAAAGGAGCCTCACCTTTTGTTCACGATACCGCCCGCCGGCTTTTAAGCGAAAGCGGCCTCCCGTTCGCCTCACTCGGAGTCCCGCGGCCGCATGTGGCCGAGGCTGGTCTGATCGACGGCTTCCGACATGCCGCCATGGAGCAGCCGCCTGGCGCCATCGATCAAGTAATCCCATTGTAATGCGGGACCCGGATCGACCTTGTCGGTCTGGATGTGGAAGTGGCCCAGCACGCCTTGGTAGTTATCCAGCTCGTTCTTTGGTAATTTGCCGGGAGTGAGTTTGCCTTCGGCATCTTTCGGATAATCGCATTTGATCTTCGGCAGCACTTTGCACAGCGCCGCCGTGAGACGGATCAAGGCCCGATATTGTTCCGGCGTGTAATCATACTGCACCAAACTTTGGCCCTGAATGGTTCCGGTAATCGGCTCCGGGCGCGCCGGATGGCCCACGAAACCCTTCGTGCGCACCCCGCCGTCGCCGTATCGCTCCGGGATCGTCATGCGCGTTTGACCGTTCGTCTCTTTGGTGTACCACTGCGGCAACACCAACGACTGCACGTCGCTCGTAGCATACGCGCCCATATTGGCGATCTCGATGCCCACCGAGCGGGCGTTGGAGGTCGTCGCGTGCCAGGCGCGCTCTTTGAGGTCCAGCGTCTGATAAATCGTGCCGTCGATGTCGAGCATGAAATGCACGCTCAAATCGCGGTGGTCCTGCAGGACATTGAAGCATTGCCGGCTGACGCCGCAGACGTCGAAGTGCAGCACGAACTGATCAACCACGCGTTGCAGCAACGGCAAATCCCAGCCGCCCCCGCGCACGCGTTCGACGTCCTCGTCGCTCAACCCATGCCGGCGCAGGTTGTAGCGGTTGGGCGACTTCAGCGCTGCGACCTCCGTATGAGAAGTTTCCCAATCAGACTTATCGATTGGGCTGAATCGCCTTTCCACACGGTAAGCATCGTAACCACCCGGGTCCATCCACAACACGACGGGCGTGCCGGTATGGAAGAATTGGCCGGCGACGACGATTTCGTCGCCTTTGCGCGCAGCGAGCGCGCCGGGCCGGAGGGCCGTTTTGCAACCGGTCAACGCTGCGATGACGAACAGCGGCGCGGCGACGCGAATCAAACCAGAAAATCGAGAAGTTCTTCGGAAATTTCGAACGTTGTGGAATACGATCACCGCCGAATTATCGGGCAAAAGCGTGCTGAGTCAAGCAACGCCTTGCCAAGGGACGCGCGCCGGAGCGCGTCTGCGCGGGCGATCATCCATCACCGCTTGCGGTTGTCGGGAGGATCGGTGACTGACAGTGCGGAGCCATCGAATCCCAACGCCCGTCGTTGGATATCCGATACAAGACTTTTTTCGAGCAAACCCAATTCTTTGAGTGTGCTCCAATTCGCCTCCATCAGGGCCCATTGCAGTATGATTACTTCATTCTGCGGCAGGAACCCGCTCCAGCTTCTGTTCACAAGTTCAAATCTAGTCTCTCGCCACTTCCAATCAATCAGGTGATCGCCCTAACAAACAAGTGACGCGAATCGCTGTCGTGGACCAAGCGACCTTCGCGCCCACTGGCCGCAAAGCAGCGAATCCGTTTATGAATTTGTAGCAGACGACGTAAGGAGACTTCGAGATGCGCGCAATCGGAGCTTGGGCGCATCTTGACAGTACCACCGTTTCCAATCCGAAGGAACACGGGGCGGGGACGCCCCGCGAACTCGCAGCCGGGACGGCTGCGATACATAGCGCAGGCGTCCCCGCCTGCGAGTTCTGGCAGCGTCCCGCTGCCGGTTCGGCGGTAGTGTCGAGATGCGCAAGCGAAGCCTTGGCATTCCAAACGGTCGTTGACTTGATCTGCTCGGGCCGATATTCTACGGCACCAACAAAGTTGCACCGAGAACATGCTGGAAACGATTGAAAAACTGCTGATTTTGCAAGACCGCGACCGAAAAATTCGCAAGGTGGAAGGCGAATTGGCCCGCCTCGAGCCGGAGCGGCAGATGCTCCGCGCCAAAGCCGCGAGTGCGCAGGCGCAATTGGACAACGCCAAGACCCGGATCAAACAAATCGAGTCCAGCCGCAAGGACCTGGAATTGGAAGTCGAGGCGAAGAAGGAACAGATTGCGCGGTATTCCAACCAGCAATTGCAAACGCGCAAGAACGAAGAATACCGCGCGTTGGCGCACGAGATCGAGACCTGCAAGGAAGCCATTTTCAAGATCGAGAACCAGGAAATCGAATTGATGGAACAAGCCGAGGTCGCGCAGAAGGACGCTGCCTGGGCCACGAAAGCCGCCAACGAGGCGCGCAAACTGTTGGACGAGCAAGTGGCGCAACTGGACGCCCGTGAAAAGAATTTGCGGCAGGAACTGGCCGAACTGGGAACGAACCGGGAAGAATTGGCGTCCGCTGTGGATGAAATCGCGCGCGGGCGCTACGAGCGTTTGCTCCGCAACAAAGGCGAAAATGTGGTGGTGGGCGTGCAGCACGGCGTCTGCGGAGGCTGCCACATGAGGCTGCCTCCGCAAGTGCTCGTGACCTGCCAGGGGGCGAGCGAGGTCGTCACGTGCAGCAATTGCGGGCGCATACTTTACTACACCCGCGATATGGATTTGGCCGTCGCAGAGTAGCAGGGCTGCCTTCGAATTCGATGCTCGATCGCAGGAGCGAGGCTGGCAGCCCTGAAATCCGAAGGCCGAAGACCGAAACCCGCCGCCGTCGCGCCGAAGCGGCGCTGTGGCGCGCCGCGAAGGCGGAAAGAAATCCGAAGGCCGAAGTTCGAAAGCTTGCGCATGGCATATCCAGGTTTTCCCGTGACGAGTGCTGCGATCGCCTGTCCAAGCTCTGTTGAGCAAAATCGTGAACAAGCCGCTGGCTGAACAGGAGCGCGCCGAGCCGCCGCCTCAAAGGCCACAGTCGCCGGCGTCTTCGCCCAGTGGGCCGCTGGCGGAACGTGAATCTTCCGAGGCCCCGCAGGCCGGACTGGCGGACTCCGAATTCGCCGGTCTTTACAACGAGCACAGCCGCGCCATCTATTATTTGGCCCTGCGCATGTTGGGCGATCCGCAAAAAGCCGAGGATGCCACGCACGATGTGTTTCTCAAGGCCTTCCGCAAAATGGACCAGTTCCGCGGCGAATCCTCCTGGCGCACCTGGCTTTACCGCATCGCCATCAACCATTGCCGAAACCTGCGGCAGGCCTGGCACGAGCGGCACGTGTTCAGCAACGCCGAGGAAAGCACCTGGGAAAATGCCACCGCCAAAATCGACTCCCCGTTGCGCGTGTTGGAGACCAAGGAACTGGGACAGCGCATCCAAAAAGTGCTGGACGCGTTGCCCGGCGAATATCGCCTGTTGCTGCTGCTGGTGGCCGACGAAGAGCTGAGCTACGAGCAGGTCGGCGCGCTCACCGAGCAATCTCCCGACGCCGTGCGCGGCAAGCTGCACCGCGCCCGCAAAGCTTTTGCCGCGCTTTTCCAAAAATCCGCTTGAGGCCATTTCATGAAACGCCAGACCAAACTTACTTCGCAGGAACAGCAAAACGAACAGCGGGCTTCCGAGCACGAGGGGGCCCTCGAATCCTCCGCGCTCGAGTTTGCCAGCGTCGAGAAAATGTTGCGGCACGACGCCCTGCGCACGCCCCTGCCCCCGGCGATCGTCCATCGCCTGGAGGCGTCCCTCGGAACGGAGCTGCCGCGCGGGCGGTCGTGGTGGCGGCGTTTGTTTGGTAAGTGACAGCCATGAATTTTCAAGCCGAACTCGAAACGCTCATTCGCGCGCGGTATCCCATTCTTTACATCATTTCGAGCGAAGAGATGCGCGTGCTGAATCTCGTCATGGAAATTGCCCGCAAGCGCCAGAAAAAGGTCTTCGAGTGGAGCATCAGCACGGGCATCGTCCCGGCCGGCACATCCATTCAATCTCAAAAAAATCGCAATGCCCCCACCAAAGATCCATTAGCCGCCCTGGACCAAGTCATCGAACAGGTGGAACCCGCGCTCTTCGTCTTCAAGGATTTTCATCCTTTCCTGGGCAAGAACAACGTCGCGGTGGTCCGCAAGCTCAAGGACATTGCCCTGCACCTCAAGAACAGTTTCAAGACGATCATTTTGGTGTCGCCAGTGATGGAAATCCCCACCGAGTTGGAGAAGGAGATCACGGTGATGAACTACCCGCTGCCTTCCCGCGAGGACCTCAGCGAGTTGCTCGACAAAATCATCGCCGACGTCAAGCAGTTCGAACAGGTCATCATCGATCTGAACGAAACGGGGCGCGAACGACTCTTGCAGGCGGCCTTGGGCCTGACGCTCGGCGAAGCGGAAAACGTTTTTGCGAAAATTATCGTCAAGGACGAGCGCCTGAGCGGCGACGACATCAACGAAGTCTTCGCGGAGAAGCAACAGATCATCCGCAAGAGCGGCTTGCTCGAGTATTACGCGACGAGCGAAGGCTTTGGCAGCGTCGGCGGGATGGCGGTGCTGAAAGATTGGCTCAACAAACGTTCGCTGGCCTTCTCGAACGAAGCGCGGGCGTTCGGTCTGCCCGCGCCCAAAGGCATCCTGATGCTCGGCGTGCAGGGCTGCGGCAAGAGCCTGTGCGCCAAGGCCGTCTCGACGCAGTGGCAACTGCCCCTACTGCGGTTCGACATGGGCCGCATGTTCGGCAGCCTCGTCGGTTCCTCAGAGGAAAATGTCCGCCGCGCCATCGCGGTGGCCGAGTCGGTCGCCCCGGCCATTTTGTGGGTGGACGAAATCGACAAGGCCTTTGCCGGCTCGCAGGGTTCCGGCGCCACGGACGGCGGCACGACCGCACGCGTCTTCGGGACGTTCCTCACCTGGCTCTCCGAGAAAACCGCGCCCGTCTTCGTCGTCGCCACCGCCAACGACATCTCGCAACTGCCGCCCGAATTGCTGCGCAAAGGACGCCTGGACGAAATCTTCTTCGTCGATTTGCCGAGTCACAGCGAGCGCGTGGAAGTCTTCCGCGTCCACTTGAACAAGAAGAAGCGCGACGCCGCGCGATTCGATCTGGAAGCGCTGGCCGGCGGCAGCAAAGATTTCAGCGGCGCGGAAATCGAGGAAGCTATCAACAGCGGCCTCTACGACGCCTTCTATTCGAAGGAAGAACTGGACACCGACCATGTCCTGGCCGCTCTGTCGCAAACCGTTCCCCTGGCCAAGACTATGGACGAACAGATCAACCGCCTTCGGAGTTGGGCCGAGGGGCGCGCCCGCTATGCCAGTGGTCCGCGCACTGTGTAGCGCAACTCAAGAGTTTTCGGGGCTGCGAGTTCGAGCGGCGCAGGCGACCCGCCAATCGTGTTCGGCGTGAGAGTTACTTGAGTGATCGAGGGATGGCAATGGACGTGAATTGGTAATTTGCCTGTGCTACCCATTTAGGGTGCGCTTAGTGCTTCAACCGGTAGTACGCCGTCGCGGCGCTGGCGCGGACGGTGACCTGGAGCATTCCATTGGCAGGCAACGCGCTGTTGGTCAAGGTGGTCCAATAGCCCGAAGGAAGATTGGTGCAGATTTGCAAATTGTAGCTCGTGATGGGATTGGTCCACCAGGAGAGGGTGGCGTTGCCGCCGGACAGCGCGATGTTCAACGCCGCTGGCGGCGGAACGCCATAAATATTAAGCCGGTTCGAAAAAGTGGCCAGATAGACCTTGCCGTTCGCCACGGTGGGCGGAACGAATTTGCCGAAATTGCCGACCGAATCCCGGGCGCTGAGCTGCTGCGAATTCCACAGCTCCTGGCTGACGTTTTCCGCATTGTAGGCGTGAAGGATTCCGGGACGCGTGCTGGATTCGGCATCGCCTGAATACTGATGCGTCGCCCACACAATGCCGGTGCCCTGATTGGTGCCGTTGGCGGAAACCGAGAGAATTCCGCCGGGCATGCCGTCCGTGGGGGCGGTCGTGGGGCTTTCGGCGTAATTCGGAAGCAGGAAGACCTGGTTCGTCCAGTCGAATTTATACTGTCGCAAATAATCGGCTTCGCCTTGAACGTACGCATAAGAGCCAGCCGGGCCATCCCACCACACCGGCGCTCCGTGGATGTTGTCGAAGCCGGTGGTCGCCGTGACTTGAAAACTCTGCACGATGTTGGCGTCGGAGCTGCCGGAATTCAGGCCGCCCATGTTGTCGCGGTTCACCAGGTAGGCCTTTCCTTGTTTGCTGCCGGAGAACGCAAGTGTTGTGCCGGGAATCAGCAGCACGCCCGAGGAGCCGAGATCGTCGTCTGTCGAATCCAGGCTTTGCCAGTTATACGGCGTGAACGAACTGGCCACGACCAGGCTGTTCCCGCTGCGCGTCAGCTTCAACAAACTCTCGACCCGGTCTGCCGGGTTTTGCGGGCTGATGTTGTTGTTGAACGGCCCGTTGCCGATCGAAAGGTACAGGTTGCCGTTCGTGTCCGCCGCGGGCGGTTGTCCGCTCATCCAAATCCCGCCTTCCGTTCCGTTTGGCGTGGTTACGTACACCACTTCCTGCTGCAGCGTGGTGGCATCGTAGCCCATCACCCAGCCGTGGTAGGGCTGGATGTCGCAATGGGAGGCCCAACTGATATAGACGGTGCCGCTGACCAGGGCGAGCCCGGAGCGCTGGTTTTGCGTCAGCGGATTGAACGTAATGACGCCGTTCACGCTATCGCTGGAATTGGTGCCCGGATAAGTCGCCGAAATCACCGCCGGGCTGTTCGGGCGCTCCAAGCCGGTGGTAATGTCCAAGGCGTGCAATCGCTGAACGAACATCGAGCCGTTTTCCTTGGTCCGCGCCACCAAATAAATCGTTCCGGCGACGGGATCGATGACGGGCGTGCCGACGATGCCAATGTTGCCCGTGATAAGAGTACATCCACCACTGTTACCGGCGACATCGGTCGACGTGGGAGGCGTGACATTGGGTCCCAGAAAGCTGGTGTGCCAGTACGCGGTCGCAGCCAAAGGGTTGTCCGCATCGAAGGCGTAAACCGAGTCGTTCACCGTCGCGACAATAACGATATCGTGCAGGCCCTGTCCGGGAATGCTGACGTTCGTCATGATCAAAGGCTGGCTGTAAATTTGGTCGTCGACCGCGCGAGTAAACAACAGTCCGAACTGATTGGTGTTGACGTTGTAGATGTTCAAGATGGTCTCGTTCGGGTTCGCTCCCGTGCGCGCGAGATCATTATGGTGCGTGAGAACCGCGACCGGCGAAAAATTCGTCTGGGGCGGGGGAATGACAATTTGGTTCACCGTCACGGCGAAGCTATTGGTTGCGCTCAGGGGCGTCGCCCCACCTTCGGTGGCAATAGTGGTTACGAGGTAGTTTCCCGGGCCTTGCGACGCACTGGGAGTCCAGAGAATCACTCCATTGGTGCCGATGCCGGCTCCGGCTGGCGGATTGACCAGGGAATACGCCAGCACAGCAGACGGATTTTGCGGATCCGTTGCCGTGTTGGTCACGACGAGGGTCGTCAATTCGTTGATCGTCCAGTTGCTTTGCGCGGGAAGGAGAGGTCCCGTGTGGGCGCAACACGCAAGGCCGGTAATGTTGATCGAATCCACGAACCAACCGGTGACCGGGTAAGCATTGCCGGCGTCCGTGGCAAGGCGCCAGCGCAATTGAATGCTTTGGCCCGCAGCGGCTGCGGGCAGGTTCACTAGGGTGGTAACGTAGCCTTGGGAATTGCCGCTCCACGCGTGCCGGCCCATCAGCGGATTGTTCCAGTGGGTGTCTATGATACTCGTGTATCCGCCGCTGACGAAGCTGCCTCCCGCCGCCAGAATATCCGCGTACGCATTTGTGCCGATGCGGATTTCCAGCACGCCGCCATCGAAACCGTCGGTGCCCGCGCCGCTCTCCAAATTGTAGCTCTGCCGGAAGCTGAGTTGCGCGGAACCCGCCGGGAGCGCCAGAAGTGGGGAATCCAATTCGCTGATGCCGGTATTCGGCACGTCCTGGGCAAAGGCGGCATTCGGCAGCGTGTCGGCATTGGCATTGGTCGTCACCCACGGCACTTGGGAGCCGGTTACCGATGTGGCCCAGCCGGTTGGCAAAGCGGGCGTCGTCACCGAGTCGAAATTCTGCGTCAGGACGTTCGCCGGTTTGCCCAAAGTGAAAGACGTCGAAACCGTGCCCAAATTGATGGAGCCGTCCTGCAATTGCAGTGTCGCCGTGATGATCCCGCCGCAGCCGCCTTCCGCGGTGAACATAAAAGGCTCGCTTGCCGAGAGGCCGCCGGGTGCCAGCGCGCCATACGTTTGAGGTCCGCTGGGCGAGACGATGCCGTTGCCCGAAAGCAGCGTTCCAACAAGATTCGCCGTGCTTCCGTTGCCGGTATTCTTGAGATCAAAAAGCACCGTCACCGTTTCGCCAGGGTCGATGGCGTTGTTCGTCGGCAAACACGTTTCCGCAATCAATGTCGTGGAGTCCAAAGCGAGCACCGGCGAACTGTTCACGAACACGGTGAAAGAATTGGTCGCGCTCAAGTATTGGGCGTTGAGCGACCAGGGATCATGCTCCGTCACCACGGTCGTGAATACATTGGTGGATTGTGTCTGCGCGCGCGTTGGCGTCCAGGTAATGACGCCGCTGGCATTGATGACCGCATTGGTGGGAGCACTTGCCAAAGTATAGACAAAGGTGTCTGCTGGAATGTCCGCATTGGTCGCTGTATTCGTCACAACCAGAGTGGATAGGGGAATGATCGTAAAGTTGTGTTGCAACGGGAGGATAGGCGCGTGGTTGACGTTATACACGGTGATGCCCACCGTCGCCGTACCTAGATTGGTTTGGCTATCACTGGCGCTGTAGGTAAAACTGTCGACGCCAAGAAAATTGGCGGCCGGCGTATAACTGAACCCGCCGTTCGAACTGAAGTTCAAGCTGCCATGGGCCGGACCGCTCACCAGGGCGGCCGTCAAATTCGTGTCGTAAACCCCTGTGTCGTTGCCCAGCACGCCGAGCGCCGGCACGATGAGCGTGGTGTTTTCATTGGCGTGATAATTGTCGGCTTGCGCAAGAGGACTCACGGCCACGCTGGCGACGGACATCGTGTAAGGGGTTGCGTCGGTGTACATATCCACGCTGATCCCACCGCTGAGATAGGGCTGTGCTTGCGGGTCGGCCGCGCTCACGACCTGGTTCCCATCGTAGTAAACCGCGATTTGGTTGCCGACGAACGCCAGTTTCAGCGTGTGCCAATTGGTGCCGACAGTGGGCAGGCTCGCTGTGGCCAGGAAGGTCGGCGTCACCCAATCCTGGAAGCTGATCAGGTTCAAATTATTTGCGTTGGGATAAATCCACGCTGCGTAATGCGCTCCGGTGGCCGCATTCAGGCGTCCACCGAGGCCGCCACCGTAGGCTCCGGCAGTAAATTGAAATTGCGCCTGGACCGCGAAGTCGTCCCAACTGTTGGTGAGGTCAACATTGCCATACGTGGAGGAAGCGTCGGCGCCCCCCTGCAACATGCCACCCGTCACCGTCCAAAGATTCGATTGCTCCAGCCAGGGCGACAGCGAACCGGGATCGTTGGTGCGGGCGAAATTTTCATAGAAGAGCGAACCGGCGGACGGATCGGAAAAGGTCACTGTGGCCGTGCCGCTGGTCGCACTCCCGTCGTCGGCATAGTACGTAAACGTATCGATGCCGGAGAAATTGGTGGCCGGGGTATAGCTGAACCCGCCATTGGAGCTTAGATTCAGGGTCCCATAAGCAGGACCGCTCACCAATACCGCCGTCATGCTCGCTCCATCCACGTCAATGTCATTGGCCAGGACACCTGGAGCAGCGAGGGTGAGTGTCGAGTTCGCGACGAAACTGTAGCTGTCGTTGTTGGCCGTTGGCGGTGTGTTGGTCAACACTATGAGGCTGACCCCTACGACAGCCGAAGCGCCTGCGCCGTCGTTCGCCTGGTATGCGAAACTATCGGTCCCGACAAAATTCTTGGTCGGCGTGTAACTAAAGCCGCCATTGCTGTTCAGGGCCAGAACGCCGTTGGTCGCGGCGGTTACGAGGCGGGCCGTCATATTGGTTCCCAAGCCCGGTACATCGTTGGCGAGAACGCCGGGAGCTGCCACCGTTAAGGTACGGTTTTCAATCGCGGCATAACCGTCGCTCGCGGCCACCGGCGCCGTGTTGACGAGAAAATCATCGAAACTCATGACATACGGCGCATCAAAGGTATAAAATTGTGCCCCAATCCCCCCGCTCAAATAAGGCGGCAGCCCGTCAAAACTGGCATCGGTAACGTCCATCATCAGTGCGCCATCGAAGTACACGCGGATCTCATTGCCGACGAATGCGGCCCGCAACGTGTGCCAATTGGTGTCCATGGCCGCCAACTGGACTTGGGCCATTGGCAGCGGACCCAGGATCTGCCACGTATGATATTTCAAGAGTTCGATTTGCGGCATGCCAGTTTGGCCGGGAATGCCGTTTGGATAAACCTCCACCGTATATTTTGCTCCCGTCAGCGGATTCACCCGGCCATTCAATCCTCCACCCAGCGCGTTGGGTGGAAATTGGATCTGCGCTTCGACGCTGAAATTCGTCCAATTGCCCGACACATAAGCGTTGTTTTCCGTGGCCGCATCCGAGTCGGTTCCTTGCAGTTGTCCGGCGGCAATCGTCCAATTGCCCAGCACTGGCACCCAGGGAGCCAATGGGTCTGCATTGGCGGGGCGCAGAAAGTTATCGTA
>Ga0073928_10009257_pt1 | contig 12042 bp, 9 predicted proteins | sample PaiPotPPA55metaG_FD_76969 | JGI IMG/M metagenome (GOLD analysis project Ga0073928, IMG submission 76969) | Iron sulfur acid spring bacterial and archeal communities from Banff, Canada, to study Microbial Dark Matter (Phase II) - Paint Pots PPA... ...
ATTTCCATGGGCCAGGAAATCGGCATTACCCCGCTGCAGCTGTCGACTCTGGTGTCGACGATTGCCAATGACGGTGTCGCGGTGCCACCGCGCATCGTTGCGGCTACCACCGATCCGCAGCCCACTCCACAGACGGTCACCTTCCATCCCGCCGAGGGACGGCGGGTGATTTCTTCCATGACTGCGGCGCAAATGAAGCAGATGATGCAGAAGGTCGTGCTCGAAGGCACCGGGAAAAAGGCGGTCCTCGAAGGTTATTCGTCCGCGGGCAAGACCGGCACGGCCCAGAAAGTGGACCCAGGCACCCACGCATATTCGAAGACCAAATACGTAGCCTCATTTGCCGGCTTCGCGCCGTTAAACAATCCCGCAATCGTGGTCGCAGTGATTCTGGATTCCGCAGTCGGCTTGCATCAAGGCGGACAGGTTTCAGCTCCCGTATTCCAGCGGGTGGCGCAACAGGTCTTGGAATACTTGCATACACCGCATGATGTCGAACTGCCCAAGAGCCGGCAACTGTTGCTGGCTTCAGGTCAGACGAAAGCGCAGGAACTCGCGGAGGGATCGCCTGACCATTTAGGCGAGCCGCTGGATGTGGCGGATGCTTCGACGTCGAATCCGGCCCCGGCCGCACCAAGAATTCCTGCCAGCACGAAACCGGAATCAACGGCGGGCGCTGTAGTTGCAGCCGCGCTACGTCAACGCGAAATGGCTACGCTACCCACAGGGTCGAATGAGCATCCAGCGAATATCAGTATGCAGGCGGGCGACGAGACCGTTGCAGAACGGCCGCCATCGAGCGGCACGGTTGTGTTGGACGTAGAGCAGGGCGGAATTGTGGTGCCGTCATTCGCGGGCAAGAGTGTTCGTGGCGCTATCGAACTGGCTCAGGATAGCGGACTCGATTTGGACGCCGTCGGCAGCGGCCTGGCTCGCGAGCAGTCTCCAGCAGCGGGATCGCATGTCACGACAGGAACACGAGTGACGGTGACTTTCGGCCGCTGAAAGTTGCTCTCGTAGCCCCGGACGCCTCGTCCGGGGTGGCGGAGAAGATGCTTGCCTCTACAAGACCGTTTGTTAGAGTAAGCTCACAGTAGAATTTTCATGAATTTCTCTCAGCTCCTGCATGGTGCGGAAATCCTCGCCCAGAGCGGTAATCCGAGTGTCGCCGGGTTGGAATACGACTCGCGACTGGTAAGGCCCGGAGATGCTTTCATTGCCATGCTAGGCGAAACCAGCGATGGGAATAAGTTCATCGACAAGGCGATCGCAGCAGGAGCAGTTGCAGTCCTCACAGATTCTGCAAGCGAGTTGCCGCGCGAAGGGGTCGCGTGGGTGCGGGTTCCCCATGGCCGCCGCGCTCTCGCCCGGGTAAGTGCGAACTTTTATAAGCGACCCGCCGAGCGACTGGCGATTACAGGCATTACCGGCACGAATGGAAAAAGCACAACTGCGTTTCTGCTGGAAGCGATTTTCTGCGCGGCCAATCGCAAGAGCGCGCTCATCGGCACCATCGAATATCACGTGGCCGGAAAGATCCTGCCTGCGCCGCATACCACCCCTGAAGCACTCGATTTGAATCGCATACTGGCAGAGGCTCTAGGCAATGGCGCGACGGAGGCCGTCATGGAAGTGTCATCGCACGCTCTCGCGCAACAGCGCGTTTACGGAATTCCCTTCGATGTAGCCGTGTTCACCAATCTCACTCGCGACCACCTCGATTATCATCACAACATGGAGGAATATTTCGCCGCCAAGCAAATCCTCTTCGAAGGCTGCGGCACTGATCCGCCGCGCGCCGCTGTAATCAATGCAGACGATGAATACGGTCAGAAGCTGGCAAAAGTCAGTAAGAAACGCGGTTCCGAGGTTTTGACTTACGGATTAAAGACCGGCGACTTGCACGCGGACAAAATTGACATCACCCCACGAGGTACGCGCTTCGATTTGATTACGCCCGAAGAAATGATACCCGTTTTTTCACCCCTTATTGGGGGAGTGAATGTGTACAACATTCTCGCCGCCTCCGGTGCGGCCTACGCACGCAGTTGCAAGCCTGATGCAATCGCGACCGGTATTGCATCACTCGGCCGCGTTCCAGGGCGTTTCGAGCGGGTGGATTGCAAACAGCCGTTCACCGTGGTCGTGGATTACGCGCATACCGACGATGCCCTGCGCAACTTGACTTCGCTGGCGCGAGAGTTCGTCCAACGTGCCAAACAAAAAGGGCGTGTCATTACAGTGTTTGGATGCGGCGGCGATCGCGACCGCGCCAAGCGTCCGCTGATGGGCGAGGCGGCCGGCCGAGGCAGCGATTTCGTGGTGCTGACGTCGGACAACCCGCGCAGCGAGGATCCACTTGCGATTATTAACGACGCAACAGTAGGCCTTCAGCGTTCCGGCTCAAAATACACAATACAAGCGGACAGAAAAACGGCAATTGCCCTGGCTATCCATGAAGCGGCTCCGGGCGATATTGTTTTGATCGCCGGTAAGGGACATGAAAAAGTGCAGGTCACGCGTGAAGGATCGATACCGTTCGACGACGTACAAGTGGCGCGCGACATTCTGCGCGACGCCGGATACCACTGCGAAACTGCAAATGCAGCCGCTGGAAAGAATTCATGAAGCTGCCACTCTCTCGCGTCGCCGAATTTATTTCTGCGTCGGGCCAGTTCGACCGCGACGCGGTGGCGCAGGGCTATTCCATCGACTCCCGCAGCATTCAGCCAGGAGAGCTTTTCTTTGCGGTCAAGGGCGACCACCTGGACGGCCACGACTATGTGAATCAAGCGCTGGAAAAAGGCGCGAGCGCTGCCGTCATCTGTAATGATCAACTAAATCGCTACACTTCCAAGGCCGGCTTGGTGACAGTCGACGATGCCCTAGTGGCCTTGCAGACTCTGGCCAGCGCAGTCCGCCGGCTCTGGGGAAAACCCTTGATCGGCGTGACCGGATCGACGGGAAAAACCACGACCAAAGAAGCGATCGCCCACGTGCTGTCGGCTCGTTTTCGCGTGCTGAAATCAGAGGGCAACTTCAATAATCATTTTGGCCTGCCCCTCATGATGCTCAAAATTGAACCGGGACACGATCTGGCTGTCATTGAAATGGGGATGTCTCACGCCGGCGAGATTGCCGCCCTTGCGAAAATCGCACAGCCTGAAATTGGAGTAGTCACAAACGTGGCGCCGGTGCATTTGGAGTTTTTTGATTCAGTAGCGGGGATCGCACGCGCCAAATATGAGCTGATCGAAGCCCTGCCCGCCAGCGGAACCGCGGTGCTGAACGCCGACGACGAATATGTTTCGCAATTCGGTCGCGATTTTAGAGGAAAAATAGTTCTGTATGGCTTGCGCACCACCGCGGATGTCCGAGCCGAGAATATTCAATCGCGAGGGTCGGAGGGATCTGCGTTCGATCTGGTAGTTGGAAGTTGCCGGGAAAAAGCGGTTCTGAATTTGGTTGGCACTCATAACATTTACAACGCTCTTGCAGCCGTTGCTGTAGCCCTGCAGCGTGGGATGACTCCTTCCGAAGCCATTTCCGCGCTGGCTACACTTGCTCCAGCGGACAAGCGTGGGCAGGTCGTCAAAGTGGGTAACGTCACGGTGATCAACGATTGCTACAATAGCAATCCAAAAGCGCTGGAGGCCATGGTCGAAGCACTGGCGGCGATGCCCGCAAGACGGAAGATCGTAGTCGCGGGCGCAATGCTTGAACTCGGTCCAGCGGGCGAAGACCTTCATCGCCAAGCGGGACGGCATGTTGCCGGCACGAAGATCGATCTCCTTTTGGGAGTGCAAGGTCAGGCTGAGCAAATGGTTGAAGCTGCGCGGCAAGCTGGAATCCCGGCGCTCTATGTTGGCACGCCGGAAGAAGCCGGCGAATGGCTGACTCGCGAAACGCGGGATGGAGACGTGGTATTGCTTAAGGCCTCGCGCGGGGTGAAACTGGAGAAGGCACTCGAGAAGTGGCAGTCGCAACACTCATCAGTCGCCCGCCATTAGCCGCGAATTGTGCGAGCGGCTAACGGCAACGACCAAGACGAAACGGAGGCTGATTGCTTTACTGGCTGTTGTACGAAAAGCTATTTCACTATTTTCCGCCGTTTCGTATTTTCCGCTATTTGACCTTTCGTACCGCATTTGCCAGCCTGACCGCGCTGTTCACCGGTCTCATCGTCGGTCCGCTCGTCATCAATCGTCTTCGCGAATTTCAGATCGGACAGTATATTCGCGAAGAAGGCCCTAAAGCTCACCAGAAAAAAGCTGGCACCCCGACTATGGGCGGCTTGCTGATAGCAATCTCCATAGTAATTCCGACGCTCTTATGGGCGGACCTCAGCAATCGCTTCGTCTGGATTGCAGTGCTTGCGACCTCGGCGTTTGCCGCCATCGGCTTCAGCGACGACTACATAAAGGTTGTTAATCGACGGAATTTGGGGCTTACGGGCAAAGCAAAAATTGGATTGCAAATTGCCGCCAGCGTTCTGGTCGCGGTCGCGCTGATCGCCATGCAGACGCGTGGCCTCTATTCGACCAAGCTGCTGGTGCCTTTCGTCAAACAATTCCGTCCCGACCTGGTGATTGGCAGCCTGGAACGATATCCGCATTTGTGGCCTTTGGCTTTTCTGCCGTTCATCGCTTTCGTGGCGTTAGTAATCGTCGGATCGAGCAACGCGGTGAATCTTACCGACGGATTGGATGGTTTGGCTATTGGCTGCACCGTGATCGCAGCCGGGGCTCTGGCAGTCCTCACTTACGTCAGCGGCCACGCTACATTTGCCTCCTATCTCGAACTGGAGCGCATGCCACAAGTCGGCGAACTGACCATTTTCTGCGGCGCTATGGTGGGCGCAGCCATTGGGTTCCTTTGGTACAACGCGCATCCCGCGGAAGTTTTTATGGGGGACGTAGGTTCGCTGGCGCTTGGCGGCGCGATTGGAACGGTCGCGGTCATGATCAAACAGGAACTGCTGCTGCCTTTCATCGGCGGAGTGTTCGTCATTGAGGCCATTTCGGTGATCCTGCAAGTCGCATCCTACAAACTTCGCAAGAAGCGTATCTTCAAGATGGCGCCGATTCATCATCATTTTGAATTACTGGGCTGGTCGGAGTCGAAGATCATTGTGCGTTTCTGGATAGCGTCGCTGGTGTTCGCGCTATTCGCGCTGACGACGCTGAAATTAAGATAAGCCTTTACCACGGAGACACAGAGTCACAGAGAAGGCAGAAAGAAAAATCTAAAGTTTGGGCTGATTAGAAAAGATCTTTGTTCCTCTGTGACTCTGTGACTCTGTGGTGAAATAGAATCTCGTGGACGTGAACAACAAACGCGTGCTGGTGGTCGGCTTGGGAAAATCAGGCGTGGCCTCGGCGCTTTTCTTGAAGGCGAAAGGCGCGCGGGTTACGGTTTCTGATAGCAAGCCCCAAGACCAGCTCAAAGATCAGATTCCGGCGCTGCTAGATAACGGTATTGCAGTCGAGACCGGCGGACACGGCGAACGCACTTTTCGCGGGCAGGATCTGATCGTAGTCAGCCCAGGTGTGCCAACGGATTCGCCTCCCTTGGTTCAGGCACGCGCCCTTGGCGAAAACGTCATCGGTGAAGTAGAACTGGCGGCTCAGTTTTTTCCGGGACGTATCGTGGCAATTACAGGCTCCAACGGCAAGACTACAACCACGACTTTGGCTGGGGAGATTGTGGCTGCTGCCGGATATCGTGCCGCGGTGGGCGGCAACATCGGCACTCCTGCGATTACGCTGGTAGACGGTGCGACTGCCGACACGATTGCCGTCTTGGAAGTTTCAAGTTTCCAGTTGGAAACCATTCAAACTTTTCGGCCTCAGATTGCTGCGGTTCTCAATGTTACTCCTGACCATCTCGACAGGCATCGCACCTTCGCTGCTTACGCAGATGCCAAGGCGCGCATCTTCGAAAATCAGCGCTCTGCAGATTTTACAGTGCTTAATGCTGACGACCAGACTTGCGTTGAACTGGCCAATCGCACCCGGGCACAAGTGTTCTGGTTCAGCCGAGCGACAGATGTGAAGCAAGGCACTTTTGCGCGCGAAGGAGGAGTCTTTTTTCGCGACGCCAGCGGTCAAAAAGAGATCATGCTTGTCTCGGAAATCCCTTTGAAGGGCGCGCACAACGTGGAAAATGTTCTGGCCGCGGTTTGCGTGGGAGCACTCCTCGGATGCGAACCCGACCGCATCCGCGCTGCCGTTTGCAATTTTAAGGCGGTCGAACATCGGCTGGAGCATGTGGCCACGATTGGTGGCGTCGACTATTACAACGATTCGAAAGCAACTAACGTTGACGCCACCATTAAAGCGATCGAGTCTTTCCCGGCAAAGCTTCACCTGATACTCGGCGGCAAGGATAAAGGAAGCGACTACTCCGTGCTAAACGAGTTGCTCCAGAAACGGGTGAAGCGCGTCTACACCATTGGAGCAGCGGCGGCAAAGATAGAGTCACAAATCGTTTCTTCGAAGAACGGGGGCCCCGAGATCGACCATGCCGACACTCTGGAAACTGCTATCCGACATGCGGCCGAAGCCGCCACGCCAGGGGACATTGTTTTGCTGGCGCCCGCCTGCGCCAGCTTCGACCAGTTCCGCAACTACGAACATCGCGGTAAGGTGTTCAAGCAAGTGGTAAGTAGTTTGGCCGTCCAGGCGAACCAAAAGAGTTAAATCCTTCCGGCGAATCATCCCCAAAAAGTCTCCGTGCGAACTCATCTCCGTGATGAAATGAAATCCTCCCATGGCAAAGCGCGTTGCTGTCGATAGCTGGCTCTTCACCGTGACCCTGCTCTTAATTTTCATAGGGCTGGTCATGGTTTTCAGTGCGTCGGCGGTGATGGCCAAAGAGCGCTATGGGTCTGGGTATTTCTTCCTGCTGCGGCAATTGGGATGGGCGGCGGCCGGAATCGTGGCGATGGTGCTGGCGGCGAAAATTGATTATCGTCGCTACAAACATCCTGCGGTAGTCTTTTCCCTGCTCGGCTTCACTACGCTAATGCTAATCTCGGTGTTTTTTCTTGATCGCGCCCACCATACCCATCGCTGGTTTCATTGGGGACCATTTTCCTTTCAGCCATCCGAGATGGCCAAGCCCGCCCTCATTTTGTTTCTAGCATTTTTTCTTGAGAGCCGAACGAAGTCCATGAAAGATTGGCGGAACACGATATTACCAGCGCTTGTGCCGACAATATTGTTTATCGCCCTGATCGTCTTCCAGCCCGACCTCGGTACTGCGATAGCCTGCGCCGCTATCACCGGCTGTGTTCTGTTTGTTGCAGGGCTCAACTTGCGCGTTCTCGGCTACGCATTTGCGGCGTCGCTGCTACCGCTTTATTTCTTGATCTTCCACGTAGCCTATCGGCGCGACCGCATTCTGGCTTTTCTCGACCCATATTCTGATCCGCAGGGCCGCGGCTTTCACATCATCCAGTCACTGATAGCGGTAAGCACGGGCGGCATTACCGGCGTTGGTCTGATGGAAGGTAAACAGAAACTGTTTTATTTGCCTGAGCCGCACACGGACTTCATCTTCGCGGTGACGGCCGAGGAAGTGGGATTGGTAGGTGCGCTGATCGTCGTGCTGTTTTTCGCAGTTTTTCTGTGGCGCGGTATTCGCACCGCCCTGCGGACCGAAGACATGTTCGGGCGCTTTCTCGCGGTAGGCATTACCAGCATGATCGTCGTGCAAGCTTTCATAAATATCAGCGTGGTTCTCGGGATGATGCCCACGAAAGGTATACCGCTGCCGCTGGTTTCCTACGGCGGATCTTCGCTGCTGGTTACGCTGGGCTGCATAGGCGTGCTCCTGAACATTTCCAAACAAGCAGAGTGATCTGACTTGATAGATAGTGTTGTCATCCCGAAGCGAAGCGAGGGATCTGGGTTCTGCTTGTGACCGGGAAAACCCAGATTCCTCGTCGCTTCGCTCCTCGGAATGACAGAGTACAGGTCGGGACCAGAGAAGCTCGGCTAGACTTCGGGGGCAGATATCCTTCGGTCCGCAACTAAAGGGTTACCTTCTCGCCTCCTTTGCACTCAGGGTTCCGGTTTATAGTCACTGAATGCGGGCCATTTTAGCGGGCGGCGGGACCGGCGGACACGTGATTCCCGCGCTGGCTATTGCTCAGCAACTTAAGAAAGATTATTCCGCTGAGGTGCTGTTTATTGGCACGGCTCGCGGAATTGAAAACCGGTTAGTGCCCGCTGCTGGATTTCCTCTGCAACTGGTCCAAGTCGGTGCGCTCAAGAATGTCAGCGTGGCCACGCGGATAAAAACAACATTCGATTTGCCACGCGCGGTCTGGCACGCGCGGCGTATTCTCGCGGAGTTTCGTCCAGACATCGTAATCGGCGTTGGCGGATACGCATCCGGCCCCGCCATGCTCGCTGCGGTACTGCGCCGAATTCCTACGTTGGTATTTGAACCCAACTTTGTACCCGGATTCGCCAATCGACTGGTCGCGCCCCTGGTTTCCGGAGCTGCGGTCCACTTCACTGAAACTGGACATTATTTCCGCCGCTGCGAAGTTACCGGTGTCCCAGTGCGTGAAGCGTTTTTCCAGACCGCCACCAAAACATCCTCTGACGTAACCCCCACTCTGCTTATCTTTGGCGGAAGCCAGGGGGCGCACGCCATCAACAAGGTAGTCATGGACTCCGTATCGCAGTTGCGCACACGCATTCCGGGAATTCACATCGTCCATCAAACCGGGGAACGTGATTATAATGACGCTCGGGCGGCCTACGCTAATTTGGGTGATTCCATCGAAGTGCATCGCTTCATCGACGATATGCCGGGATTGTTTGCGCGGGCCAGTTTGCTGATTTGCCGATCGGGCGCAAGCACAGTCGCAGAGGTGACAGCCGCAGGCAAGCCGGCAATTTTTGTGCCTTTCCCGCTGGCGGCCGACGATCATCAAAAACGCAATGCGGAAGCTTTGCAGCGCGCGGGCGCAGCGATAATGCTGGAGGAATCGAATCTGACTGGGGATAGCCTAGGGGAGACAGTTACCTCGCTATTCAGCGATCGGTCGCGACTGGAACAAATGGGCGATGCGGCCCGCAAGCTATCGCATCCAAATGCGGCCCGTGATATTGCAGCCATGGCGGCCCGGCTTGCAGCAACGAAGAACTAGCCACGGATTTACGTGGGTCTTCACGGATTATTCCTTTGCCAGATCCGCGTTTGTCTGTGCAATCGGTGGCGAAGAAGTTTCACTAAATGTTTGCCAAAATTCAGCGAATTCATTTTGTCGGAATTGGCGGCATCGGCATGAGCGGTATCGCCGAGGTGCTATTGAATCTGGGATACAAAGTTTCCGGCTCCGATCTCAAGGCCTCGCCGGTCACGCAGCGCTTAGCCAGTCTAGGCGCTGAAGTGTTCGAGGGGCACCGCGCCGAAAACATCACCGGCGCTGAGGTGGTCGTGGCCAGTTCCGCAATTGCGACCGCGAACCCCGAAATTTCCCAGGCTCACACTCTGCACATTCCCGTAATCCAGCGCGCCGAGATGCTGGCCGAACTGATGCGCTTGAAATACGGCATCGCCATCGCCGGAATGCATGGCAAGACTACAACTACCTCCATGGTCGCAGCTGTACTGGCGGGCGGAGGACTTGATCCCACCGTGGTCGTCGGCGGCCGTGTCGACGCGATGGGATCGAACGCGCGGCTGGGCAAATCGCAATATCTGGTGGCCGAGGCCGACGAGAGCGACCGCTCGTTTCTAAAGCTCTCGCCCATTCTGGCCGTGGTCACAAATATCGACCGCGAGCACATGGACTGCTATCGCAACATGCGCAATGTGAAGCGTGCATTTCTGGACTTTATGGATCGCGTTCCTTTTTACGGGATGGTGGTGGTTTGTAACGATGATCCAATACTGCGCCGCATGCTTCCACAAATTCAGCGCCGCACGGTAACTTACGGCACGCGACGCGGCTCTGACTTTCATATCAAGCCAGGGGACTGCGTGCTCAACCCCGGTGAATACCGGCCTACCAGCCATTTTGAAGTCACTTTTCAGCGAGAAACTTTAGGCGAGTTTCGCCTGCACGTGCCCGGAGTCCACAACGTTCTGAATGCTACGGCTGCGATCGCCGTAGGCATCGGCCTTGACATCAACGTCGAGCAGATTCGGACAGGTCTTGAGAGCTTTGGCGGCGTGGATCGTCGTTTTCAGTTACGAGGTACAGCTGACGGGATTAGCGTGATTGACGATTACGGACATCACCCGACGGAGGTTCGCGCAACACTCGCAGCGGCGCGGCAATGCCGTTTTCGGAAAATTCACGTTGTCTTCCAGCCGCATCGTTATACTCGCACGCAATCGCTTATGAATGATTTCGCGCATGCGTTCGACGATGCCGACACTTTGTTTGTCCTCGACATCTATGCCGCGAGTGAATCGCCAATCGAAGGAATCTCCGGAGAAATTCTAGCCCAGCGCATTCACAATGCTGGAAAGCATGACGCTCATTATGCTGCGTCCTTCGCAGAAGCGGTGAAAGCGGTCGCTTCCGTCGCGCAGCAAGGCGACATGATTCTCACGCTTGGAGCCGGCAGCGTCTCGCAATTAGGACCAATGATTCTAGAAGAGCTTCAGTTGAAGCAGCCGAAGTTTGGGGAGTCTCAATAGAAACGACGCGGAAGCCTTTAGTCTTGCGCGTTAAGACCTCGGCTCCGTCATTTTGTCATCCCGAGCAAAGCGAGGGATCTGAATTTTTCCCCGCCCCAGCAAAGAACCCAGATTCCTCGCTTCGCTCGGAATGACAACCAAAAAATTACGGACTGATGCTGCTAGTTACTTCACAGCGTCAGCGGTTTTATCCGCAGCTTTCTCCACTCCTTTTCCAGTGTCCTTCGCACCAGTCTTCACTGCGTGTCCAGTTTTGTCTGCAGCCTTTTCCGTTGCGTGCCCGGTCTTCTTTGCCACTACTTTAGTGTCGTGACCGACGGTCCTGGTGGCATGTGCGGTTTTGCTGCCAGCCTTATCGGCTCCCTCGCGGGTGTCGGCTGCACCTGTCTTGGCTACGTGTCCGGTCTTCTTGGCTGCGGTCTTGGTTGCGTGCCCGGTCTTATCGGCTGCGTCTTCAGTGGCGTGCCCGGTTTTCTGAGCCGCTACCTTGGTGTCATGACCGGCATCTTTTGCGGTCTTATCGGCGTCGGTGGCGACATCCTGAGAAAAGACGAACGAAGTCGCTCCCAATAACAGTGCAGCAAGAATTGTCCCCAACTTGAACTTCATATGGCCTCCGTGTGTTTAGATTTAGCGGTTCGGGAAGTATCTCCCATCCGGGGGTACAAAGGCAACGAATTCCGCACACGGGGTGCGCTGAATTTCAAACCAGGATGTTTCGCCTGGCTCGTGATTTCATTCCAGTTCGCCGTCGAGCGCGGTAAGCGTGTCATTATCTACATCCCACTTCTTGAGAATGGCGAAAATCGTCTTCGAGGCAAATCCTGCCCGCACGAGCTGGCGAAAAATCCGTGCCGCTTGCTTCTGATCTTTAGGCTTCACGAGGCGCTTACGCTTTAAGTATTCGCGTGCCTGGGTCTCATCGCTGACTTCGTCATAAACCGCATCCACTGCCTTATCGATGACTTCGCTGTGGACACCTTTCGTTTTTAGATCGGTGATCACACGGCGACGGCCGAATTTTTCGTTATCGCGGCGGTAGGAAGAATACGCAGCGGCATACTGCGCGTCATTCAAGTAGCCACGGTCTTTTAGCCTCCGAATGACGAGTTCCATCAGCGTCCGCCCGTATTCCGTATCAGCTTCGACGCGTGGGCGCAGCAGTCGCTTCAGTTCAGCGACCGAGCGCGCTCGTCGGCCCAACGCACCGACTGCGTATTCGTAAAGCTCACTCTCGGATTCCGTCTTTCTCCGACGCGCAAACGCCATGGCATTAACACCTTACCTTGCGTTAACAGGACGTTAAAATTCCACAACATTACGTTACAACTTTTTACTCGCGCTGTGGTGACAATGGGAACTTTCCGGCGTCTA
>Ga0073928_10009259_pt1 | contig 12040 bp, 12 predicted proteins | sample PaiPotPPA55metaG_FD_76969 | JGI IMG/M metagenome (GOLD analysis project Ga0073928, IMG submission 76969) | Iron sulfur acid spring bacterial and archeal communities from Banff, Canada, to study Microbial Dark Matter (Phase II) - Paint Pots PPA... ...
AATCCCCTCGCACGAGCTTCGGCAAACAATCGATGCCGGCGTATCAACATGTATTTTCACGACCGTTGTGATATCGACATCGGAGCTCGTATTACTCAGGACGAGCTGCACAGCAGAAGGAAGCTTATTTGAGTCCGGCCATGAAGGCCTCCAAGCGCCATCCTGATCAGCGTAAGAAAACGAAACGCGAAACGGCGCGCGGACCAGAGCAACGGGATCCCGGAATTCGGTCTTGTCAACGGATATATCCTCGGTCGCAATAGGCGCAAACTTCGTTGCCGATCTGACAAGCTGAAAACCGTTCTGAGTTTCGCTCTCCTTGACGCTTACGATATCGAGGCCTTGCGCCGAGTTGGGGCCGAGCGCAGTCCGCACAAAGATCATTTCGGAACTTGTTCCTCGAAAAAGAGGCGCCTTGGACTTGCGACCAGCCGGAATAAATTGCGCAGCGCCGAGATCGTCGATCAGCCGGTCTAGCCCAGTGCTCAACATTTCATCACGTTGTACTCGCGAGAGACCGCGGTTCCAATTTTGTAACCAATGCGACGTGATCGTACTCAGCGCGCTGAGAACAATCCCCGTAAGCAATAAGGCGATCAGTCCTTCAATCAAGGAGAAGCCCATATCTGTCGTGCGCGTGGTCGAAGAAGGTCGGATCAATTTTTTGGCTCGTGCTTCAACCGGATCGTTTCGAGATAAAAGCTTCCCCCGTTTGGGGCCCGAACTTCAATTCTGAGCTTTATTGGGATCAAGGTCGTCGTTTGATCGTCCTTCAAGAACGGCGCCGCTGCCACCTTCCAAACGAGGCCTTCGGTCTCTCCGGTTGTAGTGCCCAACGAATCCGTGAACCGGGCACGGCTAACAAGGAGCCTGCGAGCCATTTGCACCATGGCTAGATGCTGCTCTATTGCGCGCGCGCCGAGCACTGAGTTGGCGACGACGGATTCGATTGCTCCAAGCAGACAAGACACAACCGCGAGCGCTATGAGCGCCTCGATCAGTGTAAAGCCTTGAGCAAACCGGCTATATCTTCGCGAGGGGGTGCGGAACGACTTCAACATTGCCTGTTAGCCAGTTCACGCGAATTTCAAACCCAACCCCAGATCGTGTCAGAGTAATAACTCCGCCGCAGGACATACCTGTCTGCATGAAGCTAATTGCTGAAAGGACCGGATGGCGGTTGCAGCGTCGGGGCAATATCGATTCAAAGTCGACGTCGCTAGGAATGCGCACCATCCGATTTGCCGAGCCAGATATTATCTCGCGACGGTCGGGATCCACTCTAGTGTCGATCTGACCGCGATTTCGGATCGCGGCGATACGATCTTGTTTAAGAAGCGCCGCAGTTTCCACTGCATAAGCTTCTATTCGCGACCGCGAGGTTGCGTAAGGAACTGCCGGCAAAAGGATCGCAGCTGTCATCGCGAGTATTGCCAGAGTGCAAACTATTTCTAGCAGGGTAAAGCCAGCGTTAGCGGCTTGAGTATCATTCATTTGTCGTCGTCAGAGTTGTCGTTGAGATGTCGGCCGCAGTGCCCGTTCCGCCCTCTTGCCCATCCGACCCGTAGGAAATTATGTCATAGCTGCTTCTTTCCCCCGGCGACCGGTAAACATACGCGTGTCCCCACGGGTCGCTCGGTACGCTCCCCCCCTTGAGGTAAGGACCGTTCCAGCCTGAGATTCCGCCCGGCGCGCTCGCGAGCGCGCGCAAGCCTTCAGCGTTTGAAGGATAGCGGCCCATATCGAGATAAAACAAATCAAGCGCGCTAGAAAAACTCTGGATTTGAATTTTTGCTGCTCTGACTTTCGACTCGGTCAAGTAATTGAGGACTCTCGGGCCAATCAAACCCATGATGAGTCCGATAATGGTGATAACAACTAGCATCTCGACCAGCGTAAAGCCGCGCTGCTGATGACGTTGTCTAGATCGCCTCGCGCGGGCTGCTTTTCGCAGCGACGCTAGGCTGAGGTTGGTCAAAGCCATGACGAGAGCCTCATAGTGCAACCTCGCTAATCGAGAGCAGGGCGGTCATCACAGAAACAATCAAGCCTCCAACCACTCCGCTGATTGCAATGATGGCTAACGGACCAACAACTCCGACCACACGATCGAGAGCTCGTTGTAGCTTCGCCTCATAGAATTCTGCGACGTTCGTTGCCAATGTTGGCAGTTGTCCGGTCTCCTCGCCCAGGCGGAGCATGCGGATCGCCATGAGAGGCAATAAGTCGGCGACGATAAGAGCGTCCGACAGCTTACTTCCATGCCTTACTTTGTCCGCAGCCTGTACCCAAGCCTCGCTGCTTCCAGTGACCGCCATGATCTCAACGACGATTCGCAACGTCGCTGAAAGCGTAACTCCATTCGCTAACAAGATTCCAAGGTTCCGGCAAAACAAGGCAGTGCGAAAATATTTGAAAATGGATGAGATGCCGGGGAGCTTGGTAATTCGAGTAACCAATGCAGTTCGATATCGACGGGCGAGCCACCAAGAGCAAATCAGCACTGATAAGCCAAGGGACGAGATAGCGAACGCATGGTCGCGCAAGAACTCGGAAAACTGAAGGAGCGTCTTTAGCGCCGAATCGGATTTCGCTCCAAAATCCTGCAGCACAACAGAAAATTGTGGGAGGACAAAAATGAAGAAAAATGTCAACACACCGCTTGCCGCGAAAAGTACGAACAAGGGATATTGAATCGCATCGACGAGCTTCCGTCGAAGCGCTTCTGCTCGCGATCGTTCCTGGCCAAGCATCTCAAGAATTTGATCTAAGGTTCCTGATGCCTCGCCGACTCGTACGAGAGCCAAGTAGATGGCAGAAAAGAGCTTTGGATAATGACCGATGGCCTCGCTAAAGCTCTCGCCTGCCAGCAAACTCGCCCGTATTCGATCAACGACAGGCCGCATTCGACCAGCGTCCATATCATTGGCAAGCAACTCCAGTCCGTCCTCCAAACGAGCGCCCGCACGCAAAATCAGGGAAATGTCGCGCGTGAACACCGTTATATCAGATCCGCGCGGTCGATTAAGCAGGGCTGAGGTCAGGCTCGAGATGCCCATTGCTCCGCGGTCAAGCGCCATCTCGATCAAGAACAGATCAAGATATTCAATACGACGGCTAACCTCCGACGAGCTTGAGGCGGAAATCGATCCGTTAACGACCTCTCCTGTTTGGGTCAGCGCCCGATATCGGAAGTTCGGCATTTGACTATCGGGTGGTTGTTACACGAAGAAGTTCAGGCGCGGACGTTAGTCCGGCCCGACATTTGGCGAGACCGTCGTCGAGCATTGTCGTCATGCCGACTCGCAACGCAGTACGATCAATTGTCGTCGAGTCGCAATGGGGAGTGACAAGGCTTCGAACGTCCTCGTTCATCTCCAGGACCTCGAAAATTCCAATTCGGCCGCGATAGCCCGTACCGCTGCAGCGATCGCAACCGCGCGGTTGGAACAAACCCTCGCCGAGCCTAAATCCGACGGCAGAATAGCGTGGGTCCTTTGAGAGGTCGGAGCTGGAAAGTTCGCACCTCGTCTTGCATCGCTCGCAAAGGTGCCGAACGAGCCGCTGCGCAATTACGGCGCGAAGAGTTGATCTCAGCAAGAAGGCCTCGACGCCAAGGTCCAACAAGCGGGGAATTGCCGCAGACGCTGTCTCCGTGTGCAATGTCGTTAGAACAAGATGACCTGTGAGTGCCGCATGTACCGCGATATGTGCGGTCTCATCATCTCGCACTTCGCCCACCATAATGACGTCTGGATCTTGGCGAACGAACGCGCGCAGAGCTGTTGCGAAAGTTAATCCGATCGACGGCTTTATTTGCGACTGGTTGATCCCTTGGATCTCGTATTCGACAGGATCTTCGACAGTAAGGATCTTGCGAGTTGGCTCATTGAGCCGAGACAAAAAGCTGGCCAGTGTAGTTGTTTTTCCACTGCCTGTAGGACCGGTAATTACAATCATCCCGTGCGGCAGTTCCAAAACAGACCGAATTCGCTTTTCATCTGCAACCGAGAAGCCGAGTTTTTCGATTGACAGTAAGCTTCGGTCTTTCGGCAAAAGCCGGATAACGGCCGACTCGCCATATTGGGTGGGCATAATCGCAACGCGAATATCGAGCTCCGACCGCGCGATGCTGAGCCGGGCTGCTCCATCCTGGGGCAGGCGCCGCTCCGCAATGTTCAATCCGGATAGTATCTTGATGCGCGAAATGACGGCGTGGGGAAAAACGTTAGTTGGGTAGGGCACTGCGCGCAGTAAGCCGTCGACGCGCATGCGAACCACGAGTCCATTCTTGAACGGCTCTAGGTGAATATCGCTAGCCCGCAGTTCAACCGCCTTTTCGAAGAGGTCATTCACAGCTCGGACGACTGGAGCCCCACTTGCCAGATCGCGCAGATCGTCAATGTCGTCATTATTCGCGTTGCTTGCACCGAGGGATTCAGGAATGGCGCCATCTTGTTTATCCACACGCTGACTAACCGCAATCGCAATGTCTTCGAATGATGCGACTCGGATATCGATTTTCGTTCCGAGCACGATCTCCGCCGCGCGAACAGCGGCCAAGTCCGTTGGATCCGCGACTGCAAGCTCGCGCCGACCGTTCTTGAGTTCATAAGGAAACACTTGCATCTCGCGTAGAAAGCGAGACGAAAACTTTTCTGCCAACGAGGTCGCCGACAGTAGATCGGCCAGTCCGACACGCGTCACACCAAAGAACGCAGCAACCTCATCCGCGAAATCGCTGGCTGGAACATCGCATCGCCCCCAAATCGTTCGTAGGGCTCTATCAGAGCCGTTCGTTCTGAATACGTTCGAAAGCGAGCTAATGTCAGACGTCAGCCACCTCTTCTCAAAGAGATGCTCGCAGAACTTCGAGAGCGCAGCGGACTCCATCGATGAGTCCCGTTCTGACTGAGAAAGGGGTCTGTTGGAACGTGCGCCGTGCTGGACAACGTCCGAGCCTCGCCTCACGAATCACCCACAACAAAGTTGCAAGTAAAAACGGTGCAATTCAAGCCATTCAGAGGCTCGATCACATAGTTGCCTCAAAAATAAATGCTACGTTTCTCATGTTGCGCATGAAGGTGCACTCTGATTCGCAGGCTTAAGTCTTAAGCCCGCATCAGAGTGTTCAGGCGGCGCAAAATACGAAGCGAGTAGACAAGGGCAAGCGAATCATTGAGACACCGTGCACGCTTAGCAAGTTGCGGACGGGCTTGCCGCGCCAGAGTCGCTACATACTTTATAATCGCGCTGTCAGTGACTGTCGCGGCGTGTGGTCAATTGCCGAACTCCCTAAAGAATGGAGGTTCAGACGCGGATGTGTTTGATAAGATTCGGGCTTTAGATCTCACTCCTCGCTTACCGCAGCCGCAGGCCAACAGCGATCAGGACGCGCGCAACCGGGAAAAGGCAGCGATCTATCAGGGTGAGCCTTCTGATGTTGAAACAACCTCATCCATTATGAGTCCGCGGCCTATACCGAGTCCGAATGGCCCGTCGTACGATCTAAATTTTGACGCCGTGCCTGTAGCTTCGGTCGCCAAAGTCGTTCTCGGGGACATACTGGGAGCGGGATACACGATCGACCCGCGCGTACAGGGCAGTATCAGTCTCTCGTCAGTAAAGCCGATTCCAAAATCGGAGGTGCTTTACGTTCTTGAAAATGCGCTAAAGCAGAACGGAATTGCTCTTATCCACGACAAACCCGGCTATCGCTTGGCACCCCTAGCTGACGCTGCGGGTAGCGGCGGGCTCGATACTACGGCCGGCGGTGCCGAACCGGGCTATGGGTTGTCTGTTGTACCACTTGAGCATATTGCGGCACCAACGCTAATCAAGCTGCTCGATAGTTTCGCCGCCAAACCCGGTATGGTTAGAGCCGATCCGGGGCGAAACATGTTGCTAATACAGGGCACGGGTACCGAGCGGCGGGCAGTAATTGAAACGGCACTGAGCTATGATGTCGATTGGATGAGCGGCCGTTCGGCGGGTATCTTTCCAATTCAAAATGGCAGTCCAGAACCGATCATTTCGGAGCTCCAGAAAATTCTAGATACCGGAGAGAGCGGTTTGAGCCAAAACATGGTTCAATTTCAACCCGTAGCTCGAATGAATGCCGTATTGGCGGTCACGTCTAAGCCAGCAATGCTGAAAATTGTGGAGAAATGGATTCGCCGACTTGATAATGCCGACACGACTCGTTCGACCGTCCATGTGTATCATGCAAAATACGGTGAAGCCCGACAGATGGCGCGGGTCTTGAACGATATCTTCATGGGTGGTGGCTCCTCAAATTCCGATGACAACCCTTCGAATCAAATCGCTCCAGGCTCCGGGAAATTATTGTCATCGAGCACCGATCGTCTGTCGCTAAACTCAAATCAAACTTCAGCAGCTGGCGGGGCACGGATGCAGCCGACGTCGGCGCAAGGTGCTGGCTCAATTGGAAATAACCCATCGCAAAATGCAGGCTTGGGTTCGACGGACAATCGAGCCGACGCCACGTCGAACGAATCAAATGATAATTTTGGGGGAGGGCGCCCCATTCTTCGGGGGCTTCGAATTACGGCCGACGGCGTCAACAACACGCTGCTGATTTATGCGCGCCAAGAAGACTATCGGGTAGTTGAGCAAACGCTCTCTCAGCTTGATCGACCTCAACTCCAAGTGGCGATCGATGCGACCGTTGCAGAGGTCACCTTGAATGATACCTTGCAATATGGTGTCCAAAGCTACCTTACCAGCCGGAACCTGGGCCTTGGAAGTGACAAGGGTTCTGTTCTAACTAGCAGCGCAACTGCCGCTCCCGCCGCTGCAAGCGTTGCTGGGGCTGCTGCCAATGCGTTTCTCAACCGAGCCTTTCCAGGTTTCAATTTTCTCGTCGGGTCGGAAGCTCAACCAAACTTCATTCTAACGGCACTTCATGACGTAACATCCGTAAAAGTACTTTCGAATCCCTCACTGGTGGTTATCGACAATCAGGCGGCAACATTGCAGGTTGGCGATCAAGTGCCGATCTCAACCGGCACTGCGACGGTTCTGACCACAAGCAATACTATCGTCAACACGATCGACTATCGCAATACGGGCATCATTCTGCGCATCGTCCCTCGCATCAACATCAACGGCAATGTGCGTCTTGAGGTAGAACAGGAGATCAGCAACGTTTCCAATACCAATAGTGCTCAAACGCTGACACCTACCCTGTCCGAACGAAAGGTCAAAAGTTCGATTTCAGTTGCGAGCGGTCAGACTGTGCTGCTTGCCGGGCTGGTCAGCGAACAGCAGCAGAGCGGAAGCATCGGTGTACCGGGCTTAGATCAGATTCCCATACTTGGAGAAGCGCTGTCTCAGATCAACAATGGCAGGATTCGGACAGAGTTAATCATCTTTATCCGACCCCAAATTATCCGTGACAGCGTCGATGCTCATTTTGTCGCTGAAGAACTGCGAACAAGGCTCCGGGGCACCTTTGGCAACGGTCTGGGCTCCCAAGTTTTGCATCGATGACTTGAGGGGACGCTGGACTAAAAACCACATCAATACTCTCTGTGAGGATGGGTTTGCCCAAAGTTGAACAATCGCTTCTTATCAAACTCATCGTGAAGCGGAGGCCGTTCGAACTGCTCGGCGTCGCTTCACTAACCCTGACGTGCTTTGCATTCTCCGTTTGGATGGTCCCCGGCAGTTCGGGTGTTTACGGGGGATTACTCGGTGGTGTTACGATTGCAATTGCGGTTATCGACGCGAAGTTTTTTCGAATTCCCGACGGCCTTACAATCGCGATCTTGCTTCTTGGACTACTACACAGCGCGACTGGCGCGCCGCCTGATGAGATCAACTACGCACTGGGCGTCGCAGTCCTTCGAGGGATTGGGCTGGCACTTCCGTTTTTTTTCTTGTGGGCGTTCTATCGTCTTGCAAGAGGGCGCGATGGTCTCGGCTTAGGTGATATTAAACTCGCCGCCGCTGGGGGCGCGTGGTTGAATTGGATTTCGATGCCGATGGCGATTGAGATCGCGACATTGAGCGCGTTGTCGCTTTATACCGCACGGCGTCTTCTGAATGGGCAACCCGTCAAAATGACAGCTCGACTGCCATTTGGGTTGTTCTTTGCGCCGGCAATTTGGATCACTTGGCTGTTTCAATCGGCGCAACAATCCATCGTCATCGGGTCATGAACATGACTGAGCTTTCGACGAGAACTCTCCTAATGATTGTGGTTTTGTTGAACGCCGACGCAATTGCTTATGCGGATTCCCTTAGCGCGGGAGTTACAGCTTTCCAGCACGGAGACTATATCCGCGCAGCAGATAAGCTAGGCCGCCCCGCCCAGCGCGGCAATGCAAGAGCAGAAGCTTTACTCGGGTATATGTATGCCAATGGCCTGGGTACTCCGCAATCGTATCCCCTGGCCGTGGACTTATTGGAGCACTCTGCGGAGCGCGGCAATCCGACCGCACAGTATTTCTTAGGCCTCATGTACGACAAGGGACAAGGCGTTATCCAAGATGACGTCATTGCCTATAAATGGTTGAGCTTGGCCGCATCGAATGCTGCACAGCGAGAGCGCGATTACTATGCACGCCTTCGAAACGCGGTTGCTTCCAAAATGACACCCGCGCAAATCGCGGTGGGTCAAAGCCTTGCGTCAGGTTGGTTTCCAAGGTCGCGATTCTGATCGGATGGTCGGCCGCTTTAAACTCAAGGCCGGTCGATTTTGCTACCTTTGAGAACTTTTATCCTTCCATCCTTGAACTGCACATCCATGGCAATTCCCTCATGAAGCTGCAGGGCGATGATTCCTGCGGCCGCGGCGTTCGGACTTTCGTCGATTAATTCGGTCATAACGCGACCGTTTATCGCATATGTTATACGATTGCCTAGGGCGACCAATACGACCTCGTTCCAGTCGCCCACATTTATTGCCCTGAGCAGTTCCCGGCCATCTGCAAGAAAAGTCGACGTTCGTCTATTCTCTGCATCCCACCTCGTCTTCTCGCCACGCGCGCTCAACCCACCGCGACCGCCTTCCTCATAAATTGAGCCATCAAAGTTTCCAGTCGCATCAAAGTCAGCCTGATATCCGCTGACGCGATAGGTTGAGTAATCTAAGACCTTGGAGCGAAACTGTATCCCCGAATTACCCTCCGGCGACGTAAACCTGTACTTCAAGTGCAATTCAAAGTCGCGCACCTCGAAGGGTAAGATGAGGAAGGTGTGCTTCGAGGTTTCGAGAGATTGGTGACCGCCAAGAACCCTATGATCCGCATACCAGTAGCCGGGCAAACCCTTCCAAAGGTTGAGATCGTCTCCCCCAGTTATCGGAACGAAACCATCGGCATCGCGCGATAGAAAATTGTACCTCGCCAAACGATTTGGTTGCCGATCCTCACCATGTGCAACCGACGAAATAAGCAATATCGCCGCGAAAAGCGCAATAAGAACGCTTTGGCCGCTGCTCTTAACGCGGTATTCTAGAGTTCTCGAACATAATGGCATACGATAACATCCGGACCGATCGGGCGAACTGTATGGTTAGAGCTGGCCGCGCTCGTTCTGGTTACGCGTCAATTGCGACGTTCGTCGAGCATGGAGTACACGCATGGGAAGAACTTTGGTCTTGCTTGCGGCCGCCATGGTGCTTTTGTTTGCGCGACCTGGAGCTGTTCATTGTACCGAGTTACTTGGCGGAGCTTCTCCGCCGGCACTTGAGTCGCCCGCGACTGGGCCAAACTGTCCCCTGATACGACAATGTAACGAGAGCGGTTGCGTTCTGCGCCGTGCCTGCCGGATTTCAGATTGTCCGCCAGGATACCCATGTCATTCGTTGTATGGAGCTTACGGGCCGTATGGAGGTTCGCAATACTGGGGCGCATTTACATCCACGGGCTGGGGATATCCGAGATGGTAGTTCGCGCGCGCTTGTAAGCCGGCTGTTGCCTCAGTGAGGATTCAGCGTGGTTCGGTCTTAACGACCTGAAAGTTTTGCCAGTGCTCCACGATCTCGGGTTTGCCTGGGCCGATCACAGCTTCATTTGATCGTTGTGCGCCGAGAAGCACGATTTGCAGCGTCTTCACTACTAGCTTTATGTCAACCCAAAGCGACGCGTTTTCTACATACGACTCGTCGAATTTCACCTTTTCTTCGGCCGTAAGAAGCTTGCCACCGTTCACTTGCGCCCAACCGGTAATGCCGGGACGGACTAGTAAACGCCCGGCTGATTGGGAAGGCTGATCTTTGGGCAGCAAAGGCCTTGGGCCAATCAGAGACATATCGCCAACCAAGATATTAAAAAGCTGAGGCAATTCATCAAGGCTGGTGTCACGCAACAAGTGACCAATCCAAGACAAGCGTCGTTCTGGCGGAATTTCCAGTCCGCTACCATCAAAGGGCGGTCGAAGCGTTCGGAACTTATACAACAAAAAGCTTTGTCCGCGAAGGCCGAGGCGCCGCTGCCAAAATAGGACCGGCGAACCAACATCAATAAGCGCCATGAGGCTTACGATTACCAGAATCGGAAGCAACAACACCAGCAACGTGAGCGCGATACAGAAATCGATCGCGGGCTTAAAGCGGAAATAAGTAGACGGAACTAGGGCGGTCGCATTTGCCACGCTTCCGCGAACTTCACGAATGGTTGGGGTCACGCAAGCGGTTGGTCCCAACTCGGCGAGCCCAACAAGAGCGGGTAAGAAATCCAACCCTATTTGTCGGGAAACACAAACGCTGCGAATTTGGCTCATCTCCTCGCCAGGCAGAAAGTCAGGGCCGCCGCTTACGACGATCCTGTCAACTCTCACGCCGTGAACGGTGTATTCATCAAGCAGGGCGTCGAGATCTCCGGGCGCGCCGACAATTCGAACACCTTCAAGCATACGACCCAACAATCTGGGGCGATCGTCAAGCACACCAACGACATGCTTAAAGCTACCACACGCCTTCACCAGCTTGATATAGAGCGAGGCGAACTGATTGGAGCCAATTACCAAGATATGCTCCGATGCGACGCTTCCCTGCATCCACTCTTTGCGATTGTCGGAGAGGATTCTGTTTGCCAGTCGAACCATGATAAGTCCAGCGGCGAGGATCGACGCGTGCAAGATGGGGGCCGATCTTGGAATGCCTTCAAGCCGAGTAAGAGTGAAAAGTGCGATGCACGCTATCAGCTCTGCCGCAATCACGGCCTTTGAGACTTCCAACGCGTCGAAAACCGAAAAGTGGCCCGGTACGCTGTCCTGAACTCGAAAAAACAAGAAAGCAATTGCGGAAGCCGTCGCCCACACGCCGCTGTAAAGAACGACGATTTCGAGCCAATTAGCTGATGATAACGCGTTGGCGTTGCTTAAATATAGCGCCAAAACAGGCGACAGTACGATCCAAACGATATCGAAAACACCAAACCTGAAACGAAATGCACCGCGGGAGGAGGGTGGCGGAATACGCATCTTAACGGCAACCCTTTCTTACCGAACTCCGAGAGCAACCAGAACCTCTCGGCCGGCCGCCTCCTCCCTTACCCCCCACCAAGGCGTTGAGATTTTGTTATGATTAATGGATCGTATTTATTTCTAACAAAAGACCCGCTAGGAGTCCAGTTCCTAAGAATGAAATGGTTAGCGGGCGCGAGCGCGACCAAATCGCCTGAACTGTGCTGAAATCAGCGACTTCTTCAAATTGACGGGGACCGCCTATCGCCGCGAAGCCGCACCTGGCTCTGACGCCAAACCAATCCTGAAAGGGAATTGCAGTGCGAACTCTGTGACGAATGGATCAAAACTTCGCGGCATATTGTGCAGGCTGACGCCAGCTGTCCTGTACGCAGGCGCTTTCAAGCCACGCCAAGAAGGAAGCTGACGCAACGTCGCCTTCTGCCGGAGCCCAGTTCGCAAATTCTTTGTCGAGATCTGGCTCGTATGGACCCTGACCTGCCCCAGGATTTTCGGACCAAAGATTACTTGAGAGACTGCCCTCCGAGTCGGAGGAGCAGATGCGCAAGTCAAGGTTCACGAACGAGCAGATGGTGGCGATGCTGCG
>Ga0073928_10009260_pt1 | contig 12038 bp, 7 predicted proteins | sample PaiPotPPA55metaG_FD_76969 | JGI IMG/M metagenome (GOLD analysis project Ga0073928, IMG submission 76969) | Iron sulfur acid spring bacterial and archeal communities from Banff, Canada, to study Microbial Dark Matter (Phase II) - Paint Pots PPA... ...
AATGGGTGCTGGCCGACCACATGTTCGCGTCGAACTTCGATGCGAGTAGCTTCATCTCGCATCAGTACATCATCTCGGGTCAGGCGGTGGGGGCGGTGAACTTTCCGAACGGGGCTTGGGGCTGTCCGGGAGGCCCCGGCGACCAAATTTACACGCTCGGCCAACAACGGCAAATTCTCTACAGCAAGCCCGAGGTGGTGTGCTGGGATCCCAACACGCTCGGCGACGAGCTCGACAAGGCGAAGGTCTCGTGGGGGTTCTACGGCCAGTTCTATTCCGGAAGCCCGTGGCTGTGGGTCGCCTATCAGGCCATCAATCACATCTACAACGGTCCGGACTGGAGCAAAGATATCATTCATCCGCCATCGCAGGTTCTTACGGATATCGCCAACGGCAATCTGCGTTCTGTCACCTGGGTGACCCCGACGTGGGTCAACTCCGACCATGCCGGCAGTGGGTCGAACACCGGACCCGCGTGGGTGTCATCGGTCGTCAACGCGATCGGCGAGTCGCAGTACTGGGATTCCAGTGCGATCTTCGTGTTCTGGGACGACTATGGCGGCTGGTACGATCCGGTGCCGCAGCCCTACGCGGACTACGACGGTCTGGGCATGCGCATACCGCTGCTGGTGATTTCTCCATACGCGAAACAGAACTACGTTTCGCACGTGCAGTACGAACACGGCAGTCTCCTAAAGTTCGTCGAGGACACGTTCGGCCTGGGTCGTCTCACGGCGAGTGACACGCGCGCCAAATCGCCCGCGCGCGACTGTTTCAACTTCAAGCAGGCACCCCGCGCGTTCGTTCCGATCCAGAGCCCGTACGATCGGGCGTTCTTCCTGCACCAGCCGCCCGACAACCACGTCGTGGACGCAGAGTGATGCGCCATGCGGGGCTCTCCGTCGCCGCAGCTGCGGCGATGCTTGCAGGGTGTAACGCCGGCGGCTCGAGCGTATCGCCGGCGTTGCCGCCCGAGAGCTCCGCCGCCACTTTCACGCCCGCGTTTGTGCCCGGCCCCGTCGTACGCGGTCCCTCGAGCGGTAAGATCAAACACATCGTCATCGTCGTGCAGGAGAACCGAAGCTTCAACGACCTGTTCTACGGTTTCCCAGGAGCGAAGACCGCGAAGTACGGCTACGACAGCAACGGCCGGCGGATCACGCTCGAGCCGGTCGGGCTCGAGACGTACTGGGACATCGATCACTCCTCGTACGCCTTTATCGCCGCCTGCAACGGAAAGGGCAGCATCCCTGGAACGCAGTGCAAGATGAACGGCTTCAATCGGGAGAGCGCCGGCTGTGGAAGCCAATGCCCGATCCGGCATCCGCAGTACGCCTACGTGCCGTATAGCGAGACGAAGCCGTACTTCGACATCGGGAGGCAGTACGTGCTGGCGGATCGCATGTACGCGTCGAACTTCGATGCGAGCAGCTTCATTTCGCATCAGTACATCATCGCGGGCCAGGCCGAATCGGCGGTCAACTATCCCGACAGCAGCTGGGGCTGCCCCGGCGGACAGAGCGACATGGTCTCGGAGGTCGGCCCCAAGCGCCAAATACCCGACGGCTACGAGGTCCCTTGCTGGGATCCAACGACGCTCGGTGACGAGCTCGACGAGGCACACGTGTCGTGGGCGTACTACGCCGTCGGATACTCCAGCGGTGGCCCCGGCATCTGGAGCGCATATCAGGCCATCAATCACATTTATAACGGTCCCGACTGGAAGAAAGACATCATCACGCCGCCGTCGCAGTTCCTCACCGACGTCGGAGGAGGCAAGCTGCGTTCCGTCAGTTGGGTGACGCCCACCTGGCCCAACTCCGATCACGCCGGTAGCGGCTCCAAAACGGGCCCTTCGTGGGTGACGTCGCTCGTTAACGCGGTCGGCAAATCAAAGTATTGGGACTCGACCGCAATGTTCATATTCTGGGACGATTATGGGGGATGGTATGACCCGGAGCCGCCCGCATACAAGGATTACGACGGCCTCGGCTTGAGGCTGCCGCTGCTCGTGGTCTCGGCGTACGCGAAGAAAGGTTATGTCTCACACCTGCACTACGAACACGGCAGCATTTTGAAGTTCGTCGAGGATACGTTCGGGCTGCCGAGATTAGCGCCCAGCGACAAGCGGGCCAATTCGCCCGCCCGGGATTGCTTCGATTTTGGTGCACCGCCGAGAAAGTTCGTCCCGATCCAGAGCCCATACGACGGCGAATATTTCTTGCATCAGCCGCCGGATTATCACATACCCGACGCGGAATAGCGCAATACGATGAAGTTGCGAACCATAGCGGTAGCGGCCGCCGCCTTGCTCGTTACGGCCTGCGGCGGCGGCTCGGCCGTGTCGCCGGCGCTTCCCGGAGAAAAGCCGCCGACATCGCAGGCGTTCCCGTCGCGCGGCGTTGCGCGCGGCCTCTCCAGCGGCAAGATCAAGCACGTCGTCATCATCGTGCAGGAGAATCGCAGCTTCAACAACCTGTTTTACGGCTTCCCGGGCGCGCGGACGGTCAAGTACGGCTACGACTCGAGCAATCAACGAATCCGGCTCAAGCCCATCGGGTTCGATACGCACTGGGACCTCGGCCACAGTTCGGCCGCGTACTTCGACGCCTGCGACGGTACCGGCTCGATTCCCGGGACGAACTGCCGGATGAACGGCTTCGACAAAGAGTACGCCGGCTGCGGTCCGTGCCCGATCCCCCACCCTCAATACGCGTACGTGCCGCAGAGCGAGACGAAGCCGTACTTCGACATTGGGAAACAATACGTGCTGGCGGACGAGATGTTCGCTTCCAATTTCGACGCGAGCAGCTTCGTCTCGCACCAGTACATCATCGCGGGGCAGGCGGAATCCGCCGTCGACTTTCCATGGAACGCTTGGGGCTGCCCGGGTGGCCCTTCCGACGACGTGGAGACGATCGGGCCGCAGCGGCAGATTCCGAGCGGCTACGAGGTCGCGTGTTGGGATCCGACCACGCTGGGAGACGAGCTGGACTCCGCGGGGCTTTCGTGGGGCTTTTACACGTCGCAGTGGGACACGTCCGCCGGCATTTGGAGCGCGTATCAGGCGATCGACCACATCTACAACGGCCCCGACTGGAGCAAAGACGTCATTACGCCGCAGACCAGGTTCTTCGACGACGTCTCGAAAGGAAAGCTGCGCGCCGTGAACTGGGTAACGCCCACCTGGCCGAACTCCGACCACGCGGGCAGCGCCTCGAATACCGGACCGTCGTGGGTCGCGCAGCTCGTCAACGCGATCGGCGAATCGAAGTATTGGGATTCGACGGCGATCTTCATCTTCTGGGACGACTACGGCGGCTGGTACGATCCGCAGGCGCCCAAGTACGTCGACTATGACGGACTCGGACTACGAATCCCGATGCTCGTCGTATCGGCCTACGCGAAGGCCGGGCACGTCTCGCACGTGCATTACGAGCATGGAAGCATCTTGAAGTTTGTGGAGGATACGTTCGGTCTGGCGAGATTAGCGGCCAGCGACAAGCGGGCGAAGTCTCCGGCGCGCGACGCCTTCGACTTTTCCCAGGCACCGCGGAAGTTCGTACCGATCCAAAGCCCATACGATCGCACCTACTTCCTGCAGCAGCCGCTCGATCAGCACATCCCGGACGCGGAATAAATGAAATTTGCAGTCTTACCTATTACGGCCGCCGCGCTGCTGCTCTCGGCGTGCGGGCAAAGCGGCCTCCCGCTCTACGGGCCGGCGCTTCCGATCGCGTCGTCGCCGCATCGGATAGAGGGAGCGCGGCTGATCGGGTACGGGCCCTCGCGCGGTAAGATCAAGCATATCGTCATTCTCGTTCAAGAGAATCGGAGCTTGAACGACCTCTTTTACGGCTTTCCGCACGCCAGGACGGTGAGTTATGGTTACGATTCGAAGGACAACAAGATCGAGCTTCGCCCGCTAAGCTTGGCGACGTGGTGGGATATCGACCATAGCGCGAGTTCGTTCATTCGGGCCTGTGACGGCAGCGGTAGCATTCCGGGTACGAATTGCCGGATGAACGGCTTCGACCTCGAGCCGGTCGGCTGTGGCATGGGACACCCGAGCTGTCCGTTCACCGATCCACAGTACAGTTTTGTGCCGCACTCCGAGACGAAGCCCTACTTCGACATCGCTAGTCAGTACGTACTGGCCGACGAGATGTACGCCTCGAACTTCGACGCGAGCAGTTTCGTGTCGCATCAGTACATCATCGCCGGTCAGGCGCAGTCGAGCATCAACTATCCCGTCAGCCTGTGGGGCTGTCCCGGCGGACCGGGCGACACGATCGGCACCGTCGGTCAGCAGCGCCAGTTTCCGACCGGCTACGAGACGGTGTGCTGGGATCCCACCACGCTGGGCGACGAGTTGGACAAGGCCCGTGTCTCATGGGCGTTCTACACTGCGACGATTAAGGGAGACGAAGGGATTTGGAGCGCCTATCAGGCGATCAATCACATCTACAACGGCCCGGACTGGAGCAAAGACGTCCTTACGCCGCAGACGCAGTTTTTCGACGACGTATCGAACGGAAAGCTGCGTTCGGTCTCTTGGATAACGCCGACGTGGGAAAACTCCGATCATGCCGGTAACAAATCGACGACCGGGCCGTCCTGGGTAGCGTCGGTCGTCAACGCGATCGGTCAGTCGAAGTATTGGAACTCGACGGCGCTCTTCATTTTCTGGGATGACTATGGCGGCTGGTACGATCCGAAGCCGCCGGCCTACGTCGATTACGACGGGCTCGGCGTCCGCATTCCGATGTTGATCGTCTCAGCCTATGCAAAGAAGGGCGGCGTCTCGCACGTGCATTACGAACACGGCAGCATCCTGAAGTTCGTCGAGGATACGTTTGGCCTGGCCCGGCTGGCGCCAAGCGACACGCGCGCCAACTCGCCCGCGCGCGACGCCTTTAACTTCAAGGACCCGCCCCGGCCGTTCGTGCGGATCAATAGCCCGTACGGCGAAGGCTACTTCAAGCGCCAGCCGACCGACCACCGCGTCCCCGACGCGGAGTAGACTCTAGCTCTTAACGACTCCTAACGACCCTTGCTGCCCTTCGGTGCAGCCGTGAAACCGTGGCGATTACCTTGGGAATCGAGATACCATCCGGCAACCGCGTGGTACTGGTTCATGCTCGTGATGACGGTGGTGTCGGCCGCGCCCGGTTCGTCCACTTTTTGCCAGTATTTTCCGGAACTGGTCGGGTTCGTGAGAATGAACCCATGGGTCGCGCCGGCCTTGTCCGTGTACTCTCCCACGATTTGCTCCTGGAAGTCCAGTCCTAACACCTGCGTGCTCGTCGCCCCCGGATAGGAGAACGTCGTGTACTTGCCGCCGAGTAGGAGCCAGCCTTCGATCTTGCCGCTGCTCGTCGTTTCGGTCCCGGCGATGTCGCCGCGAAGGTTGACGGCGTTGGCCTGTGCGCTCACCGCTCCCGGAGGACTGAGCCGGGTGTACCGGTTGTCGGTCACGATGAGCTCGAACGGCTGATCGTTGCCGTAAGAGTCCTCGTAGAACCCTACGGCCGTGTCGGATCCGTTGATGCTCATCAACTGGTCGACGAATCCGGCACCCTTTGGCGTCTTGGAGTCCTTGTAGAGCGTGAAGATGCCGTGATTCTGGACGAATCCCCACGTGTTGTGGGCGCGCGTATTGTCGAGGAAGTAGCCGGCGCGGAGATGGTCGGTGCTCATCGACATCAGGTAGGTATTGATGGCACCGGGGTAGTCGACTTCCCGGAATTTCGCATAGGGCGGGAGTGAGATCCAGCCGTGGCTCGGATCGCTCTGCGTCCCGCTGCCATAATTGCCGGAGATCGATCCGAGTTCATTGATGCTCGTGGCCTCATTGAAATCGCTGCTTCCCGGGTTGTCCACGGTCGTGAATGAAAAATCGTAGGGCGTCGGCGACGGCTTCGTCGCCGGGCCGAAGGTCACGTCGGATGCGGCGCCATGGACGGAGGGTTCGAGGGGCGACGGTCCACTACAGGCCGCCGCTAGGGCTGCGCAGATCGCGACCAGGACAGCAGCAAGCTGCCCCTTTCGCGTCTGGAGAAAGGAGTAAGACATGTGAAGATCCTCTGGAAATAGCTATAAGAACGGATAGAGGCCCCCACGACCAAGGTCGCGTTCGCCGAGGGAAACCAATCGGGGCTCTGGGCCCTCGCCTTGTTTTGATGCCTATCACGTTCCGCTAGGTTTGTTGGTAGTAGTGCAAAGTTCGCCAAGCGGCCCTATCCTTGGAGGCGTTTTGGTACTAGTATATTCGTACTACTGGTTGTGCTTCCTGGCGCCTCCTGGCGTTGAAAGGTAAGACTATGCATAAGACCTTCGTAGCGGTCTCGCTAGCACTCTGCGCGGCTCTTCTGGGCGGATGTGCCGGGGGATCCATGGCCGGCGGATCGATGCTTCCGGCTGCGCAGCTCCACTCGCTGGATTCGGTCGGCGGCGGCCTGCCTTCTGGCCCCCGCGCGCACCATGACGATTCCGTGGGTGGCGGCCTACCCACTCCTCCCAGGATGCACCACCTCGACTCAGTAGGAGGCGGGCTTCCGAAACCGGCGCTGATCCATCAGATGGACTCGGTCGGTGGGGGTTTGCCGAAAAAACATGACGGAGGCTAACGCGAGCCTACAATAGAAAAGCCGCCGTCCGGCGGATTACCACCGGGCCCTGGCATCACGCTTTAATCCACCACACGGGGACTCATGCTGACAACCGTTAGACAGACTCGTACGGGTTTCGAGCGCGCCGAATTCGACAGCGCCTTAAGAGCTGCGGATTATGAGCGCTGTCGTGAACTCATTGACGCGGGCGATACGCTCGACGCCGCGCTTGCTGGCGCTCGGCTGGCGATCCGCGAGCGCCGATTCGTCGACGTCATCGGGTCGCTCTCAGATTTTCCGGCCGCGGCGACCGCGATCCGGGCAGAGCGCGACGTGCTGCTTGGTGCGGCGCTCGGGGCGACCAGGGATTACGTCGCAGGACGCCGGCTGATCGACCGCGCGCTCAACGACCTCGCGCCGGGTGATCCGCTCTATGACGAAGCGTTTTATCACAAGGCGGCGATCGCGTGGATGCAGCACGAGCACCGCGAAGCCGAAGACGCCGCCACCGTGCAGCTCAACTCTACCGATCCGAACAACCGCGCGCGCGCCCGAATCGTCCTTTCGTGGGTCGCGCTGCGGCGGGGAGAGGTGCTCAGGCAGGTCGACGAGCTGCAAAAGGCCTTGGACGAGCTCGATAATTCTCCGGAGCCGGACCAGTACTTCAGAGCAAACGCGCTTTTCACCCTCGCGCTGCTCTGCCGTGAGTTGCCGCTGCGCGACGTCGCCGAACGCGTGCGCGGCATCTTCGATGCGATGCCGTGGACGCCTGGGCTGCAGCTTGCGCGCTTCCAGATCACGCGCTTCATCGCCGCGATGGAGGAGTTGGACGGCAACGAGCTCGCCGCGTTTGCCGGATTCAAGAGGGCGACGCGCCTCGCGCCGTCCGAGCACTGGAGCGTCCTGTGCTTTCTCGATCGCGCTCTGCTTGCGAAGAACACGGGCGAGACGGCATTCGCGGCCGAGCAGCTTCAAGAGGCGCACGAGATCGCGCAGCGCGTCTCTTGGAATGAGGTCACAGGCGAGGAGCGCTCCGCGCTGCTCGTGCTGGCCGAACTGTTTGCCTTCGAGAACGCCGCCATCGCCGAGCAATACCTCGCGCGGTTCCGCTCTTTGGGTTCGTCGGTCATCCCGCTCCTCTCGTACGGCACCGACCCGCGCGTGCGCGGCTTCGAGGCCTACTCTCAGGGCGTCGCGTGGCTGCGCCTAGGCGATGCCGAGGAGGGGAAGGCGGCATTGACCGAGGCTTGGGGCATCTTCGAGGATTTCAACTACGCTTGGCGCGCAGCGCTTTGCGCGCTTGGGCTGTTCGAAGCCACGCGCGATCGGCGGTGGGTCCACCGGGCGGCGCGGAAGATCGATCCGTGGCCTCGCAGCTGGATCGCGCGCCGCATCGCCGACGCAAGCAGCGCCGCGGTCATGCCGTTGGAGCGTATTCCGCCCGCGAAACGTGAGGTGTTGGAGCTCGTACGAGCGGGCCGGCGAAACTCTGAAATCGCGCGCGTGCTTGGGCGCAGCCCACACACCGTGCGTAATCAGCTCGCTCAGCTCTTTCAGACGTTCAACGTCAAGAGCCGTGCCGAGCTGGTCGCGGTGCTTTCTCGGCCCGTCGTCCCGTTGATTCGCCGCACCAACTAAGCTACGCTCTGTTCGCGTCGCGTGAACAGAGCGATCATCGCGTCGTTGAATTGTGCGATGTCGTCCGGCTTTCGGCTCGACACGAGAAGCTCGTCCGTTACGGCTGCCTGGTCGACCCAGTCGCCCCCGGCGTTGATGATGTCCGTTCGCAGCGACGGCCACGACGTCAGCCGGCGTCCGCGGACGAAGTCCGTCTCTATGAGGATCCACGGTCCGTGGCAGATCACGGCAATCGGTTTCTTCGCGATCTGCATCGCGTGCACGAACAGAACCGACTTGTTGTCGCTTCGCAGGCGATCGGCATTCTGTACACCGCCGGGGAGCAGAAGCGCGTCGTAATCTAGGGGCTTTGCATTCGCTATCGTGACGTCGACGTCGAACTCGTCGGCTTTTTCCTGGCCCTTCCAGCCGCGGACCGTCTTGGTTTGCGGCGAAACGAGCGTCGTCGTCGCGCCGCTCGCTCGTAGCGCCTCGCGGGGCTCCTCGAGCTCGACCTGCTCGAACCCGTTCTCTACGAGGATCGCGACTCGTACTCCGTGCAGCGGTTGATGGTGCGCCATGGGCAGGTTCATTCCCGTCGGTATCACGATACCAAACGCTTGAACGATGCAGCCCGGGGTAGAAGAACCTCGGAATGGCAAGAAAGGTAGTGACTGCCAGCAAGCCATCGCTGCCGCAGAAGATCGGCGTGGAATTCCTGGGCACGTTCTTCGTTACGCTCGTCGCAACCGGCGTGGACATCGGCTACTACACCGGAAGCCATGTGGACTACGTTTCCCGGTGGCTCGCGCGCGGCTTCATCGCGACGGCGATGATCTACGCGTTCTCCGGCATCTCCGGCGCGCACATCGATCCCGCGATCTCGCTTGGCTTCGCGGTGCGCCGAGCGATGCCCGTGGCGCAGATGCTCTGGTACTGGGCAGCACAGATGGCGGGCGGCTTTGCCGCGGCCGGACTAGCGATGGCGCTTTGGAAGAACGACCTCGGGCTCGGGGCGAGCCACCCTGGCCCGCAGTACACGCAGTTCGAGGCCGTCGTTGCCGAAGTCGTTTTGACGTTTCTTCTCATGATCGTGATCCTCGCGTGCGCTGAAGATGAATCCAGCGTCGGCAGGCAGGCGGCGCTCGCCGTGGGGCTCACCATCGCGGCTTGCGGCTTCTTTGCAGGTCCGGTGAGCGGCGCATCGATGAACCCCGCTCGATCGATACCGCCGCAGTTGCTCGCCGGGATGAGCGGTCTGAGTTGGATCTACGCGTTAGGCCCGTGCGCCGGCGCGGCCCTCGCCGCGGCCGCGATGCAGTTCCTGTCACCCCGACCTCCCGCGGGCGAACGTAAAGCCGCCAAGGGTGAGTAGGAAGACGGGAAGCTAAAAACTTGCGCAAGAAGACGACCGGCGCGTGGAAGGTACCGTACTTCCGACCGGCACGGTCGTCTTTTTGTTTTCCGATATCGAGGGCAGTACGCGCCGCTGGGAGGACGCCAAGGGAGACGCGATGAGGGACGCGTTGCGGCGCCACGACGCGATCCTGCGCGAAGCGATCGAGCGCCGGCGGGGATACGTCTTCAAGACGATCGGCGACGCGTTCTGCGCCGCGTTCTGGGCGGTCGAAGATGCCCTGGAAACGGCCCTCGAAATTCAGCGACGGCTCGAGGAAGAAGACTTCCGCGCGGTCGATGGGATCGCAGTGCGAATGTCGATTCACGCAGGCGTTGCCGACGAGCGCGCCGGCGACTATTTCGGTCCGGCGGTCAATCGTACCGCGCGGCTGCTCTCGGCCGGTCACGGCGGACAGATTTTGCTTTCGGGTTTTGCGGCGGACCTCGCGCAGCGGGTGCTGCCCGAGGGCGTACTGCTGCGCCATCTCGGCACGCTGCCTCTGCGGGATCTCAAGGAACCCGAGCGCGTGTATCAGCCGATCGCGCCGGGACTCCGATCTCAGTTCAAGCCGTTGCGCGCGCTCGAGACGCCGCCGAACAATCTCCCGCGGCAGCTCACGAGCTTCGTGGGCCGCGAAACGGAAGTCGCTAACGTCGATGCGATTCTCGACGAAGCGGCAGTCGTCACGATCGTCGGCGCCGGCGGGATCGGCAAGACGCGGTTCGCGCTCGAAATCGCCGCGAGCCGCCTGAACGACGAGCGCGACGGCGCGTGGTTTGTCGACTTGTCGGCGACCACCAACGCGCAGCTCGTTGTGGGGGCGGTGCTCGCGTCGGTCGGCGCGCAGCCATCGTCCGGCCGCGAGCCGCTCGACGATCTCGTCGACTATTTGTCGAAACGCGAACTGCTGCTCGTTCTGGACAATTGCGAGCACGTCATCGCGGCGGTCGCGGGTGTCGTCGCGGAGGTCGCAGCGCGCTGCCCGCACGTGGGCGTACTCGCCACGAGCCGCGAGCCGCTCGACATTTCGGGCGAGCGCGTCTACCGGCTTTCGTCGCTCGATCTGCCGTCGGCCGTCGGACTATTCGACGATCGGGCGCGCGCGGCGAATCCAAATTTCGACGCCTCGCTCGCTCGGAAGACCGTCGAGGCGATTTGCACTCGCCTCGATGGGATGGCGCTCGCGATCGAGCTCGCCGCGGCCCGCATTCGAACGATGTCCCTTGACGATCTGTCGCGGCGATTGGAACTCCGAATGCTCGCGGGGGGCCGCGACCGCCGTCCTCGTCAACAGACGATGAGCGCCCTCATCGACTGGAGCTACGACCTGCTCGCGCAGGAGGAGCAGCGCTGCCTGCGCCGCTGCGCAGTCTTCACCGGCGACTTTTCGCTCGAGGTGGCCGAGAGCGTTTGCCGCGACGGCACCGACTCGTGGCCCGTGCTCGAGCGGCTTGGCTCACTCGTCGATAAATCGCTGGTGGTGCTGGAGTCGGGCGAGGCGAATCGACGCTATCGACTGCTCGAGCCGATTCGGGAGTATGCGGCCGAGAAGCTGCATGCCAGCGGCGAGATCGCAGAGCTCAAGCGGCGCCACGCGACTGCGTTCGGTGTGCTGGCGCGCGCGGCGTACGATGAGTGGGATACGGGTCCGCGCCCCGATTGGCTCGCGCGTTTGCAGCGCGAACTTCCCAACCTCCGCGCCGCGCTGGGCTGGAGCGTCGAGGAGGGAAACGATAGCGACTTGGGTGCGCGACTGGCGGCAGATGCGGCGCCGGCGTTCTTGCGTCTCGCCTTGCTGGCGGAGGGCTGCGCGTGGTGCGAGCGCGTGCTCGCCGGCGAATCGCCGCTGCCCGGCGACGTCGAGGGCCGCCTGCGTTACGGCTTGTCGATGCTCTATAGCAACATCGGAGCGAATAAAAAGGTTCTCGAACAGGCGGCAATCGCAGCGGCGCTCTTCCGTGCCGTGGCAGACGGACGCGGCCTCGCCCGCGCGCTTTCGCAGGTTGCGGCGCGCTACGCACTGCTAGAGCTCTTTGACGAAGCGGCGATTGCCGCCGAGGAATCGATACGGCTTGCGCGCGACGATGGAGACCGGCGACTCTTGGCCGACACGCTGCGCCGCTGCGCGCAGGCGTTCGGCCGCGATGGCGACGAGGCGGTGCGGGCCAGGTACGATGAGAGCGTCGGCCTCTTTCGCAAGCTCGGTCGGGACGATGAGACCGCTCGAGCGCTGGAGTGGTGGTCGCAGTGGGAGGCCGAGTGCGCCGGCGACTTTCGGGCCGCCGCAAAGCTCATGCTCGAAGCGAGTCGCCTCGATAGCCGCGATATCGTGACGATGTTTTTCGCGAGCGACGTTGCCGGCTATAGCCTCGCCACGGGCGATTTCGCGCGGGCGGAGCCGGCGGCGCGGG
>Ga0073928_10009261_pt1 | contig 12038 bp, 15 predicted proteins | sample PaiPotPPA55metaG_FD_76969 | JGI IMG/M metagenome (GOLD analysis project Ga0073928, IMG submission 76969) | Iron sulfur acid spring bacterial and archeal communities from Banff, Canada, to study Microbial Dark Matter (Phase II) - Paint Pots PPA... ...
CTGATGAGGGGAGGCCCGGGCGCCATCGTGCGCGCGTAGACGCCGATTTGGCCCGGAAGCTCGCGAGCGATCGCGCGAACTAAAGCGTTCAACGACTCGGCGGCGCCGGCGCGGGACGCGGCCAGCAGCGCCCCAAGCGAGGCCACGAACCCCCTGCGATTCACGAACCCGTCCCCTGATAGTGCCGCAGCCCGACGACCCAAAAGGCGTAGGAGGCCGCGAGCCACGCGAAGCCGATCGCCGGCGTCAATAGACCGATCGCCGGATTCAGGTGCAGCCCGGTCTCGGCTTTCGCAAGAAAGTACGTCGCGGGGAAATAGTTCATGAAGGCAAACGGCAGCACGAAGGCAAGTACGATTCGCATGCCGCGCGTGTAAATGCTGATCGGATATCGCGTAAAGTCTTGCTCGAGCGACATCACGACCCAGCGCAGCGTGTCGACTCGAATGAACCAGAAGGATACCGTGGCGACCGCCAGCGAGATGCCGAGGTCGATCAAGGCGCCGCCCAGTATCACGAGCGGCACGAACGCGATAAAGACCCAGTCGACGCGGACCCCGGCGGCGCTCGTCGCCGCCGCGAGCGTCGCGATCGCCAGCACCAGCCCGTCCGGCACGATCTGCTGCGGCACGGTCAGGACTTGAAAGAGCGTGTCGAGCGGCCGGACCAGGAATCGGTCGAAGCGCCCTTCTCGGACGTAGTCGGGGACGCTGACGACGGTGAAGAAGAGCGTGTTGTGCAGCTCGTGCCCGCTCATCCAAAGCGCGTAGAGAAAGAATACTTCGCGAAAAGTCCATCCATTCATCGATGGGAACTGACGCATGGTGACGTAGAGCGCTCCCAACGCAACGCCATGGTAGGCGATGGTGAAGACGAACCACATCACGAAGTTCGCGCGATACTCGACGAGCGTAAGGAAGTTGATGCGCCAGTACTGCAAGTAAACCCTTAGTGTAGTCACACCGCGGTCCGCCTAGGCGCTTGCCGTCCAGCGCCAGGGTAGGCAGCGGTCGCGGACCCGATCCTTAGTTTGCGATCGGGGTCTACGACGAGGCCGCCGACCTCGACGGCTATCGCTCTCGCGATGAGGCGCTGTTCCGGCTCTGAGGCGCTTCTGAATGTCTGGTCTGCCCGCTCAAGGAGGGCGCTTGCGTCACGATTTTGCGCGGAGCTCGCTTTTGCCCCGGCGATCTGCTCGGCGAGGACCGAACTAGTTGAGGCGAGCTCGTCGCGTTCGTCGGCCAAGGCGTCGAGTTTTCCCTGGACGTCCTCCCGCCGAACGTCGCCGGCGAGGTAGAGGTCGAAGACGCGCTGGCGCTTCTTTTCGATCTCGACAAGTTGCCCCTTGACGTTTCGCATGGAACGCTCGAGCATCGTCGCAGAGAGCGGCGATGCTGCTCGAGTGCGGTACCTCTTTAAAAGGTTGGGCGAGGCCCGCAGTCGGCCCAACATCTCGATGAACTGCGCTTCAAGAGTCTCGGCACGGACCAGGCGTATAGACCCGTCGTGCTGCTGGTGCGCTCTGCACGCATAATAGCGGACTCGGTTGCGAGGCTTCCCACAGCAAACACCCGTCATCGCCCTGCCACAATGGCAGCGGATCGCCCCCGAGAGAGGCCATGGCCAACGTCTGCGCGTGTCTCGGTCACGATCTGCCGTCGACAGCAACTTGCGGACGCGCTGCGCCTTCGCAAACGTTGCCTCATCAACGAGGACCCCGACGTACGCTCTGTTGCTGAGCAACAATGCCACGCGGGACGTGCCCCATTGGATGACTGTTTCCTTGCCTTTCTTGTTAACGGCTGGTGGAGCTATGGCAGCTAGTCGTTTAGCGATCCTGAAATAGCCCGAACCGGCGGCACGCATTTTGAAGGCTTCTCTCACAACCTCTCCGCGCTTGCCGTCTTTCACGTCTTTATCGCCCTGAAGCTTCAGGCCATATGGCCGCCGGTTACCGATGATGTGCCCGGCTGCTCGCTTGCGTACGTAGACCCTGCGGGCGTTAGCCGCCCGGATTTCATTCTCGTGCAGAGCGCCGAAAAGATGAAACGCATTGAGCATCTGCTCCGTCGAGGTATCGAGCCTTGCCTCTCCGTCGCTCGTCCAGACGGTGACGCCTAGCTTGTTGAAACTATGCAAAAGCATTTGAGATTCGGCGATGTTCCCGCGACCGATACGATCTAAGCGGACTACGAGCAAGTACCTCGGGCGCGCGTCAACAGGTAGGCTGCGCAGTTCCGCTTCGAGATCGCGGACGATAGCACGCGGGCCTGCCTTTCCGCTTCCGACACCCTTGTGATCATCCCCGAAGACTCGCGCCAACGTCCAACCATTAGCGGCGGCCGTCCTCTGCGCCCAGTTTTTTTGGTGCTGGAGCGTATCCGACTGTTGCTCCGATGAAACGGCCAACAACGCCCACGCTCGGTCCTTTGGAGAGGGGGATTCCCCTAGGGTGCTTGCCCTTGCCACGGGTTGATAGTACAGGAGTGACCGAAGAACCGGCAAGGGGTAACCACGACTGAATCGTGGCCGACCTCAGGGTCTCATTATAAACGGGCTACGGTGCTGGCGGAGTATAATTCCCGAAAGGGTCGTGTGAGGCAAACGGGACTAGTGGCGTCAGCAACAGTTACGTTAACGGTCACGCGTTATAAATATCTGCAACGATTGCGACACGGTCGCGTCACCAGCGTGGGAACCCTGCTCCTTGTGCATAGGAATGCGAAGCTGTGCACAGGGTTAACCCCGACCGTTTTTAAAACGGCAAAAGGCGTGCGTACCGGACCGGAGTATAAGAAGAACGTGCGAAAAATATCGAATGAGCGCTTAAGGCTTTACATTTCGCGCATTGGGAGACCAAACTGAGCGATATGACAGAGAAGGGGGAGAGTCGCCAAAGTCCAATTCGGACGTGTTCTTGCGGTGCCCAAACGTCCCGCCACCGTTGCATTAACTGTGAACGGCAAGACGCCGCAGACCTGATGCTCGATCGCATTCGCGACATATTAAAGAGCCTCGATGCGCATACCACCGAGATGCTCGAACCGCTCGAGACTTTACTGGACGCGCCGTCCAGAAGCATGATGTGGGCGATATGGTGGCAGGATTTGAAAGACCTAATCAATTGGTACAATATGACTCACGCTCTAAAGTTCTCCGGATTGACCATCGGAGAGCAAGATGAAACGCTCGATGTAATAGTATCGGTTAAACGAGATTGGCCGAAGAGAATTGAGGAGCTGATCGCGGAACACCGACGTGCGAGGATAAGAGTCGTTGAATAGGGAGCAACGAGAAAGTCCGGTCGACACCGTCAGGGAAAACCCGACCCTTGCGGACATTGATTGGAACACCCGTCAGAATAGGCGGATCGAGGCAGAGCGAGCGCTCGATCCCCGATATCGCGACGAGGAAGAGCGACAGAAACGGAAGCAAGCCCAGATCGCGGCTGGGCTTATTATGGATCTCGACCAGGCCAGGACGACTCTTAGTGTTGAGGGCGATGATGCTGGCAATCGTGCAGTAACGACAAAGGCGAAGGCCAAGGGGAAGTCGCTTGGGGGGTCCGGCCAGAGTAAACGAATCCAGAAGCCCCCAAAATCGCTTTACGAGCCGTGTCACAATTGCGGCCGTCGAAGAACGTTCGACGAGATTGTCTGCAAATGCGGCGCAGAACTGTTACCTGCCGAAGGAAAGCGGCGCAGGGGAAGGCCTCGTAGAGAGGAGCCTACCGAGTCCGCTGCGCGCTCGTTTGGCGTTCTACCCCACTTCCTTGCCTTGTTGGTGAAGAGTCGTGCCGCCGCAAAAAAGCGCGGCGAAAGGTTTGGCATCGCTGACTTTCTGCGTTTCTGGCTTTTCGTTGACGCTTTGGGCTTCTCGATGGAAACGGCAGGCTACGCCCATATGTTTCGTCGAGGAAATGCCGGCCTGCGATCACGAGGCCAACGCGGAGCGCCTTCCAAATGGGGCGAGATATCGGCGAAGGAATGGCACGAGCGATTACCGCTCAAACTCGTCAGCGAGCTCGAAGCGGCTAATGTCGACGTTAGCGCCAATCGACAAACCGATCGTACTTTGGGCATTTATGACGTCGCTCTCACGGCTTTCGAGATTTTTATCGCTCAGCGATTTGCGTTATTGCATCACTCGCTTCCAATGAGGGAGTTGCATGACTTTGAACCAATCGCTTTCGATCCGGAGTCGACGAATCTATTAGAAATGAGGATAGTTGGCGACCGGATGAAACGATTTTATGCAAGGAGAACTCGCAATACAAATTAAAAATCGACGCGTAATAGATGCCGATTGTTGAAAGTTTGTCCGCTAACTGCTATACTACGAGGTGTAAAGCTGGACGAGGAGCAGGAAAGGCTCACATATCTCGATACCAATAGGCCCCGAATATTTGTAAGGAAAATAACCCGCCGGACTCTTTCGGCGGTTTTTCGTTTACGGGAGACATTCAATAGATGGCACGTTTTGATGCTCCTCGACTCCTGAATCGTGTTCGCGAGTACCGCAAGATCCTCAATATGAGTCAGTACGAGCTCGCGGCAGCGTCTGGAGTAGAACGCGTCACGATCGCTCGGCTGGACGCGTATCCGGCTGCAATGCCGTCGCTTCCTACGGCGCTCCGCCTCGCCAAGGCGTTCGGAATTCCCGTCCAAGAGCTCGTCGAAAAAGCCTAATCGCCAAAACAATCATTAGAGGAGAAGGGGCCGCTAGTTAGCGGCCTTTTTCAATTATGTCCGACACAACGGAAGCCGTGATCGTCGTTGATGGCGACGGTCTCGTTGAACTTTTGGCCGCCACAGAAGCGGCAATTGCAGCCAGACTCGGCCCACCGGACACGCGTAGCCGCCCAGAGACGCACCGGGCTGAACTGGCGGCAGCATGACGAGACTCGAAGTTGCGCTAAATCACCCGTTTGCCGGCGGTGCGCTTTGATCGCGCTGGAAGCCGCCCGCCTTTACAGTGCCGCGAACTTGGCGATTTATCCCGTAGATGACAAAAAGCGCGCTCTGATCAAACGTTGGAACTATGAGGGCGCACTCCGAGATCCCGATCGGATTGAGGCGATATTCCGACAGTTTCCCGATGCCGGCGTTGGGATCGCCTGCGGCCCGTCTGAACATGTCGTCATCGACGTAGACGAACGAAACGGCGGCAACGAGTCCTTTCGTAAACTTTGCGCCGAGGTCGGTTTAGAGTCGTTCGAACTGTGTCCGACCGTTCGTACGCCTTCAGGCGGCTTTCACTACCATTTCCAGGCCGGCAACGAGCGTATTCGGACAATGTCGCATGCGCTAGGCCCAGGAATCGACGTCATCGGCTACCGGGGAGGCGTCGTTGCCCCACCTTCGCGCCGAGCTGCCGGCGCGTACGTGTGGCATTGCGAGGGTGACTGGCCGGATACGCTGGAAGCGCCCCCGTTACCCGATGCGATCCGTAGCCAAATCCGAGCGCGCACCGCTGCTCGCCGGGTCCAGCGCCTCGCAGCGACCACAATACCACCGATAGTAGAACAGGGCGAGCGGAACCAAACCCTGGCTCTTGTTGCCATACGACTGCGAACGAGGCTCGGCCTCGGAAGGGACTCGATGATGACCGCGCTTACGAGCGTAAACGTAGAGCGATGCCGACCACCGCTGTCCGAACGCGAGTTGACGGAGATCGTAATGTCGGCGATCAAGTATCCTGTCGCAGGGGTCGATCCGTTAAGTTGGCTTGACGGCTGGTTGTCCGAGCTCACAAACCCAACTGAGCTGCGCGTTGCGACGACGCTGGCCACCCTCGCCGACTGCGTGATCGGTGACCTCTCGCCCAACGCTGAACTGATGGCCCGGCGCTGCGGCCTTGCCGAACCACATTACTACGCGGCGCGTAAGCGGCTCGAAGACCTTAAAGCCATCGTAGTGCACCGCCGCGGTCGCAAGCTCGCGCCGGTGATAGAGCTACGACTAAGGCTGCCTCCTCAACCCCCGCTGCCTAGAGGTACGGATTCCGTAGCCCATCACTGCGGCAAGTCTTACGTACGAATTTAGTACTCTATATACAGGGGTTTAAGGGCTTTTGGGCCAGCAAGACTGAGCATCTCGTTACTACTAGCGCCGCGCTTCCCGCGTTGCGACTTTTATCTGGAGCAAGAATTCCATGCCAAGAGCCTGCTCTGCGTGTACGCATAGCCAGACAGCTCAGATCGCCAAGAGCATTGCCTTGGGCGCTTCGAATCGTGAGCTCGCGAGCCGTTTCGGGCTAACGCCCAGCGCCGTTCAGCGTCATCGAGTGGGCTGTCTAAAGCAAGTCCGCAAGGCTAAAGATGGGAGCACATCGGGCGAGCCCAGCTCGTCGGCTGGACTGGTTCGGTTCGAATTGATCGGAGGCGAGATCACCGGTCCGCAGGATCTGCTCAAACGTCTGCATGGCCTGTTTCGACTAGGCGATCTCCTCGAGGAAGCTTATCATCGCCGCGATGTCGACGCCGTCGTCAAGCTCGCGAGAGAATATCGAGCCGCCGCCGAGACGTATGCGAAGGTCGCCGGCTGGCTTGTGGAAGGAGGGGGGAACTCGACCTTCGTAGACGCTCGCCGACAAACGATTCAGCTACTTGCGGGACTCACTGACGAGGAGGTTCGGAGGCTCGCTAATGGCCAGCCTGCAGCTTTGCCTGCTGGGGAAACGATCGACGAAAACGGGACGCCGATTCGGGACCAGAAAAGCCTGTCGCCGTCGCAATCGCTTTGATGTACCGTAAAGGAACGGTTCCGGGACTCGTCGACGGTATTGTTAGCTACGTGCTTTACAGTCTTCGCAAGGTCTGTAGCCGTTCTGCCCCGGTCGATCGTCTCCAGCTGCCTTTATGTCCCGCCCGGGCGGGCATGTCCCCTCGTAGTGATAGACGCGCTTGCTTTCCGGCTTTTTTACTTCATTGATCGAGAAAAAGTCTGCTACTCTTCCTATGAATTCCGTTACCTCCCTCGCCTTTACTGACCAGACCATTCTAGGTCAACGTACATGTGTTCGTTGCGCTAGAGTCCCATGGACCCCGTGTGGGTTGGCTGTGCAGAAACGGAAATTCGTGGGGAGAAACGGTGTTTGCCGCCAGCTTCCAGGACGCGGTCGCGAGCCTCCTTAGCAGCCGCGATCTCCAGCCGGGAGCGGACGCGGGAGGCGCCGGGCCGGTTCCAAGGATGCGGGCGCGGCTTGCTCTGCCTTTACGGCCCGCGCATCCCTAAACCGGCCACTTGCCATAAGGCACCGAGCTGGCCACTGTGTCCTGCTTGCACTCTGAGGGCGACAGTGCTAATCTAAGTGCCCCTCCGAACTTGACGCTCGTGCGAGCCTTATGCCTTACTAGGGTCACGGGTGTAGCTTGGAGATAGGTCAGGCAAGCCGAGAAGGACGGGGACAAGCTTCAAATGACAACCATGTGCGCGGACGCAGCGGGAGTGCGCCTCAATCCGTTAATGCGCCGTTCTCTTATGCATCGCAGGAGTACGCCACCGCCATCGTCGGCGTGGCTGCATAGTGCCATGCATGACCTTCGGGAGGTTGAGTCGTTCGTCTGTGACCGGTGGGATGCGTTGGACGCCAGCGACAGGGCGTTCTTCCGCGGCATCGTTTTGGGCGCTAAGCCAGACCTTAGATTCCCCGAGCGCCTGGACGCGCTTTGGTGGTCGTTCGGGACGTTCTGGAATATGGCGACTCGCCGCGAAGAGGCGGTTCGCTACCTCGTCGCCCTACATCGGGTGCTCGACAAGATAAATGAGCGCGTGGGGAAAGAAGAGTGGGATCGCGTTCTTAACGATTCGGACTTCGTCGCGGCAGCGGAGCGCGGGAAACGGGAGATCGCAGCGGGTAAGGCGGTAGCCTACTTTTCGGGCGAGTAGCCCTACTGTACCATATCGAGTTTGCCCCGAGCGCTCGGGAAGATTTCGAGCGAATCAAGACTGTGCGGTTTGAGGCGGCTGTTAAGCACGTTCTTTCCCGTCATCCGCAGTCGGGGCGGGGAGTTTTTGGACGGTCCGAGACCGGCGACTATATCTTCGAGCGTATAGAGGCTGGCCACATTCGAACGATCTGGTACGTCATTGACGAGGGCAATCGAGTCGTTAGCGTTGTGGCCGCCAAAGCGCAGCTCTTTGCCTGGATGTAGCCCTTTTAGGCGGTCGTAGGACTCAGGTGCTAAGCACCAGGGTTCGGGCCTCTTCGTAATCGGTCGTTAGGGCGAGTCACTCTAGCTCGCAAATAATTTCGCTCCGCTGATCGCGGGGCGTTTTTCTCTTTGGGGGTTACCTTGTCCGTTACCGAGTTCCAGTCGGGCGACATCGTCCGGGTACGATCGGCCCGTCGTCGCGACGTTTCCTATGTTGTGCAAGAGGTCGGCGAGAGCTACGTCTACGCTGTCGGAGAGCGTGGCGAGTGTCGATATTCGCCGGACGCTTTCGAAAAGATCCAGCCAAAGGCTGCACCGATCTGCGCGTCCTCGCCGAGAGAGCGAGCACATGTGGCGTCGCAGAGAACGCTCGCTCCCGTACTCATACCGCAGGAAGCATTCGCCGATACCGGCTGCGTTCGGCCTTTTGCGGGCGAAGATATCGATGCGATACTCCGGCGCTTCCGAAAGGCGTGCCAGCGGGCTGGGATCTCTAACGATCTACGACGACACGAGTTTTTCGCTTCGCGCAGTCAGCGCCGTCGCCAGAAAGCCGACCGCGCTCGCCGTCGTCGTGAAGCGGCGTGAGACGCCAGATGCGGCGGAGACCTAGGCTTCGGACAGTCGTCGCAGCTTTCGCTGCCATGGCCGTCTTAAGCGCGGTTGCATTTGCTCTGGATACCTCTGCAAAGAGCTTTCGCCTGGCCGAGCAGCACCTTCAGTACGTCACCTCCGGGCGTGAGCGCTTGTGGCGTCTAGCGCTCCAGGATTATGGGCCTCGCTGTAAGGTGCATGATGGAGTCGTACGGGTAGATTTCCTCGAGCCGAGCCAATCCGGTCACTGGCGGATCGTCACCATAGCGGACCTCGATGAGCTCGCGGCCCAGCAGCGTCCCGAGATCGGCGTCGTTGTGCACTGTCGCGATGGCGCAATGGCGGCCGAGATCGACGATTCGCTTTTTATTAAGTGGCGGCGATCCACCTAACTTTAAGCATCTAACCATCAGAAAGGGACCCATGACCAAAACTATTGATACGCCGTTTACTCTCGAGGAGGCGCGACGGGTTGCCGACGCTTGCATGGAGTCGACGCTGCGTCGGGCTCGCGAGGGCCGCTTAAAGCCCGCAGAAGCCGCTAAGTGCGCTGCCGTAGTGCAGGCAGTCGAGCTTTGGAGTGGCCTACGTCAGCGCTCCGAGCTGGTCGAGCGATCAAATGAAATCGTCAGGCTCGCCAGACGGCTTGAGGCCCGCAAGTTCGAGCTGCCCGAAGAGATCCTCGAGAAAGCGAGAGTGGCGGTGCGTACTGCAGTAGCCGAGGCAGTGACCGATGCGATGAAGGCGAGTATCGCGAAGGCCAGTCGTCGGCGGAAGGCTCGCGCGCCGAAATGAACGCTGCTACCGCCAGCGCTGATCCCAATGGTCGCCTCGAGGCTTTGCGTGCGGCCGCAGCGGAGGAGTTGGCACGTCGTGACTTTCTTAGCTATTGCGTACGAATGGACCCGACGTACGAGCCGGCGCGTCATCTTGTCTTCCTCGCCGATCGACTCGAAGCGCTTGAGCGCCGAGAGATCCGTAGATTGATTGTGTCGATGCCGCCGCGGCACGGCAAATCTCGAACCTGTAGCAACATGCTCCCAAGTTTCATGCTGGGCCGACGGCCTAAGCAGTCGATCGTGTTGGCAAGCTACGCCGCGGAGCTGGCCGAACAAAACTCGCGCAAGGTTCGGGAACTCGTATCGGATGAAAGGTATCCGTTCCTGGATTCAGAGGTGAGCCCCGAGTCACGAGCCGTAAACCGATGGGCGACGACCAAAGGCGGCGTTGTTATCGCCGCTGGTATTGGTGGCGGATTGACTGGATTCGGTGCGGACGCGTTGATCATCGACGATCCTGTGGCCGACCGAGCCGCGGCAGAGAGCCCGACGATTCGTGAATCGACTTTATCTTGGTACACCGATGTAGCCCGTACGAGACTTCACGCGAACGCCGTGCAACTGATTGCGGCGACCAGATGGCATGAGGACGATCTGATCGGTCGCATCTTGAGCAGCGACATGGGCTCCGAGTGGGAAGTCATTAACCTGCCGGCGATTGCCGAGGAAGGCGACGTTCTCGGGCGCATGCCAGGCGAGGCTTTATGGCCTGAACGCTTTCCTATTACCGAACTTCCAAGCGTAGAGCGGGGCGAGATAAGCTCGCGGAGCTTTTCAGCGTTGTACTCTGGGCGCCCTCAGCCTGCGGAGGGAGCGATTTTCAAAGCGTCGTGGTTCGAACACCGTTATGATGAGCTTCCCCCGCTCAAGATGGTCGTGACAGGTGCAGATTGTGCCGCCAAAACGGGAGTAGGGAACGACTTCAGCGCGATCGTTACGATTGGTAGCGACGGCAAGAACTACTGCGTCGTCGACGTGGTTCGCGAGCGCCTTGAGTTCGCCGATCTTGCTCGAAGGCTTGTTAGCGTCTGCCATCGCCACAAAGCGGAGAAGGTGTACATCGAGGACGCGTCATCAGGTACCCCCTTGGTACAAGAACTTCGACGTACCACTAATCTACCGATCATCGGGATTCCACCGCGTGGAACGAAGGTCGCCCGAGCCGAGGCCGTCAGTGGACTTTTCGAAGCGGGTAAAGTGCGGCTGCCCAAAGACGCGCCTTGGCTCGACATTTTCATCGACGAATTCTTGCGCTTCCCGGCCGGCAAACATGACGACCAAGTCGACGCGACGAGCTTAGTGCTCTCGCAGCTTCGGCGGCGTCTTAGCTCCGTCGAATGGTCCTTCGCGCTCGTTTCTAACAAGTCCGGCGGCGATATCACACCATTTGCCCGGCCGCGCTAGGTGCACACCGGAACTAAACACCAGACCACACCAGTAAGGAGACTACCATGCCTTGCAAATTGCACAAGGCTGCAGCCTGCGTTCCGTGCGCTCGCGCTGCGCTAAACGAACAAGTCAAAGCGTCGTATTCGGTTAGGAAGGCCGCCGCGCAGCAGTCTTCTAGCTTCAGCGGGCTTCCGTCCCGGAAAGCGCTTCACGACAAGGGTATCGTCTAATGCCAGCGATTTCAGAGTGGAACTCCACCGAACTTAGAGAGCACATCGCCCGAGTCGAGGACGAACTCGCAGCAGTTAAAGCGAAACTGCCGGCGGCACTCCGAGCCTCCGCGCTCGGTTACCTCGGCGGCATGGCTACAGATGAGGCGCCAAGCATTCGGACGCAGATACGTCGGTTGCAAGACGTTCTGGCCGGTCTCCGCGATATGGCGATCTTGGCAGAGCACGGTGAGCTGACGGCGGAGATCAAACGTCGGGAGGCCGCCCACGAGAACGATTCTGAGCGCCTCGAGCGGCTTCGTCTGGCCGCTACTCGAGGTGATCGAGTAATCCCCGGGACCGGGCACGCTTGGGCGTCAGCGGTCCGAGCCGATCGCGAAGAGCGAAACGTCGACTTTGCGACTTACGAGAAAGCGAACATCGCCCACATGGGAGAGCGAAAGGCGATCAACGCTCTAGTCTGTCGTCGTAATGCACTTGAGGCCGAGTCGTCCCATCTCTTTGAAGAATAGAGTCACCAAAGAATCCCGCTGCTAAAGCAGTCGGATGACTTCCTCGAGCGGGGGAACCAGGGGACGGCGGTCGCCGTCCTCTCTAATTTTTAGTACAAATCACATCCATTGTTAGGACAACGCTATGGGCAACGAGGCATGGCTTATCAGCGTCATGATGCGCTTTACGAGCAATGGCTCGCGCGTCATGCGAGAGATTTCTGCCGCAACCGCAATCGCGAATAAGGCGGTGGATGAACATACCGCGAGGGTGAATCGCGCAACGGCCGCGATGGAACGGTTCCGTACCAGCACCGTAGGCGTCGGCACCTCCATTGCC
>Ga0073928_10009262_pt1 | contig 12036 bp, 7 predicted proteins | sample PaiPotPPA55metaG_FD_76969 | JGI IMG/M metagenome (GOLD analysis project Ga0073928, IMG submission 76969) | Iron sulfur acid spring bacterial and archeal communities from Banff, Canada, to study Microbial Dark Matter (Phase II) - Paint Pots PPA... ...
CCCTAGACGGTTTCCGTGGGCTCCGCCCACACCCCGAATTCGCTCCCGCGAATTCGCTAGTGCGCGAGGCGCGCGGTGGCGATGCCTGTGGATGCCTTCTGGTATGCTCCGCGCGATTCGGCTCAAGCCGCCCCACGACGAAGGACCACCATGAAGAACGACGTTCGCATCGATTTGCTTGCCCGCGTCGCTCGATCGGCTGCCCATACCAGTTCGCAGCTCGATCCGGTCAAGTCGATTTCGATTTTGTCTCTTGCTGCGGCATCCTACGGGTCTCGTCCGACAGAAGATGCGACGGTGCCTACGGGCTTCGATCCCGGAGCAGTGGCGCTCTTCGAGGCACTCGTAGAAGGCGCGTACTTGGTGGCGACCGCCGACGGAATCTTCGACGACGAGGAGCAGCGCATGTTTCAGGGCCTCGTCGTTGCGGCATGCGGCGGCACAGTCGCGCCGCATCAAGTGGGGGCCCTCATCGGCGATCTTCACGACTTGCTCGAGGAGGATGGGCTCGACGGCCGCATCGAACGTCTCGCCCGCACCGTGACCAAAAGAGAGCACGCGCTCGAAGTGTTGCGAATCGCCGGATTGCTCGGACAGGCCAGCAACGACGTGAGCGACGTAGAACGCGCGGTCCTCTGCAAGATAGCGCTGAAATGCGGTCTCGAGTCGGCCGCGGTCGACAGGGCACTCGAAGAAGTCCGCGTGGCCTTATCGTCGGTCCGGTCACAATGAAAACGACGATCAGGCTCAAGGGCTGGCCGGAATTGGGCCAGACCGCTTCCCCGGGCATCGTGGTTTCTCGAGGCCTGCCCCGAAAGCCTTCGAGCCCGACCGAATTGTGGTCACGCTTTCAGAGCCTCTCGATGGCTTGCCGATAAAGTGCTGCCTCGTCTCCGTGTCCCGCGCTCTCCGCTTCGCACGCCAGGCGATCGAGCGCAGCGCGCGCGCGGGGAGCCAGAGCCTCGCGCTGTTCCTGTGACGCATCTTCCAGCCGAGCACTCACCAGCGCCAACAGTTCGTGCCCTCTGCCAAGCGTTTCGAGCAAGGCGATGAGCTCTTCCGCCGTTCGATCGTCGCCGGGGCTGGCTTGCAGTCGCCGCGTGAGCTCCTCGACGCGCGTGGCCTTCGCGGCATCCTCGACCGAGTAATTTTCGGACGACAGCGCCAGATCCACCCTCGGCAATGGCGTGTGTTGCGTTGCCAGCTCCTCGAGCTGCGTTTCCTCCCGGATCCCGCGGGCGATGATGTCGCCGACTTCGCGGTACGCTTCGCGGATACGTGGATCGTGCGGCCGCAGTCGAAGCGCGACGGCGAGGTGCCGTTGCGCAGCCAAGGGGTCGCCCTTGCGCGAGCGCTCCATCTCGGCGCCTTCGACCAAGAACGCAGCGATTGGTTGGGCGCGCTCATCTTCGGACCCGGCAGGTAGCGACGCGCCGAGCTCGCGCACGCGAGCGAATGCGAGCGCGGCCCCCGCCAGATCCCCGAGGCGCGCTCGCCAGCGCCCCTCGAGGCCGCGGGCGAACGGAGCCTCGGGCGCTTGCATTGGAATTGACGCCACGCGTGCGATCGCAGCCGGCAAATCGTCGAGTGCCTCAGCGATCGCCTTTCCGAGATCGAGCAGGATGTAAGCAGTTGGCTCGCCGCGGCTCTCGGCGATTTGGGCAGCGCGCGAAAGCAGCATCGTCCCGCGCATTTCTTGCCCTCCGCTTATCAAGGCAACGCCGAGTCCTGCGAGGGCCCGTGGCTCGTCGGGCACGTAGCGCAAGGCTCGTTCGTAGATGGGCCCCGCGCGCGCACCCAGCCCTGCTGCGTGCCATGCTCGACCGGCGTGCACCCAGACGGCGTGCCGCCCCGGGACCCCAGGCACGAGTGCTTCGAGATACTCTGCATCGGCCAGAGCGTCTTCGAGCCGACCGAGCTGCAGGCGACGAACGACTCGCAGCCAGCGCGCACTGGTCGATCGCGGTGTGCGCGCCAATGCTCGATCGAGCCAACCGGCTGCATCGATTGGGTCCCGAGAAAGGCGAGCAGCGAACTCGAAGGCGCTTGCGCCGACCGCTGCCGCCGGGTCCATTTCGCCCGTCCGCTCCAAGCTCGCGATTGCGGCCTCGACGTCGCCCGTCTCTGCCAGCAGCTCACCCAGCGTCGTGCCCGTCCGTGCCGTCTCCGCTCGCGACTCGGCGAGCATCGCGAGAGCGGCTTCGGCGCGACCGCCTGCGCGCGCGTCAATGTCGACGACCCGCATGGCAATCTCTGGATTGCGGGGCGCTCTCTCGAGCGCTTCGATGTATTTCGTCCGCGCGTCCAGCAAACTTCCCCGGACGAGCGCGTCGTCGGCTTCCTTCAACATCCTCGCCGTCTCGCGCGCACGCAACGCCGCGGGCGTAGGCCCAGCCGTCATTGCACCCCGCGCGGCGTTCAGAATCCAAGTGTCGCCATGGGATGCGATCGAGGCCCACCGCACTTCCACCAAGGAAGGCACACGTGCGCCCGCCTCCGGCAAGATGGCTCGCACGCACGTTTCTGCGGCGCGACGTAGGACGAACATAGCCCCGTCGCGGTGCGCAGCACCGGCGAATGCTGTCTCGACGCAAGCGATGGCGAGGGCGGTTGCCGGCCCTGGCAGCTCCGACCCGCGAGCACCGTCGATCACGAAGGCCAGATCGTCGTTCTCGGGCAGCACATGCAGTTCGAAGGCGAGGACCGTCGGTCGGCGCAGCGGTTCCTCCTCTGCTCTCGCGCGATCGAAGAGGCAGATGGTTGCCGCCGCTGCTTCGCTTCCCACGGATACCTCCGGGGTGCGCGTGCCTAGAATCCCGCGCAGCCTGGGGGCAAGCCAGGTCTCGAGGTTGCGCACGGGCAACTCGAGCTGCAGTCTTTGCAATTCGCCGCGGCGATGCCGGAACCGGGAGACACCCCCCGTCACATCGACGGGAAAGCGCAACCCGGGCAGAGCAGACGCAATGTCGGTGACGTGAAGACATTCGAGTAGGACGGGTCGGGCAAGCTCGATCCCAAGGCCTCCCTTGCTAATGGCAAGCTGAAGCGCAACGTCGGACGCGGCGCCCCCGAGGAGTCCATCGGCTGTACGCCGCGACGCCGAGCGGTCGCCGCTCGGACTTTGGCGGCTGCGGCCCAATCGAGCGGCGTGCGTGGCTGGTAAGCGGCGTGTCGACATGGGCACGGACTGCAAACTTGCACAGACTGCAAACGCCTGGGCGAATAGTCCGGTGACAACGATCGTACCAAGTCGTCGTCGCGTAAGCGACTTTCGGCCCGGTCCCGGAGATCTTGACCGGTGCCCCCCTGCGTGTGAAAACCTTGGGCCTGACCGCGCCGCTCGCTAGAACTCTGTGACTGGGGAGGGAGCAGACGTGCACAGTCGATGATCTCGAAGGACACGATCTCACTGGTGCGCGACAGGACCGACCTCGTCGCGGTCATTTGCGAAAGCATACCCTCGCTGAAGAGACGCGGACGCCGCTTCCTCGGTCTCTGCCCATTTCACAAGGAGAAGACACCGAGCTTCAACGTCAACCCGGAAACGGGCCTCTATCACTGCTTCGGGTGCAAAGAGAGCGGTGACGTTTTCACATTTCTCCAGCGGACCAACGGGTACTCGTTCCACGAAGCACTACGAGCGCTCGCGGAGCGAGCCGGCATTGCCATCGAAGAAGAGCGTGGCGCTTTGCCGAGCGAGGCGGAACGGCACAGGAAGGAGCGTGACGCTCTCTACGGCGTCATGCACATGGCGGCGGGCTGGTACGAAGAGCAGCTGCGCGAACACCCTCAGCGCCAGTACGCAATAGACGAGCTTGGCCGGCGCGGGCTCGATCCCAAGTGCGACGCCGTCCAAGCCTTTCGCATTGGTTACGCGCCGCCCGCCTGGGAGGGCCTGACGGCGTTTCTGAAGAAACAAGGCGTCTCGCCAGCGATGGCGGAGAGCGTAGGATTGCTCGTCCCACGCGCCAGCGGCTTGGACGGTCGTGGATACTACGACCGCTTTCGGCACCGACTCATGTTCGCTGTGATCGACGTTCAAGGTCGCGTCGTCGCATTCAGCGGCCGCGCGTTGCCGGGGAACGAGGCCGATTCCTCGCGTGATCCCCCACCAAAGTACATAAATTCGCCGGAGAGCCCGCTCTACGTAAAAGGCGCGACCTTGTTCGGCCTCTGCCAGGCAAAAAACGCGATCCGGCACGAGGAGCGGGCCATCCTCGTCGAGGGTAACTTCGACGTGCTCTCCCTTCACGCACATGGCGTGCCGAATGTCGTCGCTCCATTGGGCACTGCCTTCACGCAGGATCAGGCGAAGCTACTGCGACGATACGCGGTTGAGATCACACTGCTTTTCGATGGAGACACAGCGGGGCGCAAGGCAACGCGTGCCGCCGAGCAGGCCTGCGACGACGCGGGGCTCAATGCCAAGGTCGCGATCGTGCCGGACGGTATCGACCCCGACGAGCTCGTACGAAACAAGGGCGAGGCGGCCCTCCGTCACGTGCTTGGACAGGCGCGCGGCCTGCTCGAGTACTTGATCGATGCAGACTTGGACGAATCCTTCAACGCGGCGGACCTGCGTGAAAAGGCGGTACGGATCGAACGGGTAACGGCCCTTATTGCCCGTCAAAAGGATCCCGTATCGCGCGGGATGCTGGAGGCCTACGGGGACTACGCGGCGAGCCGCCTTGATCTGGTACGCTCCGCGCCGAACGCGTTTCCTGCCCTCAAGCGAAAGGTGCTCGCTGCGGCCAGGGCCGCTCATGTGTCCTTCGGGCCACGGCCATCCCAGGCTCGTATCCGGCACCGGCCAGTTGGCCACGAGGAGCGAAAGGCCATTGCGGGCGCGTTCCTGGAGTTTCCTACGCTTTTGAATGATTCGGATGCGCAGGAGGTTTTGCAGCTCCTCGAGGGTAACTCGGCACAGATTGTGGCGGGCATCGCCAAATCGATGCGCACGAACGAACGCGGCGAAAAAGTGCTGGACGGCTCTGAATTCCTTGCACAAATGCCTCCGGCGATCCAAGCCTTCGCTTCCGCGCGGTTGGCGGCTCCGGCACACGAAACGATCGACGAGGCTCGAGAAACCGTGGCCGCGGCAGCAAAGAGGCTTCGAGACTGCAACGTCAGGCGGGAAACGAGCGAGATTGTGCGAGAGCAACAACGGACCCCAGGCGATTGGGAAACCGGAGTGGAGCTGCTAGAGCACGCGGAGGCGCTCGCGCGCGGTCGTCTAATGGGCAAGTGATGGGGGTACAGGGAGGCCGTGCGGGTGGGTCCTTTCACACTCGCGCAGAAGAAGCACCGAGGTAGCGATGGCGACGAAGAACCGTGATCGGAAGGAAGTTCAGCAGCTCATCGAGATGGGAAAGTCGAAGGGCTTTCTCACATACGACGAGGTAAACGACGCGTTGCCGGCCGACATGGTGGCCGCCGATCAGATGGACGACGTGCTTGGCGTCTTGGGAGACGAGGACATCGAAATCGTCGACGCCGCCACGCAAGTAAAAATCGCGCCGAAGCGCATCGTGGACGAGCAGGCGGAGCAGAAGCCTTCGCGCGAGCGCGAACACGCGCCGTCGACGAACAAAAGCGAGGAGGAGCTCGACGGCTACTACTCGAAGAGCAACGACCCGGTGCGCATGTACTTGCGCAAGATGGGGAGCGTGTCGCTGCTCACGCGCGAGGGCGAGGTCGAGATCGCGAAACGGATCGAGCAAGGCGAGCACACGGTGCTCTCGGCGATTCTCAATTCACCCGTTGCCGTCCGCGAGATCATCGATCTCGGTGACAAGCTTCGCAAGCACAAGATTCGGGTCAAAGACATCATCCGCGACGCGGAGGACGACAGCGCCGAGTTCGATGAAGAGGAGGCGGACCGTCGGATCTTGCGCCTCATCGACAAGGTCAAGCACCTGGAGAAAGTCGCACAAGATCTGAAGGAGAGCCTCGTCACGTGCGCGGCATCACGCAGGCGCGGCATCGACGGCGAGCTTGACGCAAATCGGCAGAAGATGGTCGAGACGCTCGAGGAGATGCGCCTCAACAAAAAGACGATCGACAAAGTCGTCGCCAAGCTTCGCGGTCTAATCCAAAAAATAGAGCGCGCCGAGAGCGGCGTGTTCGATCTCGCAAAACGAGCCGCTGTCGACGTCGATCTGCTCCGCAAAGAGGCGCGGAGCGCGCGAGGCGACACGGCCGCCGAACGAAAGTACAGGCGCCGATACGGGATTACTCCCGACGATGTCCTCGGGGCGCATTCGGCTGCGCAGAAAAACCTCAAGAAGGTGGAAGAAGAGCTGCAGCTCGATGTGAAAGAGTTGCGCGGGACCTACGAGGCGATTCGCGAAGGAGAGCGCATCGCCGACAAGGCGAAAGGAGAGCTCGTCGAGGCGAATCTGCGTCTCGTCGTCAGCATCGCGAAGAAATATACCAATCGGGGCTTGCAGTTTCTCGACCTGATTCAAGAGGGCAACATCGGTCTGATGAAGGCCGTCGACAAGTTCGAGTACAAGCGCGGCTACAAGTTCAGCACCTATGCGACATGGTGGATACGGCAGGCCATCACGCGCGCGATCGCCGATCAGGCTCGTACGATTCGAATTCCGGTGCACATGATCGAGACGATCAACAAGCTCATTCGCACCAGTCGGTACCTCGTGCAGGAATACGGTCGCGAGCCGACACCGGAAGAAATCGCCGAAAAGATGGAGCTTCCGCTCGACAAGGTTCGCAAAGTTCTGAAGATTGCCAAAGAGCCGATCAGCCTCGAAACCCCCATTGGCGAAGAAGAAGACTCGCATCTGGGCGACTTCATCGAGGACAAGAGCGTGGTGTCGCCCGCAGAGGCGGTGATCAACACGAACCTGGCCGAACAGACTCGAAAGGTCTTGAAGACTCTGACTCCTCGCGAAGAGAAGGTGCTTCGCATGCGTTTCGGAATCGGAGAGAAGAGCGATCATACGCTCGAAGAGGTCGGGCAAGACTTCGAGGTTACGCGCGAGCGCATTCGCCAAATCGAAGCGAAGGCGCTCCGAAAGTTGCGCCATCCCTCGCGCAGCAAACAGCTCAAGAGCTTCATCGAGAGCTGAGAGGCGTCGCTCGACCCGGTGTTTCGCGGGTCCTTGCCCCTATCGGCATCGCTTCTCTTCGGGGTTCCTGGCGGCTGCGGTCGGAGCTGCTCGCACCAGGATGTCCTCGGCCTGGAGACCGGTGGGATCCGCAGGGCGATCTCCGTCAATGGCATCGATTGTCCCGACGGGCTTGCGCGGTGCCGGGAGAGCTATGTCGAGGTATCGAGGCTCGCCACAATCGAGCAACCCTGCAGAGGGTCCGCGAAGCAATGCGTGTGCCCGTGGGAACGAATCACCTGGTGCCCGAGCGGGTGCGTCGCCGAACGCGTAGAAGTCGTCGCCGAGCCGGACGCTGCCAGCAGACAATTGTGCGCACCGCAGGCCGACGCAGGACGCATTGCGCGATCGACGGGAGCGCCTGCGCCGCAAACGTCGTGCGAAGAAGGTCAGCTCTTTCGTTGCACGAGGGGAGTCGTCGTTGCCTGCCGCGGCGGAGCTCCGAATGCTGCTTGCCTGCACGACTGTTTCGCAGAGGGTGCGGCGCTCAACGACGATGAACCGGTGACCGAGTGGGCCGCTACCGCGATCCTCTGCGCTCGCTGACCATCATCGCATTGCCGCCCGCGCCGGTGCCGGCGCGGCGCCGCTGTCGAACGGAATCCAGAGAGCGCGCACTTCGGTGCTGTCGCCGTGGCGGGAATACCCGGCCAGCCCGAAAAGGACATTCCAGAAATATCCTTTCGGGTCTTCACCGCACGAAAAGAGCGGCAGAAGATGGAATTGCCAGTCCAGGCCCCCGGCAACTCGCTTTTGCGTGTAGACGGTGTTCGCGGCGATCTGAACCACGGAGTCGTCTTGCTTGTCGGCAAATCGCCAATAAAGGGGCGGGGCAATCGTCGTCCTTCCGTTGGAATTCGCGAAGTCCCAGAAGACCGGAGCCACGACCGTATGGGTTGCGTCGTCGTTCCGTCCCACATAGACGAGCGGATGCAGCGCATTTTCCCAACCGTGAACGTTGCTCGTCAGGGTGACTGTCGGAAATATCCACCATGTGGTCGACTCGCCGTACGTCTGAAAACGACCGGCGAGCGGCGTCAACCAATCGTGCCCGAGCGCGCTATCGGACTGGTAGTACAAGGGCGCGAGCGCCCACGCGTGCGTGGCGAGATCGCGATCGCGGTAATCCCACCAGAGCGGCAGGATGGGCCCGGCGGCCGTGAGCGACGTGGCGCCGCCATGCGTTTCGGAACGCGAATAGAACAAGGAAACGAGTGTGTCGGCGGTGCGTGAGACGCGCCGGTAGTAGCCGGGCACGACGAAGAGGGACTGGTCGGGGCTATGCCCGTAGTGAAACAGCGGGAATACCGTCGTGTGCTCCTCGTCCACGCCGCCGGACGCGGTATTGCCCCGAATGTGGAAAAAGAACGGTGCGACGTCGAAGACATCCCGCTTGGGATCCGACATACTCACGATTGGCCCAACGACGGTGGCAGACGTCCCGTCGAGCTCATGGCTCGCGTGGTAAAAGAGAAGCGGCGGAACGAGCGTATAGACACGATGGTTGCCGTCGATATTTCCGTTGTCTCCGTGGAAAAACAATGGAACGAGGCCGAGATCGACGCTTGCCCCAGTGCGGGCCCGAAAATACGGCCCGACGAGAGTAAACGCGCCGTCCGGATCCCAATGCGAAGTCGTCAGCAGAACCGGCGAATGAAAATAGCCTCCTCCACGGCGAGCTCCTTCGAAGAAGAGGGGCGCGAGCCAGTTGTCGTGCTCAGCGGGGGCCTCGCGGTGTACCACCGGCCCAGCGACGACCACGTCGTTGTCGCGATCTCGCACGTGCCATAGAGCGGGAAAGACGACATCCATGTCGAGCTGCGGCGAGCGCCGACGATAGTAGAGAAGCCCGTAGAGACCCTCGGTGTCTTCGGCTTTCGGGATGCCGTAAAGCGCCTGTGTCGGATCGCGCAATCCGCGTGCCTGCTCGATGTAAAAAGGCGGCAGCATGCGCAACCGATAGTCGCCGCGTCGCTCCTCGTACGGAAGCCAGCGCACGTGTCTCAGTTGCCCTTCGGGGGAAGGAGGGCCGGACCTCCAATCACTGCCGATCTGCGCGCGCGTTTCCGGCGTGATGCCGAGTGGCTCGGACGGCGGCGCAACCTCCGGCTCCGAGCGCATGTACGCGTTGTGGACCTCCTCGAGCTCTTCGGGTGTGGGCCCCTTGGGCTCGTCCTTCGGCTGCTTCGAAGCTGGACGTCCGCCTCCGCCAAGACCGGCACGTTGCGCATAGGCGGGCACTGCAACGGCGCATGCAAGGCAGAAGACTGCCAATAGAGGTCGTCGCTTCATTTGCCGTCCCGAAGGGGGTCGATAGGGCGCGCGTCGCCTACGCGCGAGGCCAAAGCGAGACGATCCACGACGATGCGTAGCGCCTCGTCTCGCGGCATCCGCTCTTGGGTGTGCCCGTCCAGGTCTTTTACTTGCAGCACGCCGTCGGCAAGCTCGCTTGTGCCTATGATAAGGACCATTCGCGCGCCCAGCGCATTGGCGCGCCGCAGCTGGCTCTTGAGAGTACTGCCACGCGTGTCGATTTCGCAGCGAACCCCCCGTGCGCGAAGCTCGCGTGCGAGGACGAGTCCCGCGGTTAGCGCCTCGGGGCCGACAGGCGCCACGAGCGCATCAACGACGCGCGCAGTCGCTTCAATCGCGCTCGCAATGAGCAACCTCTCGAGGCCTGCGGCGAAGCCAATGGCGGGAACCTGAGGACCGCCGAGCTCGGCCACGAGAACGTCGTAGCGACCGCCACCGAGGAGCGTGCTGCCTGCTCCAAGCTTCTCCGGTGCACCTTTGATTTCGAAGAGCGTGCGCGTGTAGTAGTCGAGACCGCGCACCAGCCTCGGATCAACCGAGTAGGGTGTGCCCAGCGCGTCGAGCTCGTGCCGCAGCTTGCGGAAATGTTCGCGATCATCGTCGTTGATGAAATCGAGCAGGATCGGAGCGTCGGCCACAGCCAGCTGGTCGCGTTCGTCTTTCGAGTCGATCACGCGAAGGGGGTTGGTGTGGGTGCGGCGCTGCGACTCGGGTGACAACGAAAGTACGCGAGGTTCCAGGTACCGCACGAGAGCGTCGCGATAGGCCAATCGGGACGAAGGACTGCCCAGTGTATTTACAAAGACCTCCACGCCCGGCACCGCTAGCTCGCGCAAGAATCCGACGAGCATGTCGATCATCTCCGCGTCGCACGCCGGTCCCGGATCTCCGAAGAGCTCCGCGCCGAGCTGATGAAACTGCCGGTACCGCCCGCGTTGTGGTCGCTCCGCCCGGAACATTGCGCCCGCGTACCACCACCGCGTAACGGGTTCTTTGGCGTGCAGCCCGTGTTCGACGTACGCGCGAACCGCTCCTGCCGTGCCCTCGGGGCGCAGCGTCAGGGCCTCCCCGCGGTGCTCGAACGAGTACATCTCCTTCTCGACGACGTCCGTCGTGTTTCCGATGGCGCGCTCGAACAACCCCGTCGCTTCGATCGAGGGGGTGCGCACTTCACGGAATCCGTGCAAACTCATCGTCCGGGCGAAGGCACGCTCAACGTGATGCCACCTACCGATCTCCTCGGGCAGGACGTCGTTCATGCCTTTGACGGCTTGCAGCGGGGTCATTTGGTTCGAAGGGCTCGTCCGTTTCGGCGGGAACTTATGGCTCCGCTCGCGAGTCTGGGTCAAGCGCAGTGAAGGATTTGGTGCCAGTGTGTGCCAGCTGCAAGGCAAAGGGCACCCAGCGGGGACACGCTGTCGTGTGCGATCCTGGCACCCTGAAAGGAAGCGCGGTAAGTCAACTGTTGCGTGATTTCCGGGCGGACGTGCGCTCTTGACCTAGGCAGCGTGCGCATTGGACTGGCAATCGACGACGATCTCGGCCTTTTGGCACACCCGCGCGGCGTCCTCGACGCGAGAAACGAAAAGGTGCTCCTCGCTGCCCTTCGCAACTTTGCGGACGAGCAGGGCGTCGTGCGGTTCGTCGTGGGGCTGCCGCTCGACATGCGGGGAGGAGAGGGGACCGCTGCACGTCACGCCCGATCGATTGCCCACAAGGTCGCCGATGCGACAGGCCGATCCGTGGAGCTCTGGGATGAGCGGCTGACCACAGTGCAGGCGCGACGTGCGCTGACCGCCAGCGCTCTCCGGGGCCGAAAAGCGCGCGGGCGAATCGATGAGGCCGCGGCGTGCGCCATTCTCCAATCCTGGCTGGATGCCCGCATCGGGCGTCAGGAGCAAAGATGAGCGCCCGGGGCAAGACACTCAAACGACGCAAACGCCGCCGAAGGCACGTAGTACCACCGCCGCAGCCCGCCACTCCGCTCCTGCCGCGAAGTCGTGTCGGCGCATGGCTCTCGTTTGTCCTCGTGTTGGGGGCTTTCGCCGTCTCGACGTGGTTCTTCGTTCTCTACCCATCAGGCGAGGGCCCCGGCCAAGGACACGCCGTCGAGATTGCCGTGCCCCCGGACGTTACCCCGGGTGGTTTGGCAAGCATCCTCGCGGGGGCGGACTTGGTTTCGAGTCCACACCTCTTCGCGTTCTGGGTTCGCGCGACGGGCGGGACGCGGCGGATCGTCGCCGGAAGGCATCTTCTCACGGACGATGCGAGCCCGCGCGACCTCATGGCACGGCTGGAACGTCGCCTCATGCGTCGGCGAACACGGATCACTTTCCCCGAGGGATGGACGCGCTTCGACATTGCCCGACGACTGCAAGACAAGCAGGTCGTGGCGCTTCGGGATTTTCTCGACGCGACTACCGACGAAGCGTTTCTGCGCGAGCTGGGTATCGCCGGTGACAGCGCAGAGGGGTTTCTCTTTCCGGCCACGTACGACCTCGAACTCGATGGCGATCCGCGCGAAGTCGTCCGTACGATGAAGCGCGAGTTCGATCGGCGATGGGACGCTCTTTCCCGCGTGCACTCGCCCAGC
>Ga0073928_10009263_pt1 | contig 12036 bp, 11 predicted proteins | sample PaiPotPPA55metaG_FD_76969 | JGI IMG/M metagenome (GOLD analysis project Ga0073928, IMG submission 76969) | Iron sulfur acid spring bacterial and archeal communities from Banff, Canada, to study Microbial Dark Matter (Phase II) - Paint Pots PPA... ...
ACGCTTCTATGGTAGCCTTTCGGCTGGCCACGCATGACTCGGGGTCGGGATGGTTCGCTACTCCTTTCCCGTATGACTCTTTCATTCACAACTCCACGCCGGTTTATCCCGGCGCACTCCGCAGCCTGCTGATCGAATTCGCCTCGGCCGCCGGCAGAAACACAACTACCCGCACTTCGGGATTGTCGGCCAGCGAAAACATCATGCGCTCGGCGAAGATGCGCCCCACTTGCGGATGACGGTACTGCGAGCACCCCTCAGTCATCGGCAGTATGTCATGGCGCGGCCACCATTGCACGAACTCCGGACTGACCGAGTTCAGGCGTTCAATCAGTTCGACAAAATAGCTGTCGCCGGCGTGACGTCCGTAATCGGCGCGGAATCTGGCGAGTACGTCCCGGGCCCGCGTTGGCCAATCTACCATCAAAGAGCGCAGCGCCGAGCTGGTGAAACAAAGCCAAACCATATTGCGTTGGTCCGCAGGCACTTGCTCGAAATCGAACAAGAAGGCCCGCGCGGCCTGGTTCCACGCGAGTATGTCCCATCGACGGCCCATGACAAAGGCCGGCATGGCGGCATTGTGATCCAGCATGCGCTGGAACCTCGGGCTCACGGTTTCTCGTTGAGAAGTGGAATCGACAACCGGCTGTCGAAGAGCGAGGTGGAAGAGCTGTACCCGCTCAATGGGATCCAGCCGCAACACCCGCGCCAGATTGTCTAAAGTGCCGCCTGATACGCTGATCGAACGTTTCTGCTCGAGCCACGTGTACCAGGTCACGCTCACCCCCGCCAGGTGCGCTACTTCTTCGCGTCGCAGACCGGGCGTTCGCCGCCGTTGGGCCGCAGGCAGGCCAACAGCGGCAGGGGAAATGCGCGCCCGACGGGTGCGCAGAAAATTACTCAATTCCTGTCGTCTGATGTCATCTTGGTTCATCGCGCTCCGTGTCAGGGTGGTACCGTCTATACCCGTATGAGAACTACTTAGTACGGCCCGAACCAGTATGAAGAATACCTCTGGTACTGGTCGGGTTTGATTCTATACTGCAAAGTCAACGGAGCCAAAGGCTCCTGGTTTTGATCTGTATCTGTGCGTCAACTCAAGAGAAGTGGCGTGGGCGAAATCCTCGCGCTTCTGGTCCTGGTCGGGAAGCTCAAAGTGGTGTCCTCTGCTCTAGAACAAATCAGAGATCGGCTCACAGACGACGGTCCTGCTCCGGCGCGGCCGTCCTCACACAAGTGGTCGGTCGCTATTGCGGTAATGCTGGGCGCCACCCTCGAAGTGCTCGATACTTCGATCGTTAACGTTTCATTGCCCCACATGCAGGGGAGTTTCTCCGCGAGCAGGGACGAGGTGACCTGGATAGTTACCAGCTATATCGTCACCAACGGCATAATGATCCCGCTAACCGGCTGGATCTCGGCACGCTTCGGCCGCAAGCGCTACTTCCTGTTCTCGGTGGTGGTGTTCGTTATCGCCTCGGGATTATGCGGCGCCGCCGCCTCGCTTACCCAGATCGTCGTCTTTCGCCTGCTGCAGGGCGCGGCCGGCGCCGCTATGATTCCGTCGTCACAGGCGATAATGATGGAAGCCTTCCCGCCTGAAGAGCAGAGCCTCGCCATGTCGGTCTGGGGGATGGGCTTGCTGACCTCGCCGATGCTTGGGCCGACGCTGGGGGGATGGATCACTTACAATTGGTCTTGGCGCTGGAACTTCTACATCAACCTGCCGATCGGGATCCTGGCTGCGGTCATGGTCACCATTTTTGTTCATGACCCGGAGCATATTCGGAAGTCTCAGGCGGCGGCGCGCAAGATTGACTACATCGGCATCATTTATCTGGCTCTGGGTCTCGGGCTCTTGCAGATTGTGCTGGACCGGGGACAACGTTCGGATTGGTTCTCATCTCCGTGGGTTTGCGTGTCGATTGCAGTCGCGGCGGTGTCTCTGGTTGTCTTGGTTGTGCACGAACTTCGATTTCCCGAACCGATACTGGACTTGAGTATCCTCAGACTCCCGCTCTTCGACATTCCGGTCACTGTAATTTTGGCAATGATTCTTGCGGTGTACGGCATGAATCTGCTGAACCCACTGTTTTTTCAAGAGCTGCTCGATTACTCGCCGTGGAAATCTGGACTTGCCGTCTTGCCGCGTGGGTTCGGTACTCTGATCGGGATGCTTCTCATAGGGCAGTTATCGCGCCGCGGCTTCGACATCAGGTGGCTGGTAGGAGTGGGATTTGTAGTCCTCACTTATGCGCTCTGGTCGATGGGCGAATGGACGCTTGATGTAAGCATTACCACCGTCCGTGCCGCCATGATTCTCTCGGGGCTTGGCTCGGGACTGATCTTTCCTGCGTTGTCCGCAGCAAGCTTGGCCTGTGTCGAAAAGGAACGCATGGGCTATGCCGCGAGCCTCTTTAACATGGTGCGCAACACAGGTTCAGCGATCGGGATTTCCCTGGTGAGCAATTTGCTTAACAGCCGCGAGCAGATTCACCAGGCCTACCTAACTGAACACTTTACTCCATTCGACGCCTGGCGGCTGGATCTTATGTCACCGTCGCGGATGCCAGGTTCACCTCATTTCGGCCTGGTGCAGGGTCTTGTGGCACAGCATGCCCAGGGCTTTGGCGTGACGTATCAGACTATTCAACGGCAGGCGTCGTTGCTCGCTTACAACGACATCTATCGAATGCTTGCGATGATCGTGGCGCTGTTCGTTCCGGCATTTCTGTTGCTGAAGAAAACCGCTGGGAGAGCCGGCGGTGCACATTAAGCGATGTCGCTACTCGTGTACGATATGAGGGCGAACATCAGGGAGGAGTCGCATGAAAGTCTTTATCTGGTTTGGTAGGTGTATCGGCTTCGCAGCCGCAGCCACGCTTCTGCTCGCTGGCCGCGCGGTCAACTCGTTCGGCGGCGATTTAAATTGGCAGGGGCGCGATGAACTTAGCGTTAGCAACTCGAGCACTCAGGTGCTGAGTCAGATCGGCGGGGGTGGCGCCGGAGTTGGGTCGGCGGTCCCCGCGCAGCCAACGCAGGAAGGATGGCTGAGCGGGTTACATGTCTCGGGCTTTCTGAGCCAAACCTTTGGGATGTGGCAGAATCCCACTGCACTGCGGGACTTCACGCCGAGCCGCAACAATCTAGCGGTCGCGCGAACCCTGCTGCAAGTGGACGAGAACTATCGGCTCAACGAGAACAACACGTTCTTTATGCGTGAATGGTTCGTCTATGAGCCGCCGTATTCGTTCGACAGCGCCAACAACAAGGCGTACGCCGCAGGCAGTCTTGCGGCCGGCAATGCGGCTAGTTTCGGCCATTTTATGAATGACTTTTACAATCAGTATACGGTGCGTGACGCCTGGTGGGAGAATAAAACGGGACCTTTAACTACATTCATTGGCAATCAGATCGTGGTCTGGGGCCAGTCAATCGCATTCCGTGTTGGCGACGTCGTCAATCCCCAGGATACTACCTGGGCGTTCGGCTTCGCCAACTTGGAGCAGTCGCGGACTCCCCAATGGATGGTGCACCCGATTCTCAACCTGCCGGAGTTGGGGCCGTTTTCCTCCAATTTTATCGAGGGAGTGATCATACCTCGGTATCAGCCGCAGTGGTCGTGGGATTACGCTGACGGCCGCTATTTCGACGAGATGGGTGTGGCCGGAAGCGTGAACCAGGGCTTTCCGGCGGCGATGCACGGGCCCAGTGCACGTTTTGACGTGCACTACGTGGACCAATTTTATGCCGGACGCACGGCGTTGGCGAATCCGGTGGCGGAGACTATCCATGGGCCCTTTGGGCCGGGAGGGGCGGGTCTCGTAGCACCGCCGTTTTCCCGCGAGTTTTATTGGTGCAGAAATCTGGGCAGCGCACTACAGCCAGGTAATCCGGTACCGGCAAGGGTGCAGCGGCCATGCACGTTCACTCCGGACAAGACGGTACCCTTCGGGCCGGTCGGCGGCGCCAGTGCTATCGACATCGGTCAGTGGAAGGTTCCTGCGGCTACTGTGGCGAACTGGGAAGAGGGTGTGCGGATGCACACGCTACTGGGTCCATGGGAGTTGACCGGCTTTTACTTCAATACGTGGGATTACTATCCGTCATTCTCTGGCAGGCTTTCACCAATCAATGGCGGGCGCGTTACATGCCGGTGCAGTATGTCGGCGTGACGGCGAACGCGCCGCTGCCCGTCCCTGCGAAACTGGCGGAGTCTTTCCCTGCTGTGGGACGTGCAGAAGTCGTTTATGCGAACCATCAGCCCTATGCTGACTTCGACCCGTTTGATTTGAGCGGCGTCCGTTACTCCGACACCGTCGACATGATGTTCGCGATCGACCTGGACCAGGCGTATGCGCCATGGCTGACGAGCACAGGCAATCTATCGGCCAATCTCGAGGTGCAGGACTACGTCACCATGGATGCGAGCCAGAACATGTTAACCGGCGGCGCGCCGTTCGGTGGTACCGGTGGCGATCTAACCGAGTCGGTTAACAAGCATGAAGTGAATCTCCTTTTCAACCTGGGGACCTCCTGGTGGTGGAATGACTTCGCGCCGACCTGGACAATGATCTTCAATCCAAAAGGGCGGACCTTCCTCTTGTTCCCCTCGATCGTGCTCAATCCGCCGTGGACAAAAAGTTATTTCCTGAAGCTGCAGGCGATTGAGGTGCTGGGCGGCGACAGCCAGAGCATCGGCGGTGGCCTGTTCAAGGGCGAGAGCCTGCTGACGGCCCAATTGCAGTATAACTTCAACCTGCTCTGACGCGAGCCCAATGTTATGGCGGGCGGAGCGGGCCTCTAGCGGTCTGGTAGTCTACAGATTGGCCAGATTGCTCAGCAGCGTACGAGTGGAGTTTCGAAGACCATAAACAACCGTACCTGATACGATAGGTTCTGATTCAGTCGTGTGCAGCCCTCTTGCTTCGCAAGGCGCAGATGAATGCCAGCAGACTGACCGATGCGAATGCGGTCGCAAGGAACCCGATCAACCATGGTGCAAGTACGATCGGGCGCAGTTTGATCCCGCCACGCCCATGACCGGGAGACCACTGCGGTATATAAACGGTCAGCGTGAAGGAACGCCGATAGTTCGGTGGAAATTGGGGCGCCGCGCCGGGGAAGTCGCGCAGCGGGACCACACCGTACGTGTGGAACAGATGACAGTCGCGGCAGGCGACGACGGGCTCATGCCGCCGGCCCATCGCCATGGATGCGAAAGCCGTCTGGTCCAACAGCCGATTATGACTCTCGGCCATTTCAGCCTGCTTTCTCGCAACCGCAGCCTGATGGGCGTGGCAAGTAAAGCATTGCTTAATCGCAAGTGAGTTCGCGTCGTCGGGACTGCTGCTCGCCGAGACCTTTAAGTGGCAATCTTCGCAGCGGCTCTCCAGATGCCCAGCCGAATGGACAAAGACCGCGTTGATATGGCGCACTGGAACCGCGGCGGAGTAGGCGATGGTCGCAGGTGATGGTCCCCCCGACCCCGGCATTTGCACGAAGCTGTCGCGGGAAGCGATGTGGCATCCCATCCCGGCGCATCCCCTCCACTTGAGGCTCATTCGTTCACGTTCACCGGGCTTGACCGCCGGCGTCGCGTGACACGAGACGCAGCCAAACCCGCCCGCTAGCCGCGGATAATGCGACTCGATCAAACGCTTGTGCTCGTAGTGATTGAACTGCTGCTTAAAGAAATGCCGGATGGAGAACTGGCGCTGCATGGTGGGGACCAAATGCGCGGCGACCTTGCCAATTGTGGGATGCTTGTGACACCAGGTGCAGGCCAAGCTCGCCGCGGCTTTGACCTTGACCGCGGCACCTTCATGTTCGCCATGACAGCTAAGGCATTCGAGGGTTCCCGTCGCGCTGACGACCAACGTTCTGCCTGCGATCAGCCCAATGTCGGTTTGACTCACATCCAGACCGCTATGGCGATTCTCGTCCCTGAGGTTGCCGTGACAACCGACGCAGTTGTCGTTCAGCGGTCCGTGCCAGGGACGATGGCACGTCGCGCAATCGCCGGAGAGCTGGCGATGGGCCGCAAGCAGCATCCCTGGCTCGTAATCTGAGCGAGGCGCCAACAGCAATAATAGGAGTGCCGCCGCCGCGCTGGCGCCCACGATCGACGCCATTTGCCTATTCATATACCGACGAAATACAGCACACCCAGGACGTGAAACGCGACCAGCAGTCCGGTAAACAGCGCAAGCCCGCGATGGACCTGAAACCAGGCTGTGACAAGTTGTGGACTCAGCATGCGCTTGGGCAGGAATTCCGTGATTGCCAGCCCGAACAATCCACTCATGACAAGCAGGATCGCGACGCTCTTAAGCGTCAGGTCGAGCGGGCTTGCACGACCCGATTCGCAGTGCCACCAGAGTGGCAGCGTCGCTAGAATGCCGAGCGTGACATGAACCCTGCGCCAGGTCTTTGGCTGCCAATCGCGCGTTAATAACGGGACGCCCGACGGCCGCTGCTCCAGTACAGGCTTTAGGCTGTCATTCGGCGAAGCACAGGTGAGAGCCTCTACCCATTTCCAAGCCCGTCGTGGCCACAAACGCACGATGTACTTGCGCAGGGCGACGCCAGCCGCGAGCGCAAAAACAACGAGTGTTGCAGTGCCCGTGCGGTAGGCACCGAGCCGAGCTCCGAGCCCGGCCGACCAACTATGCAAAGCGATAACCGCGCCGCCGGATAACACCGCGCACAGCACCGTCGACCCGCCTCGGGCCATGTGCCGAGCATTAACTTCGCCGAGTCGTACGCTCACGGCAGTCATTGCGAAACGCCTCTATCGCCGGGGAGGGCGACGCCGATGCGGACCGGAAGCGCCATTCAATATAGCCTCTTGACCATCTGATAACTCGCGTAGTTCCCAGGCCTTCGCGTGGGCAGGACGTGACAAGCAGTTTTGCTCTCTTGTTCACAGATCATGTATATTATGAGCAAGCAACCCGAGTACCAGAGTCATTTCTCATACTAGTATAGGACGTACCAACTCTAATATTTTGATAAAGCTTCGAAGCGCCTGGTGGACTTCTGTCTTGGAATTGCCCCGCGAAGAGCTGAACCCAGCCGCACCGTCGCAGGTATCCCGCCACCAACTCGCCTGCTGAGGCTTCGCGACCATTAAAGCGAGTCCTTATGGATCCTCGCCGCGCAAAGCGCAATGAGCAACAGTTGCGCCTTTGCGTTCAACGACACAAGCCGGATTGGAGTCGCGCGCCGCAAAGCGGGCGCGCTCCAGCAGCGAAGGGCTTCGGGCGCGGCTCTTGAGCAACTATGTAGACGCATAATACAATTAAGCGTTCACATAAGGAATGCGTTGGCATAGGGAACGACCCTACGGCCCGGCTCACGCGCGTCGACGGCCCGTTTGTATAAGCCCCGCGACACACCATGGAAGGAGCTGGGCCGGCCAAACACAACCGAGATAGATGAGAAACGGCAATGCGACAACAGCGCGACCTGAATCGCACGCGCGAGCGGATTATGGCGGCGGCACAGAGGGTATTCGCTGCGAGCGGTTTTGCCGGCGCGCGAACTGACGCAATCGCCCGCCGTGCGCGCGTCAATGAGAGGATGATTTTCTATTGCTTCGGCTCCAAAGAAGGGCTTTACAGGGCCGTACTTGCGCAAAGGCTATCCACCGAAGCAGGCATCATCGAGTCGATGCCGGACGAGGACTTCACCAGCAGCCTAGTGAGGGGGTTCGCGGCGAATCGCGCGGATGTTGACGCACTTCGGATGTGGCAGTGGGAGGCACTCGACACGCGTAATCGCAAACTAGTCGCGGAAAAAGAACGGCGAGCCTACTTCCAGGCCGAGGTTGCCCGCTGGCGGCGAGCGAAAGCTGGCGGACTCCTACCTCCCGATGCCGACGAAGAGATGTTGCTGCTCGTCAGCGCGGCGTTACGCGCGTTTCCGCTGGCGCTGCCTCAGGTCACCTTGCTGATTACCGGCATGGACCCGCTCGATCCCGAGTTCCAGCGCAAATGGAGTGCCTGCCTGGAATGGATAGGCGGGCGGCTCTTCGCTCCGACTCTCACGAGCGACAAGCTTGGGCGCGGAAAGAGTAACGAGCCGGCCCCCAAAGAATAAAGCGCCGAGCAAGACGCGCCCAAAGACTGACGCGACAAGGAGGTCGAGGAGTTGGCGTCAAGGCCGATCACTGAGCAACGTCCGGCTGCTGCTATTATGGTCGGTCCCAACACAAGCCTCGTGTAATGCAGTTTCCCGCGGATTGGAACGACAGCGATGAAAAAGCAAAGCAGACAGCAAGGCAGGGGACTAAAACCGATCTCGCAAAGTGGCTGCAATCGCTAGCTCAGCGAGGATCGCCCGGCCGACGAGGAAGTCTTGAAGAGCCTCGGAGACGCGCTCAATTCGGCCACCCTCAAGCCATGCAGCTTCGAAATCCAGGGCCATACTGATTCAGTTGGTAAGACTTCTTACAACGAAAGGCTTTCCCAAAAGCGAGCGGAAGCGGTGGTGCAACATCTCGCCGAGCATAACAGCATCGAACGCGATCGCATGATTGCACGCGGGTTTGGCCTGTCCCAACCCATCGCCAGTAATGTTACCGCGAAGGGCCGCGCCAAGGACCGTAGGGTCCAAATCGTTAACCTGGGATATGAAACTGAAGCGGGAGACTGAATGGAGGCGCCAGCGGAAATTGTTAGAAGGGGTAATGCGTTGCCCCGACTATAGTAAGAGCAAAACCGCGCGCTTCCGGGTTCGCCGAGCACGGCTTTTCACGTTCGGAGCTGAATTCAATTTTGTAGGTTTTGGCGGGAATATATGACGTCGCGAGTTGCGCAGAGCACCCCAGCACGAATATCGGCGATGTTGAGGTCCTGCGCCGCTGTTTTCCGCCGGTTTGTCTCTGAACCGAAAGTCCGGCTTCGTTGAACGCGCACCAGATGTCGATGTCGACCACCGGACTCCAGGCGCGGATTCGCGCGGGCCTCCATCTCTTGCAAGTGAATCCGGCCGTTACCAGCGATAGCTCAACGGCAGGTGCGGCAATTCTGATGCCAAGCTCCCGATACATGCTAACCGACCGCCGCTACAGGCTTGCCGCTTGTTTTGAGGAAAGACGCGAAGGCTCGCGACTGCTACCCTTCGGCGCCCTGATGGTTAATCGAATTGGCAATTTTGATTGGCATTTAAGCCCGTGCTCGCTTGAAAGATGGTAAAAAGCCGGGGTACGTGATTTGCTCCTAATGGCGAAATGATAGCGCTGCCCGACACCGTGGGAACAGGATATGAGCACGGCAGCCGCAACGACTCTGAAGAGTCGCTCAGATGGCCGACTTGTCGAGTCTAGCCGAGTGACTGTCTATTGGGTGCGGATCTTAGCTGACGTCGCGGTCCAATCGGACAGCTACCGTCCGCGAGGGGGACAGCACAATGTCAACCGATCCGAATAAGCCTGGCAACGATTCGGAATCGGAGAGCCCGACGGAGAAACGTGGTAGGCAGGACACGTTTGCTGCTGCGGTCCGCCGTTGCTCGAAGCGACGATCACGATCAAGACAATCGTCCGCGACGGTTCCGACGAACCACAGCTTTAGCGGCAGGAGTGGCGATTGCAGTAGCAGTGGCGGTGAGTTACTTCGCCGTCAGTCGCGACCTGCGCATCACCTTCAAGCGGGAACCCCGGTCGAAGGCCGGCAGCGGTTCAACTAACGGCTCTAAGCAGCCGGTGAACTCCGTAAGCACCGGCACGATAGCCGGACCTCGTGTCGCTCTCGTGATTGGTAACGGCAAATATCGCTTTGTGCCCCAACTCGCCAATCCGCTCAACGATGCTCGCCTGATCGCCAAAAACCTGCGCGAGGCGGGCTTCAACCTGGTCGGCGGTGGCGCGCAACTCGACCTTGATAAGCCTGGCTTGGAGGGTGCGCTCGAGAACTTCTCGCGGCAACTGCAGGGCGCTTCTGTGGCCCTTTTCTATTACGCCGGACATGGCTTGCAGGTCGGCGGTGAAAATTATCTAGTCCCCACGTCGGCTAATCCTGAGCGAGAGTCCGACGTCAAGCTTCAGATGGTCGACGCCCAGGTAATTCTTGATCAGATGCAGGATGCCGGCGCACGGCTGAATATTCTCATTCTCGACGCCTGCCGAAACAATCCCTTTGGCGGCCGGGGATTACGTGCGGTCACCGGCGGTCTCGCGCCAATGCAGGCGCCCGAAGGCACCCTAATCGCGTACGCCACTCAGCCGGGGGCAGTTGCCAGTGATGGCGAGGGTGTGGACAGCCCCTACAGTGCTGCTCTCGGCCAGGTCATGCTCAAACGGGGCTTGGAGTTCCGTGAGGCCCTCAATCAGGTTGGATTGACGGTCAGCAAGGAGACTGGTGGTTCGCAACAGCCGTGGACCGCAAACTCACCGATTGATGGTTACTTTTATTTCGCCGGAGCGCCGGCTCCGGTGTCGACGCCCGCCGTTGCAGTCGCGGTCTCAACGCCATCGCGAGAGGATGCGGAAATCCTTTTCTGGCAGTCGATCGATAGCAGCAAGGACCCGCGCGATTTCGCCGCTTATCTCAAGCAATATCCAGCCGGGCGGTTCTCGGCGCTCGCGCAGGTCCGGATAGCCGAACTCAGCACCCCAAAATCGGCGCCGAGCGCCGCTCCCGAGATAAACCAGGCTGCCGCCGAAGAAAGTGAAAAGCACTCGTACCCGAGGCACGCTTCGCTCTTACCCAGCCCGACCCCGTCAGCAAGGCAGCGTCAGCAGCTCGCATCTATCGAGACCCCGATTCCCATAACGGTTCCCAACACCCAGCTTAGCCAGAGCTTAAGCGATTACCTGCATCACAACCGCCTGCCTTATGTAGATGCGCTGGTGCTGTCTGATCGAACTGGAGAGCCTAGTTCGGTGGTGCTGTCGGGCAGGGTACTCACTGAGAAAGGCAAGCGGGCTGCGGAGTCGAAGGCACGAGATTATCTCGGTGCTCCGGGCGTAACTATCAACAACCGGATCACACTGGATTCAGCACTGGCGTCCAGGACTACTGAAACGAGCTCGCAAATTCGACAAGCGCCGAGCGAGAGTACCGAACAATCTGCGGCCAGACTTTCCTGCTTCGGGCAATGCGAGCAAAGGTACAGCAGTTGCGCCGCCGCTTGTCAGGCGCAAAGCACCGCCGGCTCGAGGGGCCGCGGAAGCCGGCAGCATCGTAGCTTGGCTGCTTGGAACTACGAGCAAACCACTATTAACCATCAGTTCAACGGCAAGTGATCAGGCCTGCACAAGCCGCTGTGCAGCCGAGGACGCGATGTGCAGCCAAGTGTGCCAGTCGAGATCAGGCGGTAAACCTTTGGACCGCGCCACGCAGGCAAAAACTGAGGTTCACACATTGAAGTGAATTCGACTTCAATTCGGCGGAGCTTACACCGGCCTCGGAAAAGACATTGGACACCCTGGGCCAAGCGCTGAATTCCGAAACGCTAAAGCCCTGTTGTTTCGAAGTCGAGGGGTATACCGACGCTATCGGCGATAGCGTGTATAATCAGAAGCTCTCCAAGGAGCGCGCGCGGAGCCTGGTTGATTACTTGAGCACCCACTACGCGGTTGAGCGCAAGCGCATGATGCCGACCGGGTGGGTGGGGCGCATCCAATCGCGAGCAACGAGATCGAGGACAGGTGCCAAAAAACTCGCTGAGTCCAGCTGGTCACTCGGCTATGGCGATAGGGGGCGACTAGCGGGGTTGAATTAACTCGGACTTGCGGACTCATCTGCGCGCGACTTCGAGCCGGTAGGTCCCGTCTGTGGTGTTGCCGTTGGTGTCTGCGATACTGATATCGAGCATAAATCTCCCGGTTGGGATTTCCACCTGGCTTAACTCGATCTCCTCGCCGTGGACGTAGGGCCGCAGCAACTCGGTGAGCGACTTCGAGAAAAATCCCTTGCGTGCTTCGACGTTCAACGAATCCATCCGGACCGGGGCGCTTCGAGCTTCGAAGATCACGTCCAGATCGGTCGGGCTCTGGGTTTCTATCGTTGGGACCTCTCCCGGCAGGAT
>Ga0073928_10009264_pt1 | contig 12035 bp, 8 predicted proteins | sample PaiPotPPA55metaG_FD_76969 | JGI IMG/M metagenome (GOLD analysis project Ga0073928, IMG submission 76969) | Iron sulfur acid spring bacterial and archeal communities from Banff, Canada, to study Microbial Dark Matter (Phase II) - Paint Pots PPA... ...
CCCGCGCATCGCCTCGATCGTCGGGGACATCGGCTGAAGCCGCACCGCCTGCTGCACCCAGGACGGAAACACCTCGACAGGGGCTGCCCCGGTCTTGAAGAACAGCAGGACGACGCATCCTGCGCCCAGCCAGGTCACCATCGCCCGCCCGTCCGCGCGAACGGCAATGGCAATCACCGCCGTCGCAACCCCCACCGACATCATCACCGGCACAACAACAAACGGCATTGCTGCGGCCCAGCCATCGGCGAATCGCAATCCCAGCGCGACACCGAATGCGGTGACTACCACGGCCGAGGCGGCCGTGCGGATGGCTTCGGCGAGCAGTCGACCGGTCAGCGCACTCGCCCGATGGACCGGTAGCACCCACAACCTGCTCAGCAGGCCCGACTCCCGCTCTGCGGGCAGAGCCAGGCCCGCGCCAAGAGTGCCGAAGACGGCGCCGACGACCGCGCACATCGGGACCAGGCCGTAGAGGCTGTCGCTTCCGGTGACGGCCAGCACCGCCTTGCCGATGAGCAACTTGTAGATGACGAGGAGAAAGGTGGGAAACAACAACGCCTGGACGGCGACAATCGGATCACGTCGCCAGCGGCGCAGCAGCCGTCCCGCCTCCAAGGCGCTCTGCCGGGCGAACGCGGTCAGCGACACGTCGTAGGGAATTCGTGCTGTCATTGCAGTATTCACGGTCAACGGGTGCGCCTTTGCATACGTAACGCGAGGGCGCCGAACAGCGCCATCAACGTGATGCACCAGGCCATGGTCACGGCCAGCCCCGCAGCGGCGACGTGACCGCTCGCGAGCCCGCGCAAGGTTTCGGTGACCTGCGAAACCGGCTGGTAGCGGACAAACGGACCGAGCCATGCCGGAAACGATTCGGCAGGCGCCATTCCGGTGGATACCAGGACCAGCACCAGCTGGGGGAGCAGCAGCACCTGGCTGGACGATTCGACGGAGCCGATCCGGGAGCCGAGAGCATCCGCACCGAGGCACACCGCGATCGCAAAGGCCAACACGATGACCACGAACAGCACGGCGCAGCCAAGGCCGCCGGCCATCCGGAAGCCGAACACTGAGGCGACCGCGGTGCCGGCGACCAGCGCGATCACTGCGCGGATCAGGCAATAGAGCATCCGCGCCGCCAGTGGCACCACCGCCGGAATCGGCAGGGTGCGAAGCCGAACTCCGAATCCGGACAGTCGATCCCGTGCGGCGCGGTCGGCGGTGGTCATCGCGCCGAACAACATCGCCTGCAGGATGACCACCGGCAGGACGTACTGCGGGTAGGTCATCCGGCCGGTGTCGATGAGATGGCCGAACGCCAAGGTGAACCCGAGGAAGCAGCCCACAGGGGCCAGCACCGCGAAGAGCAGGTCGGCATCGCGCAGGGTGCCCGACAGGGTACGCAGGGTCAGTGCCGCGAGGGCACTCATACAGCGACCGCCGGTGACGTCAAGCCCAGGAATGCCTCGTCCAGTGATGGCTTGCGCAACGAGATGTCGGCGAGTTCGATGCCAAGTCCGTCGAGTCGGCGGAACACCTCGCCGAAGGTCGCAACACCATCGGGTGCAGGCACCGACACCGCCGCCGCCTGCTGGTCGATCAGCGCGCTGCAATCGGTACCGCAACCTGCGAAATCTGCCAACGCGGTTGCGACTTCGGGCAGATTAATCGGGTCGGCCGGCGTGACCTGACAGTAGCTCACACCGGCACGGCGTTTCAGGTCGTCGGCGGTCCCGCTGGCCACCACCCGGCCAGCGTCCATGACGATGATCGAATCGCTCAGCACGTCTGCCTCTTCGAGGTACTGCGTGGTCAGCAGCACGGTGACGTTCTGAAGACGCAGCGCGGACACCAGATCCCAGACATCGCGGCGGCTGCGCGGGTCAAGGCCGGTCGTCGGTTCGTCGAGGAAGAGCACCCGTGGGGGGACGACCAGCGCGACCGCGATGTCGATCCGCCTGCGCATTCCGCCGGAATACGTGGACACCCGCCGATCGGCGGCATGGCCCATGTCGAACCGCTCGATCAGTTCATCGGCCCGCTGGCGCGCACTGCGGTGACGCAGCCCGCGCAACCGACCGAAGAGCATCAGATTCTCACGGCCGGTGAGAAATTCGTCGAGCGCAGCGTACTGCCCCGTCACCCCGATACTGGCGCGGACCTCGGCCGCCTGGCGCTCGACGTCGAACCCGGCGACCGTTGCGGACCCGGCAGTGGGGCGCACCAGGGTGGACAGCACGTTGATCGTCGTGGTCTTCCCGGCGCCGTTGTGGCCGAGCAGCGCGCACACCGAGGCCCGCGCAACGGTGAAGCTCACGCCCTGCAAGGCGGACGAAGACCTACCGAAGGACTTTGTGAGGTCGCGGCATTCGATCGCAATGTCAGGCATGGGTGTACTGCTCGGGGTGGGAGAGGGAGCCGTCGGCCACCCGGGTGAACTCGGCCCGCACGGCCTCGACATAGCGCACGACTGACCGGCGGGCGACCTCGGTGCCGGGGTAGGCGACGACCAACTGCGTTCTGTCATGCATCCGGTTGACCCACATGCACACCGCCTCCGACAGTCGGTTATCACCCCAGATGCCGATCCGCTGACCGTCCCAGTAGTCACTGAACGGCAGTTTGCGGATGTCGATGTACGACAGCATCGGGACCGGCCGGTCAGGAACGGCCAGGGGCGCCGACGATGGATCCGGCGTCTCGAGCAGGTGGTAGTAGGGCACTGCGCCGAGCGTGGTGTTCGCGTCGAAGGATGTCTGCGCGCAGCTCACCACGTCATCGAATGACGCACCATCAGTCTGAATCGTCAACGGCACGAAGGTTGCCAACCATCCGACGGCGGTGGTGAATGCCGGGTCGCGCCGATTGGCGAACGGGGTGAGGCCGAAGTAGGTGGCGGCGCCGGTCAATCGGTGCTCGGCCATGGCGGCGCAGGCGAACACCCCGCCGCTGAACCGTGCCCCGGCCGCGCGGCAGGCCGATTCGAACCGCCGTCCTTGTTCCTCGTTGATCAGGTCGAACACGTCGATGGCCCCTGGCGTGTCGGCAGACGCCTCGCCCAGTTCCAGCGGAAACTCGGGAAGGGCCCCTCCGTTCGCGTCGAGAAAGGCCCGCCACGAGAGGATCTGGGGCGAGGATTCGTCCAGGCTGGCCGCGTACGCGCGCTGGTTCGTGCAATATTGCCGATGGCTTGCCGCTGCCGTCAGCGCGGCCGGGGCGCTCTGCAGTGTGGTGAAGTACGTGGTCTGGATATCGAGGAAGATCACGCCCGCCGACATGCCGTCGGCTCGCAGGTGGTCGATCGCGATATAGACGGTGAACCGGTCTTCGCCCTGGATGATCCCAAACGTGAAGCAGTCCCACTGCAGCGGATCCGGGGTGTCCAGAAGCAGCTTGCGGATCTGCGGTGGAGTCATCGTGCCGTGGTCCGCCGGCGTCAGCGTGATGGCGTCCGGGTCGGCGATGACGTAGCGGTGGATCTCGTCGTTCTCACCGAAGGCGAACCAGTCATGGTAAGTGTCGTGGCGGCGCACATGCGCGTTGACGGCCTGCGTCATGGCTTCGACGTCGCAAACGCCCATGATCTCCCAGACACCAATGCACAACCGCGGGATGTCGCGGCCCAGGCTGGTCTGCCTGCGGTAGTACCGAAGGTGTTGTGCCTGCTGGTAGCTCACGGGCGCCGGATGAGGTGCCGCTAGGGCGGCACCCGCATAGCTGGCCTGGGTGGGATACCAGGACACCACGGTGCCCTCGGCTGTCCAGTCGTCAACCGTGCCCAGGAACATGCGGTTTCCTTTCGTGTTTCGTCAACTCGCGAGGACACTCCTGATGACGTCGACGTCACCGCAGAGGATCCGCCGAATGGCGTTGAGCCCCAGGAACAGTCGTTGTCCGTAAGGAGTGCCTCGCCGCACGCTGCTGGACCGCTCCACTCGGCGATGCCACCCGGGGACCGCCGGCTAGGGGTGATCCCGCAATTGGCATGCGCGAGAAAATAGCAGGAATCCGTCGCATTTGTGCAACAAAGGATTTCCGGCTGAGTCATCAAAGATGAAGGGCTAATACGGTGACGTTTGCTGGATTTGCGCGGTGGGAGACGGGGGCGGTCGAGACGAAACTCGTCGCAATTCTTGCGCCGATAACACGCGTCCGCCAAGCCCGCAACAGCTGCACGGCTAATGTTGCGTTAACCGTCAAATCCTTGCTGTCCTAGCAGATTTCACAGCTCCGGCCGAGCTAGCGGCGGTTAAAGCCGGTGGCAGGATATTGCCGAGAAAGACACTCGACACCCGCAAGGGCGTAAAGGATAAGCTATCAAATCTTGCGATGTCAGTATTACCGATAATTGACGGCAGGCACAATTTATAGGTGGCGACGAATGGTGGCGAATTCCCGGTCTTCGGCGCGCACCGGGACGGGAGTCATTAGATGCCAGCGGGGTCTCCCAGCAAACCTTAGGGCGATTTGTGATTGGGTGGGCGAATCCGCTGCTTCGTGCGCGGCGGCTCGATGAAGAACGGGACGCGGAGCGCTTGCGGTCGTCAAGCCGGCCGGGCGTAGGTTTCGGCGAATCTTCGCAAGATCGTTGGGGGATGGTCGATGCTTCGTTGCTGTGCGGCTGTTTTCAGAGACTGCGCCGTCTCGGGTGGGAAGTAGCCATAGTCCTTGTACACGTCGATGCGTGTGCAGATCCCGTCGGCGTCGAGTTCGGGGTGAAACTGAGTCGCGTAGACGTTGTCGCCCACGCGGAAGGCCTGCACGGGGCAGTCTGCCGAGTAGGCGAGACAGACCAGATCCGGGGGCAGCGTGCTGGCTCCCTCCTTATGGCCCCCGTATGCATCGAAGACCTCGGGCAGGTCGGCGAACAGCGGATCGCGGCGCCCCTGATCGGTGAGGATGATGGTCATGGCACCGACAGGCTCGGGGTGGGCGCGGTCGACGGCAGCACCGACGACCGACCCCAGCGTGCCGACGCCGTAACAGCATCCGAGAAAGGGAAAGTCGCGCTCGACGATGCGACCGATCAGCGGCAACAGCTCGGATTCGACGCGTCGCTGCGTCTCCGATTTCGAGTCTTCAGCGTCGCTGACGTTGTACGGTCCGCCGCCCAAAATGATGCCGGACCAGTCAGCGAGGTCGATCTCGCCCAGTGAGGAGTGGGTGAGCCGGATACGGTGCAGCCCGTTGGTGTCCAGCCCGGCGAAGCGCGCCATCGCGGCGTACTCGTCGTCAGCCGCTGCGTCCTCGGCGCGGATCGACAGCAGCAGGAACGGGGCCACCGCGACGTCTGTTGGCATGGTGCGTTAAATCTAGCGGCGGGCATCAGGACGAGATGGGTGGAATGGCGCAAGATGCCGTCGCGGCGGTGCGGGTCGAACTAAAGTTGTCACCCGTGACAAGCCCGTCGCATCACATTCTGATGCGCGATGGGGCGCTGACCCGGAGGCAGGCGCGGCGACTGAGTCGACGCTTCGATGGCGTCGGTGTCACAATCCCCGCGACGCGTCTTCGGCAATTGGCGGCCGGGGCGAATGCGGGGGATGACGAACTGACGGATGTCGGCTTCGCGCTCGCCGTGACCGAGATACAGCGCGAGCAGCGCCGCGCGAAGCTGAAACGCGGCCGGCGTCGAGTGGTGCACTGGCTCATCGTCGCGGGGCTGGTCCTGCTCATACTGAACTCGCTGTTGTGTGTGGCATACCTGTTTTTCAGCGTGGCCCTGCACGCATCTCCGGTCTGACGTTGGCGCCGATTGCGTTGGCCCCGATCGCGCCGATTGAAGCCACGCAGAGAATGTGCGAGTGGGGCCTGCGTGAGTGCAATCTGCCGGTGACCCTTAGTCCTGCTTGCGGATCAGCCGCTGCAGCGCTTCGCGGTCGGGCGCGAGCAGTTCGTCGATGCGGGGCTGGTTCACATCGGCCACGATGATCTCGCCGACCTCCTGGTAAACGTCGCTGAAGATGCCGTGGGACTTCATCTTCTCGGTCTGATAGATGTTGTCCTCGGTGGGTGTCACGTAGTACACGATCTCGGCCTTGAAGCGGTGAATCAGCCAGACGTGGATCAAGTCCATCAGGCGCTTCTTGCGCATTTTCTCGGCGAACGTGTTCTGGTCACGCACGGTGAGAATGCTGCGGCCATGCCGATCCTTGATCGGATCGACGACGACGTTGGCCAACGGTTCGTCGCCGTCGCCATAGATCCCCAGGTCGAGCACGTCGGACCCAGCGCGCCGCGGCCGAAGCTGCACCCGCAGCTTCTCGCCGATCTGATAATGGTCGCTCCACAGCGCCAGCCATTCCTCCAGCAGTTTCTTCGGCACCTCGGTCTGCACGAGGTGCTGATGCTGCGTTGAGCCCTCGCCCATCGCCTTGGTGGTGGCCGTGCGCCCGGACGAGGCGGCCAGGGCGGCGTCGCTGCGTGGTCCGCCGACCAGGGTTTGTGGTGTGCGGTAGGGAGATTCGACGAGTCGCATCTTGCGTTGGAGCCGGGCGAGCGCAAGCATGCCCTCTTGTCGCAGCGAGGTGGCGAACTCCTCGCAGGCGACGCCGTCGACCTGGTGCCCGCCGTAGGTGATGAAGTTGAAGACGAACCCCATCTTGCCGAGCTCCTCGGGGAAGGCCCGCATCTCGTCATCGGTCATGCCGGTGGTATCCCAGTTGAACGACGGGGACAGGTTGTAGGCCAGCATCTGGTCGGGGAACTCGGCGTGGATCGCGTCGGCGAACTGGCGCGCGTCGGCGAGGTCGGCGGTCTTGGTCTCCATCCAGAGGATGTCGGCGAACGGCGCAGCGGCCAGCGACTTGGCGATCGCGTACGGGATGCCGCCGCGGATCTGGTAGTAGCCTTCCGGCGTCTTCGCCCGCTCGCAGTCCCATGCGACGTCGGCACCCAACTCCTTGGCCTTCTCCCGCGCGGAGTACAGCGATGCCCGCGCGGCGAACGTCCGCCAATCCGCGGCGCTCATGTCGGCCGGCTCGCCCTCCCGCTCGCGGAAGTCGAGCAGCTCCCCGACCGCCTCGCCGTAGGTCTGCAGGCCGGCGTCGACCTGCCAGATGTCGACGAACTGCGACTCGACCTTGTCGAACAGCGCGTCCACCGATTCCTCCGCGCCGTCCCGCCAGGCCTTGGCGGCCTCGGCGATCGCGTCCTGGATGCCGTGGCGCTGCAGCCATGCCTCGGCAGCGGCGTACTCGCCCTCGGGAAGGGCGTAGAGAAGATGCCCGTTCAGCTCCGTGACTCCCGAGTCGTAGAACCGTCGCATCATCGCCAGGAAGCAGGATTTGTACGACGGGATCTTGAGATTGATGGCGCCGAGAAGGAATGGCTGGTCACGCTCGTCGGAGCGGGTGTCGAGCAGGTTGGCGGCCTCGGCATCCGTGCGCGCCACGATGATGCCGGGCACCCGCATGATGTCGAGCTGGAAGCGGGCGGTGTTGAGGCGCTTGATCTGTTCGTCCGACGGCACCAGCACCTTGCCGCCCTGATGGCCGCACTTCTTCGTGCCGGGGCGTTGGTCCTCAATGTGATATCCCGGCACGCCGGCCTCGACGAAACGCCGAATCAGGTTGCGCACGTGGGGATCACCGCCGTGCCCGGTGTCGGCGTCGGCGATGATGAAGGGCCGGTAGTCGTAGGCCGGCGTCGCGGCCCGTTGTGCGTCTGTCATGCGCAGCCGCAGGTACTGCTGATTGCGATCGGCGGTGAGCAGCGCGCGCACCAGCCCCGCGGCTTCGTCGGGCACCTGGCTCAGCGGGTAGCTCGCGAGGTCGGGTCCCGGATCCTCGCTGATGGACCCCTTCGCCGAGGTCGCCCAGCCGCCGAGATAGATGCCCTCGATGCCCATCCGCTTGATCACCACGGCCTGCCCCGGCGAGTACGGGCCGAATGTGGTGATGCTCTTCTTCTGCGCGAACAGCTCGCGCAGGCGCCGATAGAACCCCTCCGCCGCCTCGCGGGCCACGGTGTAGTCGATGGGGATCGTGCCGCGCTGCTCTGCGACCTGGCGGGCCGAATAGAGCCGGATGATCCCCTCGAAGCGCGGACTGTCCATGTATCGCTGCGTCGCGACGATGTCCTGCTCGAAGGGCGTCTGGGGCGCTGCGTCCGCTTCGATGATGGCCATGGGTTTACCCCCTTGTTCAGCGCTACTCCGTTGAGCTATAACGCTACGTCACCGACCATACGACGCAGGTTTCGCCGACGATGGCGTAATCAGCAAGCTGTCGCGCCCCCGCGTCGGGCAAGATAACAGACATGTGCGGTCCCGGGCGGCGAGCGTCCTAGTGCAACGCGGCCAACGGCTGAACCTGCTGCTGACGCGGGTACTCTCGCTGCGCATCATCGTCATCGTCGCAGCGCTGTCCGTCGTTGCTCTGGTCATCACACTCGGCGCGTGGGTGTGGATCGGGGTGACCAACGATCAGTACAGCCAGTTGGACCGCCGCCTTGATTCGGTGAGCAGTCTGGGAGACATCAGCATGCTGCTGCGCAGCGCCCAGGACGCCCCCGCCAACCAGCCCGTCCCGAACGGGGGCCTGGTACGCACCGCACGCGTCAGGAACGCCATCGCCTCCGTGCCGAGCGACATCGTGTTGCCGCAGTTCGACAATGGCTACGCCAACACCACCATCAACGGCGTCGAGTACCGCGTCCGAACCTTCTCCGCGGGGGTGGCGTCGATCGCTGTCGGCGCGCCGTTGGCCGAAACACAGAATCGCATCGATGACCTTCACCAGCGGGTGCTGCTGATCTGCGGCGGCGTGATTGTCGGCACCGTCCTGGTCGGCTGGGTGATGTGGCTGATCATGATCAACCCGTTCCGGCTGCTGGCCCAGCAGGCCCGCGCGATCAACGCCCAGTCCAAACCCGACGAGGTCCAAGTGCGCGGCGTCCAGGAGGCCGTCGAGATCGCCGAGGCCGTCGAGGGGATGCTCGCCCGCATCGGCGACGAACAACAGCGCACCAAAGCCGCCCTTGAATCGGCCCGCGACTTCGCCGCGGTGGCCTCTCATGAACTGCGCACGCCATTGACAGCGATGCGCACCAACCTCGAGGTGCTGGCCACTCTTGATCTGCGCGACGAGCAACGAAAAGAAGTGCTCGGCGACGTCATCCGCACGCAGAGCCGGATCGAAGGGACGCTGACCGCGCTCGAACGCCTCGCTCAGGGCGAATTGACCACCGTCGACGACTTCGTCCCGGTCGACATCACCGAGCTGCTTGATCGCGCCGCGCACGACGCGATGCGCAACTACCCCAATCTGCATGCGTCGCTGGCCTCTTCGACCACCGTGCTCATGGTGGGACTGCCGGCCGGCTTGCGGCTGGTGATCGACAACGCCATCACAAACGCGGTCAAACACGGCGGCGCCACCGAAATCAGGCTCAGCGCAGACAGTTCCAGCGACGGCGTGCAGATCACCGTTGACGACAACGGCGACGGTGTGCCCGAAGCAGAACGCGCCGCCGTGTTCGAGCGGTTCTCGCGTGGCTCGACAGCGGCACGGTCGGGTTCGGGCCTCGGGTTAGCGCTCGTCGCCCAGCAGGCCGACCTTCACGGCGGTACCGCCGCCCTTGAGGCCAGTCCCTTGTTAGGTGGGGCGCGACTGGTTCTGCGGCTGCCCGGGCCGAGGTAAACCCTGACGCATGCGTCAACGGTAGTGGCACCGAACCACAACTTGCCTGACGAAACACGACGGTCGATTACGGGCAGTTAGCGCGGCCGTCACGGTACGACAACGAATCCGTCCTCGACCAGGGAAGTTGGGCTTACGCGGACCTTTGCTGTTGCAGAAGTGAATATAGTGACTGTTGTTAACTGAATGGTTCGATCGGTAGAGGGGTGCGCGGGACCCCCGCATACGAGAAGTTATGGCGTCGATGACGCCCAGGAACGCCCAGGAGAAGGAAGTTCGAATGAAACGCATCTGCGCCGTGATGATCGCTCTGGCGTTGTTGGTCGCGACGCCCGGCATTGCGATGGCTGACTCGACCCACCAACAAGCGATCACCGCCGTAATCACGCGGGCGCTGTCACAGCGAGGCGTCCCCTACGCATACGGAGGCGGCAACGTTGCAGGCCCCAGCCTCGGCACCGCTTCGGTGGACACCCCAGGCGGCGCCGCAGACGCCAGCCTTGCCGCCGCTCCACTGTCGAGCAACATCGGCCTGGCGGGCCTGCAAACTCTCATCAGCCCTCTCGCCAACCCCGTCGTCGAACCCCGCACCAGCAGGGTCGGCTTCGACTCGTCCGGTCTGGTGCTTTACGCATTCGCCGGCGTCGGGATCAAGATGCCCCGATCCTCGGGCGATCAGTACAAGGTCGGGCGCAAGATCCTGCCATCGCAGGCGCTGCCCGGCGACTTGATCTTCTACGGCCCGGACGGCAGCCAGAGCGTCGCGTTGTTTGTGGGCAACGGCCAGATGGTGGAGGCCACCGACCCCGCCGTCACGGTCTCGCCGGTGCGCACCAACGGAATGGCGCCCTACCTGACACGGATCATCGAGTCCTGATCCGGGGCGGCCCTTGCCGGCCGCGCCGATGTTTTTAGCCCCGAAGCGGGATAGCGTGTGGCTGTCGAGAAGGGAAACGGCAGAAGGGGCTGTCTCGATGTCCAAGGAACAAACGGGCCAAGCCAAGCTGTTCGACGCGTTGACGACCAAGGGCACGGCCTTCACTCACGCCGAGCGTCGCAAGTTCGGTCTGCTTGGCCTGCTCCCGAGTGCTGAGAAGACTCTTGCCGAGCAAGTCGAGCACTGTTGGTGCGAGTTCTCGACCCGCCGTGACGATCTCGACAAACACATCTACCTGCGGGCGTTGCAGGACCGCAACGAAACCCTGTTCTACCGGGTGCTGCGCGACCACATCCCCGACACGATGCCGATCGTCTACACCCCGACGGTCGGTGAGGCCTGCCAGCGCTTCAGCGAGATCTATCGGCGCCCACGGGGCCTGTTCGTGTCCTACGCGGACCGCGAGTGTCTGCGCGAAGTGCTGGGTAACCGCCCCCATCGCGACGTCGACGTGATCGTGGTGACGGACGGCCAGCGCATCCTCGGCCTCGGCGACCAGGGCATCGGCGGGATGGGGATCCCGATCGGGAAGCTCTCGCTGTACACCCTGATCGGCGGCATCGACCCGGCCCGCACCCTGCCAATCGTGCTCGACGTGGGCACCGACAACGTCGAGTTACTCGAAGACCCGCAGTATCTGGGCTGGCGCCACCGGCGGATCGGCGACGACGACTATTACGCGTTCATCGACGAATTCGTCACCACGGTGCACGAAGAACTGCCCGACGTGCTGCTGCAGTGGGAGGACTTCGCGACCGCACACGCGCTACCGATTCTCGACCGCTATCGCGACAAGCTGCTGACGTTCAACGACGACATCCAGGGCACCGCCGCGGTCGCCCTCGGCGCACTACACGGCGCGGCGAAGGTCGCCGGACGCCCGCTGTGCCAGCAACAGGTCGTGATGCTCGGCGCGGGGTCGGCAGGCACGGGCGTCCTGGACATGGTGCACCGCGAGATGGTGGCGCAGGGACTGTCCGAGCACGACGCGTCGGCGCGGATCTGGGTCGTCGACATCGTGGGACTGCTCACCGACGACCGCACGGACCTGACCGCGGAACAGCGCAAGTTCGCTCAGCCGGCCAACCGCGTCGCGGACTGGGGACTGACCCGGCCCGCACAGTTGGCCGACGTCGTGCACCACGTCGACGTCGGCGTCCTGCTCGGGCTGTCGACCGCGGCCGGTGCCTTCACCGAGGAGATCGTGCGCGAACTCGCCAGCAAGACCGAGCGGCCCATCATCTTCCCGCTGTCCAACCCGACGAGCCGGGCTGAGGCACATCCCGCCGAATTGGACGAATGGACCGAAGGGCGCGCGCTGATCGCCACGGGCTCGCCTTTCGCGCCATTACGGCGCAACGGGGTGGAATGCCCAATCGCCCAGTGCAACAACGTCTACATCTTCCCGGCGATGGGACTCGCTGTCACCGCGGCACACGCCACCCGAGTCACCG
>Ga0073928_10009270_pt1 | contig 12026 bp, 8 predicted proteins | sample PaiPotPPA55metaG_FD_76969 | JGI IMG/M metagenome (GOLD analysis project Ga0073928, IMG submission 76969) | Iron sulfur acid spring bacterial and archeal communities from Banff, Canada, to study Microbial Dark Matter (Phase II) - Paint Pots PPA... ...
GAGGTCGAGATCGTCGGCGTAGACGTGCTTCGGATCGCGGAAGCGCTCGCCGGTCGAGCCGGTTCCGGCCCAGTTGTCGTCGATGCGAGCGATGCCGCGGCGATAGAGCGCGACAACCGTTTGCGCGTGATCGCGCGCCCGCAAGACACGCTCGTGCACAACACCGAGCACCGCGAACGCGGTAACCGGCAGAAGAATCCAATAGGGAGAAAGGCTCTTGTACAGCGCGAGCATACCCACTACGATTCCGAAAACGATCGTCAACAACTTGAGATTGCCGCAGCGGATGTGGAGGCGCTCTTTGGCGGCGGCAATTTTCAGGTGACGTTCGAGGCGCTCGGTATACTCGACCCGCGGTTCAATCATTGGAACCTCGGGCATTGTGAAACCTCGCGCGCAACTCGATACTCCATCGCAGTCTAAGCACGATGATACTCACGTGGCGAGGATCATAGTCTACTCCGGACGATGGGGTGAGGCATTCATGTGAGTTCGTAATGGCGGGGCGGGCGGCAAGGGTTGACGCTTCCGCCAAGTTCGCGAGGTCACTTGCTGGCGGGAGCCCGTAATCGCTGCGAAAATTGGGGATGGTTACGTTGCCAAAAACGAGCAGACGCGTGCGGACTTGCGCTGTGGCTTTGCTCACGATGAGCCTTGCGCCGGTTGTCACCGGATGCGGCCGACCGCAAGCCAAGGCCGAGAGCCCGAAATCGTGTATCGTGATTCGAAAAACAGTCCCGTTGGTGGTGAAGGCGGATGACTCCGGAAACACCACCGAGGCCATCCTGATGACGATCGAGGCTCAGGGCCAAGCCGAAGATCTGAAGGGCGGCGAGATCGTCTACTCCGAAGATGACGCGCAAAAGAGTACGATTCCCATCGGGGATCTGCACGCTGGCGTTCAGACTGTGACCATCTCCGCCGGGTTGCATATGAACTCCTCATCCGAGCTTTTCTCTCTGAGCCTGGTTCGACCGGACGGGTCGGAAACACCGGATGACAACTGGTTGCTGAATGGCGAGAATTCCGTCGCTCCGCCGAAGCCGAAGCCTGCCGCGAAACCTGCCGACAAAAACCGTGAAGAATCCGATCAGCCGATTGCGACGATCCAGCCGGGGGTTGACCCCGAGGAGGCCGAGTCGATAAGGCAGTTCAACGCCGGGGAAACGGGCATCACTTCCGAGGACGGGTTCATCAGGCACACGAGTGGCGACGACTCGAAGGAACCGGCTCAGACCATCACGCTGCAAGGAACGAATTTCAAGGATGGAATGCTGGTCAAGTTCACCACGACAAAGGGTGGGCAGACCGTCGAGGTCACTTCGCCGCTCACGCATACGCAAACGATCGCCACTCTCGCGAAGCCTTTCGGGTACGCTCCCAACAATCCTTCGGAACTGATGAGGGCGCTGGTGGTGGTTCCCGTGAAGATCACGCATGACGTGCAGTCGGCGTTCTCAGTAAGGACTGTCCACGCGGAATCCAGCGATACCTGCGAGTAGTGCGCCGCACTTGAACAAGACTCAACATCCGGTCCGAAAACGGTTCAGTGCGTGGATTTCCCTCGAGTCTTAGCGTAGTAGGGGCAGTCCGCGGAGACAACGCACTCTTCGCATCGTGGACGGTTGCTTTTGCAGGTTTGGTGTCCATGCTCTTTGAGGAGCAGATAGGCGCGGAGAAGAGAAGCGCGCTCAGGCGGTAGTTCCGCGCGAATCGCCTCTTGCGAGGATTTGTAGCTTGCGGCGTAATTCTTCTTTTCCTCGCCAAAGCCGAGACGCGTGGGAACGTGCGCGCAATTTGACGGCACCGCTGCGATTGGCGCAATGCCGGAGAACAGGATGATCTTGTCCGCACCTGGATCCCCGATGGTGGGGAATTGCTTCAGGGCTTTGCGGACTTCGGGCAGCGGCTTTTTCATTGTGGCGCGCAGGTTGCCGCCGAAAACGTGTTTGACCAGTCCCGCGACTTCTTTGAGTCGCTGCGCTCGCAACTCTGGAACGATTCCTCCGAGGCGCATGATTGCCGCGAGTTTTGCTTCAGGCGCGCCAAGCAGCTCGTCGGGTGTAAGCCCCACTTCTTTGCGAAGCGCCTCATATCCCTTTATGCATGCGGCATCACTCGCGGGATAGCCGCAAATCACGTAGACCAACATTTCGTATGGGTCGGTGGGGTATGGGGGCTTGGGTTTCCCGTAGCGCTTTTCGAGCACATCGAGAACCCTGGCGAGCCGTGATTTCGCTTGTGGCATCGCGGCGCAGCAGTTCAATCGCGGTTTGCTTGCAGGAACCCAATCACGATTCGACTGAACTCCTCGGGTTTTTCGAGATACATCAGGTGGCCCGCGTCCGAAACTACGATCCTTCTCGCGTTAGGGATGCCGGTTTCGATCGCGCCTGCGTGCGCATGAACATCCGGTATATCCGCGTCGCCGACAAGGATCAAAGTCGGCGCATGAATTTCATGCAAACGCGGCAGGGAGGAAGGAACGTCACGAGCCATCTCGTTGTGCGTCACATCCTGCGGCGAGGCGGTGAGCAAGTCATGAATTTGTTGTCGCGCGGCCGGATGATCCGGCGCGGTGAGATACTTATCGTTTGCAATTCTTGTGATCGATGCGCTCACATTCGCTGGATTGCCGGAGCCACCCCAGGTGGCTTCACCACGATATAAGAAATGGTCTGAGTAGGGGTACCCGTGAACGACGGCGCCGACGAGGACTAATTGTTCAACCATCTCCGGATGCTCGATAGTGAATTCGATGGAGAGTTCACCCCCATGCGAGCTGCCAACGATCATCGCACGGCGAATTTTTAAGTGGCGCAGGAGCGCGAACATATCATCGGTCTCGGTATACAAGACTGTGGCAGCAGGAGATCGCCCGTAACCGCGACGGTCGTAGCGAACCGCGTGGAAATTCTTGCAGAATGAGGGCCACACCTTGTCCCAAACGGCCGAGTTAACCACGCCGTCGTGGGCTAGCAGGACGGCCTCGTCGCCTGTCCCGCACTCCTCGTAGTAAATCTTGCCGCCTTCAACGTCGAGTAAGGTGCCGGGCGCAGGCGCGGATTGAGCGGCCGGTTCCGCATTCGATGGAATGTTGAACGGGGCGGCCGATAGCAGGAATGTAATTGCGGCTGAGACGAACGGTTTCACTTCGGCGCCTCCAGGATTTCCGCGCGAACGAGTTTATCTAAGAGAGGGAACTCGCGGTCCAGATACGCGTTGCCTTCCTCGAAGAGCTTGCCCTGGTGGCCTGCGCGCATGCCGCCGCCCGACTGTTCGGCGTAGCCAGCGTAAAGATTGTCCACCACGTCCATGCCTTCGACGACCTTGCCGAACGGAGCAAAGCCCATCGCGTCTTGTCGCGATTGATCGCCCGTATTGATGTAGATCTGCGTGGTGCGCGCATCGGGGCCGGTCATCGCGTAAGCGAACGTCCCGCGGATGTTGCTCGCCTTCACGGGATCGTCGGGGAAGCGCTCGTTCTGCCAGATCTTTGCGACGCCTGGATCGCCCGCGATGCCGAATTGCGCGAAGCGGCCGGTGATTACGCGATAGAAGCGCGAATCGTTGTAGAAGCCCACTTCGACAAGGTGGTAGAAGCGGTCCGCGCCACGCGGCGCCAGTGCGCGCGTCACCTCGAGCGTGATGTTGCCCTTGGTGGTTTCGATCCGCACGCGGTAGACGTCCGGCGCCGGACGGCTCCACAGCGCATCCTTCGGATCGTGGAGCGCTCGGGCGCGTTCGGCCGGGCCGGTGGACTGGCTCGAGGCGACGGTCAGCGCGCATAGCAAGGCAAACAGAAGTCGTCGGGACATGTTAGGTGTCGTGCGGATTCGTACGCTAGTACCGTTCGCGGAGGTGTGTCAACTGCGTCCGGCACTTCGGGGGCGCGAAAATACGAGAAGCGTCAGTCGATGCCGTGGATGCGGAGGCTGACGAGCTGGTCGATGCTCAGATTCTGCATGCCGTGCGATTTCAGGCCGGAAATCCATTCCGCCGTGACGCCATGAATCCGCATCGCGATCAGTTGGTCGGGTTCGGGATGCTTGTAACCGAGTCCCTGAAGCTGCTGAATGAAATCGGGCGAGACGCCGTGAATGCGGAAGGCGATGAGCTGTTCCAGCTCTACGTGGTCGTAGCCGACGCCTCGCAATTGACTGATCCATTCGGGCGACGCGCCGTGGATGCGCATAGCGATCAGGGAATCCGCGTCCGGGTTGTAGCCGGATTTTCGGAGTTCTGTCACCATTTCGGGCGAGACGCCATGGATGCGAAACGCGACCAGCTTGTCGCCATCGGTTTCGGGCAAGCCAGCCGCGCGCATTCCGGCGATGAATTCCGGCGAGACACCGTGAATCCGAAAGGCAATCAATTTGTCGCTATCGGTCTCGTTTAGCCCTGCAGCGCGCATGCCGGAGACAAATTCCGGCGAAACTCCATGGATGCGGAAAGCGATGAGTTTGTCCGCATCGTTTTCCTTCACTCCCGCGGAATGTATTCGGTGAATGAATTCGGGCGTCACGCCGTGAATCTTGAAGGCGATCAGCTTGTCGGTGTCGAGGCCTTCCAGGTGCTCGTTCTTCATCTGCTTCGCGAAATCGAGGCTCACGTCCATCACGGCCATGCTGAATTGCTTTTCGGCGTCGATGTCGCCGAAGCCGATCGAATCCATCTCACGGCGGTAGTTCGGGTCGGCGGAAAAGTGGAACACGCCGGCGCCTTCGCCGTTTTCGAGGAAGCCTTCGCAATCGAATTTTCCGGCGTCGCGAGTAATCGTGAAATGAACGTCCTGCTTGCCCGGTTTCGAAACGTCGAGGCCCTGAAACGCAGTCAGCGGCCAGTCGGATTCGTGCTGCGAGGGGTAGCCCTCGCGCGAAATGATCAGGCCGAACTCGATTTTGCCTTGCTCGTCGCCCCGAGCGATGGTCCAGTTGCCGGTCTGCGTGTCACCCGCGCGTCCAGAGCGCACGGCGCCGATCATGCAAGTGAGCACAAGAATTACGGCGAACGTTTCACGCAATTTCATGTCGCGCAATTTCATGGACGTGTCTCCCGTTTAGAGGACTCGACTAAAAGATTCCCGCGCGCTTCAACTGAATCAGCTTCTCAAGATCGAGATTCTGAAAGCCGTGTTTGCGCGCGTCTTCGATAAACTCCGGCGTGACTCCCTGGACCTTCGCGGCGATTACCATATGCACCGTAAGATCCTTGAATCCCGCCGCCTGCAATCCCTTGATGTAGTCGGCCGTAACGCCCTGCACGCGCATGCCGATGACTTGGTCGCCCGTCGGATTGAGTCCCGTGGCGCGTATATCGCGAATATATGCGGGTGTTACGCCTTGAACGCGCATCCCGATTAGCCCATCGGTGTCCGTCTTGAACCCAAGGTCGTACATCTCTTTCACATACGCTGGAGTTACTCCCTGAACTCTCATTCCAATGGCGCTATCGGCGTTGACTTCAAGTCCGGCGGCCCGCATTTCCTTGATGTACTCGGGCGTGACGCCTTGCACCTTCATTCCGATCAACTCGTCGCTCTTGGGATCGATTCCGAGCTGGCGCATCTGCTCGACGTACTCCGGCGAAATTCCCTGCACCTTCATCCCGATCACGGTATCCGGAGTGACATTCACGCCCGCGGCGCGCATCTGCTTGATGTACTCCGTGGTTACGCCCTGCACCTTGAGTCCGATGAGTTCATCAGCGTTCGGATCGACTCCGAACTGGCGCATCTCGCGGACGTAGTCGGGCGTGATGCCTTGCACCTTCATGCCGATGAGTTTATCGGTGTCGATGCTCACTCCTGCGTCGTGCATGCCGCGAATGTATTCCGGAGTCACGCCTTGCACGCGCAGTCCAATCAGCTCGTCCACGTCCGGCTTGAGGCCAAGATCGTGCAGCGACTTCACGTATTCGGGTGAGACGCCCTGCACCTTGAGCGCGATCAACTGATCGGCTGTGAGATTGTCGAAACCCGCGGCCTTCATCCCGTCGATGTAGGAGGTTTTCGGAGTCTGCGATTGAGTTTCTTGGGATTGAGGTTCCTGGGATTGATCGGCCTCAAGGCGAACGAGGTGCGTTGCCGCGTGGATCGTCGCGGTCATCGCGTTGGTCATCGTGTTGCTTAAGATGTACGCCGTCCGCGCGACGCTCGCGTGCGCAGCGGAGTGCGCAGTCGATGCCGCCGCGACCGACGCCGCGGATGAGGGCTCCGAGGCTGCGTCTCGTTGCGCCGCCGAGTTGACCGGCTCCGTGAAATTGACAGCGTGAGCGGGCAGCGCGGAAGCGAATGCGGTGTGCGCGACGCCCACAAACGCATTCGCGGCCAGCACCGCGCCCGCCAGGCAGAAAAAGCTGACGGCAATTCCAGCGCTGCGGACTCCGTCGCGGTTACGTCCCACGCCGACCAGCCGCGCGACGCGCGCGGCGAGAGGTCCGCGATTGGCTGCCATTGCGAGCGCCGGGGCCGAGCGCCACTCTGCCATGAGCGCCAGGGCCCGCGCGTATTCCACGGCGTCGCTGCACACGGAAATCGCGGCGTCGTCGCAGCAATTCTCGCGCTCGGCGCGGATTCTCTTGCTCACCCACCAAACCGCTGGATGGTAGAAGAGCAGCGTTTCGACCACGATTTGGAACAGGTTGACGAAATTGTCGAGCCGCCGGATGTGCGCGAGTTCGTGCGCAATCACCGCTTGCAATTGCTCGTCGGAGAGGCCCGTCAGTGCCGTAAGCGGCAGCAGCACCGCCGGACGGAACCAGCCGATCACCGCGGGCGCGTCGAGCAGGCGTGACTCGCAGTATCGAATGGCGCGAGCGAGGCCCAATTCCTGCTGTACGGCCACGCAGAGATCGTGCAACTGTGCGCTGACCGGCTTTGCGTCCTTGCGGCGCATCCGTTCGATCAGCAGTACGCCGCCAGCCGTACGGAGACTCAAAATAATCACGCCGGCGAACCACACCTCCACAAACAAGAGCAGGGCATCGGCGCGCGCCGGAGAATTGAGCGCGGCATAATCCGGCACGATGCTCGCTGCGCGCTGCGCGAAGGCTGCTGACAGAACCGATTGTGATGCGGACGGTGCGGGCGAATTGCTCGCGCCTGCGCGGCCGTACCAGAGTACGCCGAAGGTGATCACAGGTGCCGCAAGCATCAGCACGAGAGCGCCCACCGCTAGCGCATACCGCGTCGCCGCGCCGCGGAACACCGCCATCGCTGCGGAGAGTAAGGCCGCAAGGGCCACTCCCTGCCAGAGGAAGTGCACCAGCGCCCAGCCGAGCGTGCGCATCACGTCAGGCGAAAGCCAGTTCGCGAAGTGTGTCATCGCTGCTTCCTTTCGTGCTCATCAAGCATCTCTCGCAGTTCTTCGATTTCCCGTTTCGACGTGTGCCGTCCGGCCAGCGCGTGCACCATCAGGTCGCGCGCCGAGCCTTCGAAGACGCGCTGCAGCACGTCGCCGGCAATCTGCCGCTTTGTTTTCTCGGCGGGCTCGCAGGCTTCGTAAACGTGCGCGCGCTGTTCTTCATTGCGGCGGACGAGGCCCTTTTCGGTCATGATTTGCAGGAATTTCAGGACGCTGGTATAGCCGACCGGCTTTTTCTCGCTCAGGGTTTCGTAAACGTCGCGGACGGTGGAGGGCCCGCGCGTCCACAGCACGCGAAGGATTTCAAGCTCCGAGGCCGTCGGCTTTTGAAGCACTGAATTCGCTGAATTCGTCATGGGCGGCACCTTACTACGAAGCCTTTCGTATTGTCAACGAAAATCTTCGTACTTCTTGGACGCGGCGGCGACAGGGGTTAGCAGGGAAGCAGAACGTGGCTGAATCGGGAGCGCTAAAGGTTGCGCGTGCTCGATTGGGTCACTCATGGCGCAGGGCGACCATGGGATCAACCCGCATCGCGCGTCGAGCGGGGATATAGCAGGCCACCAAGGCAACCGCGAAAAGAAAGCTCGTCACGAGGAGGAAAGTGATCGAGTCGAACGGGCTCAACCCAAATAAATACGATGTCAGGACGCGTGAGGCTAGACCAGCGAGAAAAAGCCCAACCACAATGCCAATGAGGACCGGCCCCATGGCATCCCAGAGAACGAGCGCGAGAATATGAATATCCTCTGCGCCGAGGGCTATCCTTATACCGATGTCGTGAGTCCGCCGCGATACAACATAACTAAGGGAGCCGTAAATACCCGTCGCGGCGAGAAGTAATCCGAATAGGCCGACGAAAGCGGACAGAATTGCACCCAGTCGGGCGAGTACAAAAGCGCTATAGAACCTCACGGCAGAGGCCTCATCTATAACCGAACCTGTTAGGTTGTCGTCCAGGGATCGCAATTCGCCGGGTATCGCCGCGATGATGGACCTTACGTCTGTTCGCGTCCGTATCAAAACGTCTCCCCAATCCTTTTGTGGATTGAGCGGAATATAGAGGAAAGTGTCGTCCGCATGATCGGGGGTTACGCTGCGTATGTTCTTTGCCACACCGATCACGGTGCTCGCAGCAGAGATGGGGTTGGCCCGATAGAATAGGCGACTTTGCGGATGGGGATCGCCATATGCGAGCCATTTCCCGATGGGGTCCTCTCCGGGCCATAGCTTCTGCGCCGTAATTTCGCTCACAATCACAACGGGCGCGCTTGCCTGCGCCTCCTGCTCTGTAAAAGTGCGCCCACGCACGATAGGAATGCCGACTGTGGCGAAGTAGGATGGCGAGAACAACCCATAGTTGAGCCGCTGGCTTCGCTGTTCATTCGGAGCCTCTTGAGCGTTCGTGCTCACGGGCAGTTCGTCGTATCGTCCGAGCGGTGCGCTCGAGGCCACCGCAACCGATTCAACACCGGGCAAGGACGCAAACATCGCTGAGAGCTGCTGTTCGATTTCGGCTTTTCTGGCAGCCGTTTGAGGTCCGGACCCGGAGAGCACAGTCACTGCAAGCAGACCTTTGACGTCAAATCCAAGGTCCAGCGTAAGAGCCTTTTCCGATCCTCTCGCCAGAAGTCCACCGCATACGAGCAAAAGCAGTGACACAGCAACTTGAACCATCACCAACATGCTCCGGAGACCAAACCTGATGCGAGAATCGCCGAACGTCGCAACGAACGTCGTCTCGTCCTTCAATGCCGAGGTCAGATCGAGCTTTGTGCACTGCAGCGCTGGCGCCAGTCCGAACCCCACCGTTGCCATCGACGAGACGAGCAGCGTGTAGGCAAACACGCGAAAATCTGGCGCGATGTGTGGAGCGATTGCGGCAGCCATGAAAGCAGGTAGAGTCCCAGTCACTCTCAGCAAAAGCAAACGAAGCAGCCAGAAAGAAAAAAGGAGTCCCGTTGCGCCGGCGGTGAGGCCGATCAGCGCGCTCTCGGTAAGCAATTGGCGGAGGAGGCGAGCACGGCTGGCTCCAAGTGCCAGACGAACAGAGATTTCCCGTCGTCGGCTGAGCGCACGGGCAAGGGTCATGCTTGCGACGTTTGCACACGCTATAACGAGGACCATTGCGGCCGCCCCCAGTGCGAAAATCACCACAGCCCTCTGAGCAGGTCCAAGCGGTTCTTGTCTCGACCCTTTGGCGAGAACAAAGCGAGCGTTCTCCTCCTTCCTTCGCCCCTCCAGTTTGGCTTTTTCGAAGCTCGTACTCCAGTTCGACAAGGTTCTGCGCTGCCTGTTCCCGACTGACGTCCGGCTTTAAACGCGCGTACAATCGCAAAGCGAGGATGTTCGGATCGCCAAGCCAATCTTCGTCCGGCGCGAGCTGAGATCGCATCATCGCGGGGACCCACACATTCGGAACTATCGGAGCGGTTCCCGCAAAGTCGCGCGGAGTGATCCCGATAACAGTCAGAGGAAAACCATTCAGTCGCAGCGTCTTTCCGATCAAGCCAGGATCGCACTTAAACCGATGCTCCCAGAAGTTGTAGCTGAGCAGAACGTACGGGTCAGACCCGGGTCCCCGGGCGTCGGCTGCAACAAATGTGCGGCCAACGGCGGCGTGAACTTCGAGCACCTCGAAGTAATTCTCCGAGACCGATCGCCCGACGAGCTGCTCCCCGCCGTCGGAATCCACGAAAGTCGGTAATTGAAATCCTCCTATCATCGAGCCACCGGCAAATGTTGTAATGCCGGAGCTCCCGACGTCCTTCATCGTAATGAGAATTCCCGAAGCTGCTGCAATGCCCGCGAAGGCCTTGTTGTGTTCGCGATAATAAACGTAATCGGGATAGGAAAAGAAGGCATCAAGCTCGTTTGGTCCATTAGACACGTAAATGTTTGTCATGCGGTCGGGATTCGGCACCTGCAAAGGACGGAGTGCGATTGCGTTGAAGGCGGTAAAAACGGTTGTATTCAGTGCTATTCCCAAAGCTAGGCTGAGTGTGGCTATGACAGCGAAGCTCGGAGATTTGCGCAGCATGCGCGCGCCGTAGCGCAGGTCTTGCACTAGGGTGTCGAGCCACGCGCCGGCGCGCACTTCGCGGACCTGCTCCTTCACCTGCTCGACCCCGCCGAGTTCGATTTGGGCCGTTCGCCGAGCTTCCTCCGGTTTCATTCCGTCGCGCATCTTCTCCTCCGCGAGCATCTCCGCGTACCCGCGAACCTCGGCGTCGAGTTCGTCGTCGCGCTGGCGCTTCCACGCGAAATGCCGAAACATACTCGCGAGCCTAGTCAACATTCTCGTCACTCATGGCGCAGCGCCGCCATGGGATCCACCCCGGCAGCTCTCCTCGCCGGAAGATACGCCGCTGTCAACGCGGTGCCGGCCAAGATTACAACCGCGCCCACCACAGTTACCGGATCCGACGGCTTTAGGTCGAACAGCATACTTGGGAGCAAGCGTCCGAGAGCCAAAGCGACAGGCACTCCCGCCGCAAGGCCAACCAGAATGAGCACGGCGGCCTCGCGCAAGACTAGCCAGAGCACGCTCGCCCTCCTCGCACCGAGCGCCATTCGCACAGCGATCTCCCCCGTGCGCTGTGCCACGCTGTAGGCCATCACGCCGTACAATCCCATTGACGCCAGCAGCATCGCTAGCAGTCCAAAGGCGGTGCCTAAAGCGGCAGTAAGCCTGTCCTCAATCAGGAATTGGTTTACCCAATCGGTGAGTGTGAAAGTCTCGATGGGAACTTCCCGCGCAGCTTCGCCAACCTGCCGTCGTATCACGCTGGCTAGGCCGTTTAAGCCGGCCACGCCGCGCACCTCGACGTAGACCGATCCGGCATTTCCGAGACTCTGTTCGTAGGGTTCGAACACGATGTAGTGCGGGGCTTCACGGAGGGTCTCATACTTCATCGTTTTTACGACGCCGACAATTTCGGCTGGTGCGCCGCCGTCGCCCACCTGAATCTGGTGGCCGACCGCATTGCCGTCCGGGAAAAACTCCTGCGCAAAGGCTTCACTCACGATAACGACCTTTGCTGCTCCTTCGTTATCTCCGGCACCAAAGTCGCGGCCGGCAAGCAGAGGTGTCCCGAGGGTTTCGAAGAAGTGAGGTGCAATCTCGTTGAGGTAAACGTTGCCGATGATGCTCGCGGGCACGCGCCGGCCGTCAATCGAGATGCCCGAGGCTGAGAAGAACGTGCCCCCACCGCCGGTCAAGGGCGGATAGGTGGATAAGGTCACGGAGCGCACACCCGGCACAGCGTCGATCCGTTCCAAAAGCTGCTTATATAAAGCAGCCAGGGCCACATCCTTATAACCAGCACGTGCGGGATTCATGTACACCATCAAAACCCCTTCGCGATTGAACCCTGTGTCGACCGTGAGAAGCTTTTGCAGGCTATGCGCGAAGAGCCCCGCACCTACAAGCAGCGGCAAGCTGAGCGCCACCTGTGCGGCAACGAGTGATTTACTGACGCGCCGGTGCCTTCCTCCAAAAGCTCCTCCGCTGGCCCGTAAGGTAGTTTCGAGTCCCGTGCCCGTCGCCCTGAACGCAGGAACCAAGCCGAATAGCACGGCGGTGAACAAGCCGGCCGCGCCGGTGAAAGCCAGCACTCGCCCGTCCAAGCCTACGTCGAGCGTGACTCTGTCGAACCCTCC
>Ga0073928_10009273_pt1 | contig 12023 bp, 7 predicted proteins | sample PaiPotPPA55metaG_FD_76969 | JGI IMG/M metagenome (GOLD analysis project Ga0073928, IMG submission 76969) | Iron sulfur acid spring bacterial and archeal communities from Banff, Canada, to study Microbial Dark Matter (Phase II) - Paint Pots PPA... ...
AGCAGCAGTGCCAAAGTTGCTCCGTTACGACAAGGCCACTTACGAAGCCGTTACGAACCTGGCTATCAGCCATCATGTCTGGATGATCATCGGCGCCGACGACGCCGAACCGCGCGGCGACTCCACGAAGGCCAGGGAAGCGGATTACTATAACAGCAGTTTTCTGATCAGCCCCCAGGGAAGGATCGCGAACCACTACCGCAAGCGAACGCTCGTGGTTTTCGGCGAGTATATTCCACTGGTGCGCTGGCTGCCGTTCGTGAAATGGTTCACGCCCATCGAAGGCGGGTTCACGAGCGGGGACCGCGCGGTCCCGTTCGAATTGACCGATCTCGGCGCAAAAACGGCGGTGCTCATTTGTTTTGAGGATATTTTTCCGCAGCTTGCCCCTGAGTATGTGCAGGACGACACGGACTTTCTTGTGAACCTGACGAATGACGGCTGGTTCGGCGAGGGCGCCGCGCAATGGCAACATGCGGCGAGCGCATTGTTCCGCACCGTCGAGAACGGCGTGCCGCTCGTCCGCTGCTCGAACAACGGCTTGACCTGTTGGATGGATGCGCACGGGCGGATTCGCCAAATATTGCGCGACGACCGCGGCACCATTTACGGACCTGGCTTCATGACGGTCGAACTCCCCCTGCTCGCGCCCGGCCAAAAGCGCGCACCGACCTTTTATCACCAGCACGGCGACTGGTTCGGGTGGGGCTGCGTGGGAACTACGGTGATCATGTTTGTTCGAAGATTCGCACGGTGGCGACTGCTTCGACGGGAACGCAGGCATTGACGTCGTGGCGTCAGCTCAGTGTCAATGCTCTTGCCGTATTCACGTATACAACGTAGGTTCAAGCCATAAATTATGGATGAATTCTTCTTGCCGGTGCAAATCGAACCTCTGGAAGAAGGGGGCTATCTGGCAACCAGTAAGCACCTGCCGGGACTGGTCGCGCAAGGGAGAACGGTGGTTGAAACGATGGAAATTGCGCAGGACGTTGCGCGGAAATTGGTTGAATCTTACCTCGAACATGGCGACCTTCTCCCGCCGAAAATCAAGGCCGCCTTGAAGGTCCCGCAACGCCGGGCCGTCATTAATATACCGGTTGGCCTTTCTGCAGCGGCGACATGAGCCACTGAGATACAGAGTGTTGAAATGGCGACGAACGCTAGCCGGTTTGCAACAGCGCCTCGGCATGTTTGCGGGCGGCGTCGGTTTGGCCTCCCAACATGCGCGCGAGTTCGGTCACGCGTTCGCGAGCATCGAGCAGGACGATTTCTGAAATCGTCCGGCCATCCTTGATTTGCTTCGTCGCCACGTAATGCGCCGACGCCGGCGCCGCCACTTGCGGGAGATGCGTGATGCAGAGCACCTGCCGCTGCCGGGCGATCTGTTGCATCTTCTCGCCCACCGCATTGGCCGTCTCACCTCCGACGTTGGCGTCCACCTCATCGAATACGAGCACGGGAATCCGATCCTGCGCGGCGAGGACTGTCTTCAGCGCCAACATGACTCGCGCCAGTTCGCCCGATGAGGCGATGGCGCGCAATGGCCGCGCCGGCTCGCCCGGGTTCGGCGCGAATTGAAATTCCACGTGGTCGAAGCCGGAAGTTCGCACGCGCACCGTATTCGGCGCGCCGGGCGGTTCGTGCGTCGCGGCGGGCGCGCCGTCGCCAGCCGAAGCCGCCTCGTCCTGGGTCGTCAGGACGGCCTCGAAGCGGCTCTGCGCGAAGCCGAGGTCGGCAAGTTGCCGCCCCACGGCCTTGCCGAGTTGCGGCAGCAATTTGCGGCGCTTGGCCGAAAGCTCCTGTCCCGCTTTGCGAAGCTCCAAGTCGAGTCGCTTGAGTTCCGCGTTGATGCGAGCCAGTTCGGCATCGCGCTGTTCCAGCGCCAGGAGCTTTTTCAGGGCTTCGTCGCCGAACGCCAGCACCTCGGCGACGGTCGCGCCGTATTTGCGTTTGAGCGAGTGAATCACATTCAGCCGTTCTTCCAGTTCCTGCAAGCGCGCCGGGTCCAGTTCGATTTTCCCGGCGTAGCGGGAGAGTTCCGTTTGCAAATCGCGCATGGCCACGACCGCTTGTTCGTGCAACGCCACGAGTGCGGACGCGGACGGATCGACGCGTTGCAATTCCTGCAACGCGCGCCCGATCAGGCCGGCTTGCGCCAGCAGGGAGTTTTCGTTTTCGCTCAAAATGTCGAGCGCCGCCTGGCTGGATTGCAGCAATCTCGCGGCGTTGCTGGCGCGTTGATGGTCTTGCGCCACCTGTTCGTCTTCGCCCTGATGCAGGCGCGCCGCCGCGATTTCGCCCGATTGAAAGCGCAACAAATCCAATTGCTGGGCGTAAGTCTTTTCATCGACGATCAACGCCGCCTTCTGGGCCTCGATTGCGGCGCGGCGGCGGACCAATTGCCCGAACGCCTCGCGCTCCGCGTCCAGGTTGCCGAACGCATCGAGGATGGCGAGTTGGCGGGCCGGGTGCAGCAGCGACTGGTGCTCGTGCGGCCCATGGATGTCCACCAGCCATTCGCCGAGGGCGGCCAGCGTGCTCAGGCTGGTAGGCGAGCCGTTGATGAACTGGCGATTGGTCCCCGCGCCAGTGAAGCTGCGCTTGATGACGAGTTGCCCGTCTTCGCACGGTTCCAGGCCGTTTTCTTCGAGAAAATCCTTCACCGGCGCTTTCAGCCGGCTGATGTCGAACACCGCATCGACCGAACAGCTCTCGCTCCCGCTGCGAATGAGCGCCCGGTCGGCCCGTTCGCCGAGCACGAGATTCAACGCGCCAATGAGCATCGACTTGCCCGCGCCCGTTTCGCCGGTGATGACGTTGTAACCCGGCTGCAACTCGAGCGTCAGGTCCGCCACCAGGGCGAGGTTCTTTATGCGCAACGTCGTCAGCATGTTCGAAAATCGTAGCCGCCGACGTGAGGAGGCGGGTTTCTCGGCATGAATCGCGCGCCCTTCCGCCTCCTCACGTCGGCGGCTGCAAGGTCGGACCACTTTTTGGACGCGCTCTTAATGCCTCCTTGAATCTGGCCGGTACGCCTGCTTGGGGCAAAAGAAAACTTTGCGCGAGTCCCGATTGGAGAGGAGCGCGGGTCTGCGACCTGCAGCAGCTTCGCTACGAGAGAGAAGTTCGAAGCGGCCCGTGACGTTCTGAAATTCGGACCTGCTGCGGCTCGCAGAGCCGCACTCCTGTGGGCACAGGGTCGCCCGTGCTGCCGTTCCAGCCGCCCCGCTTGCCCCGGCTCTGCGCGTTCGTTCCGGCGAACGCAGCAAATGGCGTTTTCATTTACTTTTTTGGATCGGGCGCTTCCCAGGGCCTGCCGATCGTCGGCAGCCCCTCCTGAAATAGGGCCGCCGATCTTTTATCCCGATTTATCTTGTTCGGCTTGAGATGTGGGGTACGTTGGCATTGCTAACGGAGCTAAGTTTACCAGGTTTCTGACTGCCATTGGTAGGGCAGCTCCTCCCTCTTATTCCCTGCGCTGCGAAGCCGGAGCCATCATGGTGGCTCAAATCAAACAAAAGCTGATACAGAAAGCATAAAATGACGAATACCGATCAAGTTCGACCCACATCGCCCTCCTCACGCGCCCAAGGCGCCACGAATTCGACGCCGGCTGCGACTGCCAGCGTGTCTGCGCTCCACCCAGCAAAGTCGCAAAAAGCAGTCCCTGCGCATGAGGCAATCGCGCAAAAGGCCTACGAGATTTGGCTCTCGGAAGGACAGGCACTCGGCTGCGAGAACAAGCACTGGTTCGAAGCCGAACTCCAATTGCAGCGCGCGCAAGGGCCTTCAATCCGTTAACGAAAAGAGGCGGCAGGCGGCAGTCGACGGATTGCCGCCTCCGCGGAGCGGCGGCTGCGCGGCAGTTCAACCCATGATGTTAAATTCCAAAGTCAAACGATCAGGCGCGACCCCGGCAACCCGGACCAACAAGGCCGATGCGGTTTCGCGACTTTATGGCCCGGCGGCCCGGGCCACACTTGGTTCTATTGGTGCTTTGAGTGCTGGAGCCAGGTTCGAAGCAGGAGCGATCCGGACCAAATCGGACGTGGACCTCGCAGAAAAGTTCCGTGAATTGCTTGTCCTGGCCAAGGAACAGGCACACCTGACGCGCGAAGATCTCAACGATGCCTTGCCCGACACGGTGGCAAGCCCGGAAGACCTCGACCAGATTCATGCCAAGCTGGCCAATCTCGGAATCGAGATTGTGGATCAGGCCGAACTGGATCGGGTCAACCCGCCGGAGCTGGAAGAGGCCGAGGATAAGACCAAGGAACGGCTGGAGATTCTGGACGATCCCGTCCGGATTTACCTGCGGCAGATGGGCAAAGTGCCGCTGCTGACTCGCGAACAGGAAGTAGCCATCTGCCAGCGGATGGAAGCGGGCGAGAAAGAGCAGAAGCGGATCATTTACAGTTTCGGGTTCGCCGCCAAGGAACAGATCGCGCTGGCGGAAAAGTTGGTTTCCCAGCCGCCCAGGGAACGGTTCGACCGGGTGATGATGGACAAAAAGTTCGCGAGCCGTGATGGCCATTCGAAGATCCTGTGCCGGCTGATCAAGAGGGTCTGCAAACTGGACCAGCAGGTGGATGAGAAGTATGCGCGCTGGCAGGAGCCTTCCACCAGTGCCGCCAAGGCAGAGCATTTCGACGAGTTCAAGCAGCTCGACCGGAAACTGCACAAAACTTTTCCCAAGTTCTTTTACAAACAAAAGGTCATTGATGAGATCGCCGTGGTGGCCCGGAGCATTCGCGATCGGATTCACGCGAGCTTGCGCGTCATCGCGGATTCGAAACGCCAGCCCGGATCCGAACCACAACGGGCACTCATCCATTCCGAGCAGCAAAAGATCAAGGCGCTCGAACAACTCACGCGCATGCCCCACGGAGAATATCTCGAAGCCCATGAGTTGTTGCATCAATGCACCGCCAGGACTCACGAGGCCAGGACCGAAATGGCCGAGGCCAACCTGCGCCTGGTCGTCTCCATCGGCAAGAAATACGTCAATCGGGGCCTGTCTTTTCTGGACGTAATCCAGGAAGGCAACATTGGCTTGATGCGAGGCGTGGAAAAATTCGAGTATCGCCGCGGCTACAGGTTTTCCACCTACGCGACCTGGTGGATTCGCCAGGGGATTACGCGCGCCATTGCCGACCAGGCCCGCACCATCCGCATCCCCATTCACATGGTCGAGATCCTCGGCAAGCTCAGGAGGACGCAGAAGGAATTGTTTCAGACGTTCGCCCGCGAAGCCACGCCGGAGGAAATTGCCGACGAAATGCAGCTCTCACGTGAGCGCGTCCAAGGCATCCTCAAGATGGCCCAGAACCCCATCTCCATGCAGGCGCCAGTCGGCAACGGCGAGGACGCCTGGGTCGGTGATTTCATCGAAGACAAAGAGGCGGAAAATCCTTCCGTCATGGCCGGCAACAGCCTCCTGAAGGAGACTTTGGAGCGTGCTCTGGGTACGTTGAATGCACGTGAACGCCGGATTGTCGAAATGCGGTTCGGACTGGTGGACGGCTGGGGGCACACCCTGGAGGAAATTGGCCAGCTCTACAATGTGACACGCGAGCGCATTCGTCAGATCGAAGCCAAAGCGTTGCGCAAATTGCGTCATCCGAGGCAGGCGAGCTACTTAAGAGGCTTTCTGGCAGTGACGGCGGCGGTTGGAGAATAGCCGGCCGGCACGCTTCCGCCGCAACCGCCGGACCAAACGCGCCGCCCACGAGGATAGGTGGAAATTCGGTTTCTGTCCCCCCGCTTGCCCCGGCTCGCCGCGCTCGTTACAGTGAAAGGCAGCAAATGGCGTTTTCATTTACTTTTTTGGGATCCGGCACTTCCCAGGGCGTGCCGATCATCGGCAAGGAGTATCCGCCCGAGTTCCTGGCAAACCCGAAAAATCACCGCACGCGGCCTTCCATCTATGTGGCCACCGAGCAGACCAAACTGGTCGTCGATACGACGCCGGAGTTCCGCATCCAGATGTTGCGCGAGAAAATTGGCTGGCTGGATGCGGTTCTCTTCACCCATTCGCACGCGGACCACATCATGGGTCTGGACGATTGCCGGCGGATTTGCGACGCGCGCGGCGGCAACGCGTTGCCGGTCTATGCCACCGAGGCCACGATGCAGGATTTGCGCCGCGTCTTCGCTTATGCCTTCCACGACGGCCCGTGGCCCAGGGGTTATTTCATCCCGGAACCGCATCTCATCGACGGACCGTTCGAATTGGGCGACCTGGAAATCGTGCCCCTGAAATTGCCGCATGGCCGGATGGAGACGTGCGGGTTTCTGTTCAATCAACGAGGTCGGAAACAATTGGCTTACATGAGCGATTGCAAAGAAGTTCCGCCCGAAGTGGTCGAAAAGATTCGCGGCGTGAAGGTGGCCGTGCTCGATGCGTTGCGTAAAGCGCCGCATCCCACGCACATGTCGCTGGACGAAGCCCTGACCGCCGCGCGCCGAATAGCTCCGGACCGCGCCTTTCTGACGCACTTGACGCACGACTACGATCACGACCTGGCGCAGGCCGAGCTTCCGCCGGGAGTCGAGTTGGCTTATGATGGTTTGCGGGTTGCGACGGAGTAGGAAATGGCGAATGACGAAGGAAGCCCGAAATCCGAATCCCCGAAACCCGAAGGAAATCCGAATACCGAAATCCGAATTCGGAATTCGGCCGTCGGATTTCGTCACTCCCGCGAAGCGGGCCGGATTTCCTTCGGATTTCGTCATTCGTCATTCGGTATTCCCCATGGATGTTCCTTCCCTTGAACCAATTGCGCGCGGGGGTGTCCATTTAACGGTGGAATGAAGAGGGCCCTCTCAACACTTGGCATACTGGCTTGCGCCGGCGCGGCGAATTTGTTCGCCGCCGGCGGGGGCGACGAGGTCATCATCGTCTATAACACGGCGATGCCGGAGTCGCGGCAAGTGGCGACGTATTATGCGGAAAAACGCCAGGTGCCGGAGAGCCAGATTTTTGGTTTTTCGCTGACGACCAACGAAGATATTTCGCGGGCGGAATTTCGCGATTCGTTGCAGCGGCCATTGGCGAAGATCCTCGAAGCGCGGGGACTGTGGCACGTGGGTCCGCGCCGCGTTCCGGCCACGGCCAGCCGCGCGAGTTTCGAAGCGCAAGTCGTTGTTCATTCGCGCATCCGTTACGCTTTGCTTTGCTACGGCGTGCCGCTGCGCATCGAGCAGGTCTTCAACTTGAAAGAGGAGGGCACGGAGAAATTCCGGCCCGAGATGCTGCGCAACGAGGCGGCCGTGGACAGCGAATTGGTCATGTTGCCGCTGCTCCAGCAAAATCCGCCGCTGGCCGGGCCGCTGCGAAATCCGGCTTTTGCCGCCACGAATGAGGCGGCCCTGCACCCGACCAATGGCGTGCTGATGGTCGCGCGGCTGGATGGCCCGAGCGTGGCCATCGCGCGCGGGCTGGTGGATAAGGCCCTCCATGCGGAGAAGTACGGGCTCTGGGGCCGCGCTTATTTCGATCTGCGCAACACGACCGAGCCAGGTTACAAATTGGGAGATGATTGGATTCGCGGCGCGTCCGAGGTTTGCAAGCATTTGGGTTTCGAAACTGTCGTGGACGAAAATCCCGGAACCATTCCCGCCGGTTTTCCGTTGAGCCAGATCGCCATTTATATCGGCTGGTATGCCGAGGACGCTTGCGGACCGTTCGCGCAGCCCGAAGTGGAATTCATGCCGGGCGCTTTTGCGTATCATCTGCACTCGTTCAGCGCGGCGACCGTGCGGAGCACGACGCGGCGCTGGGTCGGCCCGCTGCTCGCCAAAGGCGCGACCATCACCATGGGCTGTGTTTGGGAACCTTACTTGAGCGGCACGCCCGACGTAGCCGTATTCACGGCGCGCCTGTTGTACAACAATTTCACTTTTGGCGAAGCGGCCTGCGCTTCACAAAGCGTTTTGTCGTGGCAGACGACCGTGGTCGGCGACCCGTTGTATCGGCCTTGCGCAAAAACCCCCGAGCAGCTTCAGCAAGACCTCGTCGCGCGTGGCAGCGAACTTCTGCCGTGGGCATACCTGCGCTTGGTGGATATGAACCTGGCCAATGGCAAACCGATGGCGCCTGCCGTCACGTTCCTCGAAGAACTTCCCGACACCAAACGCAGCGCCGTGCTCACCGAGAAACTGGGTGATCTCTATGAGGCGCAGGGCAAGCCCTCGTCGGCCATCGTTGCCTACACTCGCGCGCTTGCGCTCGCCCCGTCCCCGCAACAACGTCTGCGCCTCCGGCTCACTCTCGGCGAGAAACTGGCCGGACTGGATCGCGGAGCGGAAGCCTACGGGGATTACCAGGAACTCCTGCGCGAGTTTCCAGATTATCCGGACAAGCTTGCCATCGTCCAAAAACTCCTGCCGCTGGCGCGCAAATTGAACAAGGCCGCGGACGTGGAAAAATACGAGGGCCAAATCAAGCAGATTACCGCGTCGAACAAGCCGTAGGGGCTTTCTGGAATGGGTGGCGCGAGCGACTCGCTCGCCCCGGTAGGCGACCCAGCCCGCACGGCGGGCAGATCTTGTGTTGTTCTAACTCCTACCGGAATTGCGGAGGGCTTCTTCGCTAGGAGGAGGCATTCATTTAATCGAAGCGTTGCCTCCGTTCCGTCCGGCGAGTCGCCGGACGGCAACAGCCCCGAAGGCATTCGGGGCTGTGCTACGGGGAACCGAATAGGATGGGCCATTTCGATTCGGAACGCGGGGGGTTCTCCCCATTTCCAGTTGAGCGGGCGCGTGCGAAAAGGAACGCGAAGTTCGACACGCCATGAAGTCGTTGTTTTTTGCCCCGGCAGCGGACGCCGCCCTGATTTGCCTCGGAAGCCTGACGTTGGGGTTGGGCGCGATGCATGCCAGGGCGGAGGATTCCACTTACGTTTACACTGTTCAAGTGAGCGCCACCGTGCAGGCTTCCGCTCCGCCGCAGATTACGCTCAATTGGGAACCCGATCCTTACGGCGCCAACAGCTATGCCATTTGGCGCAAAGCGAAGTCCGACACGAATTGGGGGCCGGTGATCGCAACTCTTCCGGGCTCGGCGCTTAGTTACACCGACACCAACGTAGCCGTGGGCGTGGCCTACGAGTATCAATTCATCAAGCAGGCCACGCTGGGATACATCGGCACCGGCTACATTTACAGCGGCATCGACGCGCCGCTGACCGAGAGCCGCGGCAAGTTGCTGCTCATCGTGGCCACCAATTCCACGGCCAGCCTGTCCAGTGAATTGGCGCGGCTGCAAAGCGATCTGACCGGCGACGGCTGGCAGGTCATCCGCCACGATGTCTCGACCAACGACACCGTGGACAGCGTGAAGACGGTGATCACGAACGACTATTACGCGGACCCAATCAACGTGAACACGGTCTTCCTGTTCGGCCATGTGCCCGTGCTCCAATCAGGCAATCTCAGTTACGACGGCCACGATCCCACCCGGGCGATGCCCGCAGACTCCTTCTACGGCGACGTGAACAACGATTGGCCCACGGACGTCGAGCCGACGAACAACCTGAGCTTTCTGCCGTCGGACGTGACGCTGATGGTGGGGCGGGTGGACTTGTCCAACATGCCCAGCGAAGGCGATGAAGTGGATTTGTTGCGCAATTACCTCAACAAAGATCATAACTGGAGAAGCAAACTCGTCACCGTGCCGCGCCAGGCGCTGATGGGCAACGTGGACGGAGATCGTAACGGCGAAGCCGACGCCGCCAGCGGCTACCGGGCCTTCGGGCCTTTGGTCGGGTTGGGCGAACTCACCGAGGCCAACGTCGAATACGCCACAACGAACAACGACCGTTGGATTACTCTGGCGGCCACCGGGGAGTATTTATGGGCTTATGGTTGCGGCGGCGGCAGCCCGGACAGCATCGGCGGTCTGGGCACGAATTGCGCGCCCGCGACGACCAATCCACCTTGTAGCTACATGTATAGCACCGATGTCGTCGGCCAGGACGCCCATGCGGTGTTTGTGTTGTTCTTCGGAAGTTGGTTTGCGGAATGGGACCTGCCGGACGACCTGATGCGCTCGGTGCTGGCTACGCCGTCGCTGGGATTGACGGCTTGCGAATCAGGCCGGCCCCATTGGTTCGTGCACCACATGGGCCTCGGCGAAACGATTGGTTACAGCACGCGGTTGAGCATGAACAACAGCACCTTTTACCAGACGCAGAGCAACAAGTTCACGCGCGCTACATTCATCTCGCTCATGGGCGACCCCACCTTGCGCGCCGACCCGGTAGCACCGCCGGGAGGATTGACGGCCACAGCCGGGGCAGGGGGCATCGCGCTAAACTGGACGCCGTCGACGGACAACGTCCAGGGTTATTACGTGTATCGAGCCGCCACGCCGGCGGGACCATTCGCGCGGCTCACTCCTTCGCTGCTCACCGGGACCAATTACTTGGATGCCGAAGTGTCGCGCGGGACTGACACTTACATGGTGCGGGCCGTGGCGCTCGAAATAAATCCCAGCGGCAGCTACTTCGATCCCAGCCAGGGCGTTTTCGTCACGGTGTCCAACCCGGCCATCCTCATTCAGCCGGCACGGAGCGCCAACGCCTTGCGGCTGACCTGGAACAGTCAGCCGGGCTTGGCCTATCGCGTGTGGGGCGAGAACAACGCCAGCCAAACGAATTGGTCGAACCTGAGCGGCAGCATCACGGCCACGGGAACAAACCTCACGTGGACCGACACCAACGCAAGCGCCGCCTCGCAACGCTTCTATCGCGTTTCGAGTCCGTAACCGGGACCTCAATTCACCCGCTCGGCTACCTGATAACGGAACATCCGCTTCTTCATCCACCGCACCGCCAGCAAATCGTAAAACGATGCGAACAGGCGGTTCCATACGCCGTAATGGCTCTGCCCCGCAAAGCGAGGGTTGTTCGCCACAGAAATCTCCGTGACGGTGAAGCCCTCGATCTTGAACAGCGTCGGCAAGAAGCGGTGCATCCCCTTGAAGAATTTCAGGTTCTCGATGCACTCGCGCTTGAAAGCGCGGTACGTGCAGCCGGCGTCGCTGATCTTTTCGCCGGAAAGGCGGTTCCGTACCCAGTTGGCGATGCGCGAGGAGGCAATGCGCACGAAATTGTCGCCCTTGCCCCGGCTCTCGACGCGCGTGCCGCAGACGCAATCGAACCTTTCGAGCGCCTCGAGAAACTTCGGCAAGTCGCGCGGGTCGTTCTGCAAGTCGGCGTCCAGCGTCACGAGATAACGACCGCGCGCCGCCTTGAGGCCCGCCCAGCTTGCCGCCGATTCGCCGCAGTTGAACGCGAAGCGTTGCGCCCGAACGCGCGGGTCGGCGGCCGCCAATTCTTTGAGAATCTCCCAGGACTTGTCGCGGCTGCAATCATCCGTGATGACGACTTCGTAAGGCGTCTTGAGCGGATCGACCGCTTCGCGAATCGCCGCGAGCAGCGGCCGCAAGTTTTCCTCCTCGTTGTAACAGGGGATGACGAGGCTCAGCCTGGGCGCGTCATTCATGCCGGACTTCCAACGGCCTCGCAATCATCACGCCGGTCAATTTGGACGACCAATTCAGGCATTTGCTCATCTCCGATTCGAGCGTGACGCGCATGTTTCTTCGCGAGGACGAAGCGTCCATGAAGTGCGCCACCCCTTGCTCGTCCTTGAGGCACAGGCCCGTGTGCGCGATGTCGATGCCTTCCTGGGTGGTGGTGACTCCCACGATGTCGCCGGTCCGCAGCAACGGTTCCGCGGCCTCGAGCTTGTCCATTGGCAGATATTTTAGCGACCGCGCATTGATCCTGTCTTCGGCAAGCCGAATCTCCGCAAGCAGCTCCGGGTGAGCCGACAGTTGCCGGTAGTTCTCGGGATGTTGGGACATAATGCCGACCTTTTGCGTGAACGGCATCGCTCCGGGCAAATCCGGCGTCAGGATCTTCACCACGCCCTTGGCTTCGTTGTCCACAAACCAATCCGTCGTGTAGTGAAGCCGCGCGGTGAAGCCCCCCATGTTGCCGCCGCGATACCGC
>Ga0073928_10009275_pt1 | contig 12022 bp, 12 predicted proteins | sample PaiPotPPA55metaG_FD_76969 | JGI IMG/M metagenome (GOLD analysis project Ga0073928, IMG submission 76969) | Iron sulfur acid spring bacterial and archeal communities from Banff, Canada, to study Microbial Dark Matter (Phase II) - Paint Pots PPA... ...
AGGCAAGGTATGACGTAACGCTGCGCTATCAGAAGCCGCATCGCGATACGCGCGAGGCGATTGAAAATGTGCGGCTGCTGGCGTCTTCGGGAGAGCGGGTTTCCCTGTCGCAGTTGACGAAGGTGTCGGCCGATGACGGTGCGGAGGAAATTTATCGGGAGCAGGGTCAGCGCTACATTGCCATCAAGTATTCGGTGAAGGGCCGCGACCTTGGCTCAACGGTCGAGGAAGCGATCAGCAAGGTCACGCACAACATCGCGCTGCCGGCTGGATATCACCTGGAATGGGCTGGCGAATACGAGAGCCAGAAGCGGGCCAACAAGCGCATGGCGGTGGTGGTGCCGATTACCATCCTGGCGATCTTCCTGATTCTTTACACGATGTTCCGCTCGGTGAAGTGGGCCATGCTGATCCTGATCAGCGTGATCATGGCTTCGATTGGCGGACCGCTGGCCTTGTTCCTGACGCATACGAATTTCAGCGTGTCGTCGGCGGTCGGATTCCTGGCGCTGTTTGGGGTGTCGGTGCAGACGGGCGTGATCATGATCGAGTTCATCAACCAGCTGCGCGCGCGGCGCAAGGGCATGGAGGAGACGACCCAAGGACACATCGTCGAGGCCGCAGTCGAAGGAGCGGTGCTGCGACTGCGGCCTATCATGATGACCATGCTGGTGGCCACGCTGGGGCTGATGCCGGCGGCTTTCTCACACGCCATCGGATCGGATTCGCAGCGGCCGTTTGCGATCGTGATTGTGGGTGGCTTGCTGGCGAACCTGATCATTGGCATCTTCCTGCTGCCAACGCTGTATGTCATGTTTGCGCGGGACACGGATGTGCTGCCGAAGTTTGAGGGAGATGAGGAGTTCTAAGGGCAGTGGTCAGTGAGAAGGGGTAAGCGAGGGCCAAAACCATCAGAGTCCGATGCGCTCTTCTACTCTTCGCGTAAAACTTCCAGCGGCCGGAGGCCGAGGATGCGGTAGCTGGCGATCCAGCCGGTGGCGGTGGCGAGCAGAGCGGTGCCGACCAAGGCGATCGCGGTGGCCGGGCCTTCAAAACGCCAGGGGACTTCGAGCTTGCGCAAGAGAATGCTGGTGAGCAAGTTGGCGAAGATGGCGCCAACCGTGCCCGCGAGCAGGCCCAGCACGCTGAATTCGACACTGAAGATGCGGATGATGCGGCCGCGCGTGGCACCCAGCGTTTTGAGGACGACGGCTTCGCGAGTACGGCGAAAGCGAGTGCTGGCGACGCTGGAGGCGAGGATCATCAAGCCCGCGAAGATAGAAAATCCGGCCAGGAAGCGCACCACGAAGGTGATCTGATTCACCACCGTCTCGATGCGGTCAAGAACATCGGCCAGGTTGATCACCGTGACCGTGGGAAAAGCTGTGAACAGCGATCGCTCGATGGTGGCCACTTGCTTGGAATTCACGCGCGCTGCGCCATACCAGACGGTCGGCGCGTCCTTGAGGATTCCCGAAGGCAGAAGGAAGTTGGCGCGGCCGGCGATGTGCTGCTCATCGGAACGAAAGACAGCGGCGACGGTAAGAGGAACATCTTCGCCCGCGATTTCGAGTTCGACGGCCGAGCCGACGGCGACATGAATGCGCTGGGCAACGCCTTCGTCGATGGCGATGTTTTTGGCGCTGGGACTGCTCCACCATTTGCCTTGGTGGATGCGGTCGCCGTCAGGAAGCTTGTCGGCCCACGACAGGTTCACGCTTTCCAGCATGCGGCGGGGAAAGTGCTGGCCTTTGAGCTTGTCGAGGGGGACACCGTTCAACGAGACGAAGTGACCGGCAACGACGGGAAGCAGTTCCAGTTCGGCGGGAGCCGCGTTTTTCAGCTTGGGCAGCGTCTTGAAGAACTGCTGCATGCCGGCAACTTCGTCGCTGGTGACATCGATGAGGAAGAGGTTGGGGAGTTTGGGAGAGGCGGTTTGCTGGATCTCGCGGAGGACCTGGGACTGCATGAGGAAGACGGCCAGGATAAGCATGACGCCGATACCGAGAGCCGCTAGCACGGCGGCCGACTGGTTGCCGGGGCGATAGAGATTGGCCAGGCCCTGACGAAGAAACTGGGGCAGGCGCAGGCGGACCAGCTTGAGTAGCCACTTGAGCAAGCGAAGGAAGCCGGCGGACAGCAGCAGCAGGGTGATGAGGATGGCGAAGAGCGATCCTCCGAACCACGAACCGACCTGTGCGGAATCGGTCAGGATGGCGGCGATGCCAGTAAGGGCAGCCACGATGAAGATGGCGGCGAGAATTTGCAGTTTGCGCTGACCCCAATGGCGGAGAAAGGCAAGGAAACCGCGTTCTTCCGCAGCTTCAACCATGCGACGCAGGACGAGGATGGGGCGGACCTGGCGGACATCGAGCAGCGGCGGAAGGCAGAAGAGGAGAGTCGTCAGCAAGCCGGTGGCCAGTCCAGCGAGGGCGGATTTCCAGGGGAAGGCCAGTTGCGCATGGACGGGCAGCAGGTCGCCGAAGACAGACGGCAGGGCGACCATGACGCCGGCGCCGGCGGCAACGCCGAGGATGGCTCCAGCGAGGCCGAGGCCCAGGGTTTGCAGAAGGAAGATGCGCAGCAGGTCGCCTGAACCCGCGCCGATGGCTTTGAGGATGGCGAGAACATCCATGCGCTGTTCGAGGTGGGCATGCATCGACATGGCCACTCCGATGGCGCCGAGGACCATGGCGACCAGGCAGATAAGCGACAGGATGGCGGAGGCGCGGTCGAGGCCCTCGGCGAGGGCTGGGTTGCCTTCGCGGTAGTCGATCACCTGGGCTTCGGGCAGGATGGCTTCGATCTGCTTGCGCAGGGCGGCGAGGCTGGAGGGGGACTGGATGGTGCGTGGGACTTCGAAGAGGTAACGCTCGGTGGCACGGCTCCCGGGGGCGAGCAGGCCGGTGGCGGTGACGGCGGCGCGAGAGATGAGCACACGAGGGCCGAGACCGGCGCCGGCGGTCATGCGGTCTGGTTCCTGGACCAGGCGAGCGGCGATGGTGAAGTTTTGACCACCCAGGCGAAGGGTGTCTCCGACCTTGGCATGGAGGCGAATGAGGAACTCGTCGGCGACCACCACGGAGTGCAAGGTAAGTGCCGACTGCAGGGGCATTTGCGGTTCGAGGATGGCCTTGCCGTAATAGGGGTATTGTGTCGGGTCGACCGCTTTCAGCGAAACCAGGATAGGGACGGGGTCGGGCGGGACGGAAGCCATGGAAACGGTTTCGGTCACCAGCGTGCTGTGAATTCCCTGGGCTTCCAGCGCCTTGATCTTTTGCGTTTCCGCAGCAGTGGGGAGCTGGAAGGTGCGGGCGGAAAGGTCACCGGCCATCAGCGAGCGGGCTTCCCGAGTCAGGGTGGAGCGGAAGCTTTCACTGAAGCCCCGAACGCCTACCAGGGCCGCGACACCGACGGCAACGGAGAGCACGACGAAGATGAACTTGCCGGGTGCGGAGCGCAGGTCACGGGTGGCGATGGTGGCGGCGCGGCGCCAGCTGAGCGGGCGTTTGGCCATGCTAGAGATGCCCCGCTGGCCTGGAGCTCATGGAGAGGAGGGCTTCAGGCTCGTTGAGGATGTCTTCGACGACCATACCATCGCGAAGAACGATCTTGCGATGCGCGAGGGCGGCAACCTGGGGATCGTGGGTGACCAGGACCAGCGTCGTTCCGGCCTGGCGATTGCGGGTGAGAAGCAACTCAAGCACTTTCTCCCCATTGACAGAATCGAGGTTGCCGGTGGGCTCATCGGCCATGACGATGGGCGGCTCGACGATGAAGGCGCGGGCCAAGGCGACGCGCTGCTGTTCGCCGCCGGAGAGCTGGATGGGATAATGATCGACGCGTTCGGCTAGTCCCACCTGCTGGAGGAGCTTGCGGGCGGCGGGGATGCCGTTGCCCTTGAGGTTCAGCTCAAAGGGCAGAAGGACGTTTTCGAGGGCGGTCAGCGTGGGGATGAGCTGGTAGGACTGGAAGACGAAGCCAAGTTTCTGGCCGCGGACCACGGCGAGCGATTCTTCTTCGAGATTGTGGATCGGGGTGCCGTCCAGGAAGATTTCGCCCTCGCTGGGCGTGTCGAGACCGGCAAGCAGCCCGAGCAGGGTGCTTTTGCCACTACCGCTGGCTCCGACGATGGCCACGAACTGGCCGGAGGGGATGCTGATGTTGATGTCTCTGAGGATTTCGACGCGCCGGGAGCCGTTCTGGATCCACTTGCGCACGTTGCGAACTTCAATCATCCGTTGCTCCGATGGTTGGGCGGTTGCACTTCCCTCTTGATGCTACGCGGTTTGGCGCTGCAGCGTTCCCGCGCTTGTTTTTCACCGGAGCAGCAGAGGGCTGAATGGTTGATACACTCGAGGCATGAAGAGCATGCTTCGGCCTTGGTTGATGCTGGTTGTCTTCCTGGGAGTGACAGATTTCAGCGGCCGCGCGGCGACGTCGAAGAAGATCATTGTCTGTTTTGGCGACAGCATCACAGCCGGTTATGGACTGGACGCTCAAAAGAGCTATCCGGCTGCGCTGGAGCGGCAACTGGCTGATCGCGGGTACCGCTACGAAGTAAAAAACCAGGGGGTGAGCGGGAACACATCCAAAGATGCCGTGGCGCGGGTCGGGTCGGTGATTGCGCTGCATCCGGACGTGGTGCTGGTGGAGTTTGGCGGCAATGATGGACTGCGCGGAATTGCGCCAGCGATTACGCGGACCAACCTGGACGAAGTGCTGACCCGGCTGCAAGCGGCACACATCCAGGTACTGCTGGTAGGCATCACCCTGCCGCCGAACTATGGAGAGGATTACATCAAGGCCTTCGACGCCAACTTTCGCGATCTGGCTGCCAAGCATCATGTTCCCTTGAAGGCCATGCTGTATGACGGAATCTACACCCAGCCGGGGACCATCCAGGCAGATGGAATTCATCCCACGGCGAAAGGGTCGGAGCTGATCGCAGAGCACCTGATGGCGCAGCTACAGCCCATGCTGCACAAGTAGGGTTCGCTCTCAATTCTCCTAGACAGGCGACGTATTCATCTTGACGGCCATGGCGATTTCGTTCGCCTTGCGACGGTTGTACTCGTCGACGCGACCGGTGATCAGAAATAGGTCGACCAACCAGAAGATGCCGCAGACGCCGCCGGTGAGCAGCTTGAGCAAGCCGATGCCCACGTCGCCGACCAGGAAGCGGTCGATGCCCAGGTAGCCGAGAAAAATCGAAATGACCAGGACCAGGGTGCGGTCGCGTCGTTCGGAACCATACTGCGACTGGAAAATAAATTTCTGCTGTTCGCTCATGCCCTGGGTGAGTTGCATTTGCTCGACTACGCTGAACTCCGCCATATGCCTCCGTGCCGGCCCAGTTTCAGGGCTTCAGCAGTTGATTGGGGTGGGAAAGCTGTCTATGGTATACCACCAGCTTGACCAGTTGTTGCCAGAAAAGCACCAGCAGTAGAGCGAGCACCAGGGGTGACCAGTGGTTGAGTCGGATGGCCTGCTGGAAGTGACCCAGCCAGAGCTGCGTGAGGGCGCGGGTCAGGCCGCATCCGGGGCAGCGATGGCCGGTGACCAGCGTGATCAGGCAGGGCGGATGGATCATCGCGTGACCCGAGCGCAGGGTCGAGAGACCGTTCAGCAAGGTCGCCGGGGCCAGTGCGAGCAGGAGCAGCGCATCCGGCCGGCGGACAAGTTCACGAACCAGAGCAGCAGCGCGGAGGCGGATGATTTTCTCTCTCATGCCGAGGTTGCCTCCACACTAGGACAAAGCGGGAGAAACGTCCAGAGGTGCGCGAGAAGTTCGGAAGCGTTGAGCAGTGTTCTTCCCCACATCTGTCCGATCCCATCTCTGCGCATGAGGGGTGGCGCCAGATTGCTCTCCCGCAGGGTCATGAACTGGCGATGAGCTGCTCAAAGGCTTTACTTGAGGCGATTCGAGGCATGGGTGTGATAATCTTCGGCTCGGATTCGGGTCATCGAAGGAGTCGTCGTGGGAAATCTTTTTCGGAGTGTTCTGGGTGTCGTCGTGGTACTGGCCGGCGTGCCTATGGCGCGGGGGCAGGCGGAGTATCCGTTTCGCGATTCAAAAGTACCTTCAGAGCAGCGCATCACCGACCTGCTCAGCCGGCTGACGGTGGACGAGAAGATTTCGCTGATGGGTGGCCAGCCGAAGATTCCGAGGCTGGGGTTGAAATTCTCTGGCCAAGTGGAAGGGCTGCATGGGCTGGCGCTGGGCGGTCCGGGCCACTGGGAAGGTCGCGACGCCGAGAAGCACTACAAACAGCCGCTGCCGACGACCACCTTTCCCCAGGAGCGCGGGCTGGGCAATACCTGGGACACCGACCTGCTGCAGAAGATTGGCGCGCTGGAGGGCTACGAGGCGCGCTACGACTACCAGAGTGCGAAGTATGACCGCGGCGGGCTGATTGTGCGTGCGCCTAACGTGGACCTGGCGCGCGATCCGCGCTGGGGACGCAGCGAGGAGTCCATGGGTGAGGATCCGTACCTGGTAGGGACGCTTTCCGTAGCCTTTCAGCACGGGTTGCAGGGGCCTGATCCGGAGCACTGGCAGGCAGCTTCACTGATGAAGCATTTTTTGGCCAACGAGTATGGTGTTGGCTGATTCATGACCGGTAGCGGAGGATGTGGATATGGACACTGTGCGCAAAACTGGCACCTTGATGGGCGTGGTAGACGCAGCCTGGGAAAACGCTGCCAAGCAGGCCGCCGACAAGGCAGAAATGCGAAAGCAACTTGACGCCGGCGAGGATGCCGTAGCGCTCGATATGCTGAGGGATTTCCTGGGGTGCCGGAAACCGATTGTGAGGGCAACATATGACGACGTCAGCAAGCGAAGAGTCAAGTAAAACCATCAAGCCCAGAGCCTCTGAGAAAGGCCTGATCGGGCTTATCCGCGTAAGCTCCGATGTTCAAGCCGAAGCCGACAAGGGCGGTATTCCCGCTCAGGAGACGGCATGCAAGCAGATTGCGCGTCGACACGGGCTGGAGATCAAGTGGTGGATCCAGATCGAAGGCATCAGCGGCGCACAGGTTGCTCGCAGCCCAAAGATGGAACAGTTGCTGCGTCTTGCCAAGGGAGATGATTGTTGCGGCGTGGCGATGAAGGAAGTCTCGCGCCTCATGCGTCCTGACGATGCGGACGATCTTCCCCTGCTGCAGCGGCTGAAAGAGAACGGCGTCAAACTGTATCTACCTGACCAGGTCATTGACCTCGGCAACCCGACCGGCAATTTTACGGGCATGTTGTTCGTCGCCCTGGCTGGCCTCGAGCGATCTCAGATTCGGGATCGCATGCTTGGCGGCAGGTATGCCAAGCGATCGCGAGGTGAATGGATTGCAGGGTTGAACAGCCTCTCTTTTGGATTGACCATCAAGCGCGTCAACAAGCGCAACATGGTGGTGGTGGATGAGGCAAAGATTGGCCGCGTGGTGAGGCTGTTTCAGCTGTTCATTTCTGGTGTGAGTAACTACTCGGAGCTGGCCAGAGATACTGGCATTCCTTACGGAAGCATCCGGCGCATTCTTTCTAACGAGATTTACACCGGCTGGCACGTGCCGAAAGAAGTGGCGGATGCCAAGCGGTCGAAATATGAAAAGAGCGGCCGGCTGCGGTACACGCCGAAGAAGGCCATCCCCCTGGAAGATCGAGAGCGCATTCTCGTTCTCGAGGACCCACCCGTCTCTGTGGAGGTTTTCGAGGAGGTACAGCGATTGCTGAAGGTGCGTGGCGAGCGTCGCGGCGTCCGCGCGGATGACGACAAAGACGTGTTTGCCTACCGTCGCTGTGTCCGATGCGCCGAGTGTGGCCGCAAGATGATGACCAGGTCTTTCAAGAGTGGGGCGATTTGCAGAGAATTCTATGTCTGCATGGGAGTAGAAGGCCATTCTCGCTGGGACAATGAGCTCCGCCAGAATGTCTGTGTCTATCCGGCTCGGACCTGTCCAACGGTCAGGATTCGGCGCGATGTGCTCGAGCCACTTTGCGACAAGATCATCACGCAACGGCTGGCCAACAAAGATTTCCTCCTGCGAATGGCTGAGGACTACGAACGCAGTCACGGAGGGGGGGACCGAGAGCGGGAAACATCCAGGCTGCAGCAGGAGATCACTCAGGCAGAAGAAGGCCTCCGACGCAATCACAAGGCCTGGGTTTGCCAAAAGGTCAGTGAGGACCTCTATGAGTCAACGCGGGACACACTCAATGCTGAGTTAAAGGCATCGAAAAAGGCGCTGGCGAAAGTGAAACCGGACTTGTCTCTTGTTACGCCAGAGTTGTGGGCGCCAATCGCGCTTCAATTGCAGGAATGGGGAAACCTGAACCCCTCACAGAAGCGCCGGCTCTTGAGGAGCATTGCCCCTCTCTTTGAAGTGGCCGCTTACAAGGGAGTGAAGTTCCGTCAGCCACAGCTTTTCATCAAGGGTATGACGCTCTCCATCTTTCCCGGCGATGACTTTTTTGTACCCATCGAGCGCACTTTTAAGGTCGTTGAGGTTCGCAGACCGCGACCGGAGACAGAATTTGACGATTCCACCATTTACAAGCTCGTCAACCCGCTGCAAGTCGTTGCTAACAAGCACGTTGCGTGATGAATCAGTAATAATCAGCTTTCTCGTAAGGTCAGCTTATCATGCCATTTACACAATTTGTTTTGGAAGCCTGTAACTTTCGTACCAAACGAACTAGCCAATTTGGAGTAGGCGACCCCGGTCGCGCTAGGGATTCGACTAGAGTGCCTTTCTTATCAACACTGCGATGTACAACAACAGCCAGAATTTGAAAATGTTGTGGTATACAATGCGCCGCGTTCAAAACAGGCGGCCCATGGCTGAGGTGGTGAGGGTGGGGAGCTGGGTGAGGGTGTGTTTTTCGCCCACCAGATCTTCGGCGACGACGTACTTGTTGCGGCCGCGGGGGCACCAGATCAGCGAGCCCGGCGCGCCGCGGTGGATGGCGTTGCCGTCTTCGTCGACCTCGATCAGGTGGCGCAGGTAGTAGAGCTGGTCGCGGGTGATGCGGCGCACCTCACCCGTCATCCCGCCCATAGCCGCTGTGCCCACCGTGCCCGACTGGGGCCGGCGGAAGATGGAATCGATGAGTTCGATGGCAGTCAAAGGTAATGCCTCCTTTTAGGGATTGCCGCCGGCATCCCGGTTTGCGAACATTCCCCGTAGAGCTTCAAAGAGGAACTTATGAAAACCACTTCGGTAACAATCTGCTCGGTGTGCGGCGCAAGGTTTGAGGTCGGCAACAAATTCTGCGCCGGCTGCGGCCTGCAGCTGATCGCGCAGGCGGTGACGATGCGCGTATCGAAACCGAGAACGCTGGGCCTGACCATCGCGATCGCATCCGTGGTTGTCATCGGGGCCGTGATCTCGATCGGCGAGGACATCAGCAAAACGAGCCTCGACAGACGCCACGCGAATCTCATCGCTGATGTCACCAGCGGCAAACTCAATAGCCCGCAAGCCTTCCAATCACGCTGCGGTCAAGCAACGTCTACAAAAACGATCAGTGGTGTTCCAACCCTGGTATACGACCGGCTGGCCGGTGAGATGCTTGTCGATTTCTTAGCCCCAAAAACCCCACACTTTCAATGGCAGCGCGTCCTCGATGTAGAGAACGGCAAAGCAGAATCCATCACCAGCAACGAAGACCCCACTTTTGCTCTCAATGAGCTCAACTGCTGGGATAGAACGGCATTATGAATCGCATACCCACACTCGACGGCTGGCGCGGCATCGCAATCCTGATCGTGCTCGCCGATCATTTACAGCTCGCCGCCAACGGCCACTATGCCACACCCTGGACCGCCATCGGACAGCACGGCGTCACCATCTTCTTCGTGCTTTCAGGATTCCTGATCACCTCCAAACTGACCGAGAACCCGATCGATCTGCGCAGCTTCTATACCAAGCGATTTTTCCGATTGATGCCCGCAGCTTGGTTATTTCTTGCCGCCCTTGCCTTCGTTGGCTGGAAGATGAATACCCAGGCCATCTCTTCTTCCGCGCTGAGCGGTTGCCTTTTTTTCTACCGCAATTTCCAGTCACTCCCAAACGATGGCCTGAACGCTCACTTCTGGTCTCTGGCCCTCGAAGAGCAGTTCTACCTGGCATGGCCTCTGATCCTTATCCTGGCGGGCGTCAGACGCAGCCGATGGATTGCTGGCGCCGGGGCGGTTGCCTGCGCTGCTTACCGGTATGCGAATTGGGCAGCCTACGATGGGTCCTGGTCCAGCAGGCACAGTGAAGTCAGGGCCGATGCCCTGCTTGTCGGATGCCTGGCGGCCCTGCTTCTTCGCGACCCTCGCTTCCGCACTCTCGCAGCCCGCTGGTCGAAAGTGCTGGCGCTTCCCGCCGCAGCCGTCGTCTGCTTCTGCATGGCGTCTTTTGCATTCCTCCCACCGCTCTACGAGAGCGTCTGCATCGCCATACTCATTTGCGCATCGAGCTTGAATCCGGACTCATTGCCAAGCCGCATGCTGCAGTTCCGTCCCTTGGCGAAGCTCGGAATGGTCTCTTACAGCGTGTATCTTTGGCAGGAATTATTCATGGGCTTCCAGGGATGGGAGCTCGTCGGTGGTGTTTGCCTCGGCCTCCCGCTTATGGCGATCGTCAGCTACGAATACATAGAATTGCCCTCCACTAAACTTGGGAGCAAGCTCGCCAAATTGCTGAATTCATCAAGTCAGAGTGACAGATTTCCAAGCGCTGCCGTCGTAAATCCATAACTTCCCAGTAGCAGGATCAAACGCTGCGGCGCAGGCGCCTGGAACATTGCCAGGCGCCCCGCTCGTAGAGGGAAGCACGAATTGACCAGCACAATTAACCGCACTCAGCAAAGCCCCCGAAGAATCTTCAAACTCGAGGAGATCTGCGGATTGGGGAACGCCTGAACCCAGGCGAAGGGCCACGATGAATGCATAGACCGTCCCAGCATTTGCCCCGCTGATATCCCAAGTCAGGGTGTATGTGCCTGCAGCTTCATTCTGATCGGCCGTCTGGATCCCGCTTGCGTTGTATTCCCTCAGAGTGAAGCCAGACACTCCGCTTCCAGCGGTGGCTATAGCCTGCGCAAGGATTCCAGTTACCAGAAGATCTGTCTGAGTGATCGTCATCGGACCGACAGCGAGCGTGCTCCCGAGTCCGCTGGAAGCTAGCGCGGAAGCATCGAGGATCGAAGACGTCGCCAGGTTGCTGTATTCGTGGACGGCAGCGACCTGGGCGTTGCCGAAAGGTCCATGAGCGGTCACGGTGCAAGATCCCACAACCGTGATCGTTGCGGCAAAGATGTTCAAGTGGCTTGTGCTGTAAATCGAGTTGAAGGTGTTTCCTAAGTTATCAGAGCAAGAAACAACGCTCGAGAAAGGATCAAACCCTACAACGATAAGCGTGTTCCCGAGAGTCACAGACGAACCTAAAGTTACAGGGTTGCCCGCGCCACCCTGGACGAACGTCGCCGATGTGGAGCTACCCGTAGCTCCCTTGACCTTCAGGCCGATCGTTGTAGGCGTGCCAGTATCAATCTCCACCGGTGCAGTCAGCGTCCCCCCGCTCCCCGTCGCTACATAACCCGAGACCGGGAACACCGGCAGACCGCTGCCAGGGTCGGTCCCGGAGCTTGTGCCCAGCTGCCATTTGACGTTCGTTTGTCCGCTGGGCGCCGCCGGCGTCGTGTCGTTGAGATTGATAACTCTGCCCATACCTATGCTCCGTTGATGTCGAACAACTGGGTTACGCTGCCGGCGGCGCCGGTGGGCGTGTAGGTGTAGTCGACGACGGCGATGTCGCCAAGGCTCTGCACCGCGCCGCCGAAGTTGTTAAAGCTGAGAATCTTGAAATGCAAGGTCTCGCCGATCCAGGTCGGATCCATCGGGAGCTTGAGAATGCCCTTGCTGCCTGGGGGCAGGAAGGCAAACCGGGATGCTGCCGGGTGGTCGACGCCAACAGCAGGGGATGGTGCAGTAAAGACGCCGCGGCGCAGCTCGTTGCCCGAGCCCGTTGCCTCAAG